>Ga0335085_10000278_pt1 | contig 157228 bp, 132 predicted proteins | sample Lox_Sample_45_FD_206712 | JGI IMG/M metagenome (GOLD analysis project Ga0335085, IMG submission 206712) | Soil microbial communities from Loxahatchee National Wildlife Refuge, Florida, United States - Lox_Sample_4.5 | ecosystem: Environmental > Terrestrial > Soil > Wetlands | place: USA... | reverse complement strand
GTAGTCCCTAAAAATCTCTAAGTGGTTGCGGGGGGTGGATTTGAACCACCGACCTTTGGGTTATGAGCCCAACGAGCTACCAGACTGCTCCACCCCGCAGGTTGATGATAACCAACGCTGCCAGGCGACGTCAAACCTTGACACCGGATCGCAGATAGGTTGTACCTGCGCCGCGATTCCGTTCCGTCTGCAAACGTCATTGGGCGGTGCTGCAGTTTGCGTTTCACCATCCCGAATACAGATCTTGCATCCAACACTCATTGGTTTTCATCGCATCCTAGAGGCCTTGCAATCACGAGATTTAGCTCAGACCACTTGAGGAGGTTTTTTATGCCGAAAAGGGACGGCGCCAGCCGCCAAACCATCAATGCACAACCTCGTATTCATCAGAGCGCCAAGGAAATCCAGGCCTACGGCACCGTTGCGCACGCGCTCCCATTGGACCTCGAAGAAGATGTTCGCCTGGAAATGACCGAACAACTGAATCAGATCCTCGCGGACACGATCACTCTCCGCGATCTCTACAAGAAGTCACATTGGCAAGTGGCCGGTCCCACGTTCTATCAGCTGCATCTTCTCTTCGACAAGCACTTCGAGGAGCAAGTGGAACTTGTGGATACGATCGCCGAGCGAATCCAGTTGCTGGGAGGGATATCCCTGGCGATGGCACACGACATCGCAGAGACTACTCGTATTGAGCGTCCGCCACGCGGAAGGGAAGAGGTGCCCGTGCAGATTTCACGTCTCCTCGATGCGCATCAGATCATCATCGGACATTGCAGAACCTTGGCAAAACGAGCATCCGAGTTAGGCGACGATGGCACCAATGACATGGTGATCAGCGACGTTCTGCGCACCAACGAACTTCAGGCCTGGTTTCTATACGAGCATCTCGTCGAAATGCCCTTGGTTCACGCAATCGATCCTGAACTGCGGAAAGTCGGCTGATGACTTTTAGAGCTGCGGTCTCCGACCGGCCGCAGCTCTCATTCTTAGATCGCCTACTTGCTTTGCGCCACGTTCAATTTATCGTGATCGTAATACTCGTAAGCGGACATCGGTTTCTCCCCTCCCTTTTTCCAGATGCGCGAGTCTTCCGGGATCTTGTTAAGGACGCGCGCCATCTCTCGGATATGCATGGCGACGGTTCCGCAACAGGCCCCGATATAGTTGATACCCATGTCGCGTGCCTGCATCGCATAATCCGCCATCTCCTTTCTCGTCAGTTGCAGCGGATCTAGCGCGTAGGGAAATTCCGGCAGGCTGGTGAAGTCCGGTTTTTCCTTCGGCGTGCGATAGGCGACGGGTTGGCAGGCAAGATATCCCGATACAGCCTTGCGCATTTGTTCCATCGATCCAAGAATGTGCTGCGGAGGCCGCAGGCAGTTCATCCCGACGATATCGGCTCCAGCATCGAGCAGCGCCTTTGCCGCGTCAGCCGCGCTTTTTCCCTCTGCAGTCTCATCCTTGTTCTCGAAGCAGATCGTTACCATAACGGGCAACCCGGTTTTTGTCGCGCGTTCCACGGCAATGAGCGCTTCGCCCAGCCAGGAGAACGTTTCGCCGATGATGAAATCCACGCCCTCATCCACCTGCACTGCAAGTTGCTCGTCAAAGGTCTTGCGTACGCGATCCGCGGCTGATGGGCTATTGGCCTCGTACATCCACGTCAGGCTGAGGTTCCCTGCCACTAGGCACTGGTCGCCCGCAACCTCTCGCGCCACGCGCACGGCCGAACGATTCAGTTCCTCCAACCGGTTTTCGAGTCCGACGGTGGCCAGTTTGTCGCGGCTGGCATAAAAGGTGAGCGCCTGCAGTACTTCTGCCCCCGCCTCCCGGAACTCAACGTGAAGTTCGCGCAGAGCATTGGGATATGTCACCGCAACTTCCGGCGTGAAAGGTCCCGCGCGCACCCATCCGCGTTTCTCCAGTTCAAGCAGGTAACCTCCGTCCCCCAGAACCGGCCCTTCTTTCAATCGTTCAAGGATTCCTTTTTTCTTCATGTTGTCTCCTGCAGGTTAGTCATCAACGTATTCATAGTCCGCTTTGATTGGAGAATTCTCCGCGAATCGGCTCGGACGAAAGGCACCGATATTGACCGAACATGCGTGGCCATCCAGCAAGAGTTCGCTCATCACCAGCCCAATTGCGGGGGAGATCTTGAATCCCATGCCAGAAAATCCGGCACAGATGTAGAGTCCACGAATTCCAGAAATCTCACCGAGCAACGGCCGAGAATCAGGCGTCATATCGTAGACGCCGGTCACTCCTCGCATGACCTCGGCCCGCTGCAGCTGGGGAACACGACGGCACGCACGCTCGATGATCTCTTCCATTGACTCGTCCGCCACGCGCTGCGGAAAATTATCGGGATCCACGGGCCGCTTCCCGTAGAAATCGCCGACAAGAAACTTGTCATGCGTATCCGAACGAAAATACGTTGCCGTTAGCGAATCGATGCAGGCGCATCCCCCACCCTTCATGTCAGGCGCATTGCGCAGCATCGCCACTTGGTGATATTCGCACTCAATGGGCACGTCGTAGCCGGCCTGCTGGAGAAGCGGCCGCGTCCAAGGTCCGGTGGCAATAATCACGGCGGGTGACTCGATCAGTCCGTGGCCGGTAACAACGCCGCCGATCCGGTCACCCTGTGACCATAGGCCGATCGCCTGTATTCGTGAGGCGTATATTGCGCCGAGATCGCGCGCCGCCTCGAGAAAATCACCCGCTGCGCCAGCCCCATCACCATATCCGGAGTCAGGCTCGTACGCGGCAAGTTCGACATCATTCACACTCCAGTCAGGCTCGAGTTCGCCCAACTGGTGCCGGTCGATAAGTTCGACATTTACTCCAAGCTTGCGCTGCATCTCGACGTTGCGCCTCAATCGCTCGGTTTCATGCGGATGCACAATACGGACGAATCCCGTCTTTCGGAAGTCTCCTGGGGCATGCACAACTTCCTTCCAGTTTTGAAACATGTGCAAACTGATCAAGGCCAGTTCTACTTCCGGCGGAAAGCTGTAATGCATGCGCACTAGGGCGGAGGAGCGTCCGCTTCCACCACGGCCGACGTGATCCTTGTCGAGGATGACAATTTTGCCGGCTTTGCGCTTCGCCAGGTGAAAGGCGATCGAAGTCCCCATGACGCCCGCGCCGACGATGACCACGTCGGCGGTTTGCGGCAGAAGACTGGAAGCTGTCTGATTCATGCGGCTTCTCGAAATCTTCCCTTATTCCAATCGCGCAAAACCTGGTGGGCAGCATTGCGCCCAGGTGCTGCCGTTACTCCACCGCCGGGATGTGCGCCCGCTCCGCACAAATACAGTCCGTCGACGGGAGTTCGATACTGTGACCACCCGGGCACCGGCCGCATAAAGAATAACTGCTCCAGTCGGAGGTCCCCATGGAAGATGTTGCCTTCAGTCAGCCCGTAAGTTCGCTCAAGATCAAGAGGAGTCAGCACCTGCCGCGCAACCATCGATCCGGGCACGTTCGGCGCGTATTCGGCGATCTTCTTGACGACACGATCGCCCAATAGTTCCCGCTTCTCGTCCCAGTTGCCCTGACGCAGACGGTAAGGCACATACTGCACAAAACACGTAAGGATGTGTTTTCCGGGTGGTGCAAGAGAGGCGTCGGCATTCGACGACACGACACAGTCCACCCAAAGTTCTTCGGGAATCTCGCCGAATTTGGAGGTATCGTAGCAACGCTCCGCAAACTCAAGCGAGGGCACGAGAGTATAGAAGGTGCGTTCTAGAGGAGTCGCGGTAGCGGGAGTCCCGGTAAAGCATGGCTCCTCCGCCAGGACCATGTTGACCTTGGCACACGGGCCATCCATCTTGATTCCGCGCACAGCAGAGAGAAAATCCTCCGGCAATCCCTTCGAATCGAGAAATCCCAGGAACGTCCGCTTCGGGTCTGCATTGGAAAGCACCACGCGGCCGCGAACTTCGGTGCCATCATCGAGAACGACACTACGCGCCCGTCCCCGTCTCACGTCGATGTGAGCGACGTGAGCTCCGGTGCGAATCTCTACCCCAAGTTTCTTTCCTGCCGCGGCCAGTGCTTGCGTAATGGATCCCATGCCGCCCATCACGTGCCCATAAAAACCCTGTAGTTCATGCTCCCCACCACTGAGCAGATGAAACAACAACCCAATCGCGGTTCCTGGTTGATATGGCCCGCCATGTTTCCCGTAGACGTTGTTAGCGAGAAACATCGTCTTGATCTTTTCTGACTCGTAGTTCTGGTCCAGAAACTCACCCAAGCTGCCGGTCAGGAAGGAAATCAGTTGTGCAATCTCCCGGTTGGAGATTCCGCGAAACCGCTTACCCGCGCGAAATAGATCGGTCCACCCCTTGAGGCTCGATGTGTCAAACTCGGGCGGAGGCTCCAGGAAGAAAGGTTGCAGATAACGAGCCAGCTTTTTCAGTTGATCATCGACTTGCACGAAGCGAGCCGCATCTTTTGTAGAAATCTTCGCGAACTCCGCGCGCGCCTTTTCACGGTCTGACCACCAGGAAACTACGTGGCCATCAGGGAAGGGAACCTGGATCGCCGGATCACACGGTATCATCCGCAACCCGTGATCCGCGAGCCGAAGCTCCGAGATCACCTCCGGCCTCAGCATGCTTGCAATATAGGAAGTAGTCGATGCCCGGCAGCCCGGCGCAATCTCTTCCGTCACGCAGCATCCGCCGACAATCTCGCGGCGCTCGAGCACCAGTGTCGACAGGCCGGCCCGCGCCAGATAAGCAGCTGCAGCGAGCCCATTGTGCCCGGCCCCGATCACAATCGCGTCGTACAGCCGAGCGGCATTTCTTTGAATGTGTTGACTTGAGGTCACTAACGGCTCTTAGGATCACATAACCTTATCGCAGAGCCCTGCAAAATAGAAGTTGAAATCGAAATTGAGACTGGGTATTCTTACATGACTTTAGGTCATTGCGATGCCCGGAATCGCTAGCAATCGCGTCATCCCGCCGCTCTACCAGCGCCAGCCTAAACTTCGCCCGCGTTCGGAAGCCAAGCGCGCACGCATCGTCGAAGCTGCGACTCAACATTTTGCGGAACACGGATATCACGACGCTCGCGTCGGTGATATCGCCTCGGCACTTGGCATCGCCAAGGGCTCTATATTTCAGCACTTCGGGAGTAAAGACGGCTTGTTTTTCGAAGTATATAAGCGCGCCGTTCGTTCTTTCGCTAAGTATCTCGACGTGCCGGCAGAACTTCGCGAACAAGGTTTCTTCGAGGTGCTGAGGTATTGGCTAGCACGCACCGAGCACCTCGTCCACGAAGACTGGATTCCTTATCGGATATCCCTTTTGGGAAACTACGGTACGGACCTTGTGCTCAAGCGCGAGATCAACCGCTTCCTGCTCACCGAAGATCCCTACGGCACGGTAAGTTTTGTGCGCTTTGGTCTGGAGCGACGCGAACTTCGCAATGATCTCGACATTGAAATGATAGTCTCGATCATCGACTGGATGGTCGAGCGCTTTCAGGATGCGCTGCTGACGGCGGAGCTCGATCCTGGACTATTCCGCCGGCAAGGCGAATTGGCCGAGAGAAAGGAAGCACGGATTCAGCAATTTCTCGCGATGCTGCAGCGGGCGATTGGGACGCCAGCCCCAGTTCCGTCACGGGTGAAGACCCGAACGAATCACCGGCGCTGAATCCCCGGTCGCATCGTGCTGAATTCAGTTTTCCAAATCTCCATCAAGAGTGAGACCATGCAGGCAACCATTGAACAAATTCTGTCGAGCTACAACGACCGCGCTCCGCTGCCGGAGGCATTCACGATTCCTGCCTCGTGGTATACCGATCCACGCATCGCCGAACTGGAACGTCTGAAAGTCTTCAGCAAAACATGGCAGATGGTCGCGCGAACCAGCCAGCTTCAGAACGCAGGCGATTTTATTGCGACCCGAGTTGCCGGCGAGCCCATCGTCGTAGTCCGCGGTACAGATGGTGCTTTGCGAGCCTTCTTCAATGTGTGCCGTCATCATGCCGCCGCCGTGGTGACTCAGCCATGTGGTCGAGCGTCGATCCTGCAGTGCCCCTACCATGGCTGGAAGTATGGACTCGACGGTTCGCTGAAAGGTATGCCGGAGTTCGAAGGCGTCGAGAATTTCGACCGCGCGCAAAACGGATTGTTGCCGGTTCGAGTCGAAACCTGGGAATGCTTTGTATTCGTGAACCTTGATCCCAATGCAGCTTCTCTGGGTGAGTTTCTTGGCGGTCTCGTGAAGCGCGTAGCCCCTTTAGGTATCAGCGCCCTTCATTTCTTCGAACGCCGAACCTACGACATTCATTGCAATTGGAAAGTCTTTGTCGACAACTATCTCGACGGCGGGTATCACGTCCCGCACCTGCATAAGGGCCTGAGCTCCGTTCTCGACTACAAGCAGTACACGATCGAAAACGAAGATCGCTATTGTCTGCAATCCAGTCCGATGGTTGCCTCCAACGAGGACGCCGCGACGGGCGCAACCCGCAAGGGTGATCGCGCCTGGTACTTCTGGCAACATCCGAACCTGATGATCAACTGCTACCAAGGATACATGGACACGAACTACGTGATCCCCGTCGATGCGGATCACTGCACCGTAATTTTCGATTTCTACTTCAGCGATGTCAGCGAGTCGCGCCGCGCGTACAACACAGAGTCGGTGAATGTCGGCAATCGCGTGCAGGATGAGGATCTCGGCATTTGCGAAGACGTGCAGCGCGGCCTGAAATCGCGCGCCTATGGCGCCGGACGCCTGTCAGTCCGCCGCGAAGCCGGGGAGCAGCTCTTTCATCGCCTCCTGGCTGCTGACTTGAAGGGTAACTAAAAGTCCGAGAACTTTGTGCATGTACTAGTGCACCGGTGTGCGACGTAAGTCTTATTGATGATCCCGGGGTATTGTCTCCTCCCAGGTCTTGGACTTGAATATTTGCCCGTCTCTCAAAAGCTCGCGCGTGTACTTGTAGTAGAAATTCTTCTGGTCAGTTGTGACCGATAGATGGCCGCGCCAGACAAGGGTTCGTCCTGTCAGCGCAAAGATACTCTCCGCTTCTCCGCGCACGGAACAGGTTTCCGGATGCGCGTCGTCTCCTTCGTAGGTGAGACTCTCCAAATCAGTCTGCTTCCCCCATGGGTATTCGTATCCGTCTTTCCCCTTCCAATGTACTGTCGTCTTTAGTCGCGCCTCATCGCGTTCCACCGTCCACTCCCCGGGCCAAGGAAATCCTTCACTCTTGAGATCGGTGCGCTGCTCCATGGGTTGTGGTGGTGAGAACTCGGGAGCCGGCGCCCCTTGAACCGGCACAACGGGCAGGACGATTCGCGACCCTGTTGTTCCGCCCAGCTCCAGAGATGTTGTCATCGCGTAAGGTGTTGGCCAAATCATCGGCCACAGCGAATTCGAAACCGCTACCCGAATGCGATGCCCCTTGGGAAAGATCCACGAAGTTAAGTGCATCTCGATGTCGAGTGGATAGACTCTGCCCGGTTCGAGATCGCGTGGGTCGCTCAGGGATTCACGCTGTGCCCCATTAATCCCGGCACCGGTGATTTGAGTGACAGTGCCGTCGGGGGCCACGTCCGAGAGCCGCGCAAACCAGTTCGCTTGGATTGCCGTAGCCGAAGCCCGCAACAGTGCCCGAGGGCGACCGAGAATAGCGACGTCATTTTCCAGAGGGGCCGAGTCGTATACCAGGCTGAAAGCATCCACCGGACGCGGATCGCTCAGCAGTTCGCCCCACCAGAAGCCCGCTTCCACACCGACCGTCGGCACGTATTTCAGGTGATGAGTGTCGGCGCGGGCTGGATCATTCTGCAATGTGTGATTGGATTGAAAAAATAATGGTGTATTCTTTGCGCTTGCTGGCGGCCAAACGTCCTCGCGTCGCCACTCCCCTGGTACGCTATCCAGATTCGGATTGGGCGGATGCCAGTGCTGCATATATATGATTAGCCGGGGATCTTCTCGCACACCCGTGTCATGGCCCTTCAACCAGTAGTCGAACCATCGTACCGCCTGATCTCGCCACTCGACCCTTGGCCCAAAATCTGCATCATTGGGAAACGAATGGTTCCAAGGGCCCACGATGGCCTTAATAGGTGCCTTCGATTGCATCAGCGTGTCCGTAACATTGTCTCGATACCCATCCTGCAATCCGCCGATGAGAAAACTCGGAACTGTGACCTCGTGTAGCGGACGTACCCGGTCTCGCCAGAAGGGTCCATCATGCTGATGCTTCAAATACAGCAGCGACCATGGCGGCGAGTCGAAACGCGGACCGAGAACTTTTTCATCGAGAGAATAATCTGAAGCGCCCACCCAGCCTTGGGCCATGTCCATGTTCAATTCAAATTCATCGACATGCGCCATGCCGTCGACGTAGTGGACATCGTCGTGAAACAGCTCAGCCGTCGCATCCACGGCAATGATCGCCTTCAGTCCCGGAGCGTGCCGCATCGCCATTTGGAGTGCGGTAAAGCCTCCCCACGAGATGCCGAACATGCCAACATTGCCATTGGACCAACTCTGATGCGCCAGCCATGCGATCACCTGTTCGCCATCGCTTTGTTCCTGCTCCGAATACTCTCTCTCGGGCGGAACCCCCTCGCTCGCCCCGAATCCGCGGATATCGACGCGCGCACTGACATACCCGCGCCGCGCAAAGTAGGTGTGCTTCGGATAGTCTCCAGCCGCAGTCCCGTCATCTTTTCGGTAGGGCAGGTACTCGAGCAAAGCGGGGAACTTCTCGCCAGGCTTTGCTCCGTCCGGCATATAAAGAGTAGCTGCAAGGCGAACCCCATCCGTCATTGGGATCCACGCCGATTCCATGCGGACTCCGTAAACTGGTGGCGAAGGAGATTCGCTTGCGAAGCAACAGTGTGTGAGGAACAGCAGGCAAAAGATCCGAAGGTTCTTTCCCAAAGCAGGCTCCAGGCGCAATGAGCTGACCCGGAGTCAGTCCGATGCGCCCTGTTCCCGCCGCAACGCCCGGAGATCGATGCCGAGTTGCTCCGCTTTCTTATACAGGTGGCTGCGCTCCAGTCCAAGCGATTTCGCCGCCATGCTCATATTGTGATGGCTGCGCTTCAGTTCGGTCAGGATGACTTCGCGCTCAAACGATTGCACGCGGTCGGACAGTGGGCCGGAACCGGTCACAATACCGGATGGCGCCGCTCCCGCCTGATTTTTGGGCATCGCCAGCTCGACCGTCGTTAGATCTACTTGGCGATCGGTCGCGAGCAACATGAGCCGCTCCACCATATTCCGCAATTCTCGGACATTCCCGGGCCAGGAATAGGACTGGAGCGCTTCCAAAGCTGCAGGAGTAAAAGGCACCGGCTTCCATCCATTCTGGGCGCATACCTGTTTCGCGAAGTGCTCCACCAGATTGGGTATGTCCTCGCGACGCTCCTTTAGTGGCGGTAGCAGGAGAGGAAAAACGTAAATACGGTGAAACAAATCCTGCCGGAATTTCTCTTCCCGAACTCGCACTTCCAGATCGCGATGGGTCGCGACCACCACGCGTACATTCACCGCGATCGGTTTGTCACCTCCGATTCGCTCGACCTCGCCCTCCTCCAGTACACGCAGAAGCTTCGCCTGCATGCTCAGCGGCATGTCACCGATCTCGTCAAGAAAGATTGTCCCCTGATCGGCCTGTTCGAATTTTCCGATGTGCCGACCCGACGCTCCGGTAAATGATCCCTTCTCATGCCCGAAAAGTTCCGACTCGATTAGCTCCGCCGGCACCGCCGCGCAGTTCAGTGTGACGAAGGGACCGCTCGAGCGCCCACTACGCTCGTGAATGGTGCGTGCGACCAACTCTTTTCCCGTGCCGGTTTCTCCCAGGATGCAAACACGCGACTCGCTGGCAGCAACCCGCTCCAGTTGTGCCATCACTCGTCGCATCGCCTCGCCCTTCCAGACTATCTCGTGCTTGCCCAGGCGTTGACGAAGTTGCTGGTTTTCCTTTTCCAACCGCTGAAGCTTCAGGGCATTATCCACCGTGAGTAGAAGCTTGTCGGACGAGATCGGCTTCTCCAGAAAATCCAACGCTCCCAACCGCGTCGCGCGCACCGCCATTTCGATGTGAGCCTGTCCCGACATCATGACGACCGATGTTGGTACACCCTGCTGTTTCAGCTCTTCCAGAAGACTCAGACCGTCTTTCCCGGGCATGACGACGTCTGACAGGATGAGGTCAAAACTCTGCGATTTGGCTAGCTCCAGTGCACGCGCCGCGTTGTCACACACTGTCGCCTCGTGGCCCGCCAGTCGGAAGGCACGCGACAGGGACGCTAGCGTATTCGCTTCATCGTCGACAATCAACAGATGTGCTTTCTGCTGCAACGCTTCCTCCTCCTTATACCGGCGCCTTCCCGGCGGGTTCTTCTCTCGCCGGAGTGGTTGCTGAAAGTGCCTCAACATTGCTGGGCAACTGGATTACAAAGGTTGTTCCCTTGCCCGGTTCGCTTTGCACGCTGATCCTTCCACCGTGATCGCTGATAACCGACTGCACGATCGCCAAGCCCAGTCCGGTCCCATACTGCTTGCTGGTGTAGTACGGAGTAAAGATGCGCCCGCACTCTTCGGGCGTTAATCCGGAGCCGGTGTCGCAAACCTCGATCGTTACGTTGCCCTGTTCGCGGTGCGTGCGCAGCGTCAGCGTGCCACCACTCGGCATCGCATCCATCGCATTGAGGACGAGATTTGAGAGCGCGCGATGCAGCAGTTCCGGGTCCGCACCAATAGGCTCAAGATCCTTGTCCAGCCGTAACTGGCAGTCAATCGAAGGGGTCCCCTTAGCCTGAAATTGTGCCTGAAACAGCCGTGCAACCGCCTCGACAATTTCGTTCACCTGTACGCACTGCAGGTGCGGCTGTGGCATCTTCGAGAACTCGCTAAACCGGCCGATAATTCCCTTGAGATTCGAAATTTCTGCGAGCAACGTTTGAGAACTTTCCTGGAAGATTTCCTCAAACATTTCCGGGCTCTGCGACTTGGCCCGCACCAGATTCTCGACCGTGAGTTGCAGCGGGAACAATGGGTTCTTGAGTTCGTGCGCAAGTCGCCGCGCCAGTTCGCGCCATGCGGCAACTCGCTCTGTCTGCACCAGTCTCTCCTTTTGTGTGAGCAACTCCATCGTCATGCGATTGAATGAATCGGCTAGCTGTGCGACCTCATCATGTCCCTCAACCTGCACACTCGTGCTCCAATTTCCCGAGGCAACGTCTTGAGCCGCCCGCGCCAGTTGGACTACTGGACGCGTCACCCGCGCTGATGCCCAACTGCTCAGCAGGATTGCCAGGACGATTCCTCCACCGCCAACCAGGAGCGCCGAATCGCGTATCCGGCGCTTCAACTCGACGTACGACCTCCGCGAATTCCCGATGAGCAGAACCCCTAGCAGCGGATGATCTTTCCCCAACCCACGCAGGGGAATTGCATGAAAAACCTCTTCATCGGCCCGGTCAGAAGTCCAATCCACAACGCCGCTGATCTCCTGGTCGTACTTACGTACAGCTTCAATCAAGGGCGCAAATTTGTCTGCCGGGTGCCCAGGGTCTGAGCTGCTTCCAGCGATTCCAGGATCCAACAACAGCTCGGGAGAAAAACGGTCTCCGCGGTTCTGATAGAGGAGCGCGCGTGTGTCCGCCGGCAGATCCAGAGCCGACAGGAAGTTCTTGTCAAGCTTCCGTCCGCCGACTACATAAACGACATGATCACCCGCCCGAACAACCCGTACGGCAAAAAAGCCTAGAGCAGTCGAATCCTGTAATTCTTCCAGTTTGAGAAATGGGTCATGGATTGACGCGGAAAGTAGTTCGAAGGCTGGCTCTGGATATCCGAATTTCGCTGGCCATTGCGCGGAAGAGACAATCGTTCCCCTCCCATCCAGAATCTCCAGGAAATCGAGCTGATGATTCTCAGCCATCGCCCGCGCGAGATCAAAATACTCCGCAAAATCCGAAGACGTTCCGCTCAGTCCTGGAGTCATGTGCAAAACAGCGTCGGACGCCGCAATTGCTTCCACCCTCCTTGCCACGTCGTCACCCCGGCGCGTGAACTCCCGCTGGAATTGTGCGACTAGAGCTGCGGTGCGCTGATTCTCGGCCTTCTCGAAGGCGTTTCGAGTGACCCACTGTACTAGCAATGCGACCGAGGCCACCGACACGAATACCGTGAGCGCAAACACGATGAGTAGCTTGCGGCGAAAGGTCATTGCGCGACCCCTAACCACGCATTCTCTAGATCGAGATTCCCATCTGTCCGGAGAGTCCAGTTTTTCAAATTTGTGGTGGCGGCATAGGAGACAGGCAGATGAAACAGAGGAATCACTCGCGAACTTGCGACGTCCGATTGTTCCACGGCGTAGAGATCCTCGATGGTCGAGCTTTTATTCTGTGTCCGCGGTAGACCAGTTCGAGCCGCGATCTCGTCGAGTGCGACCCACGAGTCGGCACAGGCCAAGGGAATCCTTACCAGTCGGAGATCGGTCAAACCCACCCCCGTCGGCACCAGTGACAGTCCTGCATCCTTGGCGTTCAGAGCGATCCTCTCCACTAGCAATCGAGCCAGAGGGTCGCTGCTGTCATATCCGATCGTCCAGAGGCGTGCAGTCTGGACCTGATCCCGCAGCAGGCGAGCCTTCGGCAAGTCGGCTCTCGAAGGAAACACGAAGCCGTATCCGTTGAGCCATGTCGGCAGCAGGCTTCCTGCCGCCTGTCCCGCCCCCTGCAGCAACACATTTTGGATCGAGCTCCGCTCCACACTCAGGCCTAAAGCCTCGCGCAGCAACTTCTCGTCGGGTGAGGAAACCTCTCGTGCGAACACCAGGGCGATTAACTCCACCGGCGCTGAGCTTTCCAATCGGCCCTTTGCTGCTGAGAAATGGTGTGACTGTTCAGGTGCGACTTCAATCAGATCTGCCCTGCCTACTTCCAATGCGGTCGACTGGTCGCGAAAACTTCGGCCCAGTTCGATCTCAATTGCGTCAAGAAACGGCCTCCCGCGCCAGCAATCCTCTTCTGCTGCCAGTGAAAGCTTCTGTCCCGGCTGCCACTCTACGATGTGAAACGGCCCTGTACCACTCAGTTTTTCGCTGTCTCGTTTCACGATTGCATTCCGCGACAGCGCAACTTCCGCCGGCAATTCAGGTCTGGCTTCATCGGAATCGACGGTTACCGAATCCATCTCCGGCCTGACACTCCACCCGGGATTTGCGAAGCGCAAGGAAGCTGCGACGATTTCAGTCGTTAACGGTGTTCCATCGTGGAACTTAACTCCACGCCGCAGCCGGAATCGCCAGCGCCGACTTCCGTTGACCTCCTGCCATGAATCCGCCAGCCCGGGCTGCGCTCGCCCCGTGGCGTCCGTCACGACTAATGTGTCAAAGATCAGGGCTGTCACGCTGCGTCGAGCGAAAGAATCCGGACCCCGGCTGTCAGCTGGGTCGAGCGTGGCCGGTGCGGCATGCATCATTAAGCGCAGCGTGCCGCCGTATTGCGGCCTCGTTTCCCCGTGCGCGAGCGGTGCCAACAACAGGCTACTGACTGCAAGCCAATGACAGGCGAAAAGCTTCATAACTCCCTGTGTCTCGGTTTTTCGCAATCGCGATCGCAGTATCCCCTCGGATTTCCGTCCACAGTGCGGAGACAGGCCCCGGAAGATCGACTGCGGCAGTCACCGCAACCGGATCGCGATCGGGAAATTCATACGCCCGAATTGAGTCCTGTGCCTCATCTCCCCGCGTTGTCGCCAGTACCTGCGACCCCGCGCCACAGGCCGTCCTTACTGTGGCGATGTCACTGCCCCACGCGGCGGTGAAAGGCTGGTCGTTCGTACCGTCAATCAAATGCAGATTCCCATCCGTCGACGCGAAGAGCCAAAGCGCGCCCTTCTCCCGCGGAACGAATGCCGCCGAAAAAAACTTTGGAACGCTACTGAACTTGCCGATCGCCGGACTCAATACTCCCGTGAAGTAGTTCCGCGCCGAAGCAAAAAATCCTGCAAGTGGTGGAACTGTGGCCGTCTGGTTCGTGCTAGATCCGGCGCTCGGGAACACCGATGAAGTCAGAGTCATCCCTGCTGGAATGATTGGCCACGGATCATTGTCCCCCTGGCACGCGATGTTTGCCGCACCGGGTATCGCGGTGAGCCGGCAAATGACACCCGGCAGATAGGCGCTGAGCGTACGATCCGCATTCGGAATGAGTCGGCCACGCAAGTCCAGTGGCCAGGGGTTGGCGTGGCTGATGGCCAGCGTCGCTTCCGCCTGTGATTTTCCATTCTGGAAACGGTAGATGGACACATCTTCGGCACCGAGCACCGCGATTCGCGTAGGCGTGCCGCTCTCTTCAAGAACCGCTACGTCGAGAATGTGCCCCTCCTGCGTCCAAAGAGGAGTTTTGCGCAGTGTTATGGGCATGGACTCGGAAGCCGACCCGGAACGTCCGGACCGAGGAACCGAGACCATCACGACTGCAGGATCTGCGGCTCCCTGTTGAATTTGCGCAACCCAGACGTAACTCATTCCATTCTCAGACAGAGTCACTGTGACCGGAATTGCACCCTGCTCGCCTTTCATGAAGTGAATCCCCGCGTGTTCAAGGGCGCTGCGGAGCCCGTCTCGCACGATGTCGCTATCCCGCCGTCCGAGCGAAGACCGATTCTCGACTGTTAGGCTCACTACTGCGCTCGGTCCCGTCACAGCGACGATCTTGTTGGCTAGTTGTTGCTCCGCCGCGCTCCAGTCGGCCGCAAGAGTAGCCCTTGAGGAAACCAGAAATGCGAGCAAGAAGGCGAAGCGGACAATCGACGCCTGCGCCAATGGATGCTTCACCGATTTCAAATTCTCAGGGATGCTCGAATTATAAATCGGCTTCCACATGTGTCAGATCAAGGCCTCTGTACTGTTAAGACACCGCCGTAATACAAAGAAACTTACGCCGCATCCCACGCTTTTCACGTTTGTCGCGCATCGATACAGTGATCAACGTTCCCGCTCATCGAACTTACGTGCACGCCGGCGGCGCCAGACGGCACGAGCACAAGGCCCAACACCAACAGAATTGGGCCCCAAGCGAGTAATGCCAATGCAACGGACGCCCGCCAGCGCCGTTTCGCAAGCAATGCCACCACGGCTCCGGGTGTCGCCAGGGTCTTGGGATCCAGCTTGGTCGTGTACAGGTCATAGCCCAAAATACCTGCAGCCACGAGAATCATGGCGAAGCCACCGCTCATGAGCACATATCTCAAGGCCAGCATCGTCGTTCCCCTCGCGTTCTAGCGCTTCTGCATCGGTTTGAGAGTTGCTGTCGGCCGCGCAAAAAACAGTCGGAAGACCTGCCCAAAAATCAATTCCTCCGCCAGCAGAGCAACTGACAACGAAAAGACCATCCCTGCCACGACCGCCATGAATGTGATTGCCATTTGCATGATCCCTCCTGAGATTCCTCAGTTCCTAATTTCCGAGTCCCACATCGTTCCGGGTATCTTCCTGTTGTCCGTTGGGTTCCGGCAGACTCCGAGCGCTAGCCACAACTGTCTCATCTGCTTCTCCACCGAAGAATCGTGCAATCTGCTCGTCGCGCTCTCCACGAATCTGCACCACGTCTCCGATTTGCAGCATCGCGAAGAGTCGTTCCATGTCACGGTTGCGCAGACGGATACACCCGTGCGAGGCGGCACGCCCAATGGACTTTGGAGCATTCGTGCCGTGGATGCCGTAGCCTTTCAGATTGAGTCCTACCCATCGCGTTCCAACAGGATTGTCTTTGCCTTTGGGGATTACGGTTCCGTGGTGATAGTAGGTAGGGTTGACAACACGGCTGACAACGGTGAACTCGCCCGTGGGGCTGGGACTAACTTCGGTGCCCACCGCCACCTGAAACGTAGCGATCACCACGCCGTCGTCGATCACGGCGAGCTTACGGTCCACCAGGCTTACCAGGACGACGCGGTCCCGTTGATCATCGTCCGCAGGGACAGACCCTTGCGACCAGCAGGGAAGAGCCGCGGCTAGTGCGAGCACTGCCAGGATATATGTTGATGTGCTCCATTGAGTTCGTCGGGTCCTTCGGTCCATCTGTGCTCCCTTCTGCGACAACCTGCGCTTTTACTGAGCGCAGATAAGGGCCCAGATGCTATGTGCTTGTAGATAAGTAACTTACGAGGTTGAAAGCCAAGGAATTCTGTGGCTAAAGGACTATGGTTGTGTCAGCAGCGACACAGATGCTTCCAAACACAAGGGCGGAAAGGCGGTGATATCCAGAACGAATAGGGGAGGGGAGGGGGAGGTTACTGCTCTCTGAAAGCCTAACGCCCGGCTCCCGCCGTCTGGGGTAACGGCTTGTGGGGTTCTGTGGGTGGAGCCGGGCGATCCTATGACTAGAAGGCCTAGTTCAATTGTGCTTATTTAAATCCTATCGCCCCCCAATTTCTGTGACTGTAGTCACTCTTCTGCGTGATTCCTGTCATCAGATTTCATTTCCGGGCAGTCGGACCGCGAATGGACCCACTGACCCTTCACGCAAAGCACATATCCCTGTGATCGAGATCACCGCCCGTTCCTCTCGCCGTCCCTACACTGATCTTGTGCGAGTTGGAAGTGCTCATTCCAGGAGACTGATTCATCATGGCTTACGTAATTACTGATTCCTGTATCAAAGATTCCCTCTGTGTGGAGGTCTGCCCGACGGATTGTATCCATCCCAAGCAGGAGGAACCCGGCTTCGAAGCCGCGACCCAGATGTATGTCGACCCCGAAGGCTGCATCGACTGCGGCGCCTGCGTGCCAGCCTGCACCTCCGACTCGATTCATGCGCTCGAGGACGTACCGGAGGACAAGAAGGATTTCATAGAAAAGAACGCCGCCTATTACAAGCAGTGACCTAAGGTCCTCTTGGCGGCTTCCGGGCGTCGGGTGGATGGTGAACCAGCCCTTTCCGGCGCCCGGCCTATTTGTTTTGCACCGAGATGATCCGCGAACTGCATCGAAACCGCAGCATGGCCTAATGCTGAGCAAAAGCCAATTTTCGGCGAAATCAGTCTTGGCGCAGAAATTCAATGCCCTCGAGGCGCAGCCCATTTCATTGACTTCGCCATAAATCCCCGGCTATCTTCCGCGTTATGAACATCGTCAAGTCGACGCGCCTTTTCGAGCAATGGCTGGCGCAGCATACAAATGTCGTCAAGAAAGATCTCCGCCTTAAGCATGCCAACATGAAACTGTCGGCCTTCCGTTTTCTCCGCGGAACCTACTACCGTTGGGCGCAACTCTGGCCTGAGTTATGCACCAACGAATCCAGAGTGCCCCGTGTGCTGGCAGTTGGCGACCTTCACATCGACAATTTCGGTACATGGCGCGACGTGGAAGGCCGCCTGATCTGGGGTATCAACGATTTTGACGAAGCTTACCCGCTCCCTTATACGAACGATTTGATTCGGCTCGCCGTCAGCGCACACCTGGCGTCAGACGCGGGCCACTTGTCCCTCAAAAAGAACGACATCTGCGACGCGATTCTAGAAGGCTATCTGCAAACTATGCAGCAGGGCGGTCTGCCTTTCGTTCTTGAGGAACAGAATGAATGGCTACGCGAAATAGCCCTTACCGATCTGCGCGATCCGGTTCGCTTCTGGAAGAAGATGGAGGCTCTGCCGACCGCCTCCCGCGACGTTCCGGTCAGTGCGATTGACGCGATGGAGCATCTTTTTCCGGCCCCCAACCTTAAATATCGCATCGCACGTCGTGTTGCGGGCCTTGGCAGCCTCGGCCACCCACGCTATGTCGCTCTTGCCAAGTGGAATGGACATTGGATCGCACGCGAAGCGAAGGCCTTGGTGCCGTCGTCGTGTCATTGGGCCGGAGACCACCATGCTCCCGCAGAAATCCTGTATCAGAGCATTCTCAGCAGGGCGGTTCGCTGTCCAGATCCCTTTGTGCAACTGCGTGGTCAGTGGATCGTGCGGCGCCTCAGCCCACACTGCTCGCGCATCGAACTCACTAGCCTCGAGGTTCACGGCTCAGAAACGCGGCTGTTGAATTCTATGGGCAGAGAAACAGCCAACGTGCACTTGGGCACCAGGAGCGCGGCTAAAGATATTCTGCGCCACGCCAAAAGACAGAGACGGACCTGGCTGCATGAGGCAACGCAAACCATGCTGCGAAGAATTTCGACAGACTGGAAGGTTTGGAAAAAGGACGGCTACGAATAGTTAAGGCTCAAGCGACACCACTCTGCGCGGCTGCGGCTATCGTTTTAACTGGCCGCCTGACCGGCGCCAGCGCAATTCCCCGCTCTTTATCGTAGATCAATGTCCATTGCGCCGAGCAGTCGTCGCATAGCCAATAGTGTTCCACCTGGCGCTGCTGTTGCTTTGCCCGGATAAATGGCGGAACGGAGGGTTCACCCGGTTTGGTCAGGCGATCCGTCTCGACCAGGAAGAGCTTGCCTTCTCGCAACCGGAGAAAGGGCTTGTGGCATTGTTCGTTGGCGCAGTGACTAAGCATGGCAATAATGACTTTCTGCTCTTCTCAATGTCTAGAAGAACCCTTGAATTCATAGCTCTGTGCACGTCATGTGCCACGCTTGAATGAATTATGCCTAAGGGATTCTTGAGGCTTCTGGCACTACCGGCACAAGGCTGCAACTGATCGCTCTGCCGAACTGTCGGCACTGTCCGCCGATTCCACGTCCCGGTGGCCTCGCTTCCGGTCTTAGGAGCACGCTATGATTCCTATATATGCGCATTAGGTTCACCTGTCCACTGAAGTATTTCGATGTTGCACATCAGAAAAACCTATACATTCCTCAAGGTTGCGTCGCGATAGCGTAAAAGCACGCACCAGGGTGGGAGAATCTCTGTGGCGTTTTGCAATCAGGCAGATCAAAGCACAGGCAAATCGCTGCAGGGTATTCTGCCTTTGATTCTCGAATGAGCCCAGCAATGATCCTAGATCGCATCGCCCGCTGTCCGGGTCTCAGAGTCCTCGCATCGGTAGGAAACGAGCTCTACGCCTCGCGCGGATACACCATTCTCCGCACTGCGCTTGAGGACCCTGTCAATCTCGACTGGCATTCCGTGGCACACGTGCGCCCGTCGCTCCGACGCCGCGCCTCTATCACGAATCGATTGACTGCGCGCCTGTTCCGCGACGGTTTCCATGCCCTTACTGTCCTTCGAAGTGGAGTACTCATTGGTGCCGTTCCTGGGTCAATTGTTACCTTGCTCCCCGGCCAAAACGAGTTTCATGAGACCCACGCGATCACGCGCGGCACTCGACCTCTTCACATCACCTCAGTGCCTAACGGGATCGTCTATTGGGGAGAGTACTTCGACAATGCCGGTCGCGACGAGGTTCACATCTATGCCTCTGTCGACGATGGCAAAACCTGGAGTCCTGCCTACACATTTCCCAAGGGCACCATTCGCCACGTTCACAATATCGTTCACGACCCTTGGGGAAACTGCCTCTGGATTTTGACCGGCGACTACCGCGATGAGTGCCGAATCCTCCGAGCCTCCTACGATCTGTCGCAGGTCGAAGTGGTCATGAAAGGCAACCAACAGGCCCGCGCGGTTGCGGCCGTCCCCACCGAAAACGCTCTCTACTTCTCCTCCGACACTCCGCTCGAATCCAACCACATCTATGAACTCGATCGCCAGAGGAAGCTCACACGACTTTCCGGGATCAGTAGTTCCTCGATTTACGGCTGTCGCGTAGGCACCAGAATGTTTTTCTCGACAATGGTTGAACCAAGTGAGGCGAACCCCGATCGCAATGTTCGTCTCTTCGGTGCTGAGGTGGCGCGTCCTGACGACTGGCAGCCCCTACTGGCCTGGCAAAAGGACTTCCTTTCAATGGGCCTGTTCCAATACGGCAACGCCTTCCTTCCCGATGGCCAAAACGACAGTCCTTATCTCGCACTCTCCACCATCGCGGTGGATTCCGACGACATGGTCCTGTCTCTCTACCGGATACGCGAAATCTAGGGATCTTCATCGTCTAACCTTTCCGGGCCTTCGCGGTTTGCAGTTTTTTCTCTGGGTAGCATCAGTGCCCGACGCGGCTGCCGTAATATGAATGCGATCCGAGTCCGTGCCCACTCTCGCCTACTACCGCCGCATCTTCAGCGCCTACTTCGTCGGTGGCAAAAGCCATCTCACCTTCTGGCACGAAACTCCAACAGAAAACCCGCACGCAAGTCCTGCTGAACTTGGGGAGTACTACATGCTGTTCGCAGAGAAGGCTGACTACCAAGGCCAGTACGATGCGTTCGGCGTTCCGCAACTTGACTATCACGGCGATATCGGCCTGCAATACAACCCAATCGCGATCGCGCAATACGGTCTTGGTAACTACAATCTTTGGCGCCGCAGTGCCGATCCGGAGAGAAAGAATAAATTCTTCCACACCTCCGACTGGTTGGCGTCGCATCTTGAGCGGAACTCGAACGGAATCCCGGTTTGGAACCACCACTTCGACTGGGAATACCGCGACACGCTCAAAGCTCCGTGGTACTCCGCCCTGGCACAGGGACAGGGGATTTCTGTACTGGTTCGTGCCCACAAAGAATCCGGCGATCCGCGGTACCTGGAGGCCTCCCGCGCTGCGTTCCTGTCGTTTCACACCTCAACGACCGAGGGAGGTGTGGCTTTCACCGATAACTCCAGCGACCTCTGGCTCGAGGAGTACATCGTCTCGCCTCCGACTCACATTCTGAACGGATTCATCTGGACACTCTGGGGAGTCTATGATTACGCGCTCGCAACCGGTGAGGTCGCAGCGCGAGAACTCTTCGCTCGCGGAACCCGTACTTTGATGCACAATCTTGACCGCTACGACCTAGGCTTCTGGTCGCTCTACGAACAGTCCGGGACCCGCCTGCCCATGGTGGCGAGTGCCTTCTACCACCGCCTCCACATTGTGCAACTGCGCGTGATGCATCGCCTGTCCGGAGAAGAACTCTTCGCCCGTACTGCAGATCGCTGGGAGAACTATGCCGAGAGTCGAATCAACCGTGCTCGTGCCCTCGCATACAAAGCTGCTTTCAAACTCGCGTATTACTAGCTTGAGCTGTGTGGAACGATCGATAGACTGGGCGCTACTCCGATTGCGTTGAATGCGATACCCTCTACTGTCCCGTGAGAATCCTCTACGTCTCCCAGTACTTCCCGCCCGAGATGGGCGCGCCCGCAGCACGCGCTGCGGAACTCGCGCTTCATTGGTCGAACGCAGGACACGATGTCTCCATTCTTACCGGATTTCCTAACCACCCTACCGGAGTCGTCCCCGCGGAATGGCGAAATCGGTTGCGACGCCTGATTCATAAAGAGAAAGTGGGCCGCGTGGATGTCCATCGAACGTGGCTCTGGCCACTGCCCAATCGCAAGTCGCATGAACGTATCCGCAACTATGCATCATTCTGCGTGTCGGCCGGCATTCGCGGCCTGACTCTGCCACGCCCCGATGTAATCATCGCGACTTCTCCGCAACTGCTGGTCGGCCTCGCAGGATGGTGGCTCGCTTTCTCACGTCACATTCCGTTTGTCTTCGAAGTCCGCGACTTGTGGCCCGAATCACTTTCGGCGGTGGGCGTCGGTAGCCAGGGCTCGCTGCTGCATCAGACTCTCGCCGGAATAGCCCGTTTCCTGTACGAGAAATCCGACCACATCGTTGTCGTATCACCGGCGTTCCAGCAACCCCTCACCGCTGATTGGCAAGTTGCTCCGGAAAAAATCTCAGTGGTGGTGAACGGCGTCGAGATCGATACGTTCGCTCCTTCCCCGGAGACCACGGTCCGCGAACTTCGAAGGCAACTCAACGCTGAGGACAAATTCATCGCCAGCTACATTGGCACGATGGGTAACGCGCATGGCCTCGAGACCCTGCTCGATGCCGCCGAAAAACTACGCCTCCACAAGCCCGACATCCTGTTTTTGCTCGTCGGAGAGGGTGCAGAGAAACAGCGCATCAAAGAGCTAGCTCAATCGCGTAGCTTGACGAATGTCCAATTCCTGGACCAGAAGCCGCGCGAGCAAATACCGGCTTTCATTTCCGCATCCGATGCCTGCCTCGTGCTGTTGAGAAGGGCCGACGTTTTCAAGGCGGTCATTCCCACCAAGATGCTCGAATTCATGTCTTGCGCCCGTCCCGTTATTCTTGGCGTGGATGGTCAAGCGCGCCAAATCCTGGAGGAAGCAGGTGCCGGACTGGTGATCGAACCTGAAAATTCGGATGCGCTTGCGGCCGCCGTTCAGAAGCTGCAAGAGAGTCGTGATCTGGGCCACGCTATGGGACGGAAGGGAAGGGATTACATCCAGAAAAACTTCTCACGCGTGAGCAGCGCCGAGAAATATATCGACGTGCTCAATAGACTACTGGCGTCATCCTGAGGCGTTACGGATGAATTGTGTAAAGCGCCATCGCAGTCGCGACGGTCATTGTGGCTTCAAAAGTCCGGGCCGCGAGTACGCGTCCACCGCTAATCGGAACAAACAAGATATCGTCCGCCTGCAAAGACACATCGGGAGCTTTTGCTTCCAGCATCTTTTTTATCTCGACCTTGGTCTCGGTCACACCCCCGTTGGGTCCTTTGCGCAGAATTCGTGCGTTTCCTAGTTTGGCGGTCTTATTGGTTCCGCCTGCCAAGGCAAGCGCCTGCAATACCGTTAGCGTCCCGTTATCAGCCAGGATTCCGCTCGGACGTCCCACATCTCCCACTACATAGATGACCGGGGCCCGCGGTACCGTGATCGTGTCTCCGGGAAGAATCTCTACATTCCCGCTCTGGTCGTCACCCAGATTTCGGGGAAGCTTAACGTGGATCGGTTCAGCCTGATTCCGTCGCAAGATGGTAATCTTGCGCGATGCATTCTGGGTAAATCCCCCCGCCTGTGAGACCACTTGGTATAACTTATGGTCTCCCATATCCGGATATATCCCCGGTCTGCCGACTTCGCCCAGGATCGTTACGCCCTGCGATGTGAATTCGTCGATGAAAATCGTGACGTGCGGATTGCGCACGAATCCCCCATCTGCTAGGCGTTTTTCAATCAAACTCTGCGCTTCCTCTTGCGTCAGCCCTTCGACGTGCACGTAATCGATGAGCGGGAGATAGACATCGCCCGAATTGCTGATTCTCACTTTGCTGGTCAATTCCGGAACGTTATAAACGCTGACTTCGATGAGATCGCCCGCACCCAGCGTCGTAATTACCGACTTTCCCTGGCTATCTTGTAATGGGACAGAACTCTTATCATTATTGTTTTGCTCGGAAGCGTTCGCAGCCCCTTGCGATGGTGTCTGGACACCGGGGAGATCCGTGGGTGCTGTTTTTTGCGGCTCTGCCGGGATGCTTTCCGCCGGCTGTTGTGCCCCTGCTCCAATCGCCAACGCCCCTGCGAGAACCCAACAAAGAGTGCAGCCCCTGGAAGCGAGTCTCGTACCCGACATCATCTGCGGCCCTTGACCTTTACGTGGTGAATTTTAAGAGGCAGTTTAGCACAGCAAGACTGAGCTCCTTGTAGCAATTCATGCACCTCTGGATAGTTTTTCCACAGCTTTTTTCGTCGCCGCCAATTGAAAGTCCCATTCTGGTACTGCTAAAGTCGAGAACTGATCTTTACCCAGAATCTTTGCATGCACTCTTGCCTGCGAACTGTCGCTGTCATACTTACTGTGGAAGTTGGGTGTCAGTAGTCACCCTCGTCGAGGTGGCGTAGTTGACCCTAATCTGTCTGGGGCTCTTCTTTACCGGGCTGTTGTCAGCGTTTGTCCTGACTCGGTATATCCGCGATTTTGCTAGCTCTCATGGCTTGGTCGCGGTCCCGACGCAGGAACGCCATATGCACTCCAATCCTCTGCCTCGTCTGGGCGGAGTCGCCATCTTTCTCAGTTTCTGCGCATGCATGGGTGTCGCTGCCTGGTGGGGAGTGCGCCATCCCGCGCTTTTCCTTTCGCCTTTTCTGAAGACACTCGCCACCATTTTTGTACCCGCCGCCATTGTCTTCCTGCTCGGAGTTTACGACGACCTTCGCGGTGTAGGTCCCTACGTCAAATTTACCGTGCAGGGAATTGCCGCCACCATGCTGTACACGGGCGGTCTTCGCATTGTGAATATCCCAGTTCTCCTCGGCGACCGAGTCCTGCCCTGGTACATCGGTCTCGCCGCCACCGTGATCTGGGTTCTCGCCATCACCAACGCCTTCAACCTGATCGATGGACTCGATGGCTTGGCTGCAGGTTCCGCCCTGTTCTCGACCATGGTCGTTTTCGTGGTGGCGCTGCTCCATGGACCGGCGCTGGTCGAGCTAATGACGATTGCTCTCGCCGGCGCCATTCTCGGATTTCTCCGTTACAACTTCAATCCCGCCACCATCTTCCTCGGCGATTCCGGCAGCCTCCTTATCGGATTTCTGCTCAGTGCCCTGGCGCTTTACGGTGCACAGAAGGCACCGACCATTGTCGCGGTCGCGATCCCGATCGTCTCTTTCGGTCTGCCCATTCTGGAGACCGTTCTTTCGATCCTGCGTCGTCTCATCAGTGGACGCCCGGTCTTCACCGCTGATCGCGAACACATCCATCACAAGCTGCTACAGCACGGTCTCACCCACCGCCAGGTCGTGGTGCTCCTCTACGGTGTTTCCGCCGGCTTCGCGATGCTGAGCCTGTTCTTGTTATGGCCGACCGGTAGTTCCCTGGGTCTCGTGCTTGCTGTCTTGGGCATCGGAATATGGATCGGTGTGCAGCACCTCGGTTATCTCGAGTTTGGCGAACTGGCACGTGTTGCCCAGCGCACACTGAATCAACCCCAGATTTTCGTCAATAATCTTGCGGTCCGCCGTGCCATTGAGGAACTCAAGGTCGCTCGTGACCACGAACAGGTCCGCTGCATCCTGCTGGCTGCTTTCGGCAGCAATGACTTCGACGGATTCGAATTGGTGCTCCACGTGCGTCCCGGCGAAATCGCTCCCTTGGAGTTAGTCGAAGCATCCAGCGGACGCAAGCCGAACTCACTTCGTTGGAGCAAGCCAGGTCTGGGCCCCAACGCGGACACTGCCTCTGCCTGGAAGCTCTCCCTCGATCTGCTCAGCTCCGCCAACCATCATTGCGGAAGCTTGACTCTCTATCGCCTCTATTCCCCCCGTGATCTGCAGCTCGACGTCAATTTGCTCACGGGAGAGTTTCCCACTGCCCTGGCCGACGCACTCGACCGCACACGGCTACATGCGGTGGGAGTCATCGCCTTGCCTGGTCAGGATTCGTCGCTAATCGCCGCTCAAGCCGGATGACGCCATTGCCGCGCAACTGAGCAGAGGCACCCACAAGACTTCGACCCTATACAATCTGGTCTTGCTCTTGTCCATGCACATTCTCCATGTTGTGGGGGCCCGTCCCAATTTCATGAAGGCCGCGCCGGTTCTGCGCGCGTTAGGCGCTCACGATGGAGTTCGGCAGACCCTCGTACACACCGGCCAACACTACGACTCCACCATGTCGGACGTGTTTTTTCACCAACTCGAGATGCCAGACCCTGACGTCAATCTCGGCGTCGGTTCCGGTACCCATGCTCAGCAGACCGCTGCCATCATGCAGGCCTTCGAGCCTGTACTGCAGGAACGACGGCCGAGTCTGGTTCTCGTTTATGGCGACGTTAACTCGACTCTCGCTGCCGCTCTGGTGTGCGCGAAACGCGCTGTGCCAGTAGCTCACGTGGAAGCTGGCCTACGCTCGCACGATCGAACCATGCCCGAAGAGATCAATCGCCTCCTGACGGATCAGCTCTCTGATCTCTTGTTTACTCCCTCGGCCGACGGTGACGAGAACCTCATCCGCGAGGGCATCGACCCACGCAAAATCCATCGCGTCGGCAATGTGATGATCGATTCGCTGGTTCGGCTTCTGCCTACCGCCGAGCAGCATTTCCCGGCGTCCATAACCCCACCCTACGCGCTGGTCACGTTGCATCGCCCCTCAAATGTCGACGATCTCCCGTGGCTCAAGGCGCTACTTGAAGCCCTCGCGGAGATGAGTTCGGAGTTGGGTATCGTATTTCCCGTTCATCCCCGCACGCGGCAGCGTCTTTACGAGCTTGGTTTCGGGAACACGGTGCACTCCCGCCTGCGCCTCACGGATCCTCTCCCTTATCTCGAATTCATCGCCCTGCAGCGCCACGCCGCAGTGGTGATCACTGACTCCGGGGGAATTCAAGAGGAAACAACGTTCCTGGGGGTCCCATGCCTCACCATTAGAGAGAACACAGAGCGCCCAATCACTGTCACTCTAGGAACAAATCAATTGATAGGACGGGATGTGCAGAAGTTGAAGTCCGCTGCTGCGAAAGTGACTCATCACGGATCACGGGCAGCACATGGAGAGCGGCCAAACCCGTTCCGAGTACCGCTCTGGGATGGACACGCAGCCGAACGCATCGCCCAAGTCCTCTTGTGACGGGCGACAGGATAATGTGCTAGAAAAACGGCTGGATTAACGTCTACAACTTCGCGCTGGCGTAGGAGTTGATCTCGCAGTTCAGGCAAACTTCTTCAAAAACAGGCGCTTTCCATTCCATGGATCCCCCAGCAGTCCAAGTCTGGACTGTGTCACTTATGGCAGTGTATCGTGGCCCCGCTCTGGAAAGCAATACAGGTTTTTACCGTTTGCCCTGAAGCAAGCCCAACCCACCGATTGAGTTCAGCAACGTGTAAGTCTTTCCTGCGTGAGATCCAGTTCACTCGAAGGGTTTAAGCCCTGTTTTCCACATCCAGGAACCACTGCCGTCACTTTTGCGCCCTCCTTCACCTATTTACTTTCATCAGCATCATCGCAAGCGAGGGTTCTGCCAACATGTTCGGCGAAAGCGTCTACGGCAATACTTTCAGGGATGTCAACTTTGTCCCTCTGCAGTCCGCCACATTTTGTGTGCAATGCGAGATGATCAGCGCCAATCCTCGCTCCTATTGCTTGGCGTGCGGTAGCCAAGCACTCATTGGGCTCTCGCGGCTGTTGGGCGGATCCTTGCGCAATCAGCAGACTGCACATCTCATTACCGACTCCGAGCTCAATAATCTGGTCCGTGATTTACTTCGCACCGTTCCCGTTCCCGATTCATTCGCCAATGAGGATCACTCTCGCATGCCTTCGCTCACCCAGCGGAATCAACTTCGACTGGCAAACTCCGCGCATCCGGCGTCCGGCATTCGCGCCGTGCATGTACCCGAGGAAGTTGAGATCCATGCTGGGGAACTCGATCTGGAGCCTGCCATTAGTGCCATTACTGAGCGCGCACAGCACTTAACGGGAGCGACCGGCGCAGCGATCGCGCTCCGGGCAGGCGATGAGATCGTATGCCGCGCTCGTGCTGGACGCACGGCCCCTGATCTCGGTGTCCGGTTGCAGACCGATGCCGGCATATCGGCCGAAGCCGTCCGGTCTGGCGAGATCATGCTATGCCACGACGCCGAACGCAATCCCCGCGTCGACCTCGCTAGTTGCCGACGCTTGGGCGTTCGCTCGATTCTAGTATCACCCTTGCGCCACTACCGCCGTACCCTCGGCGTCTTCGAAGTCCTGTCGTCTACACCTGGAGCTTTCGACGACCGGGACGTTGCTACTATGCAGTTGCTTTCGAGCATGATGGTGGCGGCCATCTCCCGAATCTCGACGATCCACCGCACCCAGACTCTCCGCCGGGCCGGATAAGTCCTTCAGTCGCGTCACATATCTTTGCGGCTCCAACCGCCCTGCGGTTGACTCACAAGTTCATCCAAAGCCTTTCGAGGCCCTGCCGCCGAAAGCTGCCTCATTCGCTAGATACTTTTCCACAATCTCGCGATAATATGGTGCTGCAACAGCTACGGGCTCTTTCCCCATGGTCGCGATCACTTCGCCGCTGCAGACTGGAGTGCGAAACCGCCGTCGACGCGTGCGTCACAAGATCCAGACTCCTGCCTATGCCACCTTCGCGGGTGGACAAAGCAGCATGCTCGACCTCCACGAAATCGTCGATATCAGCGAAGACGGCATGGCTATTCAATGCCACTCGCCTCTGCAGGTGGATCAGCAGATCGAACTTTGCCTCGATCTTGCCGACTGCGCACAGCAGATCTTCACCTGCGGGCAAGTTATATGGACGAACGATTCCGGCCGCGCTGGATTACGTTTTTCGTCTTTGCCCCAGGATTCTCTCGCACGATTGCGAGAGTGGCTCTTCGTCAATGTCATGGCGGCGGTGGCCAACAGCGAGATCGAACTGCTTGCGGGTGCTCAACCTCCGCGGCCTGGCTACACCGACACGTTAGCGGCTGTCAGCGTCGTACAGCGCCAGGTTGAGACGCTCGGATCAGACTTTGCTGGTGCTCTGCAATTGATCGCCGAGCGCACCCGCGAGTTGATGCGCGCTTCCGGTGCTGCTATTGCGCTCGTAGACGCCGTTCCTGACTTCATGATGTGCCGCGCCAGTTCCGGTTCGGATGCCCCTCCCATAGGAGCGCGTCTGCAGGTCGGTTCCGGCTTTTCCGGAGAGTGTGTGAAGGGCGGGATGCCTCTTCGCTGCGATGACACGGAACTCGATTCGCGCGTGGACCGCGAAAGCTGTCGTGTCTTAGGCATCCGTTCGATCCTTGCTGCTCCCGTTCGCAGTGGGGAAAAGTCCATCGGACTCATCGAAGTGTTTTCGCCAAATCCTGGTGCCTTTTCGGAAGTCGATCAACGAGTGCTCGTGAAATTCGCCGATACCGTCCTCCAGGCCGCAGCCCGCGTCGGGCGTGCTGAGATTCCGCCCGCCATCGGTGAAACTAATGCCAAATCGTTCGTCGCCCCGCAGGGCAGCGTGCTCTTTGCCTCCGCTGACGAGGAGCAGGGCGAGAAACTGGTGGACCATGCCGAACCCGGGCCCGGTATCAGTCTGCCACGCTCTTATCTCTTGCTCTTAACCTTCGCTGCCGGTGCCATCTCCATGGCGCTAGGGTTCCTGACTGCTCCCTTTGTTCAATCCACGGCTGCACCCTGGATAATGAAAAAGATCCGGAATCCCCAAGAGTCGCGCCTGCAGACGGTGCTTGCGTCGACCAAGGCTCCAGACCTGTCGTCGACCTCAAAACCCGCAATCGAGACTGCTACCCTTGATCAGTTGAAGGACATGGCAGCAAAAGGGAATGCGGATGCCGCGAATGCCATTGGTCTTCGCTATGCCACCGGAGAAGGTATCAGACTGAACGAACGGGAAGCCGTTCACTGGTTTACCCAAGCCGCAGAGCAGGGCAATGTCGCTGCACAATCAAAGCTCGGCGCCTTCTACTACAGCGGTCGAGGTGTTCCGCAAGACACTACCCGCGCATACTTTTGGATGGTAGTGGCCTCCCTCAATGGCGACGAGGCCAGCAAAGCTCTCGCTCCACATGCAAGCGCAAGACTCACCCGTGCTCAAATCGCCGCTATCGAACAAAACGCCGCCCGATGGCTTCAGCAGCACGGCTCAAATCTGAAATCAATTGCCGCCAACTGACCACCTGGCAACGGAAACTACCTCGACGCGCTAGAATAAGGTAGAGGTATCCGTGCCCGCCCTGCGCGACATCCTCGACCAGAGAGTCCGCGAAGCCGATCCATCCCTCGTCGAAGCTCTTGGCAACAATCGTGTCCGCTGCTTTTCATGCGGCCATCGCTGCCCCATCCCGGAAGGTCAAGCCGGAGTGTGCAAGGTCCGCTTCAACCGCGGCGGCAAGCTCTATGCTCCCTGGGGATACACCGCGGGCATGCAATGCGATCCCATCGAGAAGAAGCCCTTCTTCCATGCCCATCCCGGGGCTCTCGCCTACAGTTTCGGCATGCTCGGCTGCGATCTGCACTGTGGCTACTGCCAGAACTGGGTTACGTCACAGGCTCTGCGCGACCCGCGAGCGGTGTCGCCTCCGCTCCCGGTCTCGCCCAAGTCGCTTGTGCGCGATGCGCTCGAGCAGGGCGCGAAGGTTTTAGTTAGCACCTACAACGAGCCCCTGATCACCAGTGAGTGGGCCGTCTCGATTTTCAAGGAAGCCAAGGCCGCCGGGCTCATAACCGGATTCGTGTCCAATGGTAACGCTACACCTCAGGTGCTCGAGTACCTGCGCCCCTGGCTCGACCTTTACAAAGTTGATCTGAAGAGTTTTGACGATCGCCACTACCACGATCTAGGCGGCCGTATCGGTCCGATCCTGGAGAGCATCCGCCGTATCCACTCGATGGGACTGTGGCTCGAGATCGTTACGCTCCTCATCCCCGGCTTCAACGACTCCAAGGACGAACTCCGAAAGCTCACCGACTTCTTGGTCGGCGTTTCACCCGACATCCCATGGCACGTCACCGCCTTCCACGCCGACTACAAAATGCAGGATGAGCGAGATACGACGGTCGAGGATCTTTTGCGTGCGGCCGAGATTGGGCGCAATGCCGGACTCCGCTACATTTATGCTGGCAATCTGCCGGGCATGGTCGAGGAATGGGAAGACACCCGCTGCGCCAACTGCGGGGAAAAACTGATCCAGCGCTACGGATATCTCATTACCGAATACCGCCTCACGCGAGATGGTCGCTGTCCAAGTTGTACCCGGGAAGTCCCTGGTCGCTGGGCCTCTGAATTCGATGGCCAAATCACAGATCGTCCTTTCGTGCCGCACAGGCGCTCCCGTTTGTTTACAATCACAAGTCGCTAAAAACTGTGCTGAGGCAATGGCCTTACTTGTCCTGAGCGCTCGTGGACAGACTGCCAAGTACAGTAGGAATGAAACTGAGTATCCCACTTCTGGCCGACTTTGCCAGACATGGGGCTTAGCGCCAAGCGGAAGGGGTTGTCCTGCGAGGGTAAAGCCGAACAAACGCCATAAAGTCAATTCATGCTCAGAAAGCCGATCCAATTTGCAGTTGTGTTGACAGCTCTTCTTCACACCGCTTGTTCTCCTCGAGACTTTCTTACTCGGCGTTTCGCGACAGACCTGATCTCTGCCTCAGCACCTTTCAAGTCATCGCAGCGCTTTGTACTGCAAACCGGCATCGTTTCCAGTCGGGATTACCCCTCGCCGGAATACCTCGTTCTGCAGCATCACGGCTGGATCTCCGCCAACTCCGCACCCTGCCCACGTGATCTCGCACCGCCATGTTGGGATGTTCTTCTCACACCTTCGGGCGTGGATGCCATTCGTGCCGCCCTCAACCCGGGTCAGACTGGCGGTTCGCCGCTTTCTATTCCCGTCGCCAGACGCGAACTCGTCGCCGTCACCGGCATTGCCAAGCAGGGCAACTCTGGCGATGCAGAATTTACCTGGAAGTGGGTTCCACTGAATGAAATCGGTGCAGCTTTGTACTCGGGCGACGTTCACTACAGGTCAGTAGTCGGATTTCGCGATTACGACGACGGCTGGCGAATGATGGAAGGCCCTCCACGCTCCGGCCAGTCGATCGACGACGCAATCAAGAATGCTGACCCGATTCCCTGACCACACGATGCAGCGCTCCCCCTGGACCTTCGCCTCCGATCGATTCTTGAACCCAACTCGCATTTGGACGCTGGCGATCATCTTGGTTTTATGTCTGTGGACCGCCTGCATTGTCGACTTCACAACGCCGGGTCTATTCGATCGGGCTGGCAACATTAAGTTCCAGGATTTCCTGCAGTTCACCATTTCAGCGCGCCTGACCAGGGACGGCCGGGCAGATCAGCTTTATGACGACCAGATTCTGGCGCGGGAAATTCGTGCCACAATCGGACGCGACACACAGGTGTTCCTGCAGTACTTTTATGGTCCCCAGGTGCCGGCCCTGTTTGTCCCGCTCTCATCGTTTCCGTTCCTGATCCAGGCTGAAATTTGGGTAACGCTATCTCTCGCAATTTATTTCGCCTGTGTCTATTTAATCTGGAAACGATGCCCCTCTCTTCAAAGGTATCGCGTCTTGGTCATAATCTGTGCGCTGGCTTACCCGCCGCTGTTTCATTTCTGTGTGCGTGGACAACTGTCGGTCCTCATTTTGATCGGCGTCACTGCTGCATATTTGGCTTTTGCCGAGCAGCGCGATTTCCTCGCTGGTGTTGCATTGGGCTTTCTGGTGTTCAAGCCTCAATTTTTGGTCGGAATCTTCTTCGTTCTTCTTTTGGCACGCGCATGGAAGACATTCGCGGGTCTCGCCCTCTCAGCCGGTCTCCAGCTCGCATTAACGGCTGTCTATTTTCGACGCTCGGTCATGCTAGCGTACCTGACAAGGCTGGTGTACAGCGCAGGTCATCCAGGCTCGACCGAACTTCCTTTTTCAGCTATCCAGATGCATTCGGTCTACAGCTTCTGGGAGGTTCTGATTCCGTGGATACCCGGCGTCTGGGTGCTCTATCTGTTGACCGCGGCGGCAGTAATCGCGGTCGCGGCGAGGACTTGGAGCTCACCCAGTGCCCTTAACCTTCGCTTCTCGTCGCTGCTATTCGCCGCCGTTCTGGTGAACCCGCACATCTACATCTACGATCTTCTCGCCTTGGCGCCGATATTTATCACTCTAGCGGACTGGTTATTGCAGAATCCTCAGCATCTTCTTCAACGGAGGCTCGGCGTTTTGTTGTACCTCGGGTTTCTTCTCCCGCTGTTCGGCCCGCTCGCTCATTGGACTCACCTGCAGTTTTCTGTCGCAGTCTTTGCAGCGGTACTGTGGACCTTGTGGCAGATACAATCTTCACTGAGACCGGCAGCGTGATGACGCAAGTCTCTCGATCTCGGTGGTTTTCTCGGCCGAGACAGCGCAAGTTTCGTCATCTTTGGAGAATGCAATGCGTTGGCTGCGCAATCCGGCGGCAATTCTTCTGATCGGTGTTGCTTTCCGGATTCTCCTGATCCCATCGGTCTTGAAGTGGCTCGGCACTCCCGGTAACCCCTTCCAGGGAAACGAAGCAAGCCATATTGCCGCCCATCTAGTCCGCGGGGACGGTTTCGCTTCCCCTTTTACCGATCTCGCCATTCCAACTGCCCAGCAGCCACCGTTGTATCCATTCTTTATGGCTGGCATTTTCACACTGTTTGGTGCCTTCTCCAGGATTTCACTCTACCTAGCTCTTGCAGCCAACAGTGTCGCGGGAGGCTTGACTGCATTCTTCATCCACCGAGTAGGCGTGAAATATTTCTCGTCCCAGGTTGCAGTCCTCTCCGCCTGGGCTTGGTCGATCTTTCCGCCGATCGCCATCACCGACATTACGTTATCTGGCTACGCCGTCGCAACGCTGGCGGTAGTCCTTTGGCTGAATTTTGTTCCCTGTCTTTTGCCAAACAGTCGCAATTGGATCCTGCTGGGTATCGCCGTTGGATTCATCCTGTTGCTAAATCCCATGCTGGTGTTACTAATTCCGGCAAGTGCCCTTTGGCTCAAGAGAAAGCAAGCCACTGTAATGCTAGCCACAGCGTTGCTTTGTCTCGTCCCGTGGTACGTCCGCAATTACCGTGCGATGGGTCAGTTCTATCCCGCCCTGCGCGATAACCTGGGCATGGAACTCTATCTCGGCAATCATCCGGGAATGTCGGGGACCTGCGACTACTGGACGGGTGAATCGCCCTACGGAAGTCAATTGCCAAGACTGGGAGAAGCCCGGTTCTTTGAACTCAGGCGGAGAGATGCCATTGCCTACATCAGATCAGCGCCCACGGATTTTCTCCTGCGCAGCGCAAAGCGCTTCGCCAGATTCTGGTTTACCCCCTGGCCGATCGTGTATGTCGTTCTAATAGGTCTGGCTCTCTGGGGACTCACATTTGTACCTCAGCCCTTTGCCGTCTTCGCCATAATTTTGTTTGTGTTCTATCCGCTTGTCTTCTACGTGACACAAGCCGCTTGGCCTACAGCTTATCGACATCCGATTGAGCCCCTGATTCTGCTCATGGCAGCGGAATCGGTGTGCAGGTTTGTGCAAGCGCGTGGCCGATTCCGTTCCGCGTATTCAAGTCCAGCTCATTGAGATGCGTGCCGATGAGCCTCGCTCCTGTTTTCAGGTCGTTTCCAAGCTTGCCTACTGCGAACCAGACGTTGTATAACCCTTCTTCCCACCGGGAACCCTATGCAAATCCAGAAATCTGTGGTTGTTCTCGCAGTCCTCATCATTGCCCCCGCTCTTCAAGGCCAAAATAAAGCGAAGCTCACGATCGATGACTTCTTCAATTCCGTCAGCTTCAGCTCTGTCGAACTTTCGCCCGACGGCAATTCGGTGGTCATCGTCACCGAACGTGCTGACTGGGACCAGCAAATCTTCCGCACCGATCTCTGGCTCTATCGCGACGACGTCAAAACCCTCATCCAACTCACGCAGTCCGGCCACGATTCCGACCCGAAGTGGTCCCCCGATGGCAAGTGGATCGCCTTCCTCTCCGAACGAAAGAATGCTTCAGGTAAGAGTGATGATTCCGATTCCGGCTCCGACTCCGAGGAGGACGCGAGCCAGCTCTACTTGATCTCTCCCACCGGTGGCGAAGCTTTCCCCATCACGCGTGGCGAAGAGGACGTTCACACTTTCGCGTGGTCATTAGACTCCCAAACCATCTACTACGCCACTCGTCAGCCCTGGAGCAAAGATCAGAAGGATGAGTACAAACGGGAGTGGAAGGACGTCGTACAGTATCGTACCGCCGAGCGCGGAGACGAGATCTTTGCGTTGAGGGTTCCCGACGCCATCGCCCGCCACGCTTCCGAACCGGCCAAAGTAGAAAAGAATGAAGGCCAGCCCGAAGCCCAGCCCGATCTGACTCCTGGAGCAGACGCCATCGCGACCATGTCGCTTCGCATAGACGATCTGGTCACTTCGCCTGATGGCACGAAGCTCGCGTTCGTCACGAATGCGGTTAATCAACGGCAGGAAAAATACGAGGACGTGGAACTCTACTTGCTCGACGTCAAGGGAGGCCAGCCTCGCCGCCTCACTAACAACGAAGCCTTCGAAATCAGTCCCCGCTGGGCGAATGACTCGCGCCACATTTTGTTTTCAGTCGAACTCGGAGACGTCTCCGGCTCCTACCGCGATCTCCAGCCCCATCTTTATTGGGTTGACACCAATGATGGCAAGATCGAACAGTGGGATCAATCTTTCATAGGCCCAGTCGAGCACTATTCGGTCGGAGCCGACAATGTACTGGCGTCCGCCCGCATCGGCACCGAAGTGCAGATCTACAGCACCACGAAGCCTTCCGACAAACTGCATCGTCTTACCGGTACGGCGGGGACTTACGCACAGATTTCCACTGTGCCCCGCTCGTCGAAGACCGCGTTCATTTACTCGTCTCTCGGCAAGCCCCATGAGGTCTATCTTGCGGACGCGGCAGACAGACTCGACCAGGCGCGCCAGATCACCTCGTTCAATCAAAAGCTTGCCGAAGCCGATCTGCCCCAAGGTAAGCCATACCAGTGGAAGGCGGATGACGGCACCACAGTCGAGGGTATGCTGATCTATCCTCCAGGGAAATTCGAGCAGAAACACCTTCCGATGTTCACCTTTATCCACGGAGGTCCCGCCGACGCTGACGGCAACCACTTCGAAGCCGATTGGTACCAGTGGGCCGCGCTCGCTGCTACCAGCGGATGGCTCGTCTTCGAGCCGAACTATCGCGGCTCGACCGGATACGGCGATAAGTTCCTGATGCAAATCGTCCCGCAAATCGTGTCGAAGCCCGGCAGAGACATTCTCGCGGGCGTCGATGCGCTGGTGAAAGACGGAGTCGCTGACCCCGATCATCTCACCATCGGCGGCTACAGCTACGGCGGATACATGACGAACTGGCTGATCACCCAAACGACCCGCTTTAGAGCAGCCGTGACAGGCGCGGGCGCGGTCGAGCACGTAGGCAACTGGGGCAACGACGACACGACCTACGACGATGCCTACTTCCTCGGCGGACGCCCCTGGGAAGCCCAGCAGCGCTACCACGACGAAGCCGCCATCTTTCAGATCGACAAAGTCAAAACGCCCACCCACATCGTTGGAGGCGCCAGCGATATCCGGGTAGCGGTACTGGAGAATTATCTGCTGGAACATGCGCTCTACGCACTCGGTGTCCCCAACAAACTCCTGATCTTCCCCGGCGAGGGCCATGGTTTAGGCAAGAATCCCTGGCACGGAAAGATCAAAGTGCGCGAAGAACTGAAGTGGCTCGAGAAATACGGTGGAGTGCCAGCGAACTGAACATGTTTTGTGTACCCCTCCCCCCTTCCCCTGAATCTCTAGAATCAGCGAGGTAGCGGGAAATTGTGAAGTAATCTATGGGGTTCAATCACTTACGGGCAAAATCTTGGTTTCAAAGAACTTAGAGGCCGAAAATACCGGAACCTGGTTCCTGAAAGGAACGAAACGCACGTTGTGTACGTCTCGCGGCCTCTGCGATGATGGACGATTGTGGCTGTGGAGCGCAAGGGCAGATGTCACATGGTTGGGTTGTGGAAAACTATCTGGTTCGATGTAACACTCTGGTTCACAAACAGATGCTGACGTCCATAAAGCTGACGCCTAATGCCCGACACCTGCCGCCTAATCTCCCACTGCACTCACTTCCTCCGGAAGGTCCGCTCGTCTGATCGGAATTGCCCTTGAGAATTCCAAAACCCCATCCTCCAACCGCCTCAGCTTCATCGTCAGCATGTCGCGGATGTAGTTCTGCCGGATCAACCAAGGTGCCTTGGTCGCCGATTTCGGCAGGTCTGCCGCCGCGCGCTGCACGTATCCGGAGGTGAGGCTCAGCAGCGGTTTTGCTTCCAGCGACGCCGCATCGCACGCGGGTCTGCAGGTACGGTAACCGTGGCGATCCATGTGATTCAGTACCCGGCATACGTAGGTCGAAGCCAGGTCGGCGCGCAGCGTCCACGCGGCGTTCGTGTAGCCGATGCAGAAGGCGAAGTTCGGTACGTTGCTCAGCATTACTCCCTTGTAGATAAACGCGCGTCCCGGTTCAATCGACGTGCCATCCACGGTGAGGCGCACTGCGCCCAAGGCCAGCATTCGCAGACCCGTGGCCGTCACGATGATGTCCGCATCGACCTCTTCGCCGGATTTCATCCGGATACTCCTCTCAGTAAACGTGTCGATCTCGCCGGTCACGACCGACGTGCGCCCCGCGTTGATGGCCTTATAAAAATCGGAGTCCGGGATGACGCACAGCCGCTGATCCCACGGCCGGTACCGCGGGTTGAAATGCTTCTCGACCTCGTAGCCTTGCGGCAGATCTTTCGCCGCTATATCGCGAAGCATCTTCCTCGCGAACTCCGGCGCCCGGCGGCAGATCTGGTAGATCGTGATACTGACCAGAATATTTTTCCAGCGCACCAGGCGAAGTGCGGCGCACTCAGGCAGAACTTTCTTGGCGAGCTCCGCGAGCGGATCATGCCGCGGCAGACTCAGCATGTAACTTGGTGAGCGCTGCACCATGGTCACATGCGCCGCCGTCCCAGCCATCGCTGGAATCAGTGTCGCCGCCGTCGCCCCGCTGCCAATGACAACGACCTTTTTGCCTGCATAATCGAGATCTTCCGGCCAGTGCTGCGGATGCACTACCTGTCCACGAAAGCGCTCAGCCCCGGGGAAACCGGGCTCGTACCCAGCATCGTAGCGATAGTAGCCGGTGCATCCGTAAAGAAACCTGCAGGAGTAGCGAAGGGTCTCGCCGTCTTCTGTCCTGGCTTCGACAGTCCAGCGCGCATCCTCCGACGACCACGATGCCGACAGCACGCGCTGGCGAAATCGGATATGCCGGTCGATCCCGAATTCCCCCGCGGTCTCGCGCAAATACTGCAGGATGCTTGCGCCGTCCGCGATGACCTGCGACTGTTTCCACGGACGGAATGGATAACTGAAGGTCGCCATGTCGGAGTCGGAGCGGATGCCTGGATAACGGAACAGGTCCCATGTCCCGCCGATGTCCGCACGCGCCTCAAGAATCACGTAGCGCTTGCGAGGACAGCGCGTTTGCAGACGATATCCCGCGCCAATGCCCGAGAGTCCGGCGCCAATGATGACAACGTCGAAGTGCTCAGCGGAAGTTGGCAAACTATCCCCAGACTGCATCGACAGATGTTATCGGGAGCCCGGAGGAAGTTCAATCGAGAAGCGTTTGCCAAGGCAGAAGGCCTCCGCTTGCGAACGAGGCTGAACAAGGCGACTGGAACCGGAAAATGAGAACGGATTTCTACTTCACGGCGCTGGCCATTTTCACGCCCTTGGAAGAAACCGCGTAGCGGGCGATTCCACGATATAACGCTTCCGCGATCTGTTCGCGGTAGCCGTCGCTGCGGAGTTTCTGCTCGTCGGTAGGACTCGACATGAAAGAAACTTCCGCCAGAATTCCCGGCATTGCGCTTTCGGTGAGCACAACAAAGCCAGCTTCTTTGATGCCGCGGTCGCGCAGCCCCGGATTCTGCACCGACAGCGTCCCGTAGAGAGATCGCTGTACGCTTGAAGCCAGACGCCGCGACTGCTCGATCCGATCGCGTAATTCAGCAGACGTCAGAGTCAGGATTGGCAGATTTTTCGGTGCGGCGGAACGCATCGCAGCTTCTTTGGGCCCGGCAGGATTGCTGAGGTCCTGCGTCCCGGGCGCGGAGAAAAGATTCGTGTAGTAAGTCTCGACGCCGCGGGCGGAAGGCGTATCGCTGTAGTTGGCGTGCACCGAGACGAACAGGTCGGCTTGCGCCGTATTGGCGACAATCGCGCGCTGGTCGAGCGGAATGTAATTGTCGTCCGGGCGCGTGTAAATCACCTCGGCTCCCAGCCGCGATTCGAGCAGCTTGCCCAGTCTCTGCGAGATCTCGAGTACAAGGTCCTTCTCCAGCAATCCTCGCCGTCCTACTGTACCCAGGTCCCATCCGCCATGGCCTGCATCGATCACGACACGCATTTTCGCTACCTTCGCGCGCCACTGCAGGTCTTCTCTTGTGGGAGGCGGAACGACGATCGCCATCTGGTTTTTCTCGGCCTCCGGAGTTTTGGGAAAGAGATTGACCGCGGTCTTAGGCGCGGCGCCGACCTTGTTGACCTGAATGACCAGTCGGTAGGGATCGCGTTCAAGGCTGACTTGCGGGGCTGAGACCGTGGCGCTGTTTTTTGCTTCCAGCACGACACGCGTCATGCCAGAGACCGGCTGTGCCACGCGAATGCGGCTAAGCAGCGTGTCTCCTTCATACGATTTGCCCTGCAATTCCGACGCAAGCTGAGTGTCGCGGAGATCGAAGTAAAAACGTTCGGGATTCGAAAGGTGACCGGGCTCATATTGCACCTGATCTTCCAGGTCGAGAACGACCGTACTTGAATCTCCCGACGACCAGTGACGCACCCCGGTAACGCGCGGGAACTTCAACAACTCCTGCGGAGTCGCGGGAGTATTTTCCGGCTGATTGGAGTCGGGAATTGCGGCCGTCTCAGCACCGGAATCCGTGGCCGCTTCCGCAGGCGCCTGCACTGGATCCGTCTGTGATGGCTGTGTGGCCGCCTGATTCTGTACCATCTCCCCGCCGATCTGCGCATTCTTCAGCTTCCACCAGACGCCAACGGAAAATGCGGCGGCGATGATTATGCCGACCAACATGAATACCATCCAGGGGCGTTCTGATTTCTCCCTCTCAAGTTGACCGAAGGTTAGCGCTGGTTCGGGCGCGGATTCGACCTTGGCCGCTAAGGATGCAGCAGCCGCCGCGGCGGGAGCTTCGAATGACTTCGGTGGAACCAGAGCCGAGGTCGGAGCTTCGGCAATTTGCGGCACCAGGGGCTTGGGCGCTGGAGGTACGGCTGCCGCCTTGATCGAAGCGGCATACGGCGCGGCAGCAGGCGGCGCAGGGGGTGCAGCTATCTTCGCGGGCGGTGCCGACTGAACTTGTGCAGCTATTGCAGGCTGATCGGGCACAGACGTTGCGGGCGCTGGCTTTCGAGGTACCGGTGCCGGAGGCACCGCCGCCACTGTGGCCGGTTTCGGATCCGCTTTCGGCGGTTCTGGCTTGGGTGTCTCAAGTCTCGTCGCTGCGGCTTGGGCCGATTCCGCAAAGCGGTCTTCGTCCTCGGGCTTCAACGCGCCCAAGACGAGTTCTGCCAACAAGGTGAGGTTCCGGATATCAATTTCGTTAAAGGCGAAGGGCCACGAAGAGAATGCCTCCAGCAACCCAATCACGCGGCGGCGTCCGCAGAGCGGCACCGCAACCATCGAGCGCGCTCCCATCTTGCGGCACGCCTCAACATTTACCCGTGAGTCGGTCTCAGTGTCGTCGCAGTTGATGACCTGTGCCGTGCGGAAGCAAGCTCCGGAGAACGCCGAGTCGCGGTCGATCCGCGTGCCCGGATCAGGACGAATCGTACCTGCCGCAGCACGCAGTACGATCTCATTGTTCTCCGCCAAAGCGATGGCCAGCCCGTCCGCTCCCGTGATGGCTACCGCGCGCTCAGCGACCAGTTGCAGCACCTCGTCGAGAACAAAAAGCTCGGTAGTTTCGAACTCGGAAGTTGGGGCTGGAGAGTCAAATCCGGTTTGGCGGCTCGCTAGAGCTTTGCGACGCCGGACCTGTTCATGTAGAGCGGAAAACGCAAGCAGCGCCTGCAATGCGTCTCGCTGCGATGGCTTGTTGATGTCACTCTCGCCCGGTTCATTCAGCGGGGCGTGCGGCCACGCTGGCAGACTGCCACCAGCAGGGGAGTCCGCCACTTCAATATCGGGCTTCGTGGTCGTTGTAGCCATCCTGGGACAAACTCAAAGCTTAACTTATCGGGGATCGCACCGACTTTCAATTACTGCCGGTGACCCTTTGGACATGTACTTCCGTGTCGGGAGACCCTCGGATGCGGCATTTTCCAATAATTGGCGAAAGTTCGCTACAGAAAATCTGTTCGGCGTAGAATCCGGCGAATCCACCAACAGCGGAGGATACACATGCGTGAGGCGAAAACTCAGGGTTCCCAGCCGCAGACCCAGGGATCCCCGCCGACGGCCGTTGGGGCCGGACTAGTGGTCGGCATGTTGGCCATGATGGTGATTCCGGCTGCGATCGCTCTCCATTCTGTAAAAAGCCCGGCCAACCTGCAGGTTCTGCCCGACGCCTCGCCCCATGGATACACTTGGTCCCTTCTGCTGTTCATCGTGCCCATCATTGTTATCGCCGTCTGGTTCTTGCCGAGTGCAGGATTGGAGATTCCCCAGCGCGCTTTCTGGCGGACCATCGGACTACTGGTACCGATTGGGTGTCTGCTGGATGTGATCTTCGCGCAATGGTTCTTCTCCTACCCGAATCCCCGAGCCACTCTTGGAATCGTTGCGCCGGCATTCGGCCATTGGGTGCCGGTCGAGGAATATATCTTCTATTTCACCGGCTTCATAGTGATTCTGTTGCTCTACGTATGGCTGAGCGAATATTGGTTGGCCGCCTATACAGTGCGCGACTATCGCGGTGAGGCGGAGGCCTTCCCGAGACTGCTGAAATTTCATCCCATGTCGCTATTGCTCGGAGTTGGTCTGATTGCCGCTGCCATCATCTACAAAAAATGGTTTTCGCCCGTGCATAACGGATTTCCTGGATATTTCATCGTGCTGGTCGTGGGTGGCTTGATCCCCTCGTCGAGTCTCTACCCGGTCACGCGAAGATTCATCAACTGGCGCGCACTGAGCCTGACGATGTTCCTGATTCTGCTGATCAGTATGCTCTGGGAAGCAACGCTGGCCCTGCCCTACGGCTGGTGGAATTATCAGCATCCCGCGATGGTAGGCATATTCATCGGCGCGTGGTCCGATTTGCCGATCGAGGCTGTAGTGGTCTGGCTGGCAGTGACTTACGGCACAGTAATTCTCTTCGAGGCGATAAAGATCTGGCAAGCATCCGGACGAAGAGCGCGGCGAGCCTTTCTAGGAGAACAGTGATCATTGACCAGTGCCCGGTCTGGCAACTGGCCCACTGTCCCTACCCTCGGAACCACCGCGGTTACTAAGCTCCCCCTGCAATCACGGATAACATTCTGGTAAACACCCTCTGGCCGGCAAGCGAAACGGTGAACATGGACGCAGGACTCACTCCCGCGCGTCAGGCACGAGCACAGCATCGCCACGAACTTCGTACGCTCGCTTATGTCACGCTCGACCAGGCGAACGGTGGGATCGTTCGAAATTTGACCAATGGTGGCATCGGCGTCCAGGTCGTGGCCGCTGTGCGGCCAAAACAGCAGCTCCGCGTGCGCTTTGAGCTCCGCTATCCACGCTTGCAGGTTGAGACTCGGGCCGAGGTGGTATGGGCAACGTTCTCCGGGCAGTGCGGAATCCGTTTCCTCGATATGCCCCCCCAGTTGCAGCATCAAATCAATCAGTGGATTTTCGGCAATCTGCTGGAAGGGATCTGCCTGCACACGGAGCACTCCCAATCCATATTCGCCCCCAGTCCGGGCAATGGTTCGAAGCCAGCCATTGCGAGTTCAGGTGAGGTTGAGCAAGAGGACGGGCTGTTGGTTTCACCAACCCCGATGAAAGTAATTGCGCTGCCCATGCGCCGGGAACCGCCGATGCCGGCCATCGTTCAGGAAGAAGACATGGCGGTACCGAAGGCTGGTTCCCTCGATGTTTCTAATCAACTCGATTGGTTGTCGCAGCCCCTTTCCGGCCGTGCGTTGGCCTGGACTGTGGACGTGCTTGTCGTCGTAGCATCCGTGTTGCTGTTCACTCTCATCTTCCTCTCGGTCACCCGCGAGGCGCCGCCATGGCCCCTGGCAATCGCAGCCCTAGCCGTGCTCATGATGTCGGGGATGTACTGGCTTTTCTTTTCTCTCTTTGCGGGAGCAAGTCTAGGGACAAAGCTGGCCCGGATCGCCGACGCGGACACAGGTAGCAACCCACAGGCAAGTCGCTTCCGCTGAGGCCTGACCCTGCGTTAGTTTGTCAGGAACTGCTGCGCGAGCCAGATCTGAAGCGCCTTGTGATGCTGCGCGGGCACCTTTACGAAACGAACTCCAATGTTCCCGCTGTCGTCATGCCAGACCACCTGTGCCTGTGCGTCCAGAGCTGGTCCTGATCCGGGTAGTTCGCATGAGATCTGCAGGGCGTCAGCATCGATGGGCTGATCGGTGAAAATCCGCATCCCTCCCTGGCTTACGTTAATCAGGTGCGCATCGGCGACGGTGTGATTCTTGGCCTTCAATGAGATGGGTACTTCCAGGCCAATGCGTTGATAGCGCAGTCGTCCGTCGAGGATCATGCAGCGCGCAGCGGAAAGTGTCCGTACCGCCTGCTCCACCGAGATCGGCTTTTCAAACGCGAACAAGGCTCCCGCTTGCTTTGCGTTGTCGATGCCCTGGCGTCTGCCCATGATGACTAGTGGGACGGTATTCCACTGCCTCTCTGCGGCCTGCAATTCGCGAAATAATTCGGAACTGCCGTTCAGGTCGCAATCAACAATAAGTGCGTCGATTTTCGAATGCGAGAGCCGCGCCAAGGCGGCCTGCACGTCCCCTTCGACCGAGACTTCCATATGGAGACCGCCGAGAATGCACTCCAGAACGCTGATTTCCTGCCAGTCGCGCGAGACAACCATCGAGGAAAGAGTCATGGCTCCCTCACTCTAGCGACCTACGTAATCAAGCCCTAGATCACTAACGTAATGACCGCTTGGAGCAGTTCCCGGGTCCGGGGGGCTCCAGATCAGCAAAGGCCCGACCCCAAGCCTCCCGAAGATCAAGCCCTAAGGCCTGCGGCCGTGCGCAAACGCCAGTATCAGGGAACTTTAGCGTCTCCCTCCACGTAACCTTTTACAGAGAAGGCCGTCTTTCACCATAGGGGTAGGTGGCCGGGGCCGTGTGCCTTTTTGAGTGCGGCAATTGGTTCACCCGTCCCGTTTTCTGCATCACAGTGGGAAAGAACTCATTTTCTTGTAATCCGGGCGTCTTTTTGCCGTCTTCATTGATTGGGGACCCAGAACCGCCAGGCGCATCCACGGAGAGATGGACTTATGCGGACCGTCGCAGACATTTTCGGACAGATCTTGCGCAACCTGTGGGCACACAAATTGCGCTCTTTCCTGACCATGTTCGGGATCGCTTGGGGTGTGGGATCCCTGCTCCTTCTGGTGGGCGTGGGCGAAGGTTTTCGATCGGGCAACAAGCGCGAACTGTCGGAGTTCGGTAAAGACATCATGTTTTTGTTCCCCGGCCGCGCCCCGGCGGTTGCGGGCAACATGACCTCGGCGAGGTCCTATCTTCTGACCTACCAGGACTACCTCGACATCCGTCATGCGCCAGAAGTGCGCAACGCGGTTCCGCTGATCTCCCGCAACGACCTCCACGAGGTCAGCGAGTTCTCTAACGGGAGCGGCGAGGTTCTGGGGACTGAGCCGCAGCTGAACGAGATCAGCTTTCTGCCTCTACAGGAGGGACGCTGGCTGAATGATATGGACGTGGCTCAGCGGCGGAACGTGGTGGTGCTGGGTGATCAGTTGGCGAAGACCCTGTTTCCTGGTCGTCCCGCTCTAGGAGCATTCATTCTCATCAACGGCTTGCGTTTTGAAGTGATCGGGCGCACGCCTCACCTCGGCCGTGGCGACAACATGTGGCTCAATAACCGGGCTTACATTCCGTTTACCGTGATGGCGGCCAATTTTCCGCTGAAGGGCGAGAACCACGAGAATTCAATCTCGTTCATCGAGTATCAACCCCACGTGACCGCCGAGCACCAGATTGCTCGACAAGCGGTGCACAAGATCGTCGGCCACAACCACGGGTTCGACTCCAGCGACGAAAATGCCTTCGACGAATGGGACTCGATACAAGAGTCAAAAATGGTCGGAACGATCTTCGATGTGATGAACATGTTCCTCGGGGCGGTTGGCCTGGTTACCCTAGCCCTGGGTGCCATCGGAGTAATCAATATCATGCTGGTGGCAGTCAGCGAACGTACGCAAGAGATCGGTTTGCGAAAGGCCCTGGGTGCGACCAACCGGAACATCCTGTTCCATTTTTTCCTCGAAGGTTTGCTGCTGACCCTGGGCAGCGGCCTGCTCGGCCTCGCGTTTGCCGGTGGTCTGATGGGGATGATGGGCGGTGTTCAAGGGCCGCAGGGATTTGATCCACCAAAACTGGTGCCGATGTCCGCCATGCTGGCCATCGGTTGCCTGACTCTGGCAGGAGTCATTGCCGGTCTCTATCCAGCCCGAAAAGCTGCTATGTTGCAGCCCGTGGAAGCGTTGCGGGCGGAGTAACTGGAAAATGATCATTCGCGATCTGCTTCAGGAAGCCTACACTGCGATGCGCCACAACCGGCGCCGCACCGCTCTCACCATGCTCGGCATGGCATGGGGCATCGCGACCGTCGTCATGTTGCTCGCCTATGGTGATGGTTTCGGGCAGGCCTGCGCCAATATTTTCGCCAACTTCGGGACCAAGCTGGTCATTGTAGTCCCGGGCAAGACTTCCATGCAGGCTGGCGGCCAGAAATCGGGAGCCCCGGTTCGTTTCACTCAGGAAGACGTCGAGATCCTTGCCACCAATCTTCCGCAGATCACGCATCTCACCGGCGAAGTCGGGAAGCAAAGCACCAACGTGCAGTATGAGAACAGGGCATTCACTTTTCCGGTAAGCGGAAACGACCCCACCGTCTATGACATCCGCTCCCTCAAAATGGATGTGGGCCGTTTCTACAACATGGAAGACCAGGTGCAGCGCGGCCGTGTGGCGGTGATCGGCTCAGAAGCAAAAGACAAGTTGTTCTCCGGGCGCAATGCTCTCGGCGAACGCATTCGCTTGGACGGCATCAGCTTCGAGGTAGTCGGTGTGCTCGCCGCGAAGATGCAGGAGGGCAACGACGACATCAACCGCGTTGTCTACATCCCCTTCAGCACCATGAGCGACCTGAAGAGCACGCATTACCTCGACACCATCTGGTTTAATTACCAAACCCCCGAATACCAGAAAATCGAGCCTGCCGTGAGATCGATCCTCGCCGGACAGCACAAGTTCAACGAAGCGGACCGGGAGGCGGTGCGTGTTTTTAATCTACAGAATCAGCTTCACCAATTCGAAATCATCACGCTGGGTCTGAAGATTCTGATGGGTTTCATTGGAACACTGACGCTAGGCATCGGCGGCGTAGGCCTGATGAACATCATGTTGGTCTCGGTAACCCAGCGCACACGCGAAATCGGCGTGCAGAAAGCCCTGGGCGCGCGCCGCCGCTACATCCTGATGCAGTTCCTGGCCGAGGCCCTAACGATTACCTTTATAGGCGGAGTACTAGGCGTGCTGCTGGCCTATATAGTCGCCCTTTCGGTAGGCCGCCTCACCCTCTACAGTGCATTCGCAAAAAACGGCGAAGCCGGAGACATCCGCTTGGTCATTCAACCCGCGACTATAATTGCCTCAACAGTGATTCTAGGAACGGTAGGCCTGATCAGCGGCATGATTCCAGCGCTAAGAGCATCCAGACTGGATCCAATCGAATCTCTCCGGCACGAGTGATCCCGGTTGACATAGGCTTGCCATCCCGAGCTGCCGCAGGCCCACGATCCCTATCTCATGTGCCCCCGGGAGACCTACCTTAGGCCGGCCGAGGTATGTACACCAACGCCTGACTCGCGATACCACTCCACCGTCCGACGCAATCCTTCTTCGAAATCCACGAGGGGGCGATACTGCAGCCCAGACTCGGCTTTCGAGATATCCGCCAGTGAGTGCTTAACATCCCCTTCGCGCACCGGCCCGTATTTCGGTTGGCCCTCGTAACCCGTCAGTTTCTGGAGCACTTTGAACGTTTCGTTGAGCGACACACGGCGCCCGGTCGCTACGTTAAACATCTGCCCCCCCACCTTCTGTGCGGGAGCCGTACACGCCAGCAGATTCGCTTCAACCGCGTTGTCGATATAAGTGAAATCGCGGCTCTGCTCGCCGTCTCCATTGATAGTGGGCTGTTCTCCACGCAGCATCTGTGTCGTGAACTTCGCCAGCACGCCGGAGTAGGGCGACGACGGATCCTGCCGTGGCCCGAAGATATTGAAGTAGCGCAGGCACACCGTCTCCAGCCCATAACAGCGGTAGAACGAAATCATGTAATTCTCGCTGGCCAGCTTGGCGACCGCGTAAGGCGAAATGGGATCGGGTCTCATCTCTTCGCGCTTGGGCAGCGTGGGTGTGTCCCCGTATGCGGAGGACGAAGCCGCGTACACCACGCGCTTGACCTTGGCATCGCGTGCTGCCACCAGCACATTTACTGTTCCATCGACGTTGGCGCGGTTGCTGCCTAGCGGATCAAGAACGGATTTGGGCACAGAGGGAATCGCGGCCTGATGCAACACAAAATCGATTCCGCCGCAGACCTCGCGCATCGCATCCAGGTCGGTGATGTCGGCCTGTCGGAAGTCGATGCGATTCAGAATTTCAGCGATATTCTCACGCTTGCCCGTGGCGAAGTTATCGACGCCGCGCACCCGCTCCCCCCGCGAGAGAAGCGCGCGCGCAATGGATGATCCAATGAATCCAGCAATGCCAGTGATTAGGTATTGAGACATGACAGATCATCATAACGAAAGTTTCAGGGTTTCAATGTTTCAAAGCTGGTGCGCCGGGAATCGCCGTCAAGGCACTGCCATCACACCAACAAACCCGCAGAGCCTGCCCGAGAACAGCTGCAATGAATCGAAGGACCTGAAATCTGAGGAACGGGAGAACTAACAACCTTGGATTCTGCGACTTTGGAATCTGTTACTTCTGACTCTTCTTCAACAGCTTCAAAAAGTCATCCCGCATCAGCACCTGATGCATTTCAAAGTACTCAATTACGGCGCGCACCGCGGCCTCAGGGTTGGCCACCGCAGGCAGGCCCTCCATGGGGCCGGTAGTAGGGTGCGGCGCGTTTGCGCCCGGCCCCACGATCACGCTCGGCCGGGAGAGGCTGGCCAGCAATTGTTTCAATCGGACCAGATTCTCCTCCGATATGTCCTCGAACGCGATTCCCATCCCCAGGTAAGGATACGAGATGCGCACCCTCCCTTTCGACTCGAACCGTATGCCGTTGACTTCCAGTTTCATGTGCAGCAGCGTGCCCGCTGGATAGGTGGCCTGCGCCTCGACGTAACAGCCATGCAGACTGACGTCAGTAAACGTCACCCAGGTGCGAACGTCGCAGCCTTCCTCGCGCACCTCGGCGCTGCCTTCGCACTTGTAGCGGGGGCTGCGTCGTTTCTCAGTTCCCCCGAAGCTTTCCGAACTTTGCGCCGCAGATGAAGTCTCAACCATCTGTTCTTGCTCACGCGCAGGCGCGGCAGCCGCTCCCGGTTGCGAACCGGTGGCCTGTTTCAATGCCATCAGATAGGCGATTCCGTCATTGAGTTCCTGCGCCATAACCAGTTCCCGCAGCGGGAAGACTGTGCCGGAGAGTCTGCTGTCCCCTTCGACAATTTCCTTCTTGTCTATCGGAGAAATGGGGCCACGGTTTAGCAGGTTGCGGAAAAACCAAGATCGTTGGTACCACCCTGGAACGGCGGCCCTTCAGGGTCGGGTAAGTCATTTCGATTGAGTACGGCTTTAGCTCCGGGAATCGCATTCCGTAAGGGGTAAGGAACTCTTCCTTAGGACGTTATGGAGTTGCAGGATTAGATCTCTCTAACTAATGCCGGGTTGTTCTAATGCAGAGCGGCAGCGGACGAGGCTCCATTTGCAACTGCCTGGCAGACCTCGCGAATTTGTTTCCAGAGTTCGTCCCGCCCGGCACCTGTTTTCGATGAGAAGGGAAGCAGGCGTACAGCCGGATACTCCTGTCCCAACGTCCGTAAAACATGATTGAGCTGATTGTTCGAGAGCCGATCGCTCTTGGTTCCGACTACCAGAACTTGGCGTCCGGAGGCGGCCAGGAAGTCGAGCAACTGCCGGTCACCCTGCTGCGCTGGAACATTAACGTCGATCAACGCAACGCATAACGCCAGAGTGGTTCGTTCATTGAGATAAGGCTCGATAAACTTGGGCCATTCCTGCGAGACTTCCCGCGACACCTTGGCATATCCATAGCCCGGGAGGTCGGCGAAAATCAGCTCGGGACGCGGCTTTCCCGGCCAGCGGATTTCGAAAAAATTGATGCTTCGGGTGCGTCCCGGAGTGGAGCTCGTACGGGCCAGCTTGGTGCCAACCAGTGAATTAATCACACTGGACTTGCCGACATTGGATCGCCCTAAGAAAGCCACTTCAGGGACGGACGGGGCAGGGAAGTGGGAGACATCGGTGGCCGCTGCGACAAATCGGGATAAGACCCTCATATCCAAGTTTGCAACGCTGATGCACTCGTTGGCAAGCAAGGGGAAGTTGCGTCAATTCTATGCATACTGCGGCGCCCGCGGTGCAGAGCACAAAAATCGATTTTGCAAATTATTGACATCGAGCAGACACCCCACAGGTGTTTCCGTCGGTACGATCGAATAATGAGCTACAGGTTGACTTGCGCTGCCGCAGGTGCGGCATGGTAACGGCGGCCTCTCCACTAACCACAACTGAAATCTCAAGACCTTCACTTCTTCCCGCCAAAGCCCATCGGTTGGTCTCTATCGATGTGCTGCGTGGTCTCGTGATGGTCATCATGGCCTTAGATCACGCCCGCGACTTCCTCACTTATGCGCGATCAGCTCCCGAGGACGTGGCACACACATCCGCCGCGCTCTTTTTCACTCGCTTCATCACCCATTTCTGTGCACCAGTATTTGCGTTCCTGGCGGGCACGGGCGCCTTTCTCTCCACGCGCCGCGGTAAGTCTTTGAAGCAGGTCTCTCGGTTCTTTCTGACTCGTGGGCTTTGGCTCCTGCTGCTTGAATTCACCGTCGTCGGTTTCGGATGGGGCTTTGTCCCCTGGACCCACGCCGGCGTGATTTGGGTATTAGGCTGGAGCATGATCCTGATGGCCGCCATCGTTTGGCTTCCAACGCGCTGGATCGCCGTTTTGGGAGTCGGGATGATTGCCACGCATAACCTGCTCGATCCGATTACCACAGCTTCATTCGGAACGTTCTACTGGCTGTGGATCCTTCTGCACTCTCCCGGCCGCATTCCGATCACGGCCCATTTCGCGCTCTCGGTCCGCTACATCCTGATTCCGTGGGTCGGCGTCATGGCGGCCGGTTTTGCCTTTGGCGCTTTGCTGTCTCGGCCAGACCGCCGCAAGTGGATTCTCGGAATGGGCATCTCCGCCACAATGCTTTTCTTCGTGCTGCGTGGAATCAATCTTTATGGAAACGGTCTGGCTGGAGTGCCCGAACGGTACGCGCATTCTGCTGGCCCGTGGAGCCCGCAGCCCTCGTTGTCGATGTCTGTGATCTCATTCTTCAACACCCTGAAATATCCGCCCTCGCTCGACTATTTGCTGATGACACTGGGGCCGGCGCTGATCCTGCTTGGTTTGTTGGACGGAACTACGGCCCGGGGATGGCTGACTCACACTCTGATGGTGTTCGGCCGAGTGCCGCTGTTCTACTACTTGTTGCATATCTATTTGCTGAACATCCTGGCCCGCGCCTCCTCAATCGCATTTCACCAGCCGATTTGGCACGGAACCGTAATCGCCGACTTCCCTCAGCGACCCGTCGGCTATGGTCACGGTCTGCTTTTCATTTATGCCATGTGGCTCGCGGCCGTAACCATTCTTTACTTACCCTGCCGCTGGTTTATGGAACTCAGAAGCCGGCATCGGGATTGGACGTGGCTCAGCTATTTGTGACCTCACCAGGACTGTCTGGAACTGCTAAAGGAACGCTGCCTCTGATTAGGACAAAGGCCCATTCTGCGCAAACGCATGAAGTGTGCTGGAATCGTTTGATGGAGGTTTGAGTCGTTGAAAGAAAGCCCTGCCGTCAACGCGACTCAGGAGGTTTCCTCTTCTTGCTGATCGCGCGTCCTAGGTCGGGAAGCAATTCCTTCACCACGCCGAATCCCATATTGCTCGCCATCGTAATCCCGAAGCTGACGGCTGCATCCCCCGGCGAATTCTGGCTCGGGGGCAGCCAAGTCCGCGATAGAAAAGCTCCGGCTGCGACCCCGCTCAGTTGGGAGATGGACACATGAAGAGTTCCGTCATCGTGCCGCGCCAATATTCCACTCGCGACCGCATATCCTGTGCGAGACCAAAAGCCCTTCTTGCCAGAATTGAAGTATCGATTGTCTTCATGCAAAGCGCTGCTGAGACCAAATGTCACAGTGCGCTGAATAGTATATTGGCCCACGATATTCGCAAATCGCTTCCCGTATCCTGACGCTCCTTGCTCCCACTCGACCGGCTTGTCGTTCCACTGGTCGATTCCCGCCGAGAATCCCGCTTTCAAGTAGCCCAGAGGATTGACCATCGTCTTGAAATAGATCTGCGTGCGCTGCCGTTGGGTCAAGGGCTGGAAATTACTGGCCTTTTCAGCTCCCGCCATATTCAGGTAGTTGAAGAGATTGTCAATCGTTCGCTGCAGTTTCCCAGACTTTGGCTGAGCGCTTACTGGATCCTCCGTCTGTGCAGCCATTAGTGGGTGGAGTGCGAACACGAAAATGGCTAGCCTGCAGATGCTGTTGTTCCTCATGCGGTGGAGTTGCACGACCGAATGCTGCTAGGCAGCTTCTCTCTCTGGGAAGCAGAGTGAGCCCTGGGAATTGAGTCTGTTTGTTGCCGGCTTCACGTCGATGTGAAACGTTGCTCGATCCCGTGCTAATTGCGCTGCGATCACGTTCGTCAGTCGTTCCAGGACCGTCGTTACCTCTTTGGCGTGCATCTGCAGCAATTCGACTGTAATGGCGATGTCGAACAATCCGCTTTCGGATTGTTGCGCTTGCTGTTTGCGATGGGCGACCAGAGTGCCGCCGAGCATCCGACCCAGACTCACTAGCGCGCGACCTCTGCAGGCCGGGCATTCGTCTCCCTGGCTATTGCTGATTACCTCGCAATCAAGACAGAAAACGGCATTCCAGAGGGGAAGAAGACTTGCATCGGGGCGTTTCGCAGTAGGGGCAAGCATGTGACACCAACCGTTCCGCAGACCAGTGTGGAGGACTGTAATTTAAACAAGCATACGGCCATGAGAGCTTGGGCGCAACCTGTCAAAAAGCTCAGCCCCTAGGCCAAGTGCGATCGTCTCGTACATCGAGCCCACGTTCTTCGACATCACGAACCCATCCGTCTTGAAATTTCTGAAGTCCCGCTGCTAATTACAAGCCGGGTTCAACTCAGTCCCAGTGGACGTTTATTTTCCACGTCGTCGTCTTTGACAGGCCGCAGCTTATGCCAGAAGTACAGTCCTGCGGCCACCCCCGAGCCAATTCCGATACTGATCAGCAGGAACCAGCGGTATGCGGGAAGCCTGATCGCGGTCGCAGCCACAATCGCTGCAGCAACCACCACCGCGGATGTGCCTCGGATCGGGATCGTCATAGCACACCTTCCGACCTTTCGATTGACCAGCTAAAGTCCGGTGTGGGCACGACTTTAGACTCTGTGGGGAACGAAGGTAATAAGTCCATTCTCTCTCGTGCAAGAGTCGGATTCAACTTCAGGACATGCCCGCCGATTGAACCAGTAGCAAGTCACAAGTCAATGGAGACCGCCATGGAAAACACGCCGAAACCCAAAGTGCAGATGCATACCCTGCTGCTGTGTAACGACGTTGCCTTCCTCGGCATCACGCGCAGCGTCCTGCATCAGTTGCAGGTCACACCCCGGATGGTGAATACCTCTGCGGCGGCCGTGGCCATGATTCAGGAATACGAGTTTGATGTCATCGCGGTGGACTGGCGCGAGATGGACAATATCGCCGAGTTCCTGACGGCGGTACGGCGCTCGAAACTGAACCAGGATTGCGTGTTGGTGGCCATCGTCCGTGATCTGCTGGATCTGAAGCAGGCCTTTGCCGCCGGCGTGCACCTGCTGATTCACAAACCTGCCTCGGCCGTCCAGATCGAGCGCTGCCTGCGGGCGGCCTATTCCGCGACGGTGGCCCGCCGCCGCAAACATCATCGGGAGGCGGTCGTCGTACTGGCTTCTGTGAGCACGCGTACCCAGGCGTTCGGAGAGGCGACGGTCGTTAACGTAAGCGAAGGCGGCGTCAAGCTTCGGACCAGCGCGCACGACTTTGTTGCGGGCGTCTCGCTCAGCGCCGCAGATGAGTTGAATCTAAGATTTGTTCTTCCAGGCACAGAGCAAATGCTCGACGTTCCGGGCACGGTAGTCTGGGCAACTGCGGACGCTTGCGGGGTGCGATTCGGATACATTCCCGACACCCAAAGGGCAGCCCTGCAGGAGTGGCTTACTGCCTGCGTAGAGCGTTCGATTTCGCGTATCTGCGAGCGAGTGCGGGAAGCTTGCGCCTAACTTCGTGTAGGTGCGGACGCCTCGTCCGCCCCACTCGCGAAGCGAGCGTGCGAACTGCAGAACTGAACACACCAGCCCGGCACCCAAAAACTCCCCAGGAATCATCAGCCGGAGCGAGTCATAGATCCCAGCTACTGGATTCGCAAGGCGCACGTCCGCAGGGTGCAAAAGGAAAAAGCCCGCGCGAGCGGGCTTCATCACTCACTGGTCAATGATCACAAATCACTGATGCGCGGTAGGACTCTCTGGAGTGGTCGAAGTCAAGGCTGGCGCAATCGGCTGCGCACCCTCTTCTTCCGCGATCTTCGGCAGCGGTGCTTCCAGTGCGATCTGCAGCACCTGGTCCATCGTGTCGACGAAGTGCATCTTCATCGCACTCCGCAAATTCTCGGGCACCTCGGCGAGGTCCTTCTCGTTGTCCTTGGGCAGGATCACCTCGAACAATCCCGCCCGATGCGCTGCCAGTAACTTTTCTTTGAGGCCGCCGATAGGAAGTACTTTGCCACGCAACGTGATCTCTCCCGTCATCGCGATATCGCGGCGAACCGGAATCTTGCTCAATGCACTCGAGATTGCGGTCGCGATCGTGATACCCGCAGACGGCCCATCCTTCGGAATGGCGCCTTCGGGAACGTGCACGTGCAGATCAAGGTTTCGATAAAAATCACGAGTCAGCCCGAGACGGCTCGCACGCGAGCGAACATAAGACATAGCAGCCTGCGCCGATTCCTGCATTACATCGCCCAGTTTTCCAGTCAGCGTCAGCTTGCCTTTGCCGTCTACGACCGTAGCTTCCGTGCTTAGAATCGAGCCGCCCACTTCGGTCCATGCCAATCCGGTGACCAGGCCAACTTCGGACTTCTCATGGGCCAGCGTGTCGCGGAATTTGATCACTCCCAGAAACTCGTTTACGTTCTCTGCTGTGATGGTGATGTTGTACTCCGTCCCTTCTTTCACCACCTTGCGGGCGATCTTGCGGCAGACGTTGCCGATCTCGCGCTCGAGGTTTCGGACTCCGGCTTCTCGGGTATAAGAGCGGATTAATGCCGTAATGGCCTCGTCGGTGAACTTGATGTTCTTCTCTGACAAGCCGGCGGCAACCATCTGCTTCTTCACCAGGAATTGCTTCGCGATTTCGACCTTCTCCTGCTCGGTATAACCGTGCAACCGCAGCACTTCCATGCGGTCCTGCAGCGCCGGGGGAATTGTGTGCATCACGTTTGCCGTGGCGATGAAGAACACCTGCGAGAGATCGTATTCCACATCGAGGTAGTGATCGACAAACATGAAGTTCTGTTCGGGATCGAGCACTTCGAGCAGCGCGGCTGATGGATCTCCGCGGAAGTCCATCGACATCTTGTCGACCTCGTCGAGCATGAAGACCGGATTCTTCGTGCCGGACTTTTTCATCATCTGAATGATCTGCCCGGGGAGTGCGCCAATGTAAGTACGGCGATGGCCGCGAATTTCGGCTTCGTCACGCACACCGCCCAACGACATGCGGACAAACTTGCGTCCGGTCGCCTTGGCAATCGACATTCCCAGCGAGGTCTTTCCGACACCTGGAGGCCCAACGAAGCACAGAATCGATCCCTTGGGATTCTTTACCAACTGCCGCACGGCGAGAAATTCAAGGATGCGCTCCTTGATCTTCTCCAACCCATAGTGATCTTCATTCAGGACTTTTTCGGCGCGGCTGATGTTGCGGATCTCCTTCGACCGCTTCTTCCAGGGAACTGCCAGTAGCCAGTCGAGATAGTTGCGCGAGACCGTCGACTCGGCCGACATCGGCGGCATGGCCTCGAGCTTCTTCAATTCCTGCAATGCCTTGTCTTTGACTTCCTTCGGCATCCCGGCGGCTTCGATCTTCTTCTTCAACTCGTCGAACTCACTCTTTTCGCCGCGGCCTAATTCCTTCTGGATGGCCTTGATCTTCTCGTTGAGGTAGTATTCCTTCTGCGCTTTCTCCATCTGGCGCTTCACGCGCGACTGGATCGTGCGATCCACATTCAACTTCTCGATTTCGATATCGAGCACGTCAGCGATGCGGGTGAGGCGTTCGGCAGGATCGAAAATTTCCAGCAACTCTTGCTTTTCTTCAATGGAAAGCTGCAAGTTGGCGGCGATGACATCAGTCAGCTTGGCCGGGTCCTCCATGCGCACAGCTGAAATCATGGTCTCGTAATTCAGAGCCTGGCATAGCTTTACGTACTGCTCGAACAGCGACGTGACCCGCTGCATGCTGGCTTCGACCGCCTGATTCGTCTCGGTCGTGAACCGCGCTACACGCACTGTTGCCTGCATGTACCCGTCGGTATCGGTAACTTGCAGGATCTTGCCGCGCTCAATGCCTTCGACCAGCACCTTAATGTTGCCGTCAGGAAGTTTCAGGCTTTGCACGATGTTCACGATCGTGCCGACCTGGTAGATCTCGTTTGCCTTGGGTTCATCGATGGAGGCGTCGTGCTGGGTCGCCAGGAAAATCTTCTTATCCGCTGCCAGAGCCTCTTCCAGAGCGCGCACGCTGGACTCGCGGCCCACTACGAAGGGGGTCATCATAAACGGAAAGATGACCACGTCCCGAATGGGCATCATGGGCAGTTTTTTGGATTCGTATTTTTCCTTCGCTGTAGTCACTGATTCTCCTGGGGTGCCGGCCAAACGAACAACCTACCTGAATTTTACCTTGAGCCGAGGGTTGCGGGAAATGCCTTTTAGGTTGTAATCAGAACGGCGTCGGTCGTTGTCGATAATTCTTGACAAGCGTCGCATTGGGTTGGCTAACAGCTAACGACTAACGACCGACAACCGAGTCCCTAGCCCGCCTTCTCCATCACCGTGGCGAATGACGCGCTACGCTTCTCCACCATCTCGCGCGTCACTTCGAACTCTTTTAACTTCTTCTGGCTCGGGAGGTTAAACATCAGGTCGAGCATGAGTTCTTCAAGAATCATGCGCAGCCCGCGCGCTCCAACCTTGCGCGCCATCGCCTGCCGGGCAATTGCACGCAAAGCTTCGTCGGCGAACTTTAGGCGAACATTCTCGAACTCAAACAGCCGCTGGTATTGCTTGACGATCGCGTTTTTCGGCCGGGTCAGAATCTCGATCAGCGCGAATTCGTCGAGGTCTTCCAGCATACCAACCACAGGCAGGCGGCCGACAAACTCCGGAATAAGCCCGAACTTGATCAGGTCTTCCGGTTGCACCTCTTGCAGCAATTCCTGCGTCTTCTTCTTCGCGGTGAACGAGTCCTCTTTTTCCGCCTCTTCGCCGCTCCGGAAGCCCAACGCCTTCTTTCCCATGCGCCGCGAGATGATCTTGTCGAGCCCGACAAAGGCCCCACCGCAGATGAATAGAATGTTCGTGGTATCGACCGGCGTGAACTCCTGGTGCGGATGCTTGCGTCCTCCCTGCGGAGGAACATTCGCAATCGTGCCTTCCAGGATCTTCAGCAAAGCCTGTTGGACGCCCTCACCCGAAACATCCCGGGTGATCGAAGGATTCTCATCCTTACGCCCGATCTTGTCGACCTCGTCGATATAGATAATGCCCGTCTGTGTGCGGCTCACGTCACCATCGGCGGCCTGCAGCAGCTTCAGAATGATGTTTTCGACGTCCTCGCCGACATATCCAGCTTCGGTCAGCGTAGTAGCATCAACAATCGCAAAGGGAACATCCAGCATCCGCGCCAGCGTTTGCGCCAGCAGCGTCTTGCCGGTACCAGTCGGGCCGATCAACAGAATGTTCGACTTCGAGAGTTCGATGCCATCGCCGCTCTTCTGGCGATTCATGAAGATGCGCTTGTAGTGGTTGTAAACCGCGACGGCCAACTTCTTCTTCGTCTGCTCCTGCCCGATGACATATTCATCTAAGAAGACTTTTACTTCCTGGGGCTTGGGCAGTTGATTGGGCGTGCTGGTTTGCGGGGTGGCACTGCGGTCATCTTCCAGAATCGAGTTGCAGACTGCAACGCACTCGTCACAAATATAGGCCCGGGGATAATCGCTGGGCGAGGAGATCAGTTTTGCAACCGCGTCCTGCGATTTGTGGCAGAACGAACAGCGTAATATCTCTTCGGTTCCCGACTTGTTTTTCACTCGGCTCTACTCCTTCACCGGTTTCCACGACAGGTCGGGGCCCAGCTTACAATTGCCCGTCTGCCGTTACTGCGCCCGGCACCTTGCTCTCAAACTCGGTCAGGCGCGAAGGCTGATCATACAGCCTTCCCGGTCTTGTAAATGATATCGTCTATGATTCCGTATTCCTTAGCCTGTTGGGCGTTCATAATGAAGTCGCGCTCAACGTCTTTCTCTACCTTGTCCAGTTTTTGCCCGCTGTGCTTGGACAGCAACTGGTTTGTGATCTCACGCATACGCAGAATCTCGCGTGCATGGATATCAATATCAGTCGCTTGGCCGGATAACCCGCCCATAGACGGCTGATGTATTAGAATCCGCGAATTCGGCAGTGCCAATCTCTTTTTGGGCTCGCCCGATGCCAAAAGTAACGCGGCCATAGATGCCGCCTGGCCAACGCACAGCGTCATGACGTCATTCTTCACGTACTGCATCGTGTCGTAAATCGCCATGCCCGCCGTAATCGAGCCGCCCGGAGAGTTGATGTAAAGCTGTATGTCTTTCTCTGGATCTTCCTGAGCCAGAAACAACATCTGCGCGATCACCAGGTTGGCGATGTTGTCGTCGATCGGCGTGCCGATAAAAATAATATTGTCACGCAGCAGCCGGGAATAGATGTCATAGGCGCGCTCGCCTCGCCCGGTCTGCTCGATGACCATGGGTACCAGCATCATTTGAGGATCATTAGAAGATTTCACGTTCACCTGCCACACTCCGCCCCAACCTGTCACCTGTCTGGGTTGGAGAGGATTCGATAGCGTCTGCGCATCGGGACTACGCAGACTGATGATACAGAAATTCGAGGGTCTTTTCGCTGCGGATCCTGTTCCGGATTCTATCGAGGCCCCCATCTTGAGTCAAACGAGTTTGGACCGCCTCCGGAGACTGTTTCGACTGCCGCGCCAGCGTCTCAACTTCCTTGTTCAACTCCTCATCGCTGACCTCGATGTGCTCCAGCTCCGCAATGCGATCCAGTAACAACGACGACTTTACATCCTGCACCGCCTGATCTCTCTGCCCCGCCCGTAACCGCGGCAGGTCCATCTTCTTCATGTCTTCCATCTTCATGCCCTGCGCCGCCAAGGCACGCAGGCCACGCTCGAGTCTCAGATCGATCTGCCGGTCGACCAGCGACTCGGGAACTTCAAACTCATTCCGCCGCACCAGTTCCGCCACCAACTTGTCTTTCGCTTCGCGCTCAGCGGTGTGCTGCCGCTCCGCCTGCATGTTCTCCCGGATCTGCTTCCGTACCTGGTCGAGGCTGGCAAATTCTCCCAATTCCTTGGCGAAGTCGTCGTTGAGCTCAGGCAAGTTCTTCTGCTTCACCGCATTCACCTTCACCGAGTAGATGAAGGTCTTGCCCGCAAGCCGCTTGTCGTTGGTGTCTTCTGGGTAAACTACCTCAAATTCGCGCGTGTCTCCCGCACTGGCTCCGCGCAAATTCGCCGAGAACTCGGGCACCGTATTCTTCCCGCCAATCTCGATCAGCACCTCATCCATGTGGACGGGCTGAGTTTTGTCTTCCGCATCTTTCGGACGCCCATCCATGGAAGCCTGCGCAAAATCGCCCTCGCCTAGCGGACTACCCTCGATCGTCGTGAAGGTTGCATGCTGCTCGCGGATGTTGTTCAGCGCCTCCTCGACTTCCTCATCCTTCACTTCAATCTGCGGATGCTCCGCCCGCAGCTCCTGGTAGCCCTCAACCTTGATCTCGGGCATGATCTCGAAGCTGGCCTTGAACCGCAGCGGCTCGCCCTCATGAATATGCAGATCGGTCACGCGCGGCTGCGATACCGGCACCACCCCAAGCTTTTCCGCTTCCTTGCGAAAGTACCGCGGTACCAGCGCCTCGACCACATCGCTCTTGAGATCTTCCTTGAAGCGCTGCCGTATCACGGACGCCGGTACGTGCCCCACTCGGAACCCAGGCAGGCGCGCCACCTTCTGATATTTCGCGATAAGCGCTTCCGTCTCGCGGCTCACTTCTTCCGCAGGGATTTCAACCGAAATCTCGCGCTTTACGCCACCTTTGCTGGTGTCAGTAGTTTCTGTAGGACTCACAATTTCCTTCTCCGGCGATGGATGATTTCTGGGGTGCCCCACACCTGCCCTGAGCGCGGCAGAAGGGCCTGGCCGCTGCCAGAAGTGGGACTCTCCTGCGATGGCTCACCTTAATCCTCAAATAATCACTCCACCGCACAGCGCCCATTCACGCGCCGTTAATCTTTGAGTGTAAAGACAGAACAAGAAAGAGGTCAAACCCCGAAGGGGGGGTGGTATAAGGAGACGGCAAAATGCTCCCTCCCCTTCTTCCGACCTTGGGCCGGGCCCCGCGTCGCGTGCGTGGAGCTCATTCGTACGCGTCGAGGTAATGAGATCCGATATGCTAAGTTCAAACCATGCAGAGGAAGTGCGCTTTCTGTCCAGCGGACGCAGTAGAAATTGGAGGTGAGCACGTATGGGACGACTGGCTAAATAAGGCCCTGCCCAAAACCACCTATCGCGCACGAAAACGCTATTCACTGGCCTCGCCGCTTATTCAATATGACACTGACAGTTTGAATGAAAAACTACCTGTGGTATGCATGAAATGCAACAACGGTTGGATGAGCACTCTCAGCCTTAAGGTAAAAGACCGCTTTGGTCGGACCATGCTGGACGGCGAACCTTTTATTCTGGGAGCCAAAGATGCCAAGATTCTTGCTGCGTTTACCTTCATGAAGGCTGCTGTAACGAACCACCTTACGGCAAATGAGTATGAACCCTTCTTTACAAGGGGAGCGCGGGAAACTTTCAGAACATCTCTTGTTGTTCCAGCTCTGACGAAGATGTGGTGCGCTGCTTACGACGGAGAAGCCAGGATAAGCACTCGTAGCAATTTCAGCATCGTTAGCGCGGACGCTCCCGGTCCACTTTACGGAATGGAATTTGGTAGTTTTACCTATGTTGTCGGAAAGTTAGCGCTTCAACTTCTCTCGCCGCGTTGGAAACAGATACATCAGAGGGGCAGACCGTTAGTTTCGCTCAATCCCAATGTTTATTGGGAGCAAGCCACTACCCTCTTTTGGCCGCATGAGGGCGGTTCTGTTTCGTGGCCCCCGTCGAAATATCTCTCCGACGATACGCTCCAAACATTCATCGAGCGCTTCGATTCACCCGTCAATGTCCCAGTTTCGTGAAGGTTTTCACGCCGAATGCCCCGTGTGTTGCCTTCTTTGAAGCCATTGCAGGAATTCTTCGTACGAGTTCCGCTTTACTGGTAAGCCTCGAACCAGCTTTCTAATAAAGTTCTTTCGATCAAATCTACTCTCGCGAGCGCACTTGTTAATCCCTATTTTCAAGATTTCCTTCTTTACTTCTTCACTTGCGACAACTCTTTTCGTTCTTCCGTACTCGGTTGCTTTGAAGTCAAGAACGCTGGGATCTTCGCCCTCTTCCCATTTGCGGTCTGTTTCTTTTCCAACGTAGCGGAATTCTCCCGCGATAACATGCGAACGCCTTAAGAGCCCATTCGTGTCAGCTTTGCATGGTGATCCGTCGGGAGCTAGGCTCTTGGCTTCTGGGTGCTCTCGGTATTGAAAAAGAAGACGTGCAAATTGAGAAGGAAAGACGACGTTGTAAGGAATGTCATCAAGTTTCTTGTTGTAGTCCATCATCTTGTACGTCTTTCCGTCATGGATATTCACGCATTCAAGATCAAACCATTGTTCTTGTTTGGATGAGAATGGGCAAACAAGAAGTACGCTTTCGTTCGGTTGCTTATGAAATGCATAGCCAAACAACGGGTCGACCATCGGTAGAAGAAGAAAATTGTAAGGACGTGCAATTTCCCAATCTCCAAGCATTTCCAGTACGTTTGAAGTTGTGATTGTGAGACGCATCATCTGCGGCAAATCCAGCCATTTTGGTGGTGTTTTTCTCAAGTTGAAGGCATCTCGCAAGATGTAATCCCACGCTTCATAGATCCACAGCGGAACATCTTGTTTCCAAGTCTTCGGGGAGTCTTTTGGCGGGTAGAGGAAACCAATTCCATGAGCTTTGGGATCGATGATTGTGATTTCGTTCTTTGATCCTTTTTCATATAACGCGTAACGTTTGGCAGCGATGCTGTAGCCATAAAGCTGGCGTTGTCCATTCTTGGGGTCAGAATCAATGAAATTAGCGTCTACCCGGTTGAGAATCGAACCTTCGACCGCCTTGCGGTCATAAGGATTCAGTGATGCAAATCTTTCGGCGATGTCTCTGACATCTTGCCAAGATAAAACTCTCTTTCCTTCACCTCCTGGAATCGCGAGTTCTCCTCCGTCTTTCGAGCTTACGATTGCAAGTGAATCCGTATCGCAGAACAAATACGTGCCTTGTTTCTCTTCCACGCACGCTTCCGTCATTGCAAGCAGCAAGCGCCCAGCCGAGGTAATCAGGGATGCTAAAGGCGGAAAGAACCACTTCCCGGATTTCTCAATCACATCCGAGTCGTCTGGAAAATGCTTTTCTCCTGAAAAGACGTTGACCGGAACGTTCTTCTTTTGAGTTTCGGGGATTAATTCGACGAAAAACCCGTAGATAGAATTGGCCAGAATCTTGAGCCAGTAATAGAGTGCTTTGTCAGACTTGTTCAGCTTGCGTTGCTCAATCACTTTTCGAAAAAGGTCGTCTTTGTAGGGATTGATTTCAACCATGCTTCCGCGCAGTTTTATCGTGTTCATGCCATCTTGCTTTCCGTGCGGCACAAGACGAATTGCGCGAATGATGCGAGGTGCTCTTCCAGTTCGAATGGCCGATGCAATCAAGTCGGGACCGGCGAACCAGAGCGGAGTTTTCGAAGTTAGGTAGTTATTGCCGATGTTTTGAGTCACACGGTCATAAACCGTGCGTACCGGAAAGATGTCGTTTTCGGGCTGTACCAGAGCAAAGAACTTAGATTCAGGCCATTGGGATGGTTCGAAGCAACGCTCAAGAGAAATCTTGTTGAGGAACTCGCGGATGTTCTGCGTATCGTCTTCGAGCGTTACGCTTTTCGCCGTGAGGACATCGAAGAGTTCCATTAACACACAACAAGTTGGATATTCGCTGGTAAAGTCAACCGGAACGACTGGAACTTCGGCACAGCGGATGCGTGTTTCGGAACGACCGCCGTAATAGCTTTGCATGGCGATTCCAAGTTCTGTGTCTGACAACTTGAACTTCTGCGATGGCGGAACTATTCCCATTGCATCCAGATAGCTTTTGGCCACGCTGGCAGGGGAGTACGCAGCCCACGGTTTCAGATCGATTGGATGTTTATCGAATTCCTTTTTGAGCGCGTTAAGAAGTCCAACCGTACACCGAACGTCCTGTCTGGCGTATTCAATCTCGTCAGGCGTCACTCTGCCCGTGGGCTCGTGATCTTTCTTCTGTGGGAGATTCTGTCCTTTGAAAGGTCCACTCTCGTTGTCGCATGCTCTCTTCAGCGAATACGATTTGTTGTATAGAGCCCACAGAAGCGTATGGAGGTCGAGGAAATGCGCCTTTCCGTTTTCCTTCCACTCCTCTGGATGCCACGGGTTGGCCAGTCTGATGAACGCCTTTTTGCTATCTATTGGCGTAATGAGGATGCGCGGTCGATATCGGTTTTCAACTCCGCCAGGAAACCGCGACATCGTAAGCGACCATTCGTCGTGATCGCCGCGGTTCCAAGCTAAAGCTAACCTAGCAAGATCAAATGGAAGATTGAATCCGCAGACGAGCGCACCTTTGTACTTGATGGTGGGCCAAAACACCCTGCGCATGAATTCCGAACGACTGTACAAGGGAAATATCGGCGGAAAGGCCGTTACGTCTGGGACAGAGACATCCACATGCTCTGTGAGCGCCTGAAGCTCTGCTGGTGGTAAATCGTCGGCGTAGAAGATGCCCTCTTCGGTTAGCTCGTAATTGTCAGCTACCAATTTGCAGACGCGGTAAACCCCGAACGTCAGCGACTGGTCTGCTGTGATCCGTGTTTCCGTATCGAATACGAGTGCAAACTCTGGCCACTTCTCAGCGTCATCCGCAGAAGCGTTGCGCTTGCGTTGTTTATTCTCGCGTGCCCGTTTCGCATACGCACGAAGGAAAATGTCATGTGTTTGCACCATTGTGTGGCGTCAGGAATCACTTGTGCAATTCTCCCTAAATCCTTTTGTCCGCGCACATCGCGCAAGTATCTGTCCGAAAGTGCGCGACTCTAGATTCAGTTTCCTATCGTTTCTTCGAAGGCTCATTTCGGGTGTCGATTTCATTTTGTTCGGCCTTCGGCTGACTCGTAATCTGCTTTTCTAGTCGGTCCACCACCATCCACAACCCGATCAACATGGCCTTTAATGCTTGAATCAGAGCCATTGACCTGTCTTTGATTGCGCGGAAATTGATGCCAGCCCTTCGGCACAGCACATGGAATGTAGCGTGGTCCTCTCCGCAGAATGGAATGTAAATGTCAGGGATGTACTTGCGGCCTCCGAGATGGTTATCTTCCAACTGTTTCGAACTGCCACAAAAACATTCTTCCGGGCATTCCGGGCAGTGCTTGGCCGTCTGTGTCGACCTCACGCGGCACCCCCTGACAGTGATCGATAAAGCGAGTACGGAAGTAAGTCTTTCCGAGCTTGTTCGACCAGCGTTTTCGTATCGGTAATCAGCTCAATTCCGGCGATCTTCTTTCCATGCCATTTCTCCATGGCGTTGCGATCACCGCCAAGCAAACGATTGATCGCAGCTTTGTAGTTGGCGAACTGGCTCGCTGTTCTCGATCCTCGAACGTTGATTTCTCTGGGTCCATCCGGACCGGGCATCTGGAGATATCGCACCAGCCTGTCACTCTTTGTTGCGCGGATGCGTCCGCCTGGCCGATCCTGCACGAGCGCCGATCCGACATATCGTTTTATCGTTCGAACTGTGACGCCATTGTCGCGGGCTGCCTTCGAGAGCGTATCGCCCTGCCGCATGGCCCACAGTGCCTTAAAAGCACGCTGGCGAGATGCATTACTACGCGCCTGCAACTTAAAGGTTCGTGCTTTCGACCGCGCCTTCCCATGTCGGTTCCGTGTTTTCGAAGCTGCCATAACTGTTCCCCCTGTTTCGGGCCGCAGTTTCGCACGCGATTCCTGCCGAGCTGGGAACCTCAAGAACATTTTGGTGCGAGATTGGGATACTGCGGTAAGGATGGGATAGACTTTTGGTGCGATAGTCGTTGCTCGCCATGCAGAATCGCCCTCCTTTTAGGGGTGCGCCGATACTTGACAGCTTTTTAAATGATGCGCAAGAAGCTGCAAAAACCAAAGGCTAAAGCCCGCGACATCCGGCTGGGCCGACCGGGACAGCTGGATATCGAAGACCTTCCAACGAGGTTCCGGAACATGAAGTCCTTTCTGGAAAACTTTTGGGGACGTGTCGGACTCGGTTTGAAGAAAGCACGGAAAATTGAGGATGTGAAATCGGCATTCTCATCCGTCCAGGGAATCGAATGGATGACCCCATTCAAAGGGCACGCGAGCTGCCTTATCTATCCACGGGCGCTGAAGGTTCCAACTAGCGAAATGCGTGCAACGCGGCGCAAGCTCAAGGATGCCGAAGAGCGGGAACAGCAGTGTTGGATAGCCTACCATGAAGCAAACCCCAAGGCTCAACAGGCTACGACGGCTTTCCAGCAGGCGATTTCACAGTTTGATGGGGTTCTTGACCGATTTGAATTTTTCTTTGTGCTTTGCATTCTGGCCGACGCGTTGAGCGTTCAGGAACTGAGAACGTTAACGCCGAAGCTCTGGGTTGCTGTCCAAAACGCACAACAAGAGAAGAACAGACTTCGAGAGGCATTGAATGCGCAAGAAGCATGGTTCGCTAGAAATGAAGTGGTCAAGTTTGCCGCGAATCGACGACGTAGCAAGAGCTTGCTCAATTTCGCAAGAGCTATGGCAGGCCTTCCCGAGTGGGGATGGTTTCATTCCCGGCGCACTTGCGAGGCTCTTATCAAAGACGATTCCGATCCAAGATATCCTGCCAAGGTCTTCGACCTGCTGTCGTCTTTGATTCGCAAAACGAAGCCCCTCATCCTGAGAAGAGTCGAAAAAAGATTGCGTAAAGAGCTTCTAGACTCGGATGCCGATCCGATGTTGAAGGGATACATAGCCCCACAATGGGACTACTTGGAGGAAGCAATCCGTTTTTGTCAAGGAAAAGGCTTCAAACGATCAGAGCTTCCGTTCAAGATCATGGATCGATTCATTTACCATAGCGAACGTGGGAAAAGTACAATAGATACAGAGCTGGCTAAACGAAACGAACTTCGATAGCTGGCTGACAAATGCGGACTTGCCGACTGTTGGAAGCAGGCGACAAGCCCTAACCACCATGGAGGTATGACTCCGATGGCAGCTTCACGCACCCTACCGCAACCCGACTTTTCCCGCAAATCCCCGATTGGCAGAAGTGGCGTTCTCGCGCTTTTTGGCTACGGAATCAAAGTGCGAATGCAGTGTGGCCACCTTGAAATCGAGGATGGTATTGGCCCTGAGCGTCGAAGAATCAGGCTTGCGCGTGTAGGTCACGGTCTGAAACGACTCGTGATCGTTGGGGCAGATGGTTTCATTTCTCTTGCCGCCCTCCGATGGCTCGCAGATCAGGATGCCAGTTTCGCGATGCTCGAACGAGACGGAACCGTGCTGGCCACAACTGGCCCGGTTAGACCTTCCGAAGCGAAGCTCCGGCGTGCTCAGGCGCTTGCGCACTCGTCCGGCGCAGCGTTGCACATTTCCCGAGAGCTGATCAGCCGGAAACTCTCAGCTCAGGAGGATATGGCGCGTCACAAACTCTTAGACACAGCGACAGCGAATAACATCGCTGTATTCAGGGCTGAATTGCCAAGTTCTGACAGCATCAACGGCATTCGCCTGATCGAATCGCGAGCAGCCCGCTGTTACTGGCAATCGTGGAGCACGCTTCCGATCAATTTTCCAAAGAACCAATTGTCTCGCGTTCCTGCTCACTGGAAGAGCTTCGGAGCACGGGTATCTCCGATCACAGGATCGCCACGGCTTGCCTGCAATCCTCCGAATGCCTGTTTGAATTTTTTGTATTCCCTCGCCGAGGCGGGGGCGCGTCTCGCAGCTGCTACGCTCGGCCTCGATCCGGGTCTGGGTGTGCTCCATACAGACACCTCCGCTCGGGACAGTTTGGCTTGCGACCTGATGGAGCCCGTCCGCCCGCATGTGGATGCTTACCTCCTGGACTTGATCACACGGGGATATCTGAACCGAGACTGGTTCGCAGAGCAGAGGGACGGAAACTGTCGCCTTGTCCCGGAGTTCGCCGCACGACTGTCGGACACAGCATCGATGTGGTATCGGCAGGTTGCTCCTGTCGCAGAATGGGTAGCTCGCGCGTTCTGGGCTACCATACGCAGACCGGACAAACCCTTTACAACGAGGTTAACTCAAAACAATAAGCGGGCAGTGAAAGGCGCTCCTGCCCAATCGCCAATCGTTCGCGTACCCTCACCGCAGAAGATTTGTGCAGGTTGTGGCAACGCAATTCGACGCCATTCCACATACTGTCCCGATTGCTCGTTGAAGAATTCCACCCTGTCGCTGATCGAGGGAGCCAGACTAGGCCGCGTGATTTCCCATACTCCACAAGCTGAAGCACGTCGAAGGGAGACGAAGAGATCAAATGATCTAGCGAGAAGCCAATGGTCGCCGTCGAAACTGCCATCCTGGCTCACTGAGGAGGTATATCTGGGAAGGGTTCAGCCGCTCCTCGCCAAAGCGACACTCTCACAGATCGCATCGGCTATCAGCGTCTCAATTCCCTACGCGTCTGACATCCGAAGAGGGAAAAGACGACCGCACGCGAGGCATTGGCGTACGTTAGGTGAACTGGTAGGAGTCATCGGATGAACCGTCGTTGGCCTTTAAGGAGTTGAGTCCAGGACGCACGTCTGTCTAGGTTTGGGACTGATTCGGTCTTGGACGACGCTCCAATGCTCACTCTGTGGTCCGAAGGTTCCAGCCGGATGCGGGGGAGTCGATTTCGCGTCCCGAAGCCAGCGAATCGTTCCAGATATCCGACCCTGATGTGCTTCGCTCATACTCGCAGGTACTGACAATGCGTTCCGATGCCGCATGCCTATGGAACGATTACACGTGAGAGAAGGTTGTTATATCTGCTTGGAAGGTGCGGATGGTTGAGGCGGAAGTGGCGCAATGGGAGATCGCTACTTTTGATCTGGCACCTGAAGAGTGATTCCGTTCACATCTTCGGTTATCAGTAGAGGCATCTCCGCCGGGCTGTAACTTCGGATGGTCTTGCTGTTGAGCATGCGTCCAAAATCGCTGGCCGCCGGAGCCTCACCGCTTTTTGGTTCTGTGTCCGCCGCGGTCGCCTTCAACACGTAACGGCCTTCCGGTACATAGCTGAGCTTGAATGTTCCATCCTCGCCGATGATGGCTGTTCGAATCGCCGTCTTAATCTCGGGATCTTCGAGTTCAACAATCCCCGAGTTCACTGCATGTTTGTCGAACTTTGCCACTACGCTGCCAGATATGCTGTGCAGCCCGTTCACCGGGAAAATGACCTCGATGCCGTCCCGGTGCTCGCCATCGCCGAGTTCGATAGGCTTGATTTCCTTCTCCCTCAGGGCTCCACCCTGATAGACCACCAACGCATCGCCCGGATTCATATGGAGCGCCACCGACGTGGCACCCAGACCCGTCATTGGCTGAGACACAGGCAGCGTCGCTTTCACTGCGAACTTGCCAGGAGGGAGCCCGTAGAATCGAAACTCTCCGCGGTCGTCTGTGATGGCCGGAAGCATCGAGAGAGGCCATAGCTCCTTCCACTTCCCATCTTTCTGCAGCATCAGCAGCGTCGGCATGACACCCGGTGCCGGACTCCCGTCGTCGTAGATTACCTTCCCGCCTAGCGTCGCGCCACGCTCCAGTACTAATTTGACGCTTGTTGAAGTGCCACCCGCCACCACAATCTTTTCAGATATGCTCTCGACGGAAGTCACTGTGTCAGCATCTGCTTTCATGCGCTCCGTCTGCGAAAGTCCACTTAGAGGCGAGCGATAGCCCGGCAGTTGCGGAATCAGGTAGTAGATACCTGGTGGCACTTTATCAAGCGAAAAGTTTCCATCAATTCCTGTGACCGTCGACAGGCTCGAGCCCTTCATCGCTGCCGCCATCGCCTTCGCCAACTCCTTGGCGAAGTCAGGATTATTTCTAATCTTCGCCGGGTCGACCTGCGGACTCTGCTGGGATTTTTCCGGCAGCAGCTGTACAGTGGCAAATCGAGCGGGCAGTCCGCTATCTTGGCAGAACACTTGCCCTGTTATCTGTCCGAAAAGTGGCTGTGGACCCGCTCCGGTCTGTTGCGCAAGTGCACCACGCCCCAGTGAAAGAATCAGCAGCGCGAGAAGAGCTGTGAGTAAATGCAAGAGCAAGCACTTCATCAGAATCACATCCTAGCCGAGTCTACTGCGACCTTTCAATTCCTATGATGGCGCAAATACGCAACCTACGTCACGCCGCGAGCAGTTGACCAATTGTGCCGTGGAGCGTATTCGGATTTTGTAACAAGTTGAATAATGTTTTCACCTTAAAGAACTAACATCCGCAGGCGAAGCTATTGGGTTCGTTCGTACTTTGTAACAAACGAGAGAAGTTTTCGACATTAAGAACGAACGGAGGTAGCATTTTTGCCCGCACGCGGCCGTGATGGAGCAACCGATTCGAGTTTCGTGGTGACCAGTGAGGAAGAAGGGCTCAGCGTGCTTTTGCGTTGCACGTTTGGATAGCGAGCTTTGACTTTGAGTTGCAAGTCGAAAGCCGCGTACGGAAGGAACCACTTTGAGCCTGAAAAGGCTGGTTCCCAGATTGTCGCAAAAATCTGCGGTATACCTCTTTTTGTCCTCAAAGATGGCAATTACTGGAGGTTAAATATGCAGAGTAATACACATGAACAAACAAGCGACCCTGTTCCCGATCGAGATACCGTCGGGAGCGACAGACGAGGGTTTCTACAACAAGCTGGAATAGCTAGCTTGGTGCTAGCTTCAATGGGGTTCACGAAGGGCTCCGCCGTTGGCCAATCAATGACACCCGACGTCGGCCCAACTCCGCCACTAGACTTTAAGGCGCTTGACTATAAGACCACCAAAACGACAGACAGTACAGAAGTCACTCTGGTTCATCAGATAACGGGCGGTAATGGGATCAAGGCTGTTACGTCGTCGTTTCTGAAAAGATCCGATTACGGACAAGCATATGTGGTGATGAATACTATATCCGTGAAGTATTTCACCGCGTCGGCAGACCCAACCTCTGATCAGCCCTATCACATAACGAATGCTGTAGGAGTTCAATTCGGCAAGAAAGGTCCGATTTCTGGGCAAGAACGAACGGACACCATTGAAAGCTTTTGGAACGTTAACGGGGTGACTAGTAACGATACACAGACGGTCCAAGTCAGCCTAAAAGCCCCTTTCGATGTGCAAGGACTTTCCATCGAAGACGTTATGAAAAAGGTATATGAGTTGAAGAAAGAAGCTGTCGACAGCGCGGTCGACAAATCGGGAGTGCGATAACAGATTCAAAGAACGGTCGAACGACATCTATCAGGAGGTCGCAATGAGTGTAAAATGTGGGCCATTGTGTGCCATTGCATGCGCTCCGCTACTCGAAGATCCACCTTTGTACCTAATTTGCATAGGAACATGCTTGTCCCGTTGTGGAGATGATCCACCTGGAAAGAACGCAGACTGCGGATGCAAAAGGATAGTGGGTGAATCTAAGAGCACGGGGGGTGTTGGGAACAACAGCATGGGTATTGGAAAACACTGAAGACGACAGACGCCATAGCGTTAAGTGGCTTGCCAGCAGTTGAGTGTTTCTCGAACGTACCCGTTGCACCTGCGAAGAACCGACGATTCTGGAGATACACCTCATTTCCAGCTTCGTCGGTTTGATGGCCGGAGTTGTGGGTCCGGGAAACCAGACGATGCAGAATCGGATTAAGACTCTAGGAAGAGCTCAGGATGAAACTTCAAGTAGGCTATCTCTTTCTCCAAGTTCTGAACGATGAGGCTCAGTTCTTCTTGCTGTTCTTGGAATGGAAGAAATTTCCCTAATGCTGAGATTCTGCTAATTTGCTTTTCCATAAGATCCAATTGGAACGACAGCTGAATTGGAAGATCGGGTCGGGATTCCATAATTGTTTCTCCCATTCCTCCATGGGAAAATGGATATGAGACTTGTACAACCCTAAGTACAAGAGGACCGGAGTCCAACCGGAACCCAGAGTTCTGCCTCGGAAGCGATTGAAACAACCATAATACATCCGTTCGCGACACAGACCATTCGTTTGACGAACGAATAAATCGCTTGCAAACGTTTACCCCGAAATCACTCAAGGATTGAAGTTGTGCGTTGTCGTCGGGGGGGGAGTCCTGAATCCAAAGTAATGCAGAATCAAGATGTGGCGGGGAAGGGGAGGGAGCATTTTGCCGTCTCCTTATACCACCCCGTCAAACCCCGAAGGGGGTGGTATATAGAGACGGCAAAATGCTCCCTCCTCCTGCTCCAGACCCCATATTCAACCGATCTTGACTCTGACTGGGGCCCGCCCACCTGCGTGAAGGGGCTCGTGCGTGCGTGCGCCTGTGTGGGTGCGAGAGCGAGGGCATGCTCGACAAACGTGAAGGAGGTTGGGGACGACACACGGGGACTTGCGTGGGGGTGCTTAGCGTCGTCGTCGTGCATGTCCTGGGCAGCTTCACTATTCATGGGCGACACCCAGAGCACTCGATCAACAGAGTATCGCCCGTAGTTGACTGGCAGCGTCAAGTTTCACTTGCTTACAAGGGTTGCGGAGTCATCAACGCTCCATGAGTCGCCGTCGACCATGTTACGCAGGGTCCCCCTGACCTGAACCACGTGCTGTCCTGGAGTAGGCACAGTGGTCACAACGACTGTTATCGCGCTGACCCAGTTCGCACGAATGGCGGTCGGATCAGCGTGAGCTGCGCAGAACGCGTTGTCACTATCGGAGGGAGGTGCCGCGACCCCGTCCACCAAGATATCGAGATCGAGATAGGTCGTAGCATGAACTCCCCCTACCGAGCATTCTGCGCTGAAGGAAACTGCGACCCGCTGATTGGCTTGGGTTGTCGTGAATGAAATACTGGTTGCTCCAGCTTCAGTCAGCGGAATTACGTGTGTCTTCGCGTCGAAATAGAAGTTAGGTTTATCCCTCGTCGCAGCGCTCATGATTTGCGCATGAGATTGCAGCGCACATAGTGCTAACGCGACGAAAGCCGCAAATACTTTGTGTTTCATAATATTCTCCTTTGGTCCCAAAGATCGAATTCCTGTTGCCTTCCAGGCGATTCGTCTTCGGAATGCAACCGAGACTCTCTGCCAAGGGCGGTATTTCCTCAATGCAAAGCAAGTCACCGAAAGCTCACATTCGCATCATCAAGACTTATCTGACTGCCTTTTCAGTAACTTAAAACTGACTAAGTTCGACGGAACGAACCCTGGAAAGGTCGGTTTTTAATGCTAAAATTCCACGCACTCAGAGGTTCTTGGCTTGGGGATTAAGCAGTCCGAAGGCATTGTGCGGTTTGAAGGATTTGAGCTCAACGTTCGCAGCGCCGAGCTCCGGAGTCCTGAAGGAAAGACCGTCCGCTTGTCGGAACAGCCGCTGCGAATTCTGACTGCCCTTTTGGAAAGCCCCGGCGAACTTGTGCTGAGGGAGGACCTGCGCAAGCGTCTTTGGCCAAACGATACCATCGTAGAGTTCGAGCACAGTATTAATGCAGCGGTGAACCGGCTTCGGCAGGTTTTGGGTGACGCGGCAGATAATCCCAAATTCATTGAAACTCTCGCCCGGCGTGGCTACCGCTGGAAGACTCCCGTGCAATGGGGGATTGAGCAAACCGTTGCCTCTTCTCCGGAACCACCGGGTGGCAACCTGATCGGGAACCGAATTTCGCATTATCGCGTGCTGGAAATTATTGGTGGCGGTGGGATGGGAGTGGTTTACAAGGCCGAAGATGTCAAGCTGGGTCGGTTGGTCGCTCTCAAACTCCCTCCCGACGAGCTCGCTAACGACAAACAAGCACTCAGTCGTTTCCGGCAGGAAGCCAAAGCTGCGTCCGCGTTAAATCATCCCAACATTTGCACGATTTACGAGATTGGCGAGTCCGAAGGGTGGACTTTCATTGCTATGGAACTGCTGGAGGGGCAGACGCTCAAACACCTCATAGCGGGTAAGCTGTTGGCCATCGAAATGGTGCTCGACCTCGGAATCCAGATCGCCAACGCCTTAGACGCCGCCCATTCGAAAGGGATTGTCCACCGGGACATCAAGCCTGCGAACATTTTTGTCACGAGCAGAGGACAGGCGAAGATTCTGGATTTTGGGCTGGCGAAGGTCAAACCTGTGCTGAGCAATGTGGTAGCGGCAGAATCGACGGTGACGCTGGAGGAGCACCTTACCAGTCCAGGTGCAGCAATCGGCACAATCGCCTATATGTCTCCGGAGCAGGCGCGAGGCAAAGAACTTGATGCCCGCAGCGACCTGTTTTCCTTCGGAGCTGTTTTGTACGAAATGGCGACGCGCCGGGCGACGTTCTCTGGTTCCACCTTTGCCGTGATCTTTGAAGCCATCTTGAACAGAACGCCCATTTCGCCACAGGGCATAAATTCCGAAATTCCGGACAAGTTGGTGGAGATCATCGACAAAGCGCTGGAGAAGGATCGCGACCTGCGCTACCAGAGCGCTTCCGAGATACGCACAGACCTGATGCGTCTCAAGCGGGACTCGAGTGGAGAGGGTGCCGTGACTCAATCCGCTAAGCCAGCACCGCGATCCCGATTGCCTTTGGCCGTCACCATTATTGTTGGGACGCTCATTATGGCGTCCCTGGGTACCTGGTTCATCCGGCCTCTTCGCCTACCGAAGGTCAAAGAGTGGGTTCCGATTACAGGCGACGGTGTAATGAAGGGCAACTTGGTAACTGATGGCCCGCGCCTCTATTTCAATGAGTCTGAGTTTGGTAGGACGGCGCTTGTGCAAGTATCCACTGAAGGCGGAGGAATAGTACCAGTAGCCACGGCATTTCCAAACGCTGCGCTTTTTTGCATTTCGCCTAATCAGACGCAGCTCCTCGTGGGCAAACCTTCATTAGAATATCCCGGAGATCTCGAACTCTGGGTAGTGCCCGTCCCGGCAGGATCACCGCACCGGATTGGTGACATTCTCGGCCATGATGCGTGCTGGGCCCCGGATGGAGCCCATATTGTTTATGCCCATGGAAATGACTTGTACTTTGCAAAAACCGACGGCACTGAAATTCGCAAGCTTGCGACCGCCAGTGGCAGTCCATATTGGATTCGATTCTCACCCGATGGGAGCCGGTTGCGCTTCAGCGCCGGAAGCGAAGGGCGCAAGTGTCCAAGCCCCACTTCCCGCGCATAGACCGCCGAACGTTTGCCTGGGATGTGGGAAGGAAGTTGCAGCTGGGAGCATGCATTGCGCGACCTGCGCAGTCGAGGTCTCACGAAATAAGATGGTCGAAATTGCCAAACAAGGGCGGATCGCCTCCCGTTCCGCCGAATCCAAAACACGGCTCGCAGAGACACAACGCCGCCAGACGACGGCCCGTTGGAACTGGGATCCGGCTAGTCAACCAGATTGGCTCACTGAGGACTTCTACACGAATCAAATTCTGCCTAGGCTAATCACTTGCTCGCTCTCGCAGATCGCGTCCGCGCTAGGCGTCTCAATCCTTTATGCGTCCCATATCCGCAGGGGAAGACAGCCACATCCGAGGCATTGGTCTGGTTTGGCTGAATTGGTAGGAATACCGGATTAAGCATTTCTGTACGAGAGTGACGCACATGTGTTATATCAGGCCGGACGGTTTCCGAATTAGAAGTCGCGCTACTTTTCCGTGCTCACTCTTCCATGTTCGTCGAGAGCAAGTTTGAGCCGAGCTGCCACGGGTTTTCCTTTCAGGCTTGCTGGAGTAAATCGGAAGTGGTCCCCAATGTAGTGTCCAACCCTAAATGCAGTCTCCCGGTCCGGGGCCTTAATGATATGGATATCGCAAATTCTACCTGTTGAATTCACAAGCACCTCAAACACGACACGAGAGCTGACCTTTGGTGGCGGTTCCACAAAGACAAGCTCACTCTGAAATTTCGGACCGTTTACGCGGCCGTCCCCCGGAGCGTAGATCGTTGTACCCTCGGCTATGCAGCTTCGAAAGCTATCGTCGCTTTTTATTGGAATCGGAAACACCATGAAAGCGGCAAACAAAAAGCAGGAGAGAAGAGGCGTAACTGTCATCGGCGTGGTCTGTAGCCACATCAGTCTGCGCAAGCACCTTATCCGAGTTAACAATTGCGGGCCACTCGCCAAGTCACCGAGGCAGCCTCTCGTGAGCTTCTTTGACTGAAATCCATTGGACTTGGTGCGCTTCTTTCAAAACCAAAAATTCGGCTACAGTCTGCCGAATATGTTGCAGCTTCTCACTCACGTCCGCTGGAGTTGGGATTCGAAACAGCCGCTGCAGCCTCGAACGGTTGTAGAGAATCCAGATCTGCCAGCTGGAATTGCTTTGGCGATCTGGCCAGAGGCTAACCCCGATTCGTCCAGTCGAAAGAGGAATACCAAATCCGCCGTACCCGAGCGATGATATATCGATTTTGGTTGTCCCAAAGCCTCTATCTTGGATCGCCAAACGAAGTTCGTCGAGGAGCCTCGTCAGGGCGTTTGATGGCGGCTCTTCTCGTCGATCAGACTGCGTTAGAGTGAACGCCACCGTACTCTGCATGCTTGGAGGCATCAAAAACTCAGCCCCCAACCACGCGCAATGGCGCTACACATTCCGGTAAAACAGTTGGTCATGCTCGTCCCCGCCTCGGGTAGGACTGCCTCAGGATAGAGCACCGGTACTGGAATCTGTGTAGCACCTTCTGCAAAGCTCTCTGCGAGTCCCTCCGTAGCAACAACCTCGTCTGTCGCAGGCACCAATAGACCATGCATCCAGGTACCTCCTGACTCAAAGGCGAAATGCAGATTACCCTCCAGTGCCCCAACAGCGACATGCATCGTACCAACATTTGCGATGATTGCGCCGCCACCCCCGACGAGAAGACTTGCGCCATACCAACCTGCGTAGGTGCGCCAGTCGTTCATCGTGCCGGCGGCGCTTCGAAGCGTTCGTCCACAGGTTGAGCAGGCCGCGCTATCGTAGAATGCAGCGAGGCCGGGATAGGTGTCCGCTGTCTCGTTTCCAGGACCGACTAGCGATATGTCGTAATGTCCCCGAACCTCCTGAATCGTCACACCTGGGCATAGGTCACCCTGGCTGCAATCCGCAGTCCCGTACGTCACGGTATAGCCTGGAATCCACTGCTTATGATATCCCCCGACAGATGAAGTAGAGCCGTCCGGCCACACAATTTGGATAAGCGACGGATCCAGGAGCAGATTCAAAGCATTCTCGCACGAAATAGCCATGCCGTCTGAAGTCACCGCACAAGTCTGCTCCCCCTTCAAGTTCGAGTTCGGATTGTCGAATTGCATCTTTGCCGCTAGCCCGCTCGGATCCGTCATGCTGTTCGGGTTTGTCGGATACGAGTAAGCATTCCAGCTCGCATGTGCTGGATCTGGCGAGAGCCAACGTCCGGAGTTTTGCATCAACTCTCTGTTCGGAGTGTCGAAGAGACCATTGGTGATATCGACTAAATCACCTGTGAAGTCTTGTGCTCCACCTCCTGACGAACCAAAGCTATTGTACTTTTCGCCATACGGAGCATAGGCAGTATCGAAAGCCTGTCCGCGCGCGGCAAGCGTAGTGCCGAGCGTCTTGGTGCCAAGCCAGTTCGGATGCATGAACCATTTGTTTGTGGCGTTGGTGCCCCAAGCGTACAGTGTCCCGGCTCCGGGCTGCGGAAGATATACGGAGGTAGTAGTCTGACCTTTCATCTCCCCGATTCGGCCAACTGGTCCGTAGAGGATTTGCTGGTAGGTTCCCGCCGCATTGGTCTCAGCGATCCTTCCGAAAGCGTCATACGTCACGCACGTTCCGGACGTTCCACAAATAGCGGGATTGACCCCGGGTCGAACGCTCCTCATCCACCCGGCCCACGATCAGGCAACGAATTTTGACGGATGCATCAAGCGAGAAGCCAATCTGGGATGCAGCGATTTCGCCCGACGGTAAGTACCTTGTCTATACGGATGAGCGCAAGCTATACCTCAAAGTCCTTGCCACTGGCGACACTCGCGATCTACCCCAGCCGGAAGGATTGCAAGATGGTGCATTAGGCCATTGGATGCTGGGAGGTTGGTTCCCGGACTCTGGCCGCTTCCTGGCCAATATGTATGGCAGCCAGGGGACGAGCATTTGGATGGTCTCGGTCTTGGGTATACCTCCACGCAAGCTTCGCGATGGTGCTGAAGCCTTCGCCGTTTCTCCAGACGGGAACTCGATAGCTTTTACCGCCGGCGGAATCTGGCTCATGGATTCGAACGGAGAACATGCGAAGGTTTTTTTAGAGCGGCCGGACAATCGATTTCTATACACCGGCGTCCAGTGGTCGCCTGACGGCAGACGAATTGCCTACAAGCTCACGCATGTAGCGGAGGCATACAAACTGCCGCGTGTGGCAGAGTTGTTGCCCGCAGAGATCAGCATTCAGACGCGCGATCTTGGAGGCCAGTCGCCTACAACCGTTCTGTCGAATACTTCCTTCCTCAATTTTCGCTGGATGCCCGACGGTCGGATTTTGTTTACGCGTGCAGGAGAAGGCGTGGATTCCACCGCCTTTAATCTTTGGGAGATTCGCGTTGATAGTCTAACAGGTCTGCCGCAGGATAAGCCACGTCAACTGACCAATTGGGAGGGCATGGGCTTTGACTCGATGTCCTCGACAGCGGATGGCAAACGCCTGACCTATGTAAGACACACAAATGCGATGAGCATCTATGTGTCCGAATTTGATGAGGGTCGGCTCGAGCTAAATTCGACGCGCCGTTTGACCACTACGCAGAGCTGGGATTTCCCCTACGACTGGACGCCAGACGGAAAATCCGTAATTTTCATGTCCAACCGGCGTGGCCACTGGAACATTTACAAGCAGGCGCTTGATCGGGAATTTCCGGAAATGCTCGTCTCCGGTGCCGACGGCGCAGAAGCTATCGCCCCCAGACTCAGTCCGGATGGTAACTGGGTACTTTATAGTGAATACAGTTTCGATTCGAAGCGGCAAGTGTCGTCCGATCGCATCATGAGAGCTCCATTGGCTGGCGGGCCATCGGAGTTCATTTTTTCGTCAGCGAACCATCGAGGCAAATCCTGTTCCAGGGCTCCTGCGAATCTGTGCTCGGTTGCTGAAATATCCGAAGATGGCAGCCAACTCATTTTCACCGCCTTCGATCCTCTTGCCGGACGCGGCAAGGAACTGATGCGTCTTCCGCTTAAACCCACGAAGAACTATTGGTGGACGCTCTCGCCTGACGGCAAGAATCTGTCTTACATAGAACCGGGCAGCACCACGATTCACGTTTTTCCTCTGGACCACGGTGCTCCCCATGAGATCCACGTGGAGGGCTGGCCAGCATTCCTGACCGTGACTTCATCGGCGGATGGTGACGGATACTTCGTAAGTAGCACGACGACGGCGGGAATTACCTTGCTCTTCGTCGACAGGTTGGGAAGCGCTCATCCATTAATTAAGAACGGCAGCGATCGCAACTGGGGCATTGCCTCCCGTGACGGAAAACTCTTGGCTACGATGGACCAGTCCGCCGACGGGAATGTGTGGATGGCAGAAAACTTTTGAGCGCTCTTCAGTTTGGATGATCCGAAGTCGCGGAACCAGGCGCTCGGCAACTGGGGAGGCCTCGCTTGAAAACCGTCCGCGCACTTGCAGGCGTAGCGTTGCTCGTCTCTATCTCTCTGCCTTCGGCTCATTCTCAGGAAATCGCCGGGACTATCTCAGGTGTGGTGAGGGATCCCCATGGGCGGATGCTCGCTGGAGCTCTCATTACCGTTCTGGACACGGATCGTGGAATCATCCGGCGCACTTTGAAAACTGCTGGCGACGGCCACTACAGTGCTCCCCTTCTGCCCATTGGACGCTACCGCATCACCGGCGAAGCGCCCGGTTTCAAAATAAGCGAACAATCCGTCATCCATCTCAGCGTCAATGACAAACTAGAAGTGAATTTTGTGCTGCAGGTCGCCGGCTCGAAGGAACAGGTGAACGTCTCTGCCGCTGGTGAGGCACCGTCAACAGGGATTATCAACGGCACGCAGATCCGTGAGCTGCCTATGAACACGCGCTATTATGCCAATCTGGTTGCCTTGCAGCCCGGTGTGTCCGATAGCAATCTGCAGTCGGACCAGTCTTGTATCGGAACAGTCGGTGCTCTGGGCAGTAGCGGTGTTGGATCGAGTCTGGCGTACGCGATCAATGGCCAACGCGCCAGCAGCAACAGCTGGACACTGGACGGGGCAGATAATCTGGACCGTGGGCAGAATTTAACTCTGCTAGCCACGCCTAGCGTTGACTCAGTCGAGGAATTCAAGGTTCTGCGCGGCAACTACAGCCCAGAATTCGCCAGCGGATCCAGTGGCCAGATCATTGCAGTCACGCGAGCGGGAACCAGCCAGTTTCACGGCAGCACGTACGAATTTTTTCGGAATGAGGCTCTCGCGGCCAATAACTTCTTTAACAATCGCAATGGCTTGCCTCGCCCGCCTCTAAGGTACAACAATTTTGGATTCACCATCGGCGGACCGATCCCCCTTACCCGTACTTCAGGCCGAGAGAAAAGCAAGACCTTTTTCTTCTACTCCGAAGAATGGCGGCGTGTCGTTGACTACAGCACGCTCTATTCAGGGCCCATGCCTACACCGGATATGCTGCAAGGAACGTTCAGCAATCCGGTCTGTACACAGCCGATTTACGATCCCAATACCGGCGAGTGCATAGGCCCGACGACGACGCAGATCACCAACTTCGATCCGACGGCTGCCGCTTACATTAAGGATATCTATTCCAAAGTTCCTGCCCCTGGCCCTAACGGCAACCTTGTCACCGTGTTTGGAAATCACTACAACTTTCGCGGAGAAAGCGTCCGGCTCGACCATGAGTTTGGCCGTCGTTACAGCGTCTTCGGTCGTTACATTAATAACGACATGCCGAGCGTGCAGCCCGGGATGTTTGGCGGCGGCTCACCGATTCCTGGTGTTGGGACGATGCACATCAACACTCCGGGAACAGGCGTGACGCTGCAGTTCACGATGACGTTGGGCCCGACCCTGCTGAACCAGGTAGGGTACGCCTACTCGTACGGCGCAATCATCAGTCGGCTGGTAGGTTTGTTCAGCAGCAGCGCTTCGCCAGACATCAAGCCAGTCTTGCCTTTTCCATCCGCTATTGACCGAGTACCGGACTTGAATTTCTTCGCTGGGGAAGGTATGCACGCCTTCGGCCCCTGGTTTGTGTATGACAGCAACCACGCTGTCTTCGACAACCTAACCAAGGTTTTGCCGAGGCACATACTCAAAGCAGGGTTCACCTATAGCCATCACAACAAAAATGAGATTCCCGGTAACGTCTACAACGGTGCTTATTCCTTCTACGGTGTTGATCCGACCGGAAGTTATACGTTTGAACAGGAGTGGGCGAGTTTTCTGCTCGGTAACGTCTCCACTTTCCAGCAGACAAGCGACCGACCGCCAGCCGACATCAATTACAACCTGCCGGAATGGTTTGTTCAGGACGAATACCACCCGAGCATGAACCTCACGCTGACTTATGGATTTCGCTGGTCATTCTTCCGCGCCCCAACCGATGGACGGGGACGTCTCAGTTCGTTTGATCCCCAGGCCTTTGACCCGGCCGCTGCTCCTGGCATAGACATCACGACCGGATTGATGATGCCCGGAGCGACATTGCCAGTCACCAACGGGCTCATTTTCAACGGTCAGAATTCTCCTTTCGGCAATGCGATCCAAAGGCAACACAACTTCAGTATTGCGCCGCGTCTGGGAATTGCATGGGATCCGTTCAGAAAAGGCACGACATCCATCCGGGCTGGGTATGGGATTTTCTTCGACAATCCGCAAAAATCGGTGTATGAGCAGGGGATATTCAACAATCCTCCTTTCGTTAAGCAGGTGAGCATCAGCAACACCAATTTGGGTAACCCAGCGGCTAGTACCCCAGACTTAAACCTGGCTCCAGCCGGGGTTTATGGCATCGCGCCGAACTGGAATCAGCCGTACACCCAACAATGGAGTCTCGATATTCAACAGCGGCTTGGAAGTTCTACGGTGATAGGGGCTGGATATTACGGTGATCGCGGCGTACACCTGCCTGGCTTTCTGGATATCAATCAACCCAGCCCCGGAGCCTATCTCGCCGCTGGGGTCGTAGCTCAGGGACCGATCTACAACTACAACACTCAATTGCTGAACTATGTTCGGCCCTATCGCGGTTACCAGCAAATTGGCATAGTCGAGACGTCGTACAACTCGAACTACAACTCTTTGCAAGCGCAGTTGCAGACACGCATCCGCGAAGACTCCCACATTGCGGTCAACTACACGTGGTCGCATGCCATGACAGACTCGGGCGGCATCGAATTCGGCTTCTTTCCACCGCAGAACATCTACGATCCTCGCGCGGAATACTCCGACGCATCCTTTGACCGCCGTCATATTCTCAACGCCAGTTACGTCTACACGTTACCGTTCTACTCCGGCCAACGGGGTTGGATGGGGCATGTGCTGGGTGGTTGGGAAATGTCCGGGATCTTTTTCGCGCAGACTGGCGAACCCCTCACCGTGGCCGGAATAGATTTCGACCCAGCGGGCATCGGCCTGTTGGGGAACTACTGGACAACCCGGCGCCCAGATCAGGTGGGTGATCCCAACCTGCACGCTCCACATACGATCAATCAATGGTTCGACACTTCCGTTTTCGGGCCGCCACCCCCCGATGGTATTCGCCCGGGAAGCGCTCGGCCGAACTCGGTCCTTGGACCGGGCTCCATCCGCCTCGACGCAGCGCTCGCTAAGACCACCAGCATCGCAGAGCATGCGAGCCTGCAGTTCCGCATCGAAGCAACAAATGTTGCGAACCATACCAACTTGAATGGAGTGGATGCATGGTTTCCCGACCAGGCTAACTTTGGCAAGGTCACCAGTGCCCGCGGCCCTCGCATCATCCAGTTAGGATTGAAAGTGCTTTTCTAGGCGAGCATTTGTCTGTATGACGTCTTGAGTGATGTCTCGAGATGAGACATCACGCACACAAGAGGGGGCGCTCTGAGACCATCTCTTTCCCTTCTCGAAACACGCAAATCACGAGTCGATCGAGTCCTTGTTCAAACATGATTTTCTGATGTTTATCATCTTGTCACGTGTCTTCTAGCATGTCTCTTTCCCTTCTCCCGTCAAACCCCGAAGGCTGAAAGAAGAGAACGGATGGTCATTGCTAGCCCGCGCCCGCCGTTGTGACCCGCAAGCATTGAACCTCGGCCCCGCTGGTGGGAAAATAGCCTGTTCGCTGGGCAGCAGTCCCCCTTGCGGAGGGAAGATGCAGCCGGTGCATGCCGAGGATCGATGTGCGGGCATCACCGCTGGCGACATTCGTGCCGAGCTAAACAGAATCCTGCACTCGGCCGAATTCACCCGCCGTCCCCAGCTTCAGCGTTTCCTCAAATTCGTAGTCGAAGAAGAACTGGCCGGCCGCGGGGCTCAACTCAAGGAATATGTTCTGGGAGTTGGAGTGTTCGGCCGTCCCGCCGATTTCGATCCACGCGTCGACTCTCTGGTACGCGTGGAGGCCCGAAGGCTTCGCGCAGCGCTCGACAGGTATTACGCGGCGGAGGGCCACGCAGATCCGCTCCGTATCGAAATCCTGAAGGGATCCTACCTTCCTTCCTTTGTGCACGCGGATGAGGCCGTCCCAACCGTTGTCACCACAGAGCCCCCAGCTCCTCGTGAAAGCTTCAAAGACAGCGCCCAACAAGTACCAAAAAGTCGTATTCTCACTCTCGGATTGATTTTTCTGTCGCTAGCGGTTCTCGCGGGTAGTGCATTCCTGCTTTTTCCCTTCCGACACAAGACAGCGCTGACCGAACGCGATTCGATCGTTCTGGCTGAATTCTCCAATTCCACAGGCGACCCGATCTTCGACGAAACGTTGAAGCAGGGACTCACCATGGAACTGGAACAGTCACCCTACCTGAACATCTTGTCCGATCGGCACGCCGGACAGGTTCTGAAGCTCATGGGACAGTCGCCCGCTGCGTACCTGAACGAGAGTCTGGCTCGCGAAGTCTGTATCCGCTCCGGAAGCAAAGTGGTGGTCGCTGGCGCAATCAGCCGGCTCGGTGAGCAGTACGTCGTCGGACTCACGGCGACCAATTGCACAACGGGTGACGCAATTGTTCACCTGCAGTCAGAGGCGAAGAATAAGGAATCGGTGCTGGCGGCGTTGGCTGGCGCGGCTGCCCGATTGCGCGAAAAACTCGGCGAGTCATTGAACTCGATACAGAAATTCGATGTTCCCATTGAAGAAGCCACAACGCCGTCGCTGGAGGCTCTGCAGGCCTATGGTCTGGGACGGCGGATGGCGCGCGAAAAAGGCAGCCCGGCCGATATTCCTTACTACAAACTCGCCATCGAACTGGATCCCAAGTTTGCCGTTGCCTACGCCGCGCTGGGCGTTTCGTATGTCAATCTCGCGCAGCCGAGCGCAGGCATTGACTACGTCAGGAAAGCGTATGAACTCCGTGATCGTGTCAGTGAGCGAGAAAAGTTTCGTATCGCCGCCTACTACTACCACGTGGTGAGCGGCGATCTCAACAAATCGATCGAGACTTATGAACTCTGGAAACAGAGTTATCCCCGGGACTTCGCACCATACATCAACCTTGGACTTGCCTACACATGGATGGGGCAATACGAAAAGTGCGCCGCGGAAACGCAGCAGGCCCTCAAACTCGAGCCCAATAATGTCCTGCCACACTCGAACTTGGCGGCAAGTTACATCAAACTCGGACGGCCCAACGATGCGGAAGCGGTCCTGCGCGAGGCAACGGCTAAGAATCTCGCCGGCAAGTTCCTCTATAGCAATCTGTACGAGCTGGCATTTTTTCGCGGCGACAGCGCAGGGATGGCGCAGCAACTCGCGAATGTGAAGGACAAAGCAGGCGACGAAGATGCGCTCCTCTCGCTCCAGTCCGACACGGAGGCCTACTACGGAAGACTCCGAAGCGCTCGGGACTATTCGCGGCGCGCAGTCGACTTGGCCACGCAAGCGCATGCCAACGAGGCGGCTGCCGGTTGGATGGTCAATTCGGCCTTGCGCGAAGCAGAGTTCGGCAACGCCTCAGTCGCGCAAAAGCAGGCTTGGGAGTCGGTACACCTTTCCAGAGGCCGGGATGTCCTTGTTCTGGCTGCGCTCACCTTGGCTCGGGCGGGTGATTCCGCCGGTGCCGTTCGACTTGCTCAGGAGTTGGAGAAGGGGTATCCCACAAACACTGTCATCCAGCTCTACTGGCTGCCCACGATTCAGGCCGCCATCGAGTTGAGCAAACATGAGCCGAAACGTGCAATCGAAAAACTGCAAGTCGTGTCTCCGTTCGAACTGGGTTCTCCGCCTCCCATAGGCGTTGCCTCCCTTTATCCCCTATACCTGCGCGGTGAGTCCTACCTGGCAAGCGGGCAAGGTGAGTCAGCGGCTCGCGAATACCAGAGGATGGTCGACCAGCCAGGCCTCGTTCTGAATTTTCCGCTGCACGCGCTTGCGTACCTGAAATTAGGTGAAGCACGTGCGTCGGCTCAAGACCAGGCGGGCGCAAAGCAGGCTTACCAGGATTTCCTGGCAGTTTGGAACGGGGCGGATCCCGGCATTCCGGCGCTACAAGAGGCCCAGGCCCGCTACGCTCGACTGCAGTAGTTCGCGCCATTTCTTCTTCGGCTCAGTTTTCTCGCGCATTTCACCGTTAACTACGGATTCTGAGCTGCTCTCAAGTTCCTGAATCGCCGCACTTTTATCCAGTTGGAGTTTTTTCACCCCATTTAACTTCCGTGGAAGTCTCGCCGGGAGTAACTCCGAAATGTCATGCGGTCGGTCTGAACAGGGTACGAGTTTGACACCCGCTGCCCTGACCGAACGCCAACGCAACCGCCAAAGGAGCAGCTTTGCGCTACTTCATCCTGCGCAACGGAGAGCAGTACGGCCCTTACTCAAGAGGGGAAGTACAACGTTATCTTCGAACGGGTGAGATCTATCCGGGAGACCTCGGCCGCTCCGAAGAAATAGATCAATGGCTGCCGGTTTCTCAATTGCTGGGCACCGGGGCACCTCCGCTTCCATCGCCTGCCACAGACTCTGATTCTGCTTCGGGGGGCCACCTTCCTCCGCACGACACCTTGTCTGCACCCGGTCCGCCTGGATTGCATTGGGGGATCGTGCTACTGCTTGCGCTATTGACCCTCGGGTTCTTCGCATGGATCTGGAGCCTTGTGCTCGCAAAATGGGTGCGCAGGGTCGATCCGGACAATCGAGCGAAGCTGCTTCTGATCAGTGCATTGGCCGCAAGCATCGGGGCCGTCGCCATGCTCTTGAGCACCCCGAATCGCCTTGAACATGTGGCTCTGATCGCCCTTCTTCACTTTGCGGCTGTAGCGCTCTTTGAGATCGCGATCTTTGGGATGCGGGTCTCCATCCTGCGGCACTACGAAGACTTGGGTATTCCCCTCTCACTCAACAGCGCGGCGACTTTCTTCTTCAACGCCGTTTATTTCCAGTTCAAGTTCAACCGAATACACCACGCGCAAAGCACAGCGCAATGGATGCCGGTTCACCACTCATGAGTTTTACGAATGCGGGAGGATTCATGCGCTATTTCATTTTGATTCCAGTTCTCATTGCTGTTTCCGCAATGACGATCGCCTGTGGCGGGAGCGGCAACAACGGTGGCCAAGAACAGCAAGACATCACCGTCTCGGTCTCGCCAGAGACTGCCTCCGTCGCAGGAGATTCGACACAGGACTTTAAGGCCACAATCCTCAACCCCAACAATCGCGGCGTCACGTGGTCCCTGACCGGCTCGGGCTGTACAGGTTCGGCGTGTGGCAGCATCGGCAATCTTGGAGGCAACAACAATCAGGGATGGACTGCGACGTACACCGCGCCCCTTACGGTTCCCAGTCCAGCCACTGTGACCTTAACGGCGTCCTCGGTGGACGACAAGAGCAAATCGGATACGGCCTCCATCACCATTACTCCACCCGTTGTTACCGTTGCCGTAACCCCCACGTCTCCGACGGTCATTATTGGCGCTACGCAGCAATTCGCTGCCCTAGTGCGCGGAACTACTAACAAAGACGTTACGTGGAGCTTGTCTGGCCCAGGCAGTATCGACGCCAGCGGCCTCTACTCTACTCCGGCATCGATGCAGACTCCCGCAAGCGTTACGGTCACGGCCACTTCGAAATCGGACACGTCCAAATCCGCGTCCGCCACCATCACCATTCCAGCCGTATCTATGTCTCTCACGCCTACGACCGCTCGTGTGGTACTGGGAATGACGGTGCAATTTTCTGCCAGCGTCACGAACGCCACCAACACGGGCGTGACCTGGACCATAGGCGGCCCCGGCAGCATCGACAATTCGGGCCTCTATATGGCTCCCTTCACGCAAGACAGCGACGCTGCTGCGCAAGTGACCGTTACTTCGGAAGCAGACCCCAGCGTGTTCCGCACAATGAGCTTCGCCGTCGCTGTTACGCCCACGATTTCGCCCCCAACGGCAACCGTGCCTGCCGGAGCAACTCAGCAGTTCACAGCCGACGCACCGGTGACTTGGGAAGTTGCCGGCGTCCAAGGCACGGATCCGGCGACCTGGGGAACGATCTCCGCCGATGGCATTTACTCCGCCCCACTCTCTCCACCCTGGACCGGGAGAGTTAACGTAAAAGCGACCCTGCAGGTTGACCCCAGGCATTCGGCAAACTCTGTGGCCACAGTCGTGTTTTCCAATGCCTCATTGCAGGGCCACTACGCGTTCCGATACCGAGGCAACGGCAACGCATGTTTGTTTGGCGTGGGTAGTGTCATGGCTGACGGCAACGGCGCCATCTCCAGCGGTTCACTCAGCTTCTATCAAGCCGGGACATCGCCCAGCAGCGTGTCGGTCGCTGGAACGTACTCCGTGAAACCCGACGGCAGAGGCTCTGCCACGCTCACCTTCCTGCAGGGCGGTCAGCAAGTCCAGTTCCCGATCCATTTCGTGCTGACCTCTAATACCTCTGCACGAATCTTAGGTTTTGGCGACACCGGAACTGGTTGGGGTAACCTCGATCTGCAGACCGGCCTCACTTCCTCCTCAGATCTCTCTGGCACCTATGTCTTCACCTTGGATGGTTTTGATGACACTGTTAGCCCAGTCGCCATGGCAGGCTTGTTCACCGCAGCCGCAGGGACGATCGGTTCCGGGGTTGCAGACATCAACAACAACGGTTCCGTCACCCAGAGCATAGGCTTTGCGGGCACCTTCACGCCTCTGCAACCTTATGAGCCATCCACCGCGACCCTCAATGTCAGCGGCATGCTGGCGCATTTCATCTTCTACCAGCTCAGTCCGGATGTTCTGTTTTTCATCTCCGGAGATGAGGATACCGGCTATCTCGGTGTCGCAATTCACCAGGACACCAGTACCAGTTTCTCGAACAGTTCGCTGTACGGAAACCTTGTGCTCGTCTCGACCGGATATACCGCTTTTGATCATCAGGATGCGGTCGCGCTCGGTCGTTTCACAGCCGATGGCCTCGGCAACCTCACCGATGGCGTCATCGACAACATCCTGAGTCACCCGACCTGGGCCAGCTCGGTAGGTTACAGGATGACTTCCACGGCAACCTACGCAATTCAGCCAAACGGGCGCGGCACAATGACCATTAACCTCGCTGGCGGCGGCATTAGCCTTCTCTCGATTTACATGACGGCTCCAAACCAGCTCCTTTACATCTGTTTGAATCCGAGTTACTCAGTTGCGACTGGTCAGTTCCTGCCGCAGGCGAGTGGAAGCTATGACCAGTCTCTGATCCGCGGAAGCTGGGCGGTCAACCTGAGAGAGACCTACTACTACTGGCCGGGAAAGGCGGATGTAATCGCTCGGATCACCAGTGACGGGGCAGGAAATCTGACGGGCACCGGCGACGTCAACGCGATTATCGAAGGCAGCTCCACTCGCTCCCTCGTGCCCGACAGCGCGATCACCGGCACCTACACCGTGGATACCAACGGTCGCGGCGAGGCCACTCTGAACTTCAACGGCGTCTCAACCGATTACGCCATTTACGCAGCCTCGGGACGTACGCTCTTCATGGTCCCGATCGATACCAACAAGTGGGCGTCCCTCGGCCTTGGCTCCCGCCAGTTCTAAGCGCCTTATCCGGAAGCGGGCGGATTCACCTTCGTGAATCCCCCCGCTTCTGTACGATTGTGAACCTTCGCGAACACTCAAATAGCATGTGACCTCCACGAATAGGTGGCCCACAAGCCATTCTGAGGCTTGAGTGGACTGGCGAAAGTCGTGCCCAACAAGTCCTTTTGTTAGAATATTTTGCGCGTAAGTCTTTCTTTGGCAATATTTTGCAGCCGAGCTCAAGGGGTTGTGTCGGCTAAGTGCCGCAATATCAATTGGTTGTATGCCTGTGCAAGAAGAGGCCTCCACCGAGAAGTGCGAGTTTGAAGAATGTAATCGCTTATTTTGCAATATTTTACCTGCAAAGCATTTAATTTCAATATTTTAGGGAGGATCTTCGGACCAGAGCTATCCAAGTCCCGCGTTTTGAATATTTTGCGCACGTCGATCCGAGATTTCCATTCCCCTGAGCGCTATAATTCCACGGCGACGGAAGTCTTCCAACATCACGCCCGCAGAACCCCCATGGCTCTGGCCACTCGCAAATTCGGCACGACGTGTCCCGTCTGCAAGCGCTTTTGCTTCCTGAGCTACATCGAAATCGACGAGCACGCCTCCGTAGCCGAACTGCGAGCGAAGCTTCTGCAACAGGGTTGGCTGGGAGAGCCCGCGCGCTGTGACAATCCCAAGTGCGAGGGCCAGACATACTGCGCGTGGAATCAGGCAGTCTTTCCTTAGATAGTTCCAAGTGGGTGCCGACTTCTCATGGCAGTTGCGAGAAGCCTTTCCGCGCGCCTCTGGATGTTTCTTCTACCATGCTCGGGTGAGGCGTTGCCGCCGCACACTGTGGTGTAATGCTCAAGTGTCCTGGCTCACAGTTCTCAATCATGAAGTCATCGCCTGCACGCGCTGTCCCCGCCTGGTCGCATATCGGCAACAAGTGGCGCGCGAGAAACGCCGCGCTTATCGAGATTGGGACTACTGGGGCAAACCCGTGCCCGGCTTTGGTGATCCCGACGCGCGGGTGCTGATCATGGGTCTGGCTCCGGGTGCGCACGGTTCCAATCGCACCGGGCGGCCGTTCACCGGGGACGCTTCCGGCAGCTTCATGTATCCCGTGCTCCACGAGGCTGGCTTCGCGAATCAACCCACCGCGATCGATCGCAATGACGGCCTGCAACTCACCGATCTCTACATAACCGCGGCCGTGCGCTGCGCCCCTCCCGACAACAAGCCTCTGCCGCAGGAGCTGGCCGAGTGTTCGGTTTTTCTCGACCGAGAAATTGCTGGACTTGCGAAGGTGAAAGTCGTCGTAGCACTGGGCAAGATCGGGTTTGATGCCTATCTGAACAGCCTGAAGCGCCGCGGCCTGCTTCCCAGCCGCAAGCCGTATCTTTTCAAGCACGGCGCGCATTACGAGATGCCCGACGGTAAGGTGTTACTGGCGTCATATCATCCTTCGAATCAGAACACGGCAACAGGGAAGCTCACGCGCGGCATGTTTTTGAAGATATTCAAGCAGGCGGCAAGACTTGCCGATAGATGAGAGGAAGCGCCGCGAGGCCGGACCGTGGAACCTTCCCCTCGAAGGGGTCACAGCCGACAAAGCGGGTTACGGTCTGGGGCGGCGCTTTCTGTACCTTCACCACGGAGGCACGGAGACTCGAAGAAATCAAATCACTGGTTGTTGATTTCATTACTTCAACCTGGTTGCGGTAACCTCCAACTGATACTGTCGTTTTGAGTTCGGATCGTCGACGCTGCCCACAACCAGTTGCTTCCCCACGATCGCAATGGTGCTCGAATCAATCTTCATCTGCCGGATCGCGGGATGCATACTCTGACCCTGCTGGTCAGGGATAGCAAAATTGCTGATTTCGATAGTCACATTCATCATGACGTCGTTCGCCAGCCAGGGGATGTCCTTGCGGTCGCGCAGCCGGCACCAGATCGATGTCCCCACATCCAGGTACTGGATCTCGCCCTGCTTGACCTCAACCGGGACCCTGGTGCCGATCTTGAGTTGGTCCGCCTCACCCGCATTCAGATTGAGTGCGTACTGGCGGGAGTTGATCTTCTTCCCATCTTCAATTTCGGTCAAAACGAAGTCGACGCGATAGGCGTGCCCAGGTTCGGTTCCATCCGGCGATCCCTTTGGAGCAGCAGAATCCTGGGCTTTCGTCTGCAAGACTGTAAGCCCGAGCATCAGTCCCGCGAACATCACCCCTGCAACAACAGCTCTCTTAAACATGTTTGTCTTCTCCTGGTTGATTCGAAAACTTACTGCGGCGAATTTCGTTCGTCGGAAATCCGGTGGCGTTCTTCATCCTCTTGCCGAATAGCATCCATCCTTGCTTCCGCCACCAAAGCTGCGTGTTCTGGATACTCGGCGATATAACTGGAGAGAATCTTCTCCTGTTCGCTCAGCGGTAGCGGTGATGGAAAAACAGCAAGCTTGGGCACTGGTGCCACAATCTCGCGCTGTGCCCGAGTTGTCCTGCGCTGAGGCAATGTCGTTTGCGGCGGTGGGCCCGCATTCCGATTGGCGGCGTAAGCAGCCCGCGGCGCCTCGCCGTGCGCTGGCCGATGCACCACAACTGGCGGATGGGATGCTTTTTCCCACTGCCACAGCAGCGACGAAGCGATGATGAGCACAACCGCACTTAGCGCGGCCACGCGCCAGTTCCACCATGTACCAATGCCAGTCGATGTCTTTGCACAACTCAGGTTCGCAAGGATTCGCTCTTCCATACCCTCGCGGGGCGCCACCGAAGCATATTTCGCAAGCGCGGCATCGATGAGAGGATCGAGTTCGCGACTGATGTGCTGGTGATCTATTTCTGCCATGTGTATCGCCTTCATCCTCTGCGCATTTGCCGCGCCAGCTTTTCTTTCAGTGTCTGCCGTGCGCGGAAGATTCTTGACCGTACGGCGGCCTCGTTGATGTTCAGGGTGGCTGCAATCTCTTTCGGAGACATCTCTTGAAGCGCTGACAAAATCAGGGGCGCACGCAACTTTTCGGGCAAGGCCGCAATGAGCTTTTCCACCCCCGCCCCGGATTGCCTGTTCTGGAACGCATGCTCGGCCGAAGGATTGCAGGCGGCGATCTCCGGCACCGGCCTATCGGGATCATCCAAGGGAACCTCGTGGTTGCCACGTCGTTTGCCGCGATCGACCGCGACCCGCCACGCGATACGTGCCAGCCAGGTCTTCGGATCCTCCACGTCTTGCAGCTTCGATCCGTAGCGAACCACGCGCATGAAGACCTCCTGGGTAGCATCTTCTGCATCGTGAGGCTTACACAGCACTGCGTAGGCGATGCGGTAGACCATGCGCGAGTGCTGCCGGACTAATTCTTCGATGACTTCATCCAGGCTGCGTTCGGCCGTTGCCGCTCCGCTCAGGATCGCCTCTCCTGCCAGCACTCGTCTGCCCTCAAACATGAAGACCGCCCGTGCTCCGGTTTTGTTCAGGAATTTCCTGCAGGCAGAACGGTCGTGGAGGGTGCGCTTGCAAGCTGTTCGGCAGCGGGGGAGAGGCTAGTGGCCAGTGGTCGGTGGCCAGTGATCAGACAACTGTGGTGGTTTTTCGACAATCTTCGGTGATGTACGTGGAAGAGCAGGCGGATCTGATCACCGATCACTGGCCACCGGGCCCTGATCACTGATTCCAACAAACACAGGCTCCGGTTCCAGTCGCACGTTCCAGAGATCCTCGACATGCTGCTGAATTTGATCTTTCAGGGCGATCACTTCGGCTGCTGTGGCATCACCGCGATTCACGATGGCCAAGGCATGTTTAGTGGATATGCCCGCGCGCCCGAGTGCAAAGCCGCGGGCAAACCCTGAGTGCTCGACCAGCCATGCTGCAGACACCTTATGGTTCTTCTCCAGCGCCGGATAGGTTGGAATAGCGAGTTTCTTCGCTTCCGCTCGTTTCTTAAGTGCTTCGTGTTGCTCTTCGCTCAGCACGGGGTTCTTGAAAAAAGATCCGGCGCTGCGGCAGTCGGGATCGCCTTCAACGATCAGCATGCCCTTACGCGCCCGGATGTGACGAACGGCTTCGCGTGTCTCTGCGAGGCTTGCAGGGCTTCCATGTCCCTCGAAGTGGCGCTTCAGGTCGGAGTATTGGACGTATGGCTCGCCCCCAGGCGTAAGCGCATAGGTTACGCGGAGGATAATGAAGCGGCCCCGCTCACTCGTATTGAAGATGCTCGACCGGTAAGAGAATCCGCAAGCTTCAATGCAAAGCTCACGCACCTGCTTCTCCTGGAGATCGAATGCTTCAACCGAGTCGATGGTTTGCGATACTTCCTGACCATAAGCGCCCACATTCTGCACGGGTGTGCCGCCCACGCTGCCGGGGATCCCGCTCAGGCACTCCACGCCCGCACAGTTGAGCACAACCGCGTGTGAGACGAAGTGGTCCCACGACTCACCTGCTCCTACTTGGAAGATTGCCTTGCCGTCGCGGTCGCTGGAAGCCGGATCGATACCAGAGATGGCTACTTTGATGACAAGGCCCGGCCACCCGGCATCGGCGACCACAAGATTGCTGCCGCCGCCGAGCACAAAAAGTGGAAGATCTTGTGTCCGGGCGAAACGGACAGCTTCCTCCACATCCGGGATCGACTTCGCTTCGACAAAGAAACGCGCCGGGCCGCCGATGCGGAAGGTCGTCAGCGGGGCCAGAGAAATGTTTTCCTGCAGCAGCATCGATCACCCACAATATACACAGGGTGCTTCGGGAGCGCTGGAAGTCAAGCGGCCTCAGTCCCGGCTAGCTCCGGTGCGGGTAGAATGGAAATGAACTTACAAGGAGACCAGTAATGCCGATGTATCCGGAAATCATGTGTATACCCATGCGGGAAGAACTAACACGCCTGGGCATTCAAGAATTACGCACCGCGCAAGAAGTCGACAACGCAGTGAAAACTCCTGGTACCACGATGGTCGTCGTGAATTCGATCTGCGGCTGTGCCGCGGGGCGGATGCGGCCGGCTGTGCGCCTGGCCTTGCAGAATGCCACTCGTCCTGACCGCTTCTATTCCGTGTTTGCGGGGCAAGACACTGAGGCCACGGAGCGAGCGCGCGGCTACTTCACCGGATATCCTCCGTCTTCTCCTTCCATCGCGCTTCTGCGTGACGGACAACTCGTCTACATGATGCCTCGGCGCGATATCGAGTCACGGGAAGCGGCCGCAATTGCCGCGGACCTGAAGGCCGCGTTTCAGCGCTTTTGCGGTAACCCCGCTGTCATTCAGTCCTAGGGTTTCGTCGTCAACGCAACTGAGGTTCGCCTTCGTTCCCGCTTGCCATTCTGGTTGATCAGCCATCAGTTCGACCAAACTGCATCTTCAAGTACCTAGAATAGGAACAAAATCATGGTGCAGGTTTTCTACAGTCAACGGTGTACTCTGCGGCCGGAAGCTACCGCGCGGTTGACTTTCGGCATCTAGCTTTCAGCGCCCTTCGGAACTTTGAACCCGGGGGATTTTTCATGAAGCAGTTGGCGATAGCGTTCGCACTTTTGATCGGTTTCGCTCTGGTTGGTTGCGGTTCAACAAACACAAACTCATCCAAAGTCAATGGAAACTGGAATGCAACCTTGGTCAGCGGCGGGAATTCGACCGTCTTTGCATTCGGAACTTCGCTGAAAACAAACGGCGACGGTTCCCTGACAGTCAGCAATTTCAAGTTCACCAGCAACTCGCCCTGTTTCGTCTCTGGAGAAACGGAAACCGGTTCATTCACGCTGAGCGGAAATTTCAGCGGAAGCATGAGCGGAAGTTTTGGCATGACGGTTCAGTCAGGCGATCCGTCCGGCAATACCCTGACGCTCAGCGGCACGGAGAACGGGAATACGATCTCCGGCACGTGGAACTTGGTGGGCAGCGGCGGATGCACCGGAAACGGCGCCTTTACGATGACCAAAGCATAGTTGCGGCGGGCTTCCGGCATGAGCTTCTTCCGGAAGCCCAAGTACACAATGCAGAGCTAGAGTTGGAAGTCGAGTGATGTCCTTACATCCATTGACGGCGCTGCCCGCATCTCTCTATTCTCGTAGTGACCCCAATGGAAGGATGCTGGATGAAGAAGCTTGCCCTGGTGGCGTTGCTTGCGGTGGAACTGGTAGTTTGCGGTTGCGGCGCCAGCAACAACACCTCCAATGAGACCAACACGCAGGCGACGGGAAACTGGGAGGCTCAGTTGACCGGTGGTACCGATCAGGCGGCCTTGCTGAATTTCGTGACCTCCTTTACCGTGACCAACAGCGGGCCTCTCGACATTACCGGCTTCGGCTTCTTCAACGCAGGAGCTTGTTTTGCTACGGGAACTGACGCCGAAAACGTCACCGGCAATGCCAACTTTACGACCAGTTCCACGACCAGCGTCACGGGTACGCTGAACCTGACGATCAAATCGAGCACCAATGGAAGCGTCTTAACGCTAAACCCTGGGGACCTTACTGGTACGTCGAATGGTACGACCTCTACCACTGGGACACTGAGCAACGGAGTTGTTGTGGGAACGTGGAGCCTTACCCCGGGCTCTGGGCTGAATGGCTGCAGTTCGGCAAGCGGCACTTACATACTTTGCCAAGACAAAGCCACATGTACCCCCACCAGCGCTGCCTCTGCGATCAGGAAACCGGAATAACGCGCACTTTCTTCGAGCGTACTGCTGCTATACAGTGGAGCCATGAAGCGCTCGCTTCGTGAAATCGCGGACGCGGTGAATGCCCGTTTGCTAGGCGATCATCACGTCCAAATTGAAGGCGTTTCAAGTCTCGACTCCGCCTTGCCGCAGGACCTTGTTTTCGTCGATGATGAAAAGCATCTCGCTGCCGCACTGAAGTCCCGCGCAGGAGCGATCATCGTCGGCGAGTTTGCCGCTTCCCTGAGTGTCGAGAAGCCGCTTCTGATCAGCGCGCATCCCAAGCTCGCCTTTGCCCGCGCAGCGCGGGCGGTAAGTCCCGAAGATGGCCGGCATGAGACGACAGTCCATCCTACGGCGGTTGTGCACCTTTCGGCCAAAGTCGGGGCGGGCGTAACCATAGAAGCAGGTGCAGTCATCGATGCAAGTGCGCGCATCGGGGAGCAAACTCGTATTGGCAGTGGCTGTGTGATCGGTTCCGGTGCCAGGATCGGAAGTCATTGCAATATTTATTCACACGTCACGATCTACCCGGGAACGAACGTGGGCGATCGCGTCATTGTGCATGCGGGTGCCGTGCTCGGCAGCGACGGCTTCGGGTACGTGCGGGACCACAAAACAGGACATTACGAGAAATTTCCCCAGGTCGGCAGACTCGTCATCGAAGATGACGTGGAAATCGGCGCCAATACCACAATTGACCGCGGTGCGCTGGACGAAACCCGCATCCGCCGTGGCGCGAAGATCGATAATCTGGTGCACGTAGGGCATAACTGCGACATAGGCGAGGATGTTGTCATCGCTGCACAGACCGGTCTTTCCGGCAGCATCGTTATCGAGAAAGGGGCGGTGCTTGGGGGACAAGTCGGCATCGGCGAGCACGCCCGGATCGGCGAAGGAGTCATGCTTGGCGGCCAAGGCGGAGTTCTGCCCAACAAAATTCTGCGCGGCAAAGGGATCGCGTTCTGGGGCACGCCCGCGCAGCCGCTGCGGCAGTATTTGAAGCAGCTAGCAACTGTGGCGCGATTGACTCGGAAAGATAGGTCGTAGACTCCGGCGAGCGGGCAAGCTTCTCATGGCGTTAGTCGTAATCGGCGGACATTCCCGCAGCGTGGGTAAGACCAGTGTTGTTGCCGGCCTGATCTCGGCGCTGCCGCAGTTTGAGTGGACCGCTGTAAAAATCACTCAGTATGGCCACGGAATTTGCTCCGCCAACGGCGAGGCTTGCGACTGTGCGACCAGTGACCACTCCTGGGCAATCTCGCAGGAGCGCGACAGGTCAGGCGAATCTGACACATCTCGCTTTCTGATTGCGGGGGCTTCGCCTGTATTTTGGGTCCGAACAGAGCAGGGAAGACTCGCGGAGGCGATGCCTTCCTTGCGGAAGCATCTTGAAACTGGACGCAACGTGATTATCGAATCCAATAGTGTGGTGCGATTCCTGCGGCCTGACTTGTATCTCGCGATCCTCAGTCCCGAAACCAACGATTTCAAGACATCCGCGCGGGAGTTCCTGGACCGAGCGGATGCTGTGATCCTGCATCAGACCGGCTCCGCGCCGGCGTGGAGCTCCGTTTCTTTGAAGCCAGTAGCGCAACGGCCAGTCTTCCAAATAACACCACCAGCGTATTTGACGCCAGAAATCGTTGAATTCGTCAGATCGAAACTAAGTTGACAGCCGAGTGCAAATGGTCCAACAGCGCCTGTTTGCTATCCTTCCACGTGCGGAAAATTCACTATAGCGCCTGGATTCTGGCACTACTCTCGGCAGTGTTGCAGATCCTGATCTTTCCGCTGCCGGGCGTTTACGTCCTTGGATGGGTGGCACTCACGCCCTTGCTCGTGGCGCTCATGCGCACACAATCCGCGAGCGAGTTACAGGTTGAGGGCTCAGTCCGTCTTCAGGCGGGCACCCCCTGGCAAGGATTCCTGCTTGGCTATGTCTGCGGAATCGTCTGGTACGCCGGCACCTGTTATTGGATCTACAACACCATGCGGCAGTACGGAGGGCTGAACGCGCCGATGGCGCTTCTGGTCTTGCTGCTCTTCTGTTGTTATCTGGGCCTCTACCACGGCATGTTTGGACTGCTGGTGTCGCTGCTCGCGCGTCCGTACGATAACCGCCGAGCGCTGGTGTTTGCGCCCTTTCTCTGGGTGGCAATCGAACTGGCGCGCACGCGTGTCAGCGGATTCCCTTGGAGTCTGCTGGGCATCTCACAGGTGAATAATGTTGCGCTTTGTCGGATTGCAGGCTGGACTGGTGTGTATGGAATTTCGTTTGAGATCGCGCTGGTGAACGTAGCTGTGGCGGTCGCATTTCTTATCCCGCGACCGCGGCGCGGGATGATGTTCGCCGCGGCACTCGCTGCGGCCGCAGTGCTTCAGTCGGGCCAGTTGGTAGAAGCGCCGCCGGCGAAAACTGATCGCGCCGCGCTCCTTGTGCAACAGAATATTCCCGTCGCAGCGAATTGGACTCCCAGTTACTTTCAGCAGACGCTGCAGGAATTAAGCGACCTCACTGAGAAGACTGCCGCGGAACATCGCGAGCCCGGGATCGATCTGATCGTTTGGCCGGAATCGCCGGCGCCATTTTTTACCAATGACCCGAAATTCCGGCAGGCACTCAGCGACACGGCTCGCAAGACGAACGCTTGGATCATCGCCGGTGCAATTGGCAGCGACACGACGTCTGTGAACGACGAAGGGCCGCTGTTCAACTCCGCTGCGCTGATTAGCCCGCAAGGCGAGTGGACCGCCCGTTATGACAAAGTCCACCTGGTGCCTTTTGGCGAGTATCTTCCTTTCCCGAGCCTGTTCTCGTTTGCCGGCGGGCTGACCAAAGAAGTAGGCCAGTTCGGACAGGGGTACTCGCGAGCGCCGCTTAATGCGGGAGGCAAGCTCGCAGGTATCTTCATTTGTTATGAGTCCATTTTCCCGGACGAGGTGAGGGAGTCGGCGAATCTCGGGGCACAGGTGTTTGTGAATATCTCGAATGATGGGTGGTACGGGGACAGCGGTGCCTACGCGCAGCATTTGAACCAGACTCGCATGCGTGCCATCGAGAACGATCGCTGGTTGCTCAGTGCGACGGACACGGGCGTGACGGCGGCGATCGATCCCTGGGGACGGATTGCGGCCGGCATCCCGCGCAAAGTGCGATCGGCTCTCATAGCCCCATATGCACTCACTTCGGTCACCACGTTCTACACTCGCCACGGAGACTGGTTCGCTTATGCCTGTGCGATAATTTCTTTTGGAGCGCTAATCGAGCGCTTCACATTCGGAAAGCAGAAAAAGGCTAATCTCTCTTCATGAATACAGAGCTGGAGCAGGAATACGAAAAGCTAAGCAAGAAAGCTCGCGACCTTCGGGAGTATCTTTGACGCCGGCAAAGTTCGTCCGCAGCTAGCGGAAATCGAAAAACAAGCCTCCGACCCGAATCTCTGGTCGAATCCACAGCGCTCGCAGCAGGTCATGCGCGAAAAGAAGCGTCTGGAGCACGTGATTGCCACGGACGCCGACCTGGCACGCCGCACCGACGACATCAATGCGTATTTCGATCTCGCGAAAGAGGGCGAAAATGTTGACGCCGACCTCGAGCGCGAAATCTCCTCGCTCCGGGATGTCATCGACAAACTCGAGACTGAGACGCTGCTGTCTGGTGAAAACGATGCCCGCAATGCCATCATGACCATCCACCCGGGTGCTGGAGGCACCGAGTCCCAGGACTGGGCCGACATGCTCCTGCGCATGTATTTGAGATGGGCCGAGCGGCAGGGCTTTGAGACCGTACTCTACGATTACCAGCCTGGGGAAGAGGCGGGGCTGAAGTCGGCTACGTTTGCGGTGAACGGCGAATACGCTTTCGGGCTTCTGCAGAGTGAGATTGGTGTACATCGGCTGGTGCGGATCTCGCCCTTTGATCAGGCCAAACGCCGGCACACTTCTTTTGCCAGCGTGTTTGTCTCGCCGGAGATCGACGACAGCATCGAAATCGTGATCAAGCCGGAAGACATTCGTGTCGATACATACAGGTCGAGCGGCAAGGGAGGTCAGCATGTGAACACGACCGACTCTGCCGTGCGTATCACGCACATTCCGACGGGACTGGTCGCGAACTGCCAGAACGAGCGCTCGCAGCATAAGAATCGCGAGCGGGCGATGAGCATGTTGCGCTCGAAACTTTACGAATTCGAGATGGAGAAGAAACGAGCAGCCACGAAGAAGATTGAGGATTCCAAACTCGATATCGACTTCGGATCGCAGATTCGTTCCTACGTGCTGCAGCCGTACCGCATGGTGAAAGATCATCGGACCAAGGTCGAAGTTGGAGATGTGGATCGGGTGCTGGACGGAGACATGCAGCCGTTCATTCGAGCTTACCTGCTGGCGCGCCGCGGGGAGAAGCAATGAGGGCGACGCGCTCAATCGCAAGGGTCTTCCGGTGCGCAAAGTGCAGAGCCCTCTGGATGCCAATAGGGTCGGGTGGACGGTGGCATGAGTAAAGCTGTGCAGAATCGAAGGCGGTCAGTGAAGCTAGGCTCTCGCTTCCTGCGCGCTTTTGAATTCGCTGCCAAGCATCATGCGGGTCAAACTCGTAAAGCCTCCAAGATTCCCTACATCGCGCACCTTATAGGCGTCACGTCGCTTGTCCTGGAAGCCGGTGGCGACGAGGATCTCGCAATTGCCGCCCTGCTGCACGATGTGGTTGAAGATTGCGGCGGAGCACCCATGCTCAAAGAAGTTCGCCGACGGTTCGGCAAGCGTGTGGCCGAAATGGTCGATGGCTGCACGGATGCTTACGAGATTCCCAAACCACCATGGCGCGAGCGCAAGGAAAGCTATCTTCGTCGGTTGAGGAAGGAGAGTTCGGATACGCGAATGGTGTCGGCGGCCGACAAGCTCAACAATGTCCGGTCAATTCTCAGCGATTACCGCGCGGTGGGCGAATCTGTCTGGTCACGGTTCAATGGGGGACGAGAGGGCACTCTTTGGTACTATCGGACGTTGCGGGACGAATTTCTACGCAGCCAACCGAATCGCATCACTCTTGACTTCGATCTCGCGGTGCGGGAACTGGAGTCGCTGACCGGATGTGCGCCGGCCGCGCAGCCGTCGCCTGAGGAATAGATCATGGCGCGCACGATTGACCAAATCCGCGCTTCCAAGCTGCCTTCCAACATGATGCAGTTCGCTGCGCGCGGCGCTTTGCAAGTTTCCGCGGCAGAGAACATCGAAATCCTGGTTTACCTTGCACTCCACAACAAGGTCTTCGGAGACCTGGCGCGTATGACGCTTGCGGGTTGGGATGAAAAAGCTTGTGTGGCCGCGGCGGCTGATCCGCAGACCCCACGGGAAGTGCTCGACTATTTCATTTCGCCCGATAACCTTCGGCCACGATTGCTGCCTGCGCTGCTGGAGAATCCGTCGGTTCCTGAGGCCCAACTTGCGAAGGTGGCGACATCGGCTATGCGTGACACTGTGGAGACCGTCCTGAAGAGCAAGCGCGCTCTGTCGTTCCCCAGCGTGATCAACGTGCTGAGATCGAATCCTTATCTCAAAAAAGAGGAAGCGGATCTGCTTCAACCGAAGCCTGTGGAGCAGGCTACTCGGGACGAAGCCTCTCAGGTTGTGGAACAGGCGCCCGTTGTCAAAGCCAACCCACAGGTTACGAGCGGTGAAACCGCGAGCGCTCCAGTCCCGGCGGCTGAGATGGAGCAAGCGCCATCGACTCCTGAAGACGAGGAAACGGTTGCCGCGTACATGAAAGATCATGCGGCTGAAATTGCTGCGGACGGCGAGAAACCATTTCAAGCCATTGGCGGTGTTGTCGAGTTACTTGGGCCGGACTATTTTCCGGTGGTGGATACTGCAGAGATCCCACCGCCTGCATCTACGCCGTCGCCCGCGGGAGCAAGCGCGAAGCCGGCCGCTGCCCAGCCGTTTCAGAAGCCGACCGAACCTAAACGAGAGAACACGCTGCAGAAGATCAATCGCTTGGATGTCAAAGGGCGCATCCAACTCGCCTTGAAAGGTAACAAAGAGGAGCGGTCGATTCTGATTCGCGATGGAACCAAGGTTGTCGCGCTCGCGGTGCTCGAAGCTCCGAAGCTCTCGGACGGGGAAGTGGAGAAGTTCGCCAGCCAGAAGAATGTGCTCGAGGCGGTGCTGCGCCAGATTCCCCTGAAACGCCGATTCATGAAGAACTACATTGTCGTGCGCAACCTGGTCGCTAACCCGCGCACTCCGCTCGATCTCGGTCTCGGTCTGATGAAGAATCTGCTCACGCAGGATCTGAAGAATCTCTCGAACAATAAGGAAGTATCCGAGACGATCCGCAAACTCGCTCTAAAGATGTTCAAGCAGAAACTGGAAGAAGCTAACAAAAAATAGCGAGGTGGAACCTTGGCCGCGTCGCCACACTCCGATCCCATCACCGACATTCTGCGACGTTCCAGGACGATCGCCGTGGTCGGACTCTCCTGCAACCCGCTTCGCCCCAGCCACGGCGTTTCCGCATATATGCAGAGCCACGGGTACCGCATTGTCCCAGTGAATCCGACCATCGAGGAGTGCCTGGGTGAGAGGGCTTATCATTCGCTGCTTGATGTGCCGGAGAAAATCGACATCGTCAACATCTTCCGCCGCCCTGAGTTCGTCGAACAGGTGGTCGACCAGGCCATCGAACTCAAAGTGCCAGCGATCTGGATGCAGGAGGAAGTAATCCATGAAAAGGCGGCCGAGAAGGCGCGCCGAGCCGGGATTTTCGTTGTCATGGACAGGTGCATCCTCAAGGAACACCGTGACCGGCTTCGCTGAGTTCGCAGCACAGTCCCATGAGATCCGCTGACGTTTTGGTTGTGTTCCTGGTCCTGCTACTCGTCGTGGACCAGTTTGTTCTTGGCCGACTAAAACTAGCAGCCGAGCCTCGTCCCCGCGTCCGCGTTTATGGGTTGATCATGGCTGGACATTGGCTCGCGACCCGGTGGGCCGCCGCCATCGTGGGATTGCCACGACTGTGGCGCATCTCGCTCAGTTCAGTGGACGCAGCATGGCTCCCGCCAACATGGCTACTGACGCTCCTGGTGCTGGGTTTTGTCTGCATCGTGCTTGTGCCAGCTATGCTGGCGAGGATGCCGGGGAAGAGAACTGTCATCGAGCGAGCCATGGCCAGATTGAGCTACCTGCTCCCTCAGACTTGCCGTGAGCGATTGTGGTGGGTTGCGTTGTCGATCACAGCAGGCGTCTGCGAGGAATGTCTCTTCCGCAGTTTTCTATTGTGGTATCTGCAAGGGTCCCGCTGGCGTTTGGGGATCGCAGCATCGATTGGAGTTGCTTGCGCCTTGTTTGCCGTTGGCCACCTCTACCAGGGACTCCTTCCCGCACTGGGGACGGGTGTCCTGGCGATCATCCTTTTCGTGTTCTTTCTGGCGAGTGGGAGTTTACTGTTGCCGATTGTCATGCACACGCTGGCAGATATGCGGGTGCTTCTTATGATTCACGATGCAAAAGAGCCACCGCCCTCAGGAACGTAGATCGGAATGTTCGCCCGCCACCTGGTTCGTCAAGCTGACGAATACAGCGCTGGCATCGTCCCGCACGCCCGCACCGTTAGCGAACGACCGCACTTCATCGACAAGGGTCACTGCTGACGCGCCCGCCTTCACCGCGTGTTCGGCAAGCCGGTGCGGCCCATACTCTTCTTCGCGCTCATTGACTGCTTCGGTGATGCCGTCGCTGTAAAAGATCAGCTTTGAGCCCTCAGAGAACGGGATGACGGTTTCAGAGTAGTCCCCACACCCCAGTCCTAGCGGCAAGCCACGCTCGACCTCGAGAAAATGTTCGCCGTTATCGTCGATGAACAAAGGCTGCAAATGCCCTGCGTTGGCAAAAACAACCGTCCGCTGGGACGGATCAAGCACCGCATACACCAGGGTAACGAATTTTCCAGCAGGGAAGTCGTCCACCAGCAATTTGTTAAGACGAGTCAGCACCTCGCCAGGCGAGCAGCAGGCCTCCGCGAGAGACCGCAGCATCCCCCGAGTGGCAGACATCAACAAGGCAGCGGCCGTGCCCTTACCGGACACATCGGCGAGAACGATTCCCCATCGTCCATCGGGAAAGGGAATGAAGTCGTACCAGTCACCGCCGACCGCCCGCGCTGGCACACTCAAACCCGAGATCGCGAACCCGGGAATATAGGGAGAACTCTTGGGTAGAAGCGCTTGCTGTATGGCTCTGGCTTCCTGAGCGTCCCGATCCATCGCCGCCCGCTCGGCGCGTTCCAGTTGAAACCGGCGCGCATTCTGAACGGCCACCGCCACGTGATCGCAAAGCGCCTGCAGGATTCGCAGCATCGGGCGCGTGAAGGCATCCAGTTCACTATGCGAGGCGGTAAACACGCCGACCAGGCGATCGCCGACGCACAAAGGGATCGCAACTTCGGACAAAGTGGCATTCTCGCAGGCGATGTAGTACTGGTCCTTACGGACATCGGGGGCGTAGTGCATCCTGACGGTCGCCGCCACGTGGCCGACCATGCCCTCCTGTCCGATCTTTAACCGATGTCCCTTGCCGTGTACGCGGCAGCCGCACACCGACGCAAGCACCATTTCATGGCGTTGTTCATCGTGCAGGAAAACACTGGCTTCCACGCAGCCGAACCATTGCGTTACTTCGTGGACAACACGTTCTATCAGCTGGTCAAGGTCGAGAATGGATGTGATCGCTTGCGCCGTCTTCTGGACGCGCTGTAACTCTTCCGCAAGCTTGCCCGGCACAGGCTGGACAGGCTGGAGCATGAATTCATTGCCGACGAGACTGGGTAGTGCAGCCATGACAGACCTGTCCTTTTGGGGGAAGGGGTTGAGACTGATGACTCCCTTACTGATGTCGAAAAGGGGAGTTACGATTCTTTCTTTTCCCGGCCGGAAGAGGCTTGTTTTGCTTGGGATCGCTGGCGCTTGATCTCCTCCAGCCGCTCGCGGATGCGCTTTTCGATGCCTTCACTCGTCGGCTCATAATACACTCGCCCGCGTAGGTTCTCGGGCAGGCATTCCATGGCGGCGACCTTGGATTTCAGGTCGTGCGCGTACTGATATCCCTTCCCGTAGCCCAACCCCTTCATGAGATTGGTCGGCGCATTGCGCAGATGCAGCGGAACTGGTTCCGCTGCGGTACGCTCGACATCTTCCGTCACAGTGCCGTACGCGGTATACAACGCATTCGATTTCGGTGCAACGGAGAGATATACAACAGCCTGGGCCAGTGCCAGATTGCCTTCGGGCATGCCGATGAAGTCCACCGCATCACGCGCTGCCATGCATAAGGACAACGCGTTAGGATCCGCCAGGCCGATATCCTCCACGGCCATGCGTACCACGCGACGCGCCACGTAAAGAGGATCTTCCCCCGCCTCGAGCATCCGCCCGAGCCAGTACAAAGCCGCGTCGGGGTCACTGTTGCGCACCGACTTGTGCAGAGCCGAGATCAGGTTGTAATGCTCTTCGCCAGTCTTGTCGTAGAGGAGGATGCGCCTTTGGAGAGCGTCGTGGACAATCTCATCGGTAATCTCAGACTGATCTGGGGGCGCGCCACTCACGGCCTCTTTCGCGAGAAGTGGGGATGTTACCAATCCCGCCGCCACTTCCAGCACGTTGTAAGCGCTCCGGGCATCTCCGCTGGTATAACTGGCGATCTTCTTCAACACATCATCAGACGCCGTCAGATTCATGTCGCCTAACCCGCGCCCGCGATCCTCGAGCGCGCGCCTCAGCAGCAGCACAATCTGCTCTTCCGTCAGGGGATTCAGCACATACACCCGACAGCGCGACAAAAGCGCCGAGTTGATCTCAAACGACGGATTCTCGGTGGTTGCTCCAATCAGCCTAATGTTCCCCTTTTCGACGTGCGGCAGAAATGCATCCTGCTGCGCCTTGTTGAAGCGATGAATTTCGTCGATGAATACGATGGTGCGCGTGCCGTACTGACGGGCGCGTTCCGCATCGGCCATGACCTGCTTGATCTCCTTGATCCCGGCCAGGACTGCGGAGAATTCAATGAACTCTGCCTTGGTCATGTTCGCAATGATCTTGGCGAGGGTAGTCTTGCCCGTGCCCGGCGGTCCCCAGAAAATGATAGATCCTGCGTCGTCGCGCTCGATTGAAACTCGCAGGGGCTTCCCAGGCCCGATCAGGTGCGCCTGGCCGACATATTCGTCGAGTGTGCGTGGGCGCATGCGGTCGGCTAGCGGCCGCGTTGCATCGGTTGGGCCGGCATTGGGGATGGGCTGGAAAAGACTCATATCTAGGAATAGCCCAAAGTCGCAGTGTCAGGTTACCGCATTGATGGGTGGAGAGCCATCCGCCAGGTGCGCCGCGTTGTCGCCATTAAACCAACCACCACTTGACGACACTAGTTACAAGGAAAAATCCGACGAGCCTTCGTGACCCTGGTAGTTGCTGGCTATCGCAAGATCGATCAGTCGGCGAAAGCGCTCGATGTTTGCACGAAACGCAGTTCCGGTGGGGTCGGGAGTAGGTCCAAGTCCGCCGCATAGCGATAGAAGAGCCCCAGCCCTTCCAGGCATCCCGGATCGAGGTGGTAATGAATGCACTCCGTCAGATAGGTGAGCACCGCTGCTTCACTCAAACCCACGCGAGGCGCCCACTCGCGCGAAATCTGGTCGAGGTTCCCCGGCATCAGCCCGTGATCGCGCGACTCTCGGAACACGGTCGCTACATCGAGAGTTGGATCTGCTTCGCGCAGCGCCGCCTCCCGCACAGCCCAGAACGCGAACACGAACGGTTTCCCCGTATGGCGGATCCATTCTTCTGCGAGGTCTACAGTATGATACCGCAGCCGGTCAACCCTTAACGCCGGATCGCCGATCAGCAATCCGGCATCGCACTCATTCAACATTTTCTCGATATCGGGCTCCATCGGCGTAAATGTTCTTCCGCCGCCCATCCACTTTTCGAACAGAATCTTCGTGAGCGCAACTGAGGTCATTGAGGACGTATCGAGCGCAACAGTGCGCACCAACTCCAGGGGAATCTGGCTGACCAGCAGAATCGATCTAACGGCCCGCCGTGAAGCGATTGCCACGTCGGGCAGCACCTGCAATCCAGGAATTTGCGCGTAGGCTGCCGCCGGGATAATGCCGATATCTGCTGTGCCTTCGGCTAAAGCTTGCGCGCACGAGGACGGTACGGTGTAAGAGATCTCAAACTCCCGTCCGGCTCGGCCGTGCTCGAAATCCCACATTAACGGGGCAGTATTGAGGTAGGAAATGGCGGAAATCCGCAGGCGTCGCATTCGTAGTTTCGAAACGGGACTCTTTTTCAATATTAGCAAACGATTGTGACCTCTGACCTTGACACTCTTCTGGGCAAAACGCATAGTCCGCTCGGAGCCCTTTATCGTGTCTGAAACCGCCGTTTCTGCCAGTAACCACACTCTCGAATGGCTAGCGCTTTCACTGACTCCCGGCCTCGGTCCGACCCGAGCCCGAAAGCTCGTTGAACGGTTTGGATCGTCCGAAGCAGTGATCCGCGCATCACTAACGGAGCTTGAAAGTACCGAGATTCAAGCCGTATCGGCGCAATCCCTCGCGACTGGAAAATCGTCTGAACTCGCGCGCGAGGAATTGGCGCGCGCGTCGGATGCGGGTATCACTGTGCTTTCAATCGAAGACGATTGTTACCCGTCGCGGCTAAAGGAGATTTACGATCCACCGGTCGTCCTCTATGTACGGGGCAATGCCGAGATACTTTGCAGGCCCGGCGTTGCAGTCGTGGGAACGCGTCACCCTACGCCCTATGGTTCAGGAATGGCGGAGCGCCTGGCGTGCGATCTTGCCGCGCAGGGCCTGGTGATCATCAGCGGGATGGCCCGCGGTGTCGATACCGCCAGTCACCGTGGCGCGATCTCAGCCAAAGGCAAGACTGTGGCAGTGTTCGGAACAGGAGTCGACGTCACCTATCCCAAGGAAAACTCGCGATTATCGGAGCAGATCCTTGCCCTCGGCGGCGCGCTTGTTTCTGAATTCCCCCTAGGCACATTCGCTGCGCCACAGAATTTCCCGATCCGCAACCGCATTCTCAGCGGCATGTCTCTCGGGGTGCTCGTCGTCGAAGCGGCCGAGTACTCGGGTACGCGCATCACGGCCCGGCTTGCGCTCGAGCAAAACCGCGACGTTTTTGCCGTGCCAGGAAATGTCACTAACAAGAATTCCTGGGGACCAAACACACTGATTAAACAGGGCGCAAAGCTGGTCGCAACCTGGGAAGACGTGTGGGAGGATCTTCCGACGGAAGTACGACTTGCGCTGACCCCCGCTTCCCCTTCTGAATCCCAAAGCGCCTCGTCCGCATCTCTATTTCCGGACGACGGGCTTCCTCCTCACGAACGCCGACTCTTGAGCCTGCTCAAGGCTGACGAAGCTACGCACATCGACGAGCTCATCGAAAAGCTGGAATCCGAAATGTCTTCCTCGGAGATCTTTGCCGCGCTGTTCGAGTTGGAATTGAACAGCAAGGTGAGACAGATGCCGGGAAAGAATTTCGTGAAAGCCTTCTAAAGCTGCGAGCGACGAGTTTACGGATTTGCTTTTAAGTAGCGACTCGTGGTCGATTTTTAAAGATTTGAAGGTTTGGCAAAGGCGCATCAGATGACGTTGTTAACCTATCGAGTAACAGTAGCATTTCCGAAGGGAGAGATGTGGGGGCTCACGATCCAGCTTCGTCGTGCAACGGCCTCGATTGGCGCAAACATTGCAGAAGGCTCGGGCCGACGCTGGGATGGCGAGGTGTGTCGCTTCCTCCAGATCGCTCGCGGTTCCGCCAATGAGGCGGAATACCATCTTCTGTTAGCGCACGATCTCCATTTGCTAGATGATAAGGACTTCCGGATCCTAACTCGTCGGACGGACGAACCTCAGCGGATGTTGACAGCGTTGATTCAGCGGGCCCGAAGTGCAAGAAGTATGGCGGGTTTGCTCGTGGCTCGAAGCTGGCAGCTTTCTTCCGGTAACTTGTTCCCCGCTTGACATTCGTGCTAGCTTCAAAAACGACCGAAACGAGAAACTGAGGTTCCTTTGTCCAAAGGTTTAGTCATTGTCGAATCGCCGGCCAAGGCGAAGACCATCCAGAAATATCTGGGGAAGGGCTTTGCTGTCGAAGCCTCGCTCGGGCACGTGAAGGATTTGCCCAAGAGCACTCTCGGTGTCGATATTAATAATGATTTCGAAACCGACTACATCGTCATCCCTGGCAAAGAAAAGGTCGTCGCCAAGCTGAAGAAACTTGCGGCGTCCGCGGATAACATCTATCTTGCGCCTGACCCCGATCGCGAGGGTGAGGCCATCGCCGCCCACTTGGCCACTGAACTGGACGAGAACGGCTCCAAGAAGAAGAAAGCAGCGAAGAAGGCGAAGAAAGGCGAGCCCGAAGCACCTCCACGCATTCAACGCGTTACCTTCAACGAAATCACCAAGCGTGCCGTGCAGGCTGCGTTCGAGCATCCGCGCGCCATCGATCAGAATCTTGTCGACGCGCAGCAGGCCCGCCGCGTCCTCGATCGCCTGGTGGGATATCAGGTCTCTCCTCTTCTATGGGACAAGGTCCGCCGTGGCCTTTCCGCGGGACGCGTGCAGACCGTGGCGCTCCGTCTGATCGTGGAGCGTGAACGCGAAATCAAGGCATTCGAGAAAAAAGAATTCTGGACGATCGATGCCCATTTGACGGCGAATAAGCCTCCCGCCTTCGACGCCCGCTTCTTGGGCAAGGGCGAAGAGAAGATCGAGATCCCGAACGGGGAAGAAGCCGAAAAGATCCGCGTTGCTCTCGAGACAGCCGACTGGGTCGTGCGCTCGGTAGAGAAGAAAGAGCGGCGCCGTAACGCCGCCCCTCCGTTCACCACGAGCAAGCTCCAACAGGATTCCTCCCGCAAACTACGCTTCAGCGTTAAGCGCACGATGATGATCGCGCAGCGGCTGTACGAAGGCGTCGAACTCGGCGAAGAAGGATCGATTGGTCTCATCACCTATATGCGTACCGATTCGACGCGCGTTGCCCCTGAGGCCATCGCCGAAGTGCGCGAGTATGTCGGTAAGGAATACGGGCCGAACTATCTGCCGGAAAATCCGAACACCTTTAAAGAGAAGAAAGAAGCGCAAGGGGCGCACGAAGCTATTCGTCCGACTTCGGCGATGCGCCATCCCGACCAGGTCAAGCAGTACTTAAAGGAAGATGAGTACAAGGTCTACAAGCTTATCTGGCAGCGGTTTGTAGCTTCGCAAATCAACCCAGCGGTCTTCGACCAGACCACGGTTGACATCGACGCAAAGGCAAAGACCAGCAACGACATCTTCTGGTTCCGCGTCACCGGATCCGTCCTGAAGTTCGACGGTTTCCTCAGAGTCTACGAAGAGGCGAAGGAAGGAAAAGACGAAGAAGACGAGGAGTTGAAGCACAAACTCCCAGCGCTCGAAGCAGGCCAGAAGCTGACGTTAAAGGCGCTAAAGCCCGAGCAGCACTTCACCGAGCCGCCGCCGCGTTACAACGAAGCGTCGCTGGTCAAAGAATTGGAAGAACGTGGTATCGGCCGCCCGTCCACCTACGCTGCAATTCTCTCGACGATTCAAGAGCGCCAGTACGTGCAGAAGATAGGCGGCAAGTTCGTTCCAACGGAGATCGGCCTGGTCGTCGCCGACCTGCTGATCGAAAACTTCCGCGATATTTTCGACGTGCAGTACACCGCCCGCCTGGAAGAAGAACTCGACGAAATCGAGGAAGGCAAAGAGAAGTGGCAAGACGCCATGTCGGAGTTCTACAAGAAATTCCAGAAGGATCTCAAATATGCCGAAAAGCATATGGAGAACATCAAGCGGATGGAGAAGCCCACGGACGAGAAGTGCGAAAAGTGTGGCGCGCCGCTGGTGATCAAATGGGGCAAGCACGGGTCCTTCTATGCCTGCAGTACCTACGACAAAGATGATCCCAACACTTGCACGTTCACAAAAGAGAATCCGATCAACCTGCCCGATCTTGACTCCGCGGACATGCAGGAAACTGGTGCGGCTGAGGAATACTGCGAAAACTGCGGACGTGTGATGGTGCTCAAGCGTGGCCGCTTCGGCCAGTTCATGGCCTGCACAGGGTATCCGGATTGCAAAACCACGCGACGCCTCGATCAAGGCAAGAAAGTTCCAGACATCCCGCTCGACGAACTCTGCCCGAAGTGCGGCCGCAACATGATGATCCGTCACGGACGTTACGGCGAGTTCACCACTTGCAGCGGGTATCCAGACTGCAAATACGTGAAGCAGAACTACATCGGTGTGAAGTGCCCCGATTGCAAGGACGGTGACCTGGTCGAAAAGCGAGCTCGCAAAGGCAACACATTCTACGGTTGCTCGAATTATCCGAAGTGCAAATTCACTTCGGCGAACAAACCGATCGCCGAGAAGTGCCCGAGTTGCGGTAGCGAATATCTGGTCGAGAAAAATCTGAAAGCCGGCCCGGTGATTGCGTGCCCAAACAAGGAATGCGAGTATGAGCGCGCGGCGCCGCCACCTCCACCGAATCCGGAAGCCGCGGCCAGCACAAGCGCCTAGTTGATTAGCTGCGAGCTTGGAGCGAACACTGTTAGCTCGGAGCTCCTGCTCACAGTGCATTGCTCACTGCTCATCGCTCGATTACAATCCTTCATTCCCCGGAGGACTAAATGCCCAAAAAGCCGACCGTAGCCGACGCCCAACTGATCGTCCAGCTCTACGACCTGCGCCGCGAAGCCGAAATGCGCAAGGCCCGCAACTGGTGGGCTGGGGAATTCTTCCCGCAAAGCGCGGATGACTTCCTCAAAGTCGCGTGGGCTATGGGCACGCAAGAGAATAATTGGTTGCGCCAGGTCGGCGGCTACTGGGGCATGGTCTCATCCTTCGTTAACAATGGTGCCCTCAACGAGCAGCTCTTTCTGGCCCCGGGCTTTAGTGGCGAACTATTCCTTATCTACGCGAAGGTCCATCCTTACATCAAGGAACTCCGCGAGAAGCTCAATGATCCCAACGCCTGGAAAGACGTCGAAACCGCCGTCACTCACACCCCGTGGGGACGCAATCGCCTGCAATTCATGATCAAGCGGGTCGAGACCATGCGCCAGAGAAGAGCAGAGCAAAAGGCCAGCTAACGCGGAGTTCATCCCATGCAGGAACAGACCGCAAAGAAGTCTGTGCGCCTGAAAGGCCAGGTCGCGCTGGTAACTGGCGGCGGTCGAGGTATCGGTCGAGCCGTTGCCCAAACGCTCGCTGGCGCTGGAGCTGCTGTTGCCGTTCTGTCGCGATCCGCCGAGGAACTCGGTGAGACGGTCCGCCTCGTGCAACAAGAGGGTGGCCGTGCGGCGGCCTATCCAGCCGATGTTACCGATGCACAAGCCATCCAGAGCGCCACGCGCGCTATCGAACAGTCCCTTGGACCCATTGATGTGCTTGTCAATAATGCCGGTACGCCAAAGCCCCTGGCTCCCTTTGCGGAGAGTGATATTAGGGAGTGGTGGCGCGGGATGGAAGTCAACCTGCTGGGCCCGGTGATTTGTACCCGCCAGGTGCTTCCTGACATGATCTCCCGCGGTGGCGGACGCGTCATCAACATCTCCAGCGGTGCCGGCGCCATGGGGATGACAAACTTCAGCAGCTATGTCTGCAGCAAGACCGCTTTGGTCCGCTTCACGGAATGCCTGGCGCTAGAGAACAATTCTTACGGCATTGCCGTGTTCGCGATCGCGCCAGGGACGGTCGACACCGCAATGACCGAGTATTCGCTAACTTCCGTCGAAGGTCAGAGATGGCTTCCATGGTTCAAAAGACTTTTCGACGAGGGCTTCACGGTGCCCGCCGAACGCCCGGCGACGCTGGTGCTGGAACTGGCTTCAGGTCGCGCGGACGCCCTCTCCGGGAGGTTCATCTCCGTCTATGACGATCTTGAGCAACTGATCAGCAACGCTGCCGACCTTCAACAAAGGAATCTGCACGCGCTGAAGGTGGAACGCCTGGCAGCGGGAACTCCAAATCCGGCGCTCGCAGCCATCATGGCCGCCTCTCGCAAGGTCACCGATTGATCGCCGCCAGCTCCGATGGCTCACCTCGATCTGTTATCCTAATCGGCTGTGCGGATGATCTGGTGGTTCCTGGTCCTCGGTATCAGTACGCTGGTGGTTGTGTGCGTTGCGATTGCGTTGTTCGTTCATTTGAGAAAGCACCTCCAGAAAACGCACGACGCGCACGAGGAAGCGCTGGGCAACGCCAGGCAATCCGCGCCAAAAGACCGCAACGAGCAGTGAGATATTGCACTGGGGAGATTTATCAATGCCAAAGTCAGCAATCCAGACCCTGCGCACTCCACAAGAGCGCACGGTCGAAGTCCTGCGGCAGGTTGCGCTCATCATCGGTGCCAGCTTGTTCGTTGGTCTGTGTGCCCGAATCACCATCCCCCTCATGCCGCTGACTCTCGTGCCACTGACCGTGCAGAACTTTGCGGTATTGCTTGTCGGCCTGCTTCTCGGAGGCCGCCGAGGTTTCGCCGCGCTGATGATGTATCTGGTGGAAGGCATGTCGGGGTTGCCGGTCTTCAACCCCACCGGCCCGGGCGGCGTCGCCCAGTTGTTCGGCGTTACCGGAGGATTCTTGCTGGCATATCCGGTGGTCGCGTTCGTCGCTGGTTACATTTTTGAACGCGGCAACAAAAGTTTTGCTCGTGCGGTGATCGCCGGAGTGATGGCAGAGATCCTCCTGTTCCTCGGGGGTGTCGGTTGGCTTTATATCTGGGCTCACGCAATTAAGGGCGTGTATGTGTTTGTACCTGCGGAAATCATTAAGGTACTGGTTGCCGCCGCGATCGCTTCCCGCTGGTATCGTTTTGCAAGCCGCGACGGGGCGAAGGAATCGCTGTTGTAGGATCGGCGCCATCGTCCGCTCCGCGAGCGGAGCGAGCGCCTCGAAACCCAGGGCTCGCCTATGAGACTGAAATCAATCCCCGGCCCGAAGTGGCGAAAGAGAATTTCATCACCAAGAAGACGGTTGAACCCATGAATGCTGTTTCTGAGACCACTCGCTCCTGGGAAGATTCCACAGCGCAACTCCGTGAAATCACGGTCGCTCACAGCCCCGACTCCGACGATGCGTTCATGTTCTACGCGCTCGCCACACACAAGATCCGCACGCCGGGCCTGCGTTTCACACATACCCTGTGCGATATTCAAACACTGAATCAAAAGGCCCAGGAAGGCGTATATGACGTCACGGCAATTTCCTTCCACGCGTATCCCTATGTTCAGGACAAATACGCGCTGATGGCATGCGGAGGCAGTGTCGGCGAAGGCTACGGGCCCATGATCGTTTCCCCGCGCCCGTTTTCGCAGAGTGAAGTGAAAACGAAGCGCATTGCGGTTCCCGGCACGCTGACCACCGCCTACCTGGCCCTCCATCTCTTCGCACCTGGAGTGGAAACCGAAGTAGTCCCCTTCGACCAGATCATCCCGCAAATTCTTGAAGGAAAATACGAGGCGGGCCTAATCATTCACGAGGGTCAGCTTACGTATGACAGGTCCGGGCTGCATCGTATCGTCGATCTCGGCAAATGGTGGCAAAAGGTTACTGGGTTGCCGCTGCCACTGGGGGGCAACGCGATTCGCCGGGCGCTCGGACCGCAGCTATCGGCAGCTGTGACTCAAGCACTGCGCGAGAGCATCCAATATGCACTCGATCATCGCGAGGAAGCGCTGGCTTACGCGATGCAATTCGCCCGCGATCTCGATCCCCAATCCGCGGACACCTTCGTCGGTATGTATGTCAACGAACGCACGCTCGACTACGGTCCTGACGGGCGCGAGGCCGTCCGCCGTCTTCTTGACATGGGCCACAAAGCCGGCATCATCGGCCCCGAAGCCCGTGTGGACTGGGTGTGATAAACATAATGCGGGAGCAGTGAGCTAAGCCGGTTTATTTTGCTCGTTGCTCCTTCCTCATTGCCAGCGCCGCAATGCGAAATCCAATTGCCAATCTTGCAGTCGTTCCCGCGCAGACTCTACTTATCGACGCCGACGACACGCTCTGGGAGAACAACATCTATTTCGAGCGTGCGATCGCCCGCTTCATCGAGTTTCTGAATCATCACGAATTCTCGCCGGAGCAGGTCCGCGAGGTCCTCAATGACGTGGAGCGCGAATGCATCGTTAAGCACGGATACGGCCTGCACAGCTTTGCCCACGCGCTGGTCGACACGTTCGAACGCCTCAGCCCCGTTCCGGTTACGCCTGAGCTTCACAAGCAGGTTCTCGGCTTCACACGTCAGATCGAAAATCATGCGATTGAATTTCTTCCCGAAGTGCTCGAGACTCTCGGATACTTGTCTGGGAAGCATCGTCTGATTCTTGTCACCAAGGGCGATCAAGTGGAACAAGCAGGCAAGGTCGAGCGGTCAGGAGTGCAGAAGTACTTCTCGGCGACGGAGATCGTCCCGGAGAAGAAAGCCGAGGTCTACGCGAAACTGGCTGACAAATACGACTGCGATCACAGTCACACCTGGATGATCGGCAACAGTCCAAAGTCCGACATCAATCCGGCGCTCACTGCGGGTATGAATGCCGTCTTCATTCCTCACGGGGATACCTGGATTCTCGAGCACGAAGAAGTGAATCCCGCGCCCCGAGGCCAAAGGCTGCTCATCGTGGGCCGCTTCGCCGAACTCCGCGAGCATTTCTAATACAGAGCCCGCTCAGCTTCGCCATCGCACCACAGGCGGATATGGCCGTCCCCACATGTTCGGCGATTGCCACGGATCTAATCGTCACCATGCCAACTCCCGCTGTTCTCGGCTGCGGTCTTCTCGAGTTGCTCAAAGATCGGAACCATCTTGAATCCGAACTCCGCCGCAAACCGCGACCAGGCTACCTGCCGAGGATTCCCTGCGACCTCTTGTTCGGCTAAATTCACCTGAAGGCGGGGATTCAATCGCTGCACCGTGGACTTCACTTCCCCAACCTTCACCGATTCGCAAGCCGCGTTGTATACCGCGCCCCGGAGGGTTTCCGCTCGCAGCAGCTCAAAGAGCATTCGCGCCACGTCGTCCACGTGCACCAGAAGAATTCTCTCCGATTCTGCATAGGGAATCTCGATTTTCGCATCGGCGGTGTGGAGGTTCTCGAAGATCTCACTTCTCCATGCCGAAGTCGTTGACCGTGCTCCCGGTCCGACGACGCGACCGATCCTGAGGCTGACAAATTCTATGCCGCAAGTCTCACGATACGCCTGCCCCAGTTGCTCGACATATAACTTGGCTGCTCCGTACAAATCTTCCGGTGCCGCGGGATCGCCCTCTGAAACAACCCGGACCACGGGACAGGTGCCGTACACGCTCAACGAACTCCCGAAGACAAATCGTTGCACCGCAAACTCTCTCGCCATCTCCAGCAGGTGCAGACTGCCCTGGACATTCACTTGGGTCGCCAACAATGGTTGGCGCTGCGCGACCGTCGGCAGGATGGCCGCGAGGTGGACAATCGCGTCAATCCGTGAGCGCTGAAACACTGCAGACAATTGGGAAACATCTGTGATGTCGCATGATGTATCGTTTGATCGCGTCCCGGATGGGGCCACGTCGACCGAAATCACCCGATATCCGTGACGCCGCAAAAGTTGTCCGAGAGAACGCCCGACGAAGCCATACCCGCCTGTAATCAGCACTCCGCTTCGCTTTTCCGTTTCCATGACTGCCATCACGTGGGAATCAGCACCGTTACTATGTTCACACTTCTGTCACCGCATCAAACTAACCAACAGCCGCACTCTCGCCCCCGCTCCTCACAGCATGTTACGCTCATCTTGCTCTGCGACCTGGCTCCCCACTTCGTCGGTGGCGATTCAGACCAGCAATTTAAGACGTTTATTACACACAGTCGAAGCGCTTTCCGAGCTCGGGCCCGCTCTTACAGCCGAGCGCGAGTTCTCGGAAACCTCTCGCCTGATGCTGTCTGCTGTAATGGAGGCAGCCGGCGCGCGAGAAGGCGGACTGTTTTTATTTAGCGAAAAGCCTGCGGTTCTGAGTTCTTCCACCGCCTTGGGGTTCGCGCTGATGCCGGATCCCGCCTTCATTCCTCTCCTTCCAAAGCATGTTCATGCATTGACCGCGGCACGGGGTCCGATTGTTCTGAATCCTTCGACCTACTCCGTGTTTCTGAGCTCGAATGGTAATGTTGCGCCGGAATTGTTTAAGTGCCTGGCGCCACTTAAAGCCGGGGGCCGTCTCGCGGGAGTGATCGCTCTTGGCCGCCGCCCCGGTGATGCTCATTACGAAGACAGCGAACTCGACGCCCTGGAACTGCTCTGCAGTTACGTGGCTCTTGCCGTCCAGAACCATGTGCTCACCCAGACCGTGGCGCAGCGCGTCTCGGAAAATCTGCGGCTCATGGCCTCTCTGCACGGCTTCTACGACAATGCGCTCGAGGCCTTCGCGACGGCCATCGACGTTAAGCATGTGAACATTCACGGCCACTCATTGCGGGTCGGCCGCTACGCCGCTGCAATCGGCGATGCGCTGGGCATGGATCCCAACGACATCGCCGCTCTCCGCAGCGCGGGCTATCTCCACGACATTGGCAAGGTTGCCGTCGACCGACGCCTGTTCGGGAAGGCTAGCGCCCTCGATCCAGACGAGTTTCGCGAGATGGCGGATCATACGACCGTGGGCCATCAGATTGTGCGAAGTGTCCAGTTCCCCTGGCCTAAAATCCCCGAAACGGTGCGCTGGCACCACGAGCGCAGTGATGGTTCCGGTTATCCCGACAAACTTACGCAGGAAGAAGTGCCCCTGCCAGTGCGCATCGTTGGGGTTGCCGATTCCTTCGATGCGATGACCAGCACGCGTCCCTATCGCGGCGCAATGTCTGTAGGGAGCGCTCTCAGCGATCTCGTTCGCCTCTCGCCCGAGAAGTTCGACCCGAACATCGTCCAGGCCCTCATGATTCAGGTTCGTCGCGACGTGATCGGCAGCAGCCGGATGCCGATGCTGGAAGGAATATCGGTAAACATTGCCGCCACCGATATCGACCAATTGGCAGCTACTTTGCAGTACAAAGTCTCGCGCGGCAGGGTTATTTCGATCTAGCGTGTCTTGTTGGAGCGGGCGCCTTCGTCCGTGCCAAATCCCAACTTGGCACCGGGTTACACCTCGCAATATCCATGTCCGGTCCGCAACTTCTTTCCCCGCTCGGGTTGATAATCAGAGCGGTCTTCACAGTTCCCGGGAGTGCCGATGCGACCCTGCTTCCCTCGAATGGCGCTGTTGCTGCTGTGCCTGAGCGTGGCTTGTACCGTTCCGCAATTACTCGCCAAGAAACAGGACAAAGGAGCGGACCCGTCCGCGGTCGACCAGAAGCGGGCCGTGCACGTCCTGAATCGCCTGACCTTTGGCCCTCGTCCTGGTGACGTTCAAGAAGTGATGGCAATGGGGGTGGACCACTGGATCGAACTCCAGTTGCATCCCGAGAAAATCGCCGATAAGGACAGCGAATCCCGGCTCGCGCCGTTTCACACCCTTCGAATGAGCACGAAGGAAATCATGGAAGACTTCCCTGACCATCAGATGGTGAGGCAGGTGGCAGACGGCAAACGCCCCATGCCGTCGGAGCCCGCGCGCCGGGCTGTATATCAGGTGCAGGTCGCGCGATTGGATGAAAAGCTGGAGAAAAAAGAAAGAAGTACAGGCAAGACCGAGATATCGGCCATGCCTGCCCAGGCCACGGCCGAAGAAGGTGCGAAGACTGCAGAAGAACTCGCTGCGGCTGCAGCAGCTGAGCCTTCGTCGGCTGATGGCGGGTCATCGAACGGAGTGGGCTCTCGAAGTGGTGAGATGCCTCCATCTTCGAGCAGCGAAATTAGCGCCGCCAAGGCGACACCTCAACTCACTCCCGAAGATGAAGCTGAGGCCCGCCGGCGCGAAGATCGTCTCTATGCCGACTTGAAGGTGCAGAGCCTCCTGGGCCTTCCGCCCAGCGAGCGCTACAAGAAAGTACTTGCGATGTCGGTCGAAGAACAGATCGCATTTGCCGATCAACTCAAAGGCGGCAAGGGACAGGAGTTTCTGGAAGGCCTCGATCCGAAACAAAGGGAAGTTATTGAGGCGATGAACAATCCGCCAGCGGTCGTGATAAATGAACTCTCGGAGGCCAAGCTATTACGAGCCATCTATAGCAACCGGCAACTCGAAGAAGTGATGACCGACTTCTGGTTCAACCACTTTAACGTTTTCGTCGGCAAGGGACCAGAGCGGCTCCTGGTCACAAACTATGAACAGGAGGTGATCCGCCCGCGTGCTTTAGGTAGGTTCGAAGACCTGCTGGTCGCGACTGCGAAGAGTCCTGCCATGCTCTACTACCTCGATAACTGGATGAGTGTGGGACCGAACTCAATGCAGGCGCTCGGACTACCTGAACGGCCGGCTGTACGATACGGCCCCTACGGGCGCCCTCATGTTTATCGCGGAGCGAATTCTAATGCCAAACGCAAACAGAACAGCGGGCTCAACGAAAATTATGGTCGCGAGCTCCTTGAGCTGCATACTCTGAGCGTGAACGGCGGATATTCGCAACGCGACGTCACTGAAGTCGCCAAGGTCTTTACCGGTTGGACGATCGACAAACCCGAGCAGGGGCTGAGTTTCCGCTACGATCCGCGCATGCATGAGCCGGGACCGAAGTTTGTCCTCGGTCACAACATCAAGCCCAAGGGCGAAGACGAGGGCAGGGCAGTGCTACACATCCTGGCTACAAGTCCACAGACGGCACACTTTATCTCGATGAAGCTGGCGCAGCGCTTTGTTGCAGACGACCCGCCTCCTGCACTCGTCGACCGGATGGCAAAGACATTTGAGAAGAAAAAGGGAGATATTCGCGAAGTGCTGTCGACGCTGTTCCACTCACCCGAGTTCTGGGCCGACAGCAGCTATCGCGCGAAAGTGAAGACCCCACTGGAATTCGTTGCTTCTGCGGTTCGCGCAACCGGCGCGAATGTTGATGACGCACTCTCTCTCGTCCGTCAGTTGAACAACATGGGCATGCCTCTCTATGGATCGCAACCACCCACCGGCTACTCGATGAAGGCCGAGACGTGGGTAAGTTCGTCAGCACTGCTCAACCGAATGAACTTCGCTTTGGCTCTGACCGCAGGCAAGGTTCGCGGCGTGAAAATCGATGTTCTACAGTTAGCTGGAAGCCCTCCGGTGCCGCCGGATGCTGAAGTCTCGCTGTCTACAATGGAAGCAAAACTCCTGGCCTCGGACATCTCGAAACAAACGCACGATTCGATCGTGGCGCAGCTCGTGCTGTCAAGAAACAGCGATCAGCACCCAAAAGCCGGCGGCTTACAAAACGACCAGCAGCCCAAACCTGCAGAACCTGGAACAATGGCCGGCCTGTTGCTAGGCTCGCCAGAATTTCAAAGAAGATGATCCAAGCTCGAACCCGGGCGCTGAAGTCGATAGCTGAGAACTGAGAACTGAGAACTGAGAACATGCCAACCCGTCGCATATTCCTTCGGAACGGCGCGCTCGCCGTGGTCGGCACATGCGCCATCCCGAGCTTCCTCACCCGCGCTGCCTTCGGAGCGACTGAGGCCACTAGCTCTAAGCGCCTGGTCGTAATCTTCCAGCGCGGAGCCGCTGATGGCCTCAATATCGTTGTCCCTCACGGAGAACGGCAGTATTACGCGATGCGTCCGGGCATCAACATCCCAAGGAAATCCATCCTCGATCTCGATGGTTTTTTCGGGCTGCATCCGTCGCTCGCGCCTTTTCAAACGCTCTGGCAGCAACGTCACTTGGCGATTGTCCATGCCTCCGGTTCCCCCGACCCCACACGCTCTCACTTCGACGCCCAGGACTTTATGGAAACCGGCACTCCCGGCTTGAAGGCAACGGAAGACGGCTGGCTCAATCGCTCGTTGCCGCCGCTTGCGTCCAGCGTTCAAAGTTCCCCTTTTCGAGCGATCGCCCTGGGTTCGTCGCTTCCCCGCATCCTGAGCGGCTCGCGGCCGTCTGTCGCCATCAATAACATCAGTGACTTTGCGGTTGGCGGGCGAAACCCTAAGACCTCGCCCGCCGCCAGTGCCTTGGAAGCGATGTACGACCACTCGTCAGATTCGATCCTGCATAGCATGGGGGAAGAAACATTTGACGCGGTCAAAATGCTCAAGGCTGCGGCCCCAGGCAAATACGATCCGGCGCCGGGAGCGAATTACCCAAAGGGCCGCTTCGGCAATGGCCTCCGTCTGCTGGCCCAACTCATCAAAACCAATCTGGGCGTTCAGGTCGCATTCGCCGATATAGGAGGATGGGATCACCATGTCAACGAAGGTGCAGTTGAAGGTCAACTCGCGAATGTGCTGAGAGATTTCTCGCAGTCGCTGGCTGCTTTTTGGACTGATCTCGGGGACTTGGCTGAAGATACCGTCATTGTCACGATGTCGGAATTTGGCCGAACCGTCCGCGAAAACGGCAATCGCGGTACCGACCACGGCCACGCCAACGTGATGTTTCTGTTGGGCGGACCGGTCAAGGGAGGTAAAGTATACGGCCGCTGGCCCGGATTGGATCCATCCCAACTCTATGAAGGCAGGGATCTCGCATTGACCACAGACTTTCGCCAGGTGATTGGCGAAGTGGTCGCCATGCACCTTGATAACAGGAATCTGGCGCAGGTGTTCCCCGGCTTCGACAATCGGACTGGCGTTTTTCTAAGACTACTGGGATCCTAGTGCTGACGAAGCCCACGATGGGTTCGGCTGCGGAGGGCTAGATATCGATGTACACTTCTCCGTTCTCGACCTTGATGGGATAGGTCTTCAGCTTCTGATCCGGATGGTCCACGGCAACACCCGACTTGGGGTCATACTTCCAGCCGTGCCACGGACAAACCACCTTCCCGTTCTCGACCATGCCCTGACCGAGCGACCCGCCCTGGTGCAGGCACTCGTTGTCCATGGCCGAAAGCTTGCCCCAGACGTTCACAATGCAGATCATTTTTCCGTTGCAAGGGAAGTTGCGGGCTTCGTTGGTTGTGGGGAGATGTGCTTGAGAAATGATCCGAGTAAAGGCCATAGGTTCGTTTGAGAGATCTTCGACGCCGGTCTCGCAAAATTCGCCAGACCTGCGCTCAGGATGACCGCAACAGGCTCACCCCTTGGCTACGCTCAGGGTTACACCCGCTAAGTGTCTTCATTTCGGCTGCAGTGTCTGAGCAATCATGATCTGGCGCTTGAAGGCCTCCACCATATTCGGCTCCAGCCGCACTTCGGTGGGCTTCTTTGCCAGTGTCATGGTATCGATCTTGTCCTGCAGTTTCAGCAGAGCGTAAAAAAGATTCTCCGGACGCGGCGGGCATCCGGTCACATAAACATCGACGGGCACAATCTTATCCACGCCCTGCAGCACGGCGTATGTATTGAATGGGCCACCCACCGAAGAACATGCCCCCATCGAAATCACCCATTTTGGGTCGGGCATCTGGTCATAAATGCGTTTCACCACGGGCGCCATCTTCAGCGTGACGGTCCCTGCCACGATCATCAGGTCACTCTGCCGGGGGCTCGGACGAAACACCTCCGACCCAAACCGGGCAATATCAAACCGCGCCGTCGACGACGCGATCATCTCAATTGCGCAGCAGGCCAAGCCGAACGTCATGGGCCAGACCGCCGACTTTCGCGCCCAGTTGAACACGTAGTCAACCGTCGAAATCAGAAAATTCTTCTCAAACTTGTTTTGCAGCCAGCCCATCCAGGAACCTCACAGTTGGCGTACACAGGCAGGATAGGGAAGCCGAGAACTGGTGTCAATCAGTGGCTTTGCGCGCGATTGCCATTCGCTGCGATGTCCGGTTAAGCTGCTCTGACCATGAACAAGGGCCCCTCGGCCAACTTGGATTTTCTACGGGCAGTGGCTGTCCTGCTCGTGTTTGGCCAGCATATTAGTCGCCGCCTGCTTGGAACTGAGACTACGACGCCCATTTCGTATCTCGGCCTCTTTGGAGTTCTACTGTTCTTCGTACACACTTCCCTGGTGTTGATGTACTCCATGGAACGCAGTGGCTTGCAGGGAAAGCAACTGGTGAGGGACTTCTACATCCGCAGAGCCTTCCGGATCTATCCTCTAAGCATCCTGACCATCGCGGTCGCTCTGGCATTGCACCTGGACTCCAATGTCAACGGCATAGCAGGCCTTTCCTACGGTGCCCGTCCCTCCGTCAAGGCAGCGCTTGCACAGTTCTTGCTCGTTCAGAATCTGATACCGCTTAAGTCAATCGTGAACGTGCTTTGGTCGCTTCCGTTCGAAGTCCAGATGTATCTGTTTCTGCCCTTCATTTTTGCTATCGTGTCGAGCCGTCGAAGGCTTTGGTCGTTGCTTGCTTTCTGGGTCGCATCGTTTCTGGTTGCATGGGGTCAACCTCTGGTCTGGTGGCTATATCACGCGCCCCTCCTGCGCTTCGTTCCGTGTTTTCTTCCTGGGGTTATCGCTTACATATTGCCGCGCAAAGCAGTGCTCAGATCTTACCTCTGGCCGCTGCTAATTGCCGGACTCATTGTTGTTTACACGGCTTGGCCTGGTGAGTTGCTGGGTGGGGTCCTTTGCCTAATCCTAGGCTTGAGCATCCCGTTCTTCGGGGAGATTCGCAGCCCGTGGTTGCGGATTGTTGCTAATCGCATTGCCACTTACTCATACGGGATCTACCTGTCACACCAATTCTGCATCTGGTTTGCCCTTGAAGTTCTCGCCCGTTATTCGACTTGGGTGAAGGCGAGCGTACTGATTGGTTCACTGGTGTTGCTTCCGATTGTCCTGTACCACACCATCGAACATCCAATGATTCGTCTCGGGGTACGACTGGCTGCATCTGGAAGGATACAGACGCTCAAAGCGACCACCCCATCAGAGAAGATCACAGTCGGCGTACAACGGGCGGGATAGGGAAGCATAGAGCCATCGAACGTTCCTTTTCAGCGATCGCGGCAACGATGTGAACGCCGCCAGTGAAAGGGAAGGCTGCCGAGCGTAAGGGTGAGCGCAATCACTGACAGTCCCAGATCTGATGGCGATAATAAGATCGTTCTCTTGCCTCTCCGAAGAGCAGTCCCCACCGATTGAGACGCAACACCCCCTGAGGCGAGTTTTCCCCCGAACCACTTCCCCGACATGGGGAGTCCAAAGCGCGCGCTCTATTCACAGGAGTGACCATGCGACTCAAATGTATTTGTGGCGTCCTCCTCCTCTGGTTTGTACTGTCTCCGACGCAAAAGGCTGCTGCTCAGGAGCCTGACAATCCAACCGCGACGGAATACAAGAATGATTCTCCGCCCGGTACCCATTCGGTGCGAATCGAAGTTCCTCTCGGTGCGGAGTGTCCTTCTCACGATTTTACTTTTGTAGTGGTAAAACCCGAGAAAGCGAGGATTCCGCTTGATCTTGCGGCCCACCTGTTTTCTGAAGCCGTCGCTACGGTTACGTCGCTGATCAACCCTGATCGTCGGCTGAAAGTGCGCCTGTTTCTTACGTTGAAATTGGGCGAAAGAAGCGATTGCGTTACCGTCCGCCGTGGACAACAGGGGAGTACCGTGGTGGAAATGCGGAAGTGGAATGAGGTCCTTTTTGCTGAGATGCTGGCGCGAGCGGTTGCCGGTTCCATCCTGACCGAGTCGGAACTGGACGATGCGGCACACCTAGCTCTACGCCGGGCACGTACCACGGTGAGCGTTAGCGACCTCCGGTCACAGTAGCAAAACCACGAAGAGTGCCACGACCTTCTTAGTCTCTTCTGTCACCCCCCTTAATTGTTCGCGAGTTCGCAAAGCTTGATTCTGAACGAGGCGCAACGACTTGCTTGCGCCGAAAGTGGGCATGAACCCTAGTGCGCCGCACCGGGAGGCGCTCGTCCAACCGATTTCTTCAACAAGAATACAATTGGGACGCACGCAAAACACACCAGCGCCATATAGCGAAAATCATCCACGTACGACCAGAGGCGTGACTGCGCTGTCAGCGTGTGGTCGAGCAAACCATACGCTTGCTGTAGTGCTGTTGTTGCCGATGCCCCCTGCGCGCCCAGGTATTGCTGAATGCCCTCGATGGCTCCGCGCACTTCAATCCTACCCTGCGACAATGAGGTGGCCAATTCGTTGCGATGCAGTTGTTCGTGCCGCGCTACGATCGTATTTACAATGGAGATTCCGATGCTCCCTCCGATGTTCCGCATGAGGTTATACAGGCCGCTGGCGTTCCCAATCTCCTCGTTCTTCAAGAACGCCATCGTGGTTGTGGACAGTGGGACGAACACGCATCCCGACCCAAACCCGCTCAGGACAATCGCCCACAGAAAACTCCATGGGCCGATCGAAAGATTGACCTCGCTAAACCATATGCTTGTGATCGCAAACAAGCAGAATCCGAACGCAATGAGCAACCGATTATCGATCTTCGCCGTGAGATACCCGATCATGGGCATGGCGCAGATGGCTCCAATCCCGCGGGGGCTAACCGCCCAGCCTGCCGCCAGTGCTGTATATCCCATGAGTTCCTGATAGAACAGCGGCAGTAATGTGATCAGACCGTAGATTGCGGCGCCGAACAAGCCGATCAGCACACACCCGATGGCAAAATTGCGGTGTCGAAAGACGCGGAGATCCACCAAGGGCTTGTCATGTCGAAACTCTCGAATGAGAAACGCGACGAAACTCAAGATCAGGATCGCCGCGGCCCATCGAATCCAGGTTGCACCGAACCAGTCGTCTTCCTGACCTTTATCGAGGATGATCTGAAGGGCGCTCAGCCATATCGCGAGTAGGCCCAGGCCTATGCCGTCAAATTTCCCCGGATGTGCATTCCTGATATATGGCGGATCTTCCACGTAACGCGAGATCATGAACACCGCGAAAAAGCCGACCGGAATGTTGATGTAGAATGCCCACCGCCACGAATACGTATCGGTAAGCCATCCACCCAGTGTCGGTCCCAACACGGGTGCAACCACGACCCCCAGCGCGAATACCGCCGTTGCGATCCCGCGCTTTTGCGGAGGGAAGGTCTCCAGAAGGATTGACAGCGAGAGAGGCTGCAGCGCTCCGCCGCCCGCGCCTTGCAAGGCTCTTGCGAGCAGGATCATGCCCAGATTTGTCGCCGCCCCGCAGGCAAATGACGACGCCGTAAACAGGACGATGCAAAACAGCAGGAACCGCTTACGCCCAAAACGCAGCGAAAACCATGTGCTGGCGGGCAACACAATCGCATTGGCCACCAGGTAGCTGGTCAGGACCCAGGTCGCTTCATCATTCGTTGCCGACAGGCTCCCGGCAATATACGGCAGCGCGACGGCTGCAATGGAAGTGTCCAGTACCTCCATGAACGTCGCCAGCATCACCGCCGCCGCAATCAGCCACGGATTCACGGTCGGCTTGTCATAAGTCACTTGTGCCGGAGGCATGTCTTTGTGCTTTCAAAGGCGAGAACAGAGTGGTTTCTACAGATGCTATGAAAGCAATGGAGGTTTCAACGTTTTCTTACTGCTTAGTGCTTTTGCAAGGATCTCGACCTTCGTTGATTTCAGAAGACGCGTAATGCCGCGCAACTTCCGACGCATATCGCGTTCCAATTTCTTTGCCGTGTTCCGCCAACCATTCGCTCAATCGCATCTGACCCGTCGACGGCCCGACGGGCGCCAACAGATTTCCCATTAGTCCGCGATACTCCTCCCACGTGAGCACCACGTCGCCGACGAACCAACCCGTCACAACGGTGGTAAGGTAGGCGAAACTCGTTGGTAAATGGAACAAGTGTACCGAGCGTTCGACGCAATCCGCAATCAGTCTGACTAGGTCTTCGAACGTGCAAGTCTCCGGACCTACCGCATCGAGCAGGGAAGTCCCGGAACCGCACACAGCATCTACCATGAGTCGGGCCATATCCTCTACATAAATCGGTCGGATTCGATACAGCCCATCTTCCGGTACACCGAACACCGGAAAGCGGCGTACGAGCCACGCGATGTTGTTGATGAGGATGTCTTCCGCTCCGAAGATCACGGTGGGTCGCAAGATTGTGTAGGAAAGACCGGAATCGATCACAGCCCGCTCCACCTGAGCCTTCCCCCGGTAGTAGCCGAGTGGCGACTCCACCGATGGATTCGCGATACTCACATGTACGATCCTCCCGACTCCCGCAGCCTTCGCCGCTTCGATCAACGTCTTCGTGTTCTGTACCGCCCCCTCGAAGGTGGACTCTCCGCGAGGAAAGCGAACCCAGTAGGTATTGATCAGAGTGGACGTACCGGCAAGAGATTTCCTGAGTTGATCGGGGTGATCAAAGTTGAAAGGAAGGACGTCGACTGCTGCACCGAGCGGATTGGCGCGGCCAGGATGACCGGTGAGTGTGCGGACCCGAAATCCCCTGGCAAGCAGAAGCCTTGCGACGTATTTCCCCGTATAACTGAACGCACCTGTAATCGCGACTGTCTTGGAACCCTTATCGTCCTGCATCGGTGAAAGTCCGTCGTCTCCGTCTCGAGTCGGCGATTGGATCAGAGCCTGGCCGCCTCTAACAACTCGAGCACTGTCTTCCGCAACGGCCTCATCAGAGGTAACGACGATATCCGTAGCAGGTTCCCCAGGAGACTCAAGCTCTTCTCCATGAGTTTCTGCGTCCGCTCTTGATTCGGAGATCGATCGTAGAGCCAGAACATGATCAGCGCCATCTGATACATCCACAATAGGTAGGGAAGCCTCGGCTTCAAGTCCGATGGTACCTTCATATCGCCACCCTCCAGCGCCACTCGCATCTGTTCGATCGCTGCATCGCGAATTAGCCGCGTCTCCTCGCTAAACGGCGACAGCGGATCGGCGCTATCCGGAGCATGTCGGAACAGCGCCGCGCAGAACTTCCGGTTTGGTTCCAGCAACTTCAGACGCTGGTCGAGCACAGCACGAACGCGATCCTTCAACTTTTTCTTGTCTGCGAGACCGGATGTCACCAGGGATGTGCTCGTCTCCTGCATTTCCTGATAAAACGCCAGCACGATCGCGTCTTTTGAAGAGAAGTAGTAATAGGCCGCGCCCAGAGCCACGCTCGCCTTGGCGGCGATATCGCGCATCGTGGTCTCCTCGAATCCCTTGTCGCGGAACGACGCCATGGCAGCATCGTAGATCTTCCTTCGCGTACCTTCGGCGCGCTGCGTGACTCTGGGCTTGATCATGGTGGTTGTCATTGGAGATATTCCCTGACGGTCGACATTGGTGCATTGCCATCCGGCAAAGCGCAGGGCTCAAGCTCCACCTTGCGCAGTTCCCCGGCAATCGCGTCCACACTGTCCGAGTTCAGCATCTTCGAAAGCCAGTGACGATTCTTCGAGAGGGCCGCAAATGCCTGCCGCGCCAGAGGCATCAGCAGAGGATGAGTCAGCCGTGCCGCCCAGTCGCGATACTCCACCATGGCGTACATCACCATGATCCAGGCCCGATCGTTGAGATATACCGCTCCTTCATCGCTGATGACAGCGAGATCCTCACTCGTCGCGACGCGATTGAGTTCGGGGAACAGTCGCTTCGCTTTTTCCGACCCCTGCTCAACCACGGCAATCCCGAGCCATGATCGTTGCACCAGAATCCAGTTTTTCAAGCGGCAACACAACTCGCATTTCGGATCGTAAAGCACATAGAGCTTGTCCATAACTCCCCCCAATTCATTCGAGGTCGCATCAGTCTCGGAGCATTAGTGTTTGAACCATTGCCCCTCCAAACTTGGAGACTTCAGCGCGGCATTGCAACCTTCAGCATCGCGTCCGGTGCTACTGGCGGCGCCGGCGTCATCGGAGGGCGCGGCACGCGCGCACTGCGCCGAGTCCGCGAGAAGACGTATAGGTTAAAGAAGTGCATTCCACCGAGAATCAACAGCACCATCCCCATCTTGTTGCTCAGGAGTTCAATCGCCGCCCGCGAGGTGCTGATCACCTCCGCCGTCTTCAGCGCCAATGACACGAATCCAATGTTGATAAGGTAGAACCCCACAACCAGCAGGTGGTTCACTGAGTCAGCCAGTTCACGATTGCCATGAAAGGCGTCCACCAGGAAGATGGCCCCGCGGCGATACAGAGTGCGTGCGACCCAGATCGTCAGGGTGACACTGATCAGCAGGTACGTCAGGTAGGTTACGACGATAATGTTGTCGGCAGTGTTCATATTGGTCCTCTCCCCAAGGATATTGAACGCGTTCAAGATAACTCTAATATCTGAGACTGCCTTGTGTCAATTCAAAAAATGAACATGTTCAACTACGGTTTTTCAATGACTTACGGGGGGCTACAGTTGCGGCGAATGCTGTCGCCAACACTCAGGATGATTCCTGCTGAAAGCAGTTACATGGCGGATTGTGACGTCATGCCGGGAGCTGACATACAGGATTTTCCTCGATCGTGACTACCAGCAGAGACCATCGTACGCTTTGCCGGTTATGGGGCGCCGCGCCTTTTCCAAATTAACCAGATCGATTACAGCATGCTCCGGGCGAAGCGAAGACTCCAGTTTCTTGCGGTCAATCCCGCGTGTCCCGATCACGACCACTTCAGCCTTCTCTAGTACGTGATCCAGATCCGACGACAACAACGAACCGATGTGCGGAATCACCTCTTCAATGTACTGCCGATTGGAACCGATCAGGCGTCCCAGAGACACATTGTCGTCCCAAATTGCTAGCCGGCAGCCTTCCCCGACCAGACGCTTCACGAATTGGACCTGAGGGCTTTCCCGGAGATCGTCCGTGGCGGCCTTGAAACTCAAGCCCAGCATAGCAACGTTCTTCTTGCCCGTATTCAGCACAATTTCAATCGCGCGGTCCAGATGCGCATTGTTGCTGGGCAATACCGACTCAAAAAGCGGCAAGTCGAGATCGAGTTCCCTGGCGCGATAGTTTAACGCCCGCAAATCTTTTGGCAGGCAAGAACCGCCAAATGCAAATCCCGGCTTGAGATAGGAAGGGGAAATATTCAGTTTTGTATCCGCCGAGAAGATCTCGATTACTGCCTCTGCATCCACACCCAGGCTCTTTGCTATCGTACCTACTTCGTTGGCGAATGCGACCTTGACCGCGTGCCACGCGTTGCAAACGTACTTGACCATCTCGGCCGAGCGGAACGACGTTTCAAACACCTTCCCCGGCACCCACGCATAGAGTTCACGCAGAACTCGGCTGTGGTCTGAGTCGGATGCGCCGATGATCGTGATGGAAGGTTCAACAAAGTCGGCTACCGCGGTGCCTTCCCGCATGAACTCCGGATTGACGCACACCCCGAAGTCTTTGCCCAGTTTCTTGCCACTAGCTTTCTCGAGCGTCGGCACAACAATGGTCTCGGCGGTACCCGGCAAGACCGTGCTGCGCAGGACAATCAGATGAAAAGAGTCTTTCTTTCTTAGTGCCTGGCCAATCTGTTCACAAACTGGTCCGACGTGCCCCAAATCGAGCTTGCCATTCCGCAGGCTCGGCGTGCCGACGCACAGAAAAGAGATTTCGGTCTCAAGAACTGCCTTGTGCGAATCGGTGGTCGCATGCAACCGGCATGCCTTCCGGCATTCGGCAATCAGGGCGTCCACCCCTGGCTCTACGATTGGGCTCTGGCCGCTTTCCAGGGCCTCCACCTTGGCGGCGCTCAGATCCACTCCCGTGACCCGGTTGCCTTTGTGCGCCAGACAGGCAGCCGTCACCGCGCCTACATATCCCAACCCAAAAATGCTGACTGTCCGACTCATTCCTGATTTCTGCTCCCTGTGTATTCCTGCGAACCCCAACCTTCAAGATAGCTTAGCCGGCACGCCAACGCCAGCCATGAGCTGTAAGCCCTTGATGCATTCACTCTTACTCGATTCGCTCGAATCCACCCGCTTTTGACCGATTGGGCGCTACTCTCTGTTCAGCGAGGCGGATTTGTCGCTACTATGAAGAGACAATGGGCCAAAGCCAGCCTCGGGAGGTTCTCGTTTCTGAATCGCCAGCCACTCCGACACAGGAGGCCTTTTGTGGCCCTACTCCTTCTCACACCAACTTCCGGCGGAAAGTGTTTTACCTGCTCGACTCATTAAATGTTGGGGGAACCGAAGTCCAGGCTGTCGAACTGGCGACCAGACTCGATCCCGAGAGCTACGATGTAACTCTCGGCTGTCTTCGCGCGCGCGGTCCTCTGCTTGATCGTCTGCAGGGAAGTTCGGTTGCGGTCTGCGAGTTCTATCCCAAGGGCGGCTTTGATTCACTTAACGGCATCTACCAGATGTTTCGCTTAGCGATGTTCCTGCGCCGAGCTCGTTTTCAGATCGTGCACACTCATGATCTCTATGCGAATCTGCTGGGCATTCCAGCCGCCGCCATCGCACGCGTTCCCGTGATCATCTCCAGTCAGCGTGACTTAGGACACCTCGATTTGTACAAGAGCGGCCGACGTCTCTGGCTCCGGCGCTTGCAGAAACTCTCTACCGCGGTCCTGACGAATGCCAACGCGGTGCGGGAGGCTGTTTTGTCGGAGGACCACTTTGTGCCCGACAAGGTTCGCGTGATTCATAACGGTGTAGATATCAGCCGATTTCTCCCTCGTTCGCAAGACCGGGCATGGCTAGCTCCTGCAGACAATCAGGGAAAGTGGGTTGTTCTTGTCGGAAACATGCACGGGGAGGTCAAAGGACACCGGGTACTGATCGGCGCAGCCGCGACGGTCGTCCGCGAGTTTCCAGCGGTACGGTTTCTCTTCGCCGGCGACGGAGAAAGCAGGAAGATGTTTGAAGAGCAGGTCTCTGGACTGGGCCTCGAAAAACATTTCCTGTTTCTGGGCCGACGCAATGATGTACCGAGAATCTTGAGCTGCAGTGACATTGGAGTGCTTCCCTCGCATGCCGAGGGGCTTCCGAATGCGGTCCTGGAATATCTCGCTGCGGGGCTGCCTACCATTGCCAGCCAGGTCGGCGGAAATGTCGAAATCATTCAACACGGCAAAACTGGCCTGCTCGTGCCTGCAAACGATTCTTCCGCCCTCGCCGCGGCGATCCTCCGTCTGCTGCACGAACCTGGTTATGCGGCAGAGTTGGGGAGTAGTGGCCGCGCCCATGTGGCGGCAGAGTTCAGCTTTCAGCGGATGATTGAAAAGACGGATCGCATGTACACCGAGCTGCTGCAATCGCGGGGTGTGGAATGACCTCTGGCTCTGCGGAGTGGAAACGCTTCTATCGACGGTTACGCTCCATGAGACCCTCCGAGATCGGAGACCGTTTGCGCCAGCATGCCGAGGCGCATTTCGACTGGCTGCGCTACGGACTGGGTGCCGAGTTTACTCCGCAACTCGCGGAGGCTCCGGAGACAACACCGCGATTCTTTTTCTCCCCCGGGCAAGTCTCAGGTCGCTGTTCAAAGTTGCGAGAACTGTTTCCCGAGATTGCTGGCCAGATCATTCGCCGCGCGGAACGTATCTGCGAGCACCGCTTTGACCTTCTCGGCTACGACGCCGTCGACTATGGATCCCCCATCGACTGGCACTGCGATCGTGTTCACGGTAAGTGTGCGCCCCGAAAGCCGTGGTTCCACATGAAATATCTCGACTTCGATGAGGTAGGAGATAGCAAGATCACGTGGGAATTGAATCGTCATCAGCACTTCGCGACCCTGGCCAAGGCTTTCCGCCTGAGTGGAGACCCGAAATTCGCATCGGAATTATTTGCGCAGTGGCATCACTGGCATCTGGAGAATCCGTATCCCATCGGCATCAATTGGGCCAGCAGTCTGGAAGTGGCTTTTCGCAGCCTTTCCTGGTTGTGGACTTATTTCCTCATGGCCGATTCTCCGGCCACGCCTTCGACATTTCGTCAGTCATGGCTGCTTGCTTTGGCTACTGCAGGACGCCATATCGAACGCTACCTCTCGACGTACTTCTCGCCGAATACTCATCTTCTGGGCGAAGCTGTGGCGCTGTTCTTCATCGGCACGCTTTGCCCGGAGATCCCGGCTTCCCATCGCTGGCAACAACGAGGGTGGCAAATCGTCTTGCAAGAAGCAGGTCGCCAAGTCCGCAACGACGGGTTCCACTTCGAACAATCAGTGTACTATCACGTCTATGCCCTCGATTTCCTCCTTCATTCTGCGATTCTCGCATCTATCAATCAGATCGAAGTCCCAAAGGAGTTCGATCGTGTTCTCGAGCGCATGTTGGACGTGCTGGCCATTCTGTCTCGCGCTGGCATCGTTTCCGGATTTGGTGATGATGACGGCGGGCGGCTCTTCGATCCGGCTCGCAATCGGATGAGCTGCATGACCGACCCGCTTGCGACGGGAGCCGTGTTGTTTGGGCGTGGCGATTTCAAGACCCTCGCTGGCGGCCCGCGCGAAGAGACTCTCTGGCTGCTTGGCGAGGCTGGAGTGCAAGAATTTGAGCGCATCCCTGCCAGACCGGTGCCGGACAACTCGGCCGCATTTCGCGACTGCGGTTTATACGTGATGTCCGGTAACGACCGCAAATGGCAGGTCGTCATTGACTCTGGTCCACAGGGTGCCCACTCGGCCGGGCACGGTCACGCCGACGCATTGAGCCTGACGCTTTCGGCCTCCGGTCGCGACTTGTTGTCGGACTCTGGCACGTTTCAATACGTTGGCCCGGATTCCGAGCGTGATCAATTCCGAGGCACCAGATCTCATAACACCGTCACGGTCGCCGGCGAGGATCAAGCTTTGCCATGTGGCCCCTTCGGATGGCAGCGCCTGCCGGTTAGTCAAGCTGAGGGGTGGATCACGGGTCGAAGTTTCGACCTGTTCGTCGGGAGCCATGACGGGTATTCTCGACTGCCGAATCCTGTGATTCATCGTCGCTACGTATTCGCCTTGAGATCAGGTTTGTTCCTTGTGCGCGATCTTGTTCTGGGATTTGGCGGGTATCCTCTGGATCTCTACTGGCATTTTGGACCAGGGCTGAAAGAGAACGGTTCAGGCCTTTTCTTCGACGAGGGCGGAGGTCTTCGTGTTGTCAGCGTTGATGGTCAATCCTGGTCACGCTCTGTAGAAGACCACTTCCATTCCGCAGTTTATGGAGTCAAGCACACTCACAAGGCTCTGCACTTTGCTACCAGAGCCACGCTGCCGACAGAATTCGTAACCCTACTGATCCCGGTTGCGAGCGCTACCGTCGAAGACGGAACGCTTTCGAAAAGATCAACGGAATCCTCTGCGTGTGTTGGCTACCGTTATCGCACGCCATCGGATGAGCATTGGTTCTTCTTCGGCGACGGCGGCCCGTGGAGAATGGACTCATGGAATACCGATGCCGAATTCCTCTACATCGGTCAGTCCGACGACGCTGCGTCCGTTGCTCTTGTTTGCTGCAACGTGAGCTTTGTCGAGTGGGGAAAACGTAAGATGATGACTGCGAAGTCTCGGGTCTTGCGCTGCGAGTTAGGCGGAGTCGATCCCATGAGCGTCATCTCAAGCGATCCTGATACAGTCACCGTAGACAATGAGGCTTGGAGAGAGCTATTGAGCTCTTTGCGACAAGCTGTGAAGACTATCTGAATACAAGGGCTTTATATGTGTGGAATTTGCGGAATCTTGTTTGTGAATCGCGACTGGCGTGTGCAGGGAGACGTGCTGACGGGCATGAACCGCCGCATCATGCACCGCGGACCCGACGACGAAGGCTTCTTCATCGAGGAGAACATCGGCCTGGCGATGCGCCGCCTCAGCATCATCGATGTGAAGACCGGCCATCAGCCTATTTCCAACGAGAATCGCGACGTCTGGATCGTCTTCAACGGCGAGATTTACAACCACGCCGAGCTGAGAAGTGACCTCGAAGCGCGCGGTCACCAGTATCGTACGCGCAGCGATACGGAAACCATCGTCCACTTGTACGAGGAATATGGGTCAGACTGCGTCCAGCACCTGCGGGGCATGTTCGCCTTTGTGATTTGGGATCGCCGCAAGCGTGCCCTGTTCGCGGCCCGCGACCGGCTCGGCATCAAACCCTTCTACTATCGTTGGGATGGCAAGTCGTTGCTGTTCGGCTCCGAAATCAAAGCGATTCTCGCGTATCCCGGCATTGATGCTGAATTTGACCGCGCAAGTCTCGCCGAATATCTCACCTTCGGTTACATTACTGGCCCGCAGACAATGTATGCCGGCATCCGCAAATTGATGCCGGGCCACACTCTCGAGTTAAGCGAGCGCGGCGAGCCCAAAATCGCGCGCTACTGGGACCTCATCGTGCCTGTCGACGATATTCCGCGTGGCCAAGATTACTATGTGAACAAATATCGCGAGATGCTCGAATCCGCGGTCGGATCGCATCTCATGAGCGATGTTCCGCTTGGCGTATTTCTCAGCGGCGGACTTGACTCCAGCGCCGTCGCTGCGCTGACTGCCAAAATTCGTGGAGATAAGATTCAAACGTTCGCCGTCGGCTATGGAGAAGAGCAGTTTAGCGAACTGCCCTACGCAAGACAGGTTGCCGCACACATTAAATCCGACCATCACGAAGTGCGCCTCAGCCGCGAAGAATTCTTCGATAGCCTTCCTCGGCTCATATGGCACGAAGACGAGCCGATCGTGTGGCCCTCGAGCGTCTCTCTCTACTATGTCGCGCGCCTTGCGCGTGAGCGCGTCGTCGTTGTCCTCACGGGAGAGGGGAGCGACGAAACTCTGGCGGGCTACACCCGCTACGCCTGGACCCTGCTCAATTCGAAGATGGACCGTACGTATCGTGCGTTGACGCCTGCTCCTCTTCGTAGGTGGCTGCGGCAGGGAATCACTGCCGCGCCACTCTCCGCCGCGATGCATCGGAAGCTCGAGCACACGTTCCTCATGCGCGACGGCGCGTCGTGGACGTCCTTTTATTTCGACAACTTCTATTCCGCCTTCTCGGCCAGCGAATTCGGAGAGCTGCTGAGTCCCCAAGCACTTGAATCTGCGGGGAGCGCGTATGACGGCTCGATGGAGCCATGGGAGCGTTCGTCCGGCGACCTTCTTCATCGCCTGCTCTACACCGATATGAACAGCTATCTCATCGAGTTGCTCATGAAGCAGGATCAGATGAGCATGGCCGCTTCGGTGGAAAGCCGCGTGCCGTTCCTCGATCATCCGCTTGTCGAATTCACCGCCCGTATCCCCGCCGATCAGCAGATCAAAGGCACGGCCGGCAAGTTCATTCTGAAGCAGGCGGTGGAAGACCTGCTGCCGCACGACATCATCTACCGCCAGAAGATGGGATTTCCGACGCCCTGGGCGTACTGGCTCGCCGGTCCGCAGCTCGAGCAGATCGAGACTTTACTCACCGAGCCTCGCAGCGCCACGCGCGGCCTGTTTCGGCCCGATGCCGTCTCGCGCATCTTCGCCGAGCATCGTTCCGGGCATCGCGATCATGGTAATCACATCTGGCGACTGTTGAATCTCGAGCTCTGGCAGAGAGTCTGCCTTGAAGGGGACCAGGAATCCACGGCTGCGCCTGTTGCCGCTGCCACAAGATAGCCACTGCTCCGGAGCTCCGGGTTTTCAAAGGGAGCCTTACTTCGATGCGAAATCGCCGACTGACAAAGGATTGAATCACTTGCTAGCGACCCCAACATTGTTGTTATCCGAGCGGAATGTCTCGGGTAGAATTCGTTTCGTGACTGAAGAATATGGCGGCCTCTCTGCTACACGCTGCAATACGCGCTAGTCGGCGCCGAGGATAACCTAGCTCCCGAGTAACGCAGAGACTACCCGCTGGACGCTGTCGGATGCCGGCTGGGCGGTCCCGAAGCCGATCTCGCGCTGCGCGGCCTGCAACTCGACGCCACGACCCTGCTCGAGGATCAAAGCGACTCTCAGACCTGCTTTAGCGGATGGTCGACTGTGGAGCAGGCAGGTGCGATTGTATGGCATCCAGCAGTTCATCGCGGAGGAACACTCCACTGGCTAGAAGGCCGGAGAGCAGCGGGTTTTTACGATTGCACTGTAGCGCAGCAGTCTCTAGCGTACTCACGAATCCGCCGGCACTCAGTACCAATGCCGCTCCTGCAGCCACATCCCACTCGTTTTTCGGGGTCAGGGTAAACGTGATATCCGCCAGACCCGCCGAAACCAAACCAAGTTTGTAAGCCACCGATCCCATCGGCCGAATCTGGTAATCCCCGCTTTGAAACTGCTGCCACTCGCCCCGCTTCACCTCACTGCGACTGGCAAGTATCAGCGATCCCTTTAATGTAGTGCGCTGGCTCGCCCGTGCGGATTTTCCGTTGTAGAACACTCCCATATCGATGGCACCGATGATGGTTTCATTCGTCGCTGGATTGCAGATGCCTCCGGCCACTGGCCGTCCGTCTTCGACGAATCCTATGGAAACACAGAATTCGGGAATTCCCTGCACGAACTCGCGTGTGCCATCGAGGGGATCCACCACCCATACGCGGCTTTTGGAAAGACGCGAGATATCGTCGGCACTTTCCTCTGAAAGCCAGCCCTCGCTGTCCCGCAGGAGGGTCTCGCGGAGCACAGTATCCACAGCGCGGTCCGCCTCGGTTACTGGGTCGTGCCCAATCTTGTACTCCGTCTCGATAGCGCCCGGAGTAAAACGCGCGAATACTGCCCGTGCGGCTTCAAGGCCAGCTTCGATGCGGGTAAGGATGTCCGAATAAGCGGAGTTCATGATTTCCTAGACTTTTCTGTACTAAGCGGGCCACAACATCCGGGCACCAGTGATCAATAGCAGCGTGCAGAGAATCCGCCGCAGCCACAACATGGGCACACGGGTTGCCAGGTGTGACCCTAGCAATCCACCAGGGATCGAACCAATCAGCAATGACACGACAAGGCGTGGATCTACGTTGCCATAGTGCAAGTGCAAGAATCCGGTAACCCCTGTCAGGATTACAGCGTGCACGATGTCGGTGCCAACATTGACCTTGGGCGGAAAACTATAGAACAGCAGCAATAACATCATGATGATGCTGCCCGATCCTACCGAAGTCATGCCCACCAGCAGCCCTGCGACTGCCCCGATCACAACCATACCGGCGAATCCCTTCATGGTTGGGGGACGATTCGCAATTCGCTCTTCGATTCGCCTCTGCAACAGCAATAGAGCGGGGATGATGATGAGCAGGACGCCTACGGCACTCTTGATGAAGTGGTTTACTCCGTCGCCATAGAGGTGACGGATATACATGAGCAGATTTACCCCCCCGATCGAGCCCGGAACGCTGCCCAATGCGAGAGCGACTACGACTTTCCGGCGAACCGTGCCCTTCTTGAGGTGCATCAGACTCGCCGGAATTTTCGTAAAGAAGTTGAATAGAGCGTCCGAACCGACCGCCAGGATCGGCGGGACGCGCAGGCCGAAAATGAGCACCGGCAGCAGCAACACGCCACCCCCCACACCGGTCATCCCGATCAAAACCCCCACAACAAAGCCTGTGAGGATTTTGGCAGCTATCAGCGGCATATGGGCCCCATGGTTCTGCTATGCAGCCGCGCTATTGACTCCGATGAAGCCCTCGCGTTCGAGATGCAGAATGATTTCCTGCGCGGCTTCTTCAGGTGACAATTCGCCGGTATTAATTACGACCTCAGCATCCGCTGGCACCTCGTAGGGATCCGAGATACCAGTGAATTCCTTCAAGATTCCCGCTCGAGCTTTTGCGTAGAGGCCTTTGCGATCGCGCTGCTCGCATACCTCCACCGGAGTCGCGACGTGCACCAGGATGAAGCCCCCATAGGGTTCTACCATCTGCCGCACATGCTTGCGCGTCGCGTCATAGGGGGCGATCGGCGCGCAAATCGCGATGCCGCCGTTCTTAGTGATCTCAGATGCAACATAGCCGATTCGACGGATGTTGATGTCGCGATGCTCCTTTGAAAATCCCAGTTCGGATGAAAGATGCTTCCGGACGAGGTCGCCATCGAGCAGGGTTACGGGGCGTCCGCCGACCTCCAGGAATTTCGTCAGCAGCACATTGGCGATCGTCGATTTTCCCGAACCCGACAACCCGGTAAAGAAAATCGTCACACCCTGCCGACTTCGCGGTGGGAAGCTTCGGCGCAATTCGTGTACGACCTCCGGGTAGGTAAACCATCCCGGAATCTCGCGTCCCTCGTTCAAGCGCTGGCGCAGTTCTGTGCCCGAGATGTTCAGCACGTGATCGCCCGGTTTGACCTCGTCGTCGGGAACGTAACGGTCCTCGCCTTCGAGATACACCATCATGTTGAACGGAACCATCGTGACGCCGATCTCTGACTCGTGCTTTTTGAATACTTCCTGAGCTTCATAGGGTCCGTAGAACGGTTTTCCGTCGACATCCTTTCCGGGGCCAGCGTGGTCACGACCGACAATGAAATGCGTGCAGCCGTGATTTTTACGAATCAGTGCATGCCAGATCGCCTCCCGTGGCCCACCCATTCGCATGGCTAAAGGTAAGAGAGATAACTTTTGCGTTCCCTGTGGATACTTGGACCCGAGCAGTTGGTAACAGCGAACGCGTGTGTAGTAGTCGACGTCACCGGGTTTCGTCATTCCGACGACGGGATGGATCAAAAGGTTGGCTTCTACCTGCCTGGCGGCGCGAAATGTGAGTTCCACATGCGCGCGGTGCATGGGGTTGCGAGTCTGGAATGCTACGACGCGGCGCCATCCTAGACGAGCGAACTCATTGCGGAGTTCCGCAGGAGTGAAACGCAGCATGCGGAAGTCGTAATGGGACGGCATCTGCAATCCTTCGATCCTGCCGCCCACATACCAGGAATTGGCAATGTTCATGGCGTAGTTGGCGCCGGGGTGGGCCTTGCTGGTGCTATTGAATACCGCCTTGGCTTCAGCAGCGCGATCCGGTTGCCAGACTTCTTCCACGTGCAGCACAGCGAGCATCACGCCCTCAGGGTCGCGCAAGGCCACTTTGCTGCCGGGCACAAGTTTCTTGGCGAAGTCCTCTGTCACATCCAACGTGATCGGCATTGGCCACAGGATTCCGTTGGCAAGGTGCATGTTGTGGCAAACGCCTTCATAGTCAGCCTTCGTCATGAACCCGCGAAGCGGAGAGAACCCACCGCTCATCAGCAATTCCAGATCACATATCTGGCGAGCGGTCAGGTCCCAGGAAGGCCATTCCCGCGAATGGCCTTTCAATTCCGTGGCTTTGTCAGGAGTAGCGAGAAGATCGATCAGTTCACCACCATGCGGAGCAATCAAGTGACTACTCGAAGCGGACAAGACCGTGAGCCTCCATGATTCTTTATTTGGGTGTATTGTCTGTAAACTTAGTACTGCAGCAGAGGAGATCTGAAACGAGACTTCTAAAACGCTGTGGGCAATACCCCTTGATTGCCTTTCAGTTTACACGAAACGAGTTGATCTCTTAGGGCATCGCCCGTTGTCGATATTGTACTGTAAGCTGATAAGGATAAAGGTTAAACTTAATATTTTTGTCGGCGGTTCTTCATGTGCAATTCCTTGCGCAGTTGAGGAAGAATTCCCTTGGACCGCTGCACCTAGGTGCAATTGCATTTTCACTTGCTGCGTGACCCGTCAATGTGCCACATGCCCTCGGCCTGGCGGCTTCCTCGGTTACACTGTTTGAAAACCTCAGTTCGCTGCAAATTTGGATGAAAGACTTCGCCAAAAGAGCCATTCTCGCCACTGGAGCACTGCGGTTGATTTCTCACGGCGCGAGTGCGGCGATTCTGATGTATCACTCGGTGATGCCCGATCCGGCGGCGCACGCAGACTCGCTCGGAGACATCATTCACTCGGAAGCCGAATTCCGCGCGCAGATGCAAGTCCTTTCCCGTGAGTACCGTGCAGTAAGCCTGGCTGAAGTGGTCGACAGTCTCAGGGAGGGCAAAGAGATTCCCAGAAGATCCGTCGTGGTGACGTTCGATGACGGCTACACAGATAATTGCGAAGTTGCGATGCCAATCCTAAATGAGCTTGGGATTCCGGCCACTTTCTACATAACTGTCGACTGTGTGGAGCAGCGCAAACTGCCTTGGCCGAGCCGATTGCGTTTCGTCTTCCGCAAAACAAATCTGAGAGCGTGGAGTGACGGGCATGGCAAGTCGTGGTCGTTGCAAGGTCTCGGCTCGCGAGAACGTGCCTTTCTCGCGTCTTGCGATAATTGCTGTCAACTCAGCGGTCACGCTCAGGAGAACTTCGTGCGTGGAGTCGAGGAACAGTTGCAGGCAGCCGTTCCAACTGATGCAAGCTCACTGATGATGACCTATGACCATGTCACCAGTCTGGTCCGGTGTGGCCACATCGTTGGCTCTCACACCATGACTCATCCGAACATGGCGTACATCACGGAAGGCGAGGCGAAGGTCGAACTTGCAGAATCGAAGAAGCGCATGGAGCGGGAACTGAGAACGCCCATCGTACACTTCGCATATCCCTGTCCGGCTATGACCCCGCATTGGAGTGAGCGTACCGTGGCCCAAAGCCGCTCGGTCGGGTACGAGTCGGCCGTTACAACAAACGGCGGCGTCACTCGCGGTGGAGACGATCCGCTGTCCCTGAAACGCGTCCGGCCGACGATGACGGTTGAGGGTCTCCGCTGGAATCTGGAGTGCGCGTTTGCGGGGCGAGCCATGTAGCGTGCAATACGCTTACATAGGTGCGAAGACCATTTTGCCAAGGATCCTGATTCTAGACGGAAAGCATCACGGAAGTTGTTGGGGGGTGACAAATGAACCCCTTGGTGATGCTGTCTCACTATCTCACTATGTGATTTTCCCAACCTTGCCTGTATTCCGAACTTCGACCGCCTGTTAGCAGCAGAAAGCCTGTCTGTTCTGCCTCACTCCGGCGCGACGGCCACTGCAGCAGCAAACTCCGGCCCGACCGATATGTCGCAGATCGTCCAGCCCGCGGCCCCAGTGGGATCCGGCCGTGTCGCTAGCAGTGCATCCCGATCTCCCAACGTGATGGAAACATCAAATTCACGAAGGGGCAATGACAAGCCATCGCCCTTAGCCTTGATATAAGCTTCTTTTCTCGTCCAGCATCGAAAAAAAGCGGCCCGCAATTCCTGCGCGGGCAGCTGCATCAGTGCCTCCCGCTCGGCCTGGGAGAAGAAACGTTCAGCCAGGCGTTCTACATCTGTGCTTCGGGTCACATTCTCCACATCCACCCCGATGGCCCGATCTCTCGTAAATGCCATCATCGCAAGACCGTGAGTGTGTGAGACATTGAAGCGCAGGCGGTTGTCGCCCTCAAGTAAGGGCTTAGCGTGTAACCCATATCGAAAATGAACTTCGTGCGGACTTGTCCCCAGATATTGAGCGAGCAATAAACGAAGTGTTCCCCGTGTCAAAACATAATCAACATGAGTACGCTCGATGCGGAATCGAAGCGCCCTCTCCTTCTCGTCATTTGAAAGTAATTCGTAACTTGCGGCCAGTTCGGCGGCAGTCGAATGAAGCGGACGCTGCCAGAGATGGACAGTCCCGAGTCCCAGTGCAGGGACAGAACCAACTGTGGTCGCATCCCAGAGCTCGCCGATCTGTAATTGTGTTCTTGAGGGCGTCATCGTCTATTGTTTCGCGCTCCGCGAGGAACCCCCGCTGATCAGCACCACTGCCATTGAATTGCGTCCAAGGTTACACCCTGACTGTGTCTCGGCAATTAAAGAGTAGAGCGCCAACTCACCCTTGAGATCGTGACCGATTGGCATCATCGCGCAACTATCCACCGATCCGAAAGCTGGAGAGCGAAATTCCTCTAGTGCTTGCGACCACCAGACGTAGCTGTGCTTGCATTGCGCGGAGGGTGGTAGCTGAAGTTGATACCGGAGGAGTTCGTCCGTGTCTCAGGATGGACGTGGGGCGCGGTCCCCGAGGCCTTGACGTTTCGTTGCGTCGACCGTGCATGCAGCTGGGTCGTATTCTGATGTTCCAGCCGGGAAAGCTCTGAGTCCCGTGCTGATTGGGTCTTCGCCGGCAATGGGTTAGATGAGTTCAAATGCGGGTGTACGGCGTTGCCGGTCTGCATCTGTGAGTGGTGGGGATGGGATGAACTTGCGTTGAATTTCTTCGATGGCTGATCGGCTCCCCACGAAGCCACCGTAAACACCAGGAATACCCCGAGGCTGGTTCCAATGCACTTCATCCGTTTAGTCTACCCTTCTTCTGCCAGCCTGGCCATAACTGCCTCGCCTGGGAAAGTCGCACCCTGTTCATAATTGCTGCCTCGGTCTATGTTGCTGTAGATAATAAACTTACACTGTTGTTCGGTTCGAGATGGACCGACGGTACCTCGCAAATGCTGGCCTACAATCCGATGCGCGAGGGGACAAGTTCATAAAGTGTCGCTCGCTGTGAAATCGACCTGGGCTGTTGCTTGGACAAACTACAAGGCTTTTATATTGTTGCGCTGTGTGAGGCGTAGTAGGGGTCGCGCTGGGTTTCTAGTTTTCGCCCCTGCTTGCTAAATCTAGGAAGGTTCACCAGGCCGAATCTCGCCGCCGCGAACTGTAGCGTGGTAGCTAGCACTCCGAATCCGTATTTGACGCTTCGGCGGAAGTTGATCGATGAGGCTTCTTCAAAGTACTTCGTTGGGCAAGATACTTCTCCGATGCGGAAGCCGAAGTGCACGCACTGCGCAAGCATTTGGTTATCAAAGACAAAATCGTCGGAATTTTCCAGCAATGGCAATTCCGTGAGCACCTGGCGGCTGAAGGCGCGATAACCAGTATGATATTCAGAGAGCTTCACACGCAGAAACAGATTCTCGAATGCAGTGAGCATCCGGTTGGAAATGTATTTGTAAAGCGGCATGCCGCCCAGCAGCGCCCGGCCGCCGATAATGCGCGAACCAAGCACCACGTCATACACATCGTACGCGACCATACTGGCAATCGCTGTGATCAGCAGCGGCGTGTACTGGTAATCGGGATGCAACATGATTACCACGTCGGCTCCGGCCGCTAAGGCTTCACGGTAGCAAGTCTGCTGATTACGTCCATATCCATAGTTGCGGTCATGCTTGAAGACATGCAGTCGAAGCCGGCGCGCGAGTTCCACAGTGTCATCGCGACTGTTGTCGTCAACCAGGATGCGGATATCTACAAGGTCCGGAAGCTCCGCTACCGTTGCCTCCAGGGTTTTCTCCGCGTTATAGGCGGGCATGACGACGGCGATGATTTTACCGTTGATCATGGAAACTTCAGGGAGCTACTTTAGTTAGTGTAACCGAACTGAGCTGGCAGCGACAGAAGTCACGCCTCCAAGTAGCATTCGTGTGACACACGTAAATGCACCCTCGCATGTGACCAACTCGAATTCGCAGTTCAGCCTTCGGAGCGAAGGCGTTTATCCACATCCGATTCGCCGATCCGAACAACCAGACTAAGTTCGAGTCAATGGTTGGTTCCCGGCTCGATTCTGTGGAAATTCGGGTCGTATCTGAAGCATCACGATCACTTTCGCGACCGCACGGACAGTGTGGTTAAATAGATGTCTAGCGTGAATCTCCTCCAGACTTCACCACGGCACAGCTATTCGGCGAGTCAAGAGCGCCGGGAGGGATGTGTGTCGGTGATCGTGCCGGTTTACAACGAGGTGCTGCATCTCGAGGAGCTGTTAGAAGCCGTTTTAGCTTCTCCCGTAAAAAAAGAAATTATTATCGTGGACGATGGATCGACCGATGGCACACGCGAGAAGTTGCTAGCCCTTCCTCATCGCGACGATGTCACTATCGTGTTCCACGAAAGAAACTGCGGCAAAGGAGCGTCGATTCGCACGGCGCTGTCATACGTTCGTGGAGAGTTCGTGCTGATCCAGGATTCGGATCTCGAATATGATCCGAAGGACTATCCCGCATTGCTAGAACCTTTGCAGAAAGGCAGCGCGAACGTAGTTTATGGCGTCAGGCCAGATCGCCCTGAGCGGGGTCTGCGATTCTTTCTTGGCGCGAAGCTACTCACCCATCTCACTAATCTTCTCTACGGCGCCGGCATTCACGACGAGGCTACCTGCTACAAGGTCTTTCGTCGGCTGCTGCTTGCGCAACTGCGGTTGGAGTGCCGCAGATTCGAATTTTGTCCCGAGGTAACTGCAAAGCTTTGCCTTATGGGCGAGAAAATCGAGGAAGTTCCAATCTCGTACCATCCTCGCTCGGCAGAAGAAGGCAAGAAGATACGGCTCTCCGACGGCTGGCTGGCGGTCTGGACTCTCCTTCGTTACCGCTTTCTTCCACACCGGCGCTGGCTGCGGCCTTCGGGGCCATCGTCGGCTGCGCCATTTGCAGTCAGTTTCTCGCGGGTGCCCGCCGAATAGCTCTGACTCCCTTTCAAAAAGAGATTCAACGCTCCTGATGATCAATTCTGCGAGACGAATCTCGATGTCATAGGGAAGGGTCAACATGCGGATTCTCAAGACTCCACCGCTGGGAGGAGACGAATCCCTTTTTCATAAAGCCCACGTTTCTCATCCTCTAGACCTTGCTTGAGAGATCGATTAACTTCGCCGACGTGAAGCTCTTCGCAGTCTTGCCACTACGGGAGTGAACTGGCAGTTTACATTCGATCCTGGTAGTGGCTGACGGTTGCAACTCTCGTGCACCGCCATCCCGGGGTGGGGAAGATTGGGTGAAACTCCCGCGCCCTTATCTAATAATGGCGTTGATTGAACTATTGCACCAGTAGAACGTGAACAGAGGCTAGGTTGCTTTCTTCAACTGCTGTTTCCAGCCTAAAACCCTGGCTTTGGCTCCCTCCGCTTCCGCTTCGGGAATCATCCCTTTCTTCTGATAGAGCATCGACAGGCTGGTATGCGCGAGCACGTCGTCCGGATCAATCTCGGCTATCTTTTTTGCAATCTCGATTGCCTCATCGAAGCGTTCCAAATCCTGAAGAACTCGCGCCAGGCCATGCATGACCTCGGTAAATGTCGGGTCGGCATTCAATGACTGTTGATACGCCGCGACGGCTTTCTCAAGCTGGCCATCAGCCATCAGATCAAGAGCAGAGTAGTACAAATCCTCAGCTTTTTGGCGGGCATTGGAGTCAGTCATGCGGCAGCAGGGCGACAGCAAACGTTCGATTCTACACCAAGGATCTGGCGGCGGTTGTTGGCACTCGAGTCACAAAGGCTCTCACTTGTGAACGTGAGTGTCCTTTGTGGTTATAGCTTCTCTCGTTGGAGAAGTTCCGATCGGCCGCCAAAATGGAAAGGCTAGAATGCTTTATAAACGATTTCTGGCGCCTGTTGCAGCAAGAGTGCGCTCGTGACCGAAACCATAACCATCAAGGTGCACCAAGCGGTGCGTATGTAGCGTGATCGCAGAACTGCCGTCCCATCATATCGGATCTTCAGGAGAAGGCTTCGCGCAGTCTCCCAGGCCGCGAGTCCCACCGTCGCAGCGATCAGCATGACGAACAGAGAGGCAATGATGGCACGCCACCCCATCGCCTTCGACAGTACGGCAACCTGTGCCCAGTTTGACCAGAACCAGATCAGGGTAAAGGAGAACCATGCGAAGGTGAGTCCTCGGCAGAGAGAGCGGTAAACCCAGTGGGAGTTCAAGGCCCTTACCTGTTTTCTGCCCAACGTGGCCGTCAGGATGATGTCATAGAGCTTGTTCACGCTGACTCCCAAGCCCTGCAGCACTCCAAAAAACAGAAATGACGACGTCTGACCATGCCACACGCCCACCAGGAAGAAAGTGACAAAGAACGCGATCACCGCCCAGTAAGGGGCCAGCGACTCGGCTGGATACTGGCGCATGAGCGTGATTAAGAGGGGATTGTAGACATAAGTCTTCAGCCAAGTCGAAAAAGTGATGTGCCACCGGTTCCAGAAATCGATGAAGCTGTCAGCAGCGAAGGGTCGCTTGAAGTTTTCAGGGAGACTAATGCCTAGCAACTGAGCAACGCCGAGGACCATATCAATGTATCCGGAGAAGTTGCAGTACAGAAAAAAGGTATAGGAAGCAATCGCTGCGGCTCCAGCAACTATCCCGCTGCCCTCGTCGGGGACGTTAGCAATTCGTGTAAGCGCACTTGCCTGCAGCATGGAAAACATGAGAGCCAGAACATTTGCCTTAAAGAAACCGCGGATGATGCGCTCAATGGCTCTTCCTGTTTGCACGATCGAAGGCCAATTGGCCTCACGCATTGTCTTGTCGAATTCCTGATAGCGCTGGATAGGGCCGGCAACAAGTGTGGTGAAGTTTAGAGCATAGACCAGATACGAGGTCAGCCCAATCGGGCCCGCGATCTCGCCGCTGCTTGTGTCCACAAGCAAATGAAGGACGCGAAACAAAATGTAGGAGAGTCCAAGCGTCGTGTAAGAAATGTGCAAGAAAGTTGCGGAAGGGAGAAATGTGTACTGTTTTAGCCAGACGAATGCGGCGATCGTGATGGCGACCATGGGTGAGACTATCCGCACCCGTCGCGACTCGATCACCTTCAGCTCGACATAACCGAGGGCGACGAAGGCGAGGATGGGCAACAGGGATTCACCGACCGTGGCTGCCCAAAGAAACAGCGTACTCGCTATCAACACGATCATTCGCCGCCAAGCCAGACGCTGCACCAGATTGAAGAGCAGGGCCGTAATCGCTCCGAATGCCAGGAACGAAACCGATGGAGCAACCAGGGAGTTCATGGCTGGGAAGCTCGGCACGACGACATTTGGGGAATGGAGCCGTCAGTCAGGCGTTCCGCCAGCGCTTCCGCGATGAAGGCGTGCGCCTCACCTTTGGGATGATTGTCAACAGCATAGAAAAGACGTTCCGCGTGGGGAGAAGCGGCGAACTTCGGGGTCACGTCAACGGGCAGGGCGCCGCGTTGGAGCGCCAGTTCACTAATCCGACGCCCAAAAGACCAAGGATCGATATCTTCCACGCGGGAGTGGTTACTCACCATCGCCGCCACAATGCGATTCGGTACAGCAATCACTACCACCGGCGTTCCGGCGCTGCGAAAACGCGGGATGATCTCATCGAGAGTCGCTGCGAATTGCGAGTACATGCGCTTCCCCATGGGCGTGGGACGAGAACTCATCAAGTTACGCGACGCTCCATTGCTGAGGAAAACACGATACAGGACCTGTTCATCCTGTAAGGCAAAATGCTCGGCGACAAGTGCAAAACGGCTGTTGCGAATTCGCAACTTCAGCTTCTGCCATGCGGCACTGATCTTCGCAAGAGGAGTTTCCGTTTCGGGTTTCGATCGCGTTGCCGCCGGCGGCTCCTCAATATCGTACGGTGACACCGTGAGGACGACAACGTCCGGTGATAGTCTGAGGGCTTCGCCGACAAGTTCAGGCTGCGACGCCATGCTTACCGCAGTTCCCATGTTCTGTACTTCAACGGGCCTGGGACATACTTCACCGAGCACCTTTTCAGTGCGAGCCGCAAATGTCTGGTCCTGCGGAACGTACAGACCCATGGTCACCGAAGTCCCCATGAAGACGATACGCACTGTCCCGGGCCGTTTCGGACCGCAGGGGGCACTGGAACGGTATCCGCAATCGTTGAAACGGTATTCCACGTCGGGCCCTTCAGAATTCTTGTAATACGTTACGCAATCGGGTTTGAAGTGACGAGCCCGGCTTGCTGCGTTTACCCCGCAGCCGAAGCGGCCACGCTGCGGGAACAGTTGGTTCGCGACGAGTTCAGAGGCGCCTAAGACGACGACGAAAACAAGAATAACCACCAGGGGTAGCAGCCAGAGATCGCGGCGGGGCAAAGTGTCAGGCACCGGCCTCTGTCCATCGTTCGACGTAATAGCCCCAACCGCGAGAGAGTTGAGTCTTTCGACCTCCGATTCGCCGGCGCTTTGCGACAAATGGTCCCCCTCTTTCTTCTACACTTGCATGTTTGGAACCGGGCTATCAGAAAGCCAGTCCAGTGCTATCTGTGGTTGGCGAAACGCCGTGTGTCATTTCCGCTCGTTGAGAAATACCGTTGGGTCTAAGAACATGCGATCTCAAGAGACTTTGCGCTGCGGTGACCCCTTGTTTGTCCACGGGACGGGAGACGGAACGGTCTCGAAGCCGATACGTCGAACAACCATGGGGGTTGGTTGCACGTAAGCCGATGCTACTTCAAGGTCCCAAACTGTACTTCCATCGTCGCGCGTGTCTACCAGAACGAATCCCAGCTTTAGATAATGGCCTTCGACCAACTTGTTCCGATCGGTTGGGCGATAGATGCCGCGCAGCCAGCTTGCACCTCGCCGTCGCGCGTGATCGAGTAACTCACCCAACACCGCTTCTTCCACCCGTCGCCCAAGCACCCGGCAACTCATGAGCCAAGTATCGATTTCCCAGACACCAGAGTAACCGCACCGACAGATGACAACGCTGATCATCCCGTTGTCCCCGAACTTATCGCGGAGTCGCGCCTGCAGGGTTAGCGCCTCCGGATCGGTTTCCAGTGCCTCCACTTCCGCTTCGGTATATCGCCGCGTGGTCAGATTGAATTGGTTCGATTTGTTGATCAGCTGCGTGATTCGCGAACGGCTCGACTCGTTGAAAGGTCGAAAGTCGATCTCCATTTCCAGTGATGCCAGGTACGCGGGAATGTCTCCCACTTGTCGCTCCAGGCGCGCGCGCTCGGCGTTGCCAGCGTAGTAAGAAGCACGTTTAGTGTCCTCATCGGAGAAAGCCACCGCCTCAAAATAGCCGGCCGCGCTGAGAGTTCGAGCATAATCCGCGGGATCGTCCGGCATCTCGGGGATCGCTATGCTGGGCAACGCGTTCCGGACCAGGCTGCGCTCGAAAGGACTATCATCAACGAATACTATCGTGTCTAGACCCAACCCGAGGATGTCGGCGATCGCCTGAATGTTGCTCGCTTTATCTTGCCAATTCGCTTGAAACACGGAGAAGTCCTGTTCCCGCAAAAGCATGTCCGGGTGCTCACGAAATGGGCCGCGGGCTGTTTCATCTTCGTTCTTGGAAGAAACTGCGAGAACGACGCCGCGTTTTCGCAAGAAGAGAACGTGTTGCTGAAAACTTAGATAGGCTTCACCCGCCGCATCGCCTTGTCCGATCCGAATGCCTTTCAGACCGTCGTCGCCCACCAAGCCTCCCCACAACGTATTGTCGAGATCTAAGATCAGGCATCGACGACTCATGCCGCGGAGTGCGGCGAGCACGCGGCAGACATGATCCGCGTACAAGGGAAGAAATGCCTGAGAGAAGGGAAGCTTTGCCAGATTCCATTCGCTCGGCGAATGCCAGTAGGCCAGCCCCACTGTTTCAGCGAGACCCGCGACGTCGAGCAATACATCGGTCGAACTCCGCAACCGCTCAGCCAAGCCGGTGTTGACTCCATCGATCAGTTGCCACAGCGTGCCTTGCAGTCTGCGATCAAGTGAGCCGAAAGTCCGCTCCGGCGGGGCTGCCAGGTTCTGAACGATGCTCACGGCTCCCGAGTGCCGATGAATCGCATCGCGAATGCTGTCCAAACGGTCAAGCGTAGATTCGATTGCGGTCTGGGCGGCGATCGCGTCACCTGGAGTGGGCAGCAGCGGTAAACTTCTCCAGTCGAGCGCAACCAGGACCGCATCCGGCGTGAAACGGTTGAGCGGAGAGTCTATAGAGAAACTGTCCTGCAGCACCTGATCGTGACCGGTAGCAATGCAGTTCAATGCCAGACCATGCCGCGCACCGGTCGCGATGATTGCCTTGCGAATGAAATCAGACGTTCCATTACCCGCGATACCTAGACGAAAAGGCTGAAGCGGGGCAAGCGAATGTCCCGCTGCGGCTGCAATCATTTCTTCCAGACGCAGTAATTGATTGTCATCGAGAGCGAAGCTGGCCAATCGTCGAACGTTCTCGCCAAAGTTCTCCTTCGACTCAATCGCGGCATGGCAGCGTCGGTTGAAGTCTGCCGGGCAAGGGGGCAACCATGACAGATCGCGGTAAAGATCCCGTTTCATTTTCCTGAAGTCCCCAGACTGCTATCAGATACCTCTTTTGCGGGCGATCAACTGAAGCAGATCCCCAACATTCTCTAGGCCGCCAATTTCCGACGCGGAGAACTTGATCTGATACTTGCGTTCGATGGTCAGAAGCAGACGTACGTTTGCCAGACTATCCCATCCGTCGATATCGCGGGCCGTCATCTCCGGCCGCAAAATCAGATCCTCGTCATCGAAAAATTCGCGAAAGATGTCAAGCAAAACTCTCTGCAATTCCTCTGTATCAGGGCTGAATTTGCCCGGCTGAAGTGACATTACCGCCTGCCTCATTCTCGCGTTTTTCGTCGGCGCATGAAAATTCTAGCACTAACCTTCGTTTTTCAGGCTTGAGTAGAGGATAGGCAGTAACTCCACTTCTTCGTTACTGGCCGCTTTATTAACTGAACTCGTCGGACGGGATGCGACGTCGAACGATAACGCGGATGATCTACAGGCTGATAGAAGAAAGCGGCCGATTCCTACTCGAATGTACTGAAGGCGTTTACGGCCGCTGCCTTCTCAGCCAAGAATTAGGCTTCCGACCCTCAGTTGGCGTGCCGTCTCAGGGTTCTTACTCAATGTGATTTGTGACTAACGGGTTTGTCCGGTAGGCTCTTGGAAGTCTTTCTTCTTGCTGGTTATGATTACGCTATGAGCAACAAGATCCGCTTCCTCTGGAATGCCACTCGCGGCCATCGCCTGGCTCCGTGGCGCAGTCCCTATCTTCTCTGGCGCATCGAGACCTACACGGGAGTCAAGATGAAGCAGATCGGATTCGTTGAGTTTTGGGAATTTATGTGGCGCGAACGCCGTGAACTCTGGCGTTTCCTATGCTGGACGGGAGACATGGAGCGCTACGCCCATGCCAAGCCCAAGAGTCCGTAATTGGCTCGGGCGAAACTTCTTCTTACGCACCCTTGCCAGCAGCCGTTGCCCCACCCAGTTGCACGCTAACCTCTGCGCCCTTACCCGCTCCCGTGAGTTGCGCCGCCGGCACTCGGTTTGCCACGATCTCAAGATATCCCATGCTTCCGAGAATTGCGAAGACCTCGCCGGGGGCGCCCTCGGCATATGCGGCGCGGATTTCAGTGATCTCCTTGCCGCCTACGATGATCTTAAATGCCGACTTGCCAGAGAAAATTGCGGGTACGTCATCAGGGGTGATATTGGTAATCAAATTTCCGAAGCGATCCACTTTCAGGACTACCGCCCGAATTTTGTTGTCACCGGCAGGCTTCGGCTTGGGCGCGGCAAACTTCACGTAGTCCTCGATTTCTTCTCCGAACTTGTGTGAATCGACCATCTTCGCCAGATACGCCGCCACCGGCGCAAATACGTCGCGCCCATGGAAAGTGTTGCTTACGGGATGTCGGAAGTAGTGACTTGAGGTGACATGCCGGACGTGAATGCGCTCTTCCTTGGCGTACACCATGGAGAGCACGCCATTGTCCGGCGCGACAAAGTGATACCCGTCGCTGGATGCGATGATAGGCCGCCGGGTCGTCCCCACTCCCGGATCCACCACGACCATGTGCACAGTCCCCGTAGGAAAATACGCGTAGGTTTGAGATATCGCGATCGCGCCATCGAGTACGTCGAAAGCCTGTACCGCGTGCGAAATGTCGACAATCGCCGCCTCGGGCACAATGTCTAGAATAACGCCCTTCACAGCGCCCACAAAGTGATCGTTAGTCCCAAAATCGGTGGTGAGTGTGATGATCGGACGGTGCGCCAACTTGAACCCCTCACTGGAAGACAGTATTTTCCCTGTTAGTGCGAAGTTAATTCGCAGGCAAGAGGGACGTCAAGGCACGTAGGTAATTAAGACCATGCCAGATTTTGGCCAGGTTGTGATTCACGCCATAACGGTGCTCGTGAACCCTGGTCGTGATTCTCCCAGCCAGCATAAGAAACGTATCAGGGACATTTCTTCAGGCACGGCAGACCCGCGCTCATAAAGCGACCGTTTATTTCCCTTTAGCGTTCTCGGTGGTTGTGAACGTGATTGCTGTCTCGGCGTGAATGACAGCTTCTTCTTTGCCGGTTGCTGCTGCGACGCCAGTTCCGGCTCCGGCACCGGCGGCCGTGCCAATCAGTGCGCCCTTCCCACCTCCGACCAGTCCGCCGATCAGAGCGCCTGCAGCAGCGCCACCCCCTATTTTGGTTACGTTGCTCTTGGTGTGGCTTTTGCCTTTGGCACGAAAGCCACTGGCTGAGATGGGCAGACTCTTACCATTCGTCAGCTGAATCGACGTAAGCCGAATCGTGAGTTCTCCCGGATCATGCAGCCGTCCACTCGACTTGGCATAAGTAATCTTGCCTTTGGCCGGAGCGCCAGCCTTGGCAATGGTTTTCCCATTCACCACAAGGTCCTTGATCAAATTGGCGTGAAATGATTGTCCAACATGTGCATTGGCCGAGTTGATCTGTCCATCTGTACGCACGGTGATGTGAGTTCCAGCGGGCACGGTTTCCGCGGCCGCGAATACCCCAAGGGTAATCAAAAGGGCTACACACTTCCCAAATTTGCTCAGCATTAGGTTCTCCTTAATCAGGGTGAGACGGGCTAGAAATTGGAGTTAAGCACGATTCTACCGAGGGGGATGCGGCATGCTGCCAGGCATTTGTGTTCGCGGTGGTTACGTTAGACCAAGCACGGTCGCGTTGAAAGCCAAGTCGATATTGGACGGTCAAACATATTCATTGATACGGCTGGGAAAGGCCGCTAGGATATCCAGCCTATTCCGCGATAGACTGAACGTTCGCGATGCGAGTCTTGGGTATCGACTGCGGCGGAGAATACACCGGCTACGGTGTGGTCGAGATCTATCCAGCCGGAAAGCTCGCCTGCCTTACGTGTGGCGCCATCAAGCTTTCGCCGCGGGAGAAATTGCCCACACGTCTTTCCCGCATCTACATGCATCTCGGCGCTATCATCTCGGAGCATCAACCCGATGAAGTGGCCATCGAAGACGTTTTCTATGCTCTTAATGTGAAGTCCGCTTTGAAGCTTGGGCAAGTCCGGGGAGTCGCCATGCTAGCTGCCGCATCCGCCGGACTCGAAGTCTCCGAGTACTCTCCCCTCACTATTAAATCCGCAGTCGTCGGCTATGGACGCGCCGAGAAACAGCAAGTCCAGCACATGGTTACGCGTCTGCTCGATCTCCCGGAACCGCCTGACACCTTGGACGCCTCGGACGCTCTCGCTATCGCTATCTGCCACTTGCATACCGTCGGAACTCTTGAACGTCAGCGCGCGGTGGGACATTAGCGCCCAACCGCAGGACGATCTTTGGCATAATCTTTACGTCTGGCCTATGACCCTCAGCAGGCTGCTGAAAAAGTTACTCGAGATCGGAACCCGGAAGAGTCCGAGTTGTACTCGGGCCATCAGGCAGGATAAAACCAGCCGCTCTTCAACACCTGAAGTTCGTTGTCCTCAGCATTATTCTCAATGGTCCGTCAGCCAAGACCTGAATTCACTCCCAGGGAAAATGGCAGAGCGATCGCCATGGCGCTCTTTGATCGTGGTGCCTGTGCTCTTCGTCACAGTCGCACTTTCCTTCGCCGCGGACTCCTCCACCGTCACTTTCTCTCTGGATTTCCCCGACTCGAGCCCCGAGCATTACTCGATATCGGTCCACTCCGATGGCCAGGCCCACTACGAATCCTCCGGCAAGATTTCCGCCGACTCCGACGCCCGCGACAATTACCAGGCAGATTTCACATTCTCCGATGCAACCCGCGCCCGTATCTTTGCACTCGCCTCCCAGGCCCACTATTTCTCTGGCAAAGTTGACTCCGGCAACAAGAAACTGGCTTTTACCGGCAAGAAGAAGCTTGTTTATACGGACGGGCAGCGCATTTCCTCTGCGGATTACAACTACTCCCAACAGCAGCCCGTGCAGCAGTTGACGACACTCTTCCAGAGCGTTGCCGCCACTATGGAATTCGGCCGCCGACTGACCTACTTCCATCGTTACCAGAAACTCGCCCTCGACGACGAACTCAAGCGCATGGAAGATCAGGCCCTGCGCGGTGATTTGGCCGAACTGCAGGCCGTAAGTCCCGTATTACAGAACATTTACGATGACGCCTCGGTAATCAATGTTGTTCGCGCTAGGGCCCGCCGCATCATGGAAATGAAATCAGTCGCCCCCGCGAAGTGACGCTTTCGGAGTCGTACTAGGGTGCTTCCTGGCAGAGCAAGCATCCCTAGATATCCGCTTCATTTCCCTTCCTTGGAGACCTAGTTTTTACAACTTCCCTCAGAAATCCGTGTTCTAATAACAGCAACATCTCCGGAGGTTGCTATGTCAACTCCTTCTCCGTCCAAGATCGCTTTTGCCCTGCTTGCGGCCGCAGTGTGCGTGCTCGTTGCCATGCCCGCTCTTGCTGATTCACAGGCGCGCATTGTTCGCCTCAGCGATGTTCAGGGCTCTGTGCAGATCGACAAGAACAGTGGCGCGGGATTCGAGTCAGCCTTTGTCAACTTACCGATCACTCAGGGCACGCAGTTGCGGACCGGGGACCGAGGCCGCGCAGAGATTGAGTTTGAAGATGGCAGCTCCCTCCGCCTCACTCCCAATACCATGGTCGAATTCAGCAAGCTGTCGTTGAGCGACTCGGGAAAGCGTGTCTCCGAGGTTCACCTGGTGAAGGGAATGGCTTACGTGAACTGGCTCGGGAAAGATGATCTGGCGCTCAACTTTTCTCAAGAGAAGGTTGCCGTCGACCACTCCGCTCACTTTCGCATCGATACTTCCACAGAGCTTGCCAATCTCGCTGTATTCAAGGGTAACGTGGACGTGGACGGGCCCAGCGGAAAGCTTTCGCTCGAAAAGAAGAGGAACGCCAGCTTTGACTTAGCCGAGAACGACAAATCGACAGTCACGAACAAGATCGAGGAAGCCCCCCTCGATTCATGGGACAAGGAAGCGAGTTCGTACCATGATCAGTACGCGAAAAACAATAACAACTCCCCGTATGGCTACGGCCTCGCTGATCTGAACTACTACGGCGCTTACACCAGCGTCCCTGGATATGGAATGATGTGGCAGCCGTACTTCGCTGGCGTGGGCTGGGATCCATTCATGGATGGCGCTTGGGGCTTCTATCCCGGCTACGGTTACATGTTTGCATCTGCCTATCCTTGGGGCTGGCTGCCGTACCGCTACGGTACGTGGGCGTTCGTCCCCGGATTTGGCTGGGGTTGGCAACCGGGCATGTGGACTAGTTTCGTCACAGTTCCGCGCTACATTCCAACCACCGCTACGCACGTCACCACTCTCACCCCTCCGGGAGCGGGAACCGTCAGAACCGTGACGGTGGGCAGAGTCGGCACAGTTTCTCCGGTGATGTCCCGGAATGTCAGGCTGAGCGCCGGTTCCGCCGGAATGGGTATTCCGCGTGGCTCGGTGGACAATCTCAACCATCTAAATCATCAGGTAGTGAAGAGCGGCTATGTCGAAGTACGGCCAGCTCCGCAGTTTGCCGCTACCCCAGCCGCTCGTACCGCCGGCTATTCAGGCGGAGCCTATGCTCCAGCGCGCAGTGCGGGCAGTCCCGCGCCATCCTCCGTGGGACATAGCGCCCCTGTCAGTCGACCTTCCTCTGGCGGTCCAGTCCGTCACTAGAATTGCTTGATTCGACAATCAACGGGCTTCACGAAAGTGAAGCCCGTTCCATTTTTTCCGATGAGAACGTAGCCTCAGCCGCCTCGGTTGTTTGGTGAATCGGAAATCAAGCGGCCCACGCCTGGCTCAGCAGCAAAGCGCTGCTTCTTGGGCTAGACAACAACAATTCCGGCATACCCGACCACTATCTCGCGATCTCCTGACACGTCTCCAGAAGTGGCATAGTTAACGAGCTCTGCCGATTTCGCCCCAAGTTGGCGCGCCGCAGTCAACATGGCGACTGCTGGTCCAAATCCGCACATGCTGATCTCCTGCTGAGTCACCACGTCGAACAAGCCACGCGGATCAAGCGTAAGGATTCGCTCGATCGCACGATGGTCCTTGGCGCGGGTTATCACGTCGGACTCATAGTGATTCATGTCGCTTGAAGCAACGATCAGCACGGGATCCCTGTGGTTAGCAATGACGTCTGCCAAGGCTAATCCTAAATGCTCTAGAACCTCGAATTGGCGGGTCCCTAATGCGATGGGGACTATCCGCAGATCCGGCTGGCGCATCTGGAGAAATGGAAGCTCGACCTCGGCTGCATGCTCAGCCCGGTGCGCTGCAGAATCGTTGTGCAGAGCCGGGAATTGCCGCTGTAGAGTGCTCGCGAATTCCGCGTCGATCGGTACCTCCCCAAGAGGCGTCTCCCATACGCCCTCGCTCATCATGGCCAGTGCATGCCCCATGCCTCTGTGATTAGGACACATTACAACGCACAGTGGTGGGATCTGAATCCGGCTGAAAACCGCTCCTGCGACGTGTCCCGAATACATATACCCGGCATGAGGCGCAATGCATCCGATCGCCTTCAACGGTTCTGCATTGTTCGAGATTGATTGTGACAGGAATGTCTGTACTTCGGTCCGCAGGTCGTCAGAGTCTCCGGGATAAAAGCGTCCCGCGACTGCGGGATGGCGAAGGATGGTAGTACTCATAGGCCCTCCTTATCGGTGAGCCAGCCTGAGCCGCGATCGCGGGGAACTCGGCCTGCCGTTTTCGACGCCTTCCGCGGTCCACGTCAGCGATCACAGCGGTTAGAGTTGTCGTCTCTGACTATGCTATGAGCCCAAGTCTGGGTTCTGCAAGCCTCGATACACCGCCGCGCTCTGTTCCAGACTAAGAGTCTCCGCGCGCGCGCTAGGCTTAACATTTGCTTGTGCAAGGGCCCGCTTCAATCCTGCCTCTTCGTACTGCTCTCGAAGATTGTTCCAAAGCGTTTTGCGCTTCTGAGCAAACGAAAGCCGCAAGAAATCTACGAAACCATCGCCCGCCACTCCCAGCTTTTCCTGCTGCGGAGCCATGGTCAACCGCAACACGGTCGAGTGCACTTTCGGAGGAGGAGAAAACGCTCCGGGCGGTAGAGTGAACAGTTTCTCCACGCGGGCATGAAGTTGCGCCGTCGCCGAAAGAACGCCATACTCGCTGCCTCCGGGTTCAGCTGCAATGCGATCGGCGACCTCTTTCTGTACCATGATCACAATGGTCTCGAAATATTTCGCATATTCAAACAGCCGCAACAGAATGTCTGACGTTATGTAATAAGGAAGATTGCCCACTACGCGCGTGGGCTGAGGTTTGAATTCGATGCCGGGCTGGCCAAGTCCGGGCTTAGGCCCGAACAGGGAATCGAAGTCGATGGCCAGCACGTCGGCCTCGAGAATTTCCACATTTCTTGCCATCCCGAACTTTAGCCTGAGTTGTGCCGCCAGCACCCGATCTACTTCCACTGCAATCAGTCGCCGTGCCCGCTTCGCCAGCGCTGAGGTCAAAATGCCGTGTCCGGGGCCAATTTCCAATACGGTCGACTCCGAAATATCCCCCACTGCGTCTACGATTCGCGCCGCAAGACCTTCGCTGGTCAAAAAATGTTGTCCCAATTTAGGCTTGATTTTTGGACGGCGCGCAGAAATTGCTCTTGGCACGTTGACCCTCCTCCCCCCCCCAATTAGACTGGCAATTCGAGCTTGGCAACGTAATGATCTGA
>Ga0335085_10000277_pt1 | contig 157837 bp, 132 predicted proteins | sample Lox_Sample_45_FD_206712 | JGI IMG/M metagenome (GOLD analysis project Ga0335085, IMG submission 206712) | Soil microbial communities from Loxahatchee National Wildlife Refuge, Florida, United States - Lox_Sample_4.5 | ecosystem: Environmental > Terrestrial > Soil > Wetlands | place: USA... | reverse complement strand
TCGCCGATGTCGTAGATGCGGCAGACGTTCGGGTGCGAGACCTGCCGCGCGAGGCGGACCTCGGCGTGGAAGCGCGCGAGCATCGACTCGTCGCCGGAGACGGCCTTCGGGATGAACTTCAGCGCGACGGCCTGGCCGAGCTTGAGGTCGTCGGCGCGATAGACCTCGCCCATGCCGCCCTTTCCGAGAAGGCCGACGATGCGGTAGCGCTCCCCGAGCATGGCGCCCGGCGGAAACGCCCCGAGGTCGAGAGAGCCGGAGGAGACGAGGCGCCCGACGGACGACGGCGGCCTCGGCGGCACGGGTTTCGGCGCCGAGCCCATCTCCGTGGGAAGGTGTGACAGCGAGCCCGACACGGCCTGTCCGCACGCCGGGCAGAAGCGGCCGGAAGCCGGCACCTCGGCGTCGCAGCGAGGGCAGCGTGTCATGTGAGCGTTGAGATGGTATCTCAGAAGATTTTCGGGGATTTCTTCGAAGGGTGTGCGATGCCGGGCGGTTCGATGACCGCCGAAGCGGGGGAAGCAGCCGACCGCCTGCTCACCCCCTGAAGAAATCCTTCTCGCGAGCGCTCGCGGACGCGACGCGGCGCGAGCTCCTCGACCGGCTGAACCGGTGCGACGGGCAGACGCTGTCGGAGCTCGCCGCACACCTCGACATGACGCGCCAGGCGGTGTCCCAGCACCTCGACGTCCTCGAGGCCGCGAATCTCGTCGCGACGGTGAAGTGCGGCCGCCAGAAGCGGCACTTCCTGAACCCGGTGCCGGGGAGTTCACGCGCCGGTACTGGGCGCACGAGAACGTGTCCGACTGGAAGCCCGGCTCGCCGTGGGAGCACCGCCGGACGGACGCGGCGCGGACGGTGGACATTCTCGGCGAGGTACTCGAGCCTGAAGTCGCTTCTGGAGACGGGCCGTCCCCTCGACACGTGGGCGGGCAGGGACCAGATCGAGAAGTCGGACGGCCACCCGGCGCCGCGCGACCTCAAGATCCACGTCGGGGACTGAGCGCCGTCAGCCGTCGAGCGCGGCGTCCGGGATCAGCGATCCGCCCCCGCGCGCGGCCCAGAAGGCCCAGGCGGCCACGGCGAGGACGATCAGCACGAAGAAGAAGCCATAAGGCGCATACCACGCCGAGAGGTCGACCGTCAGGGGCACGCTGGCGAGCACTTCACTCGTCAGGTTGATCGCGGCGAGACCGACGACGCCGAAGCGGAGAAGGGCGACGACGATGAGACCGGCGCAGAGCGCGGCGGCCGGCACCTCGAGGACGGCGTTCTCCCGGCCCGAGAAGAAGGCCGCCAGGAGGAGCCACAAGAGGCCGACGCCGAGAGCCTTCCGGCGCAGGAGGAGCGTCCCGAGGAGGACGATCGCCACGCCCATGACCGTGTCCATGATCGTGTTGACGAGCCGGCCCGCCGCGCTCCCGGCGACGGACCGGGCTCCCTCCAGAGTCATCGGGTCGAAGTAGATCGGGGTCTCACCGCCCGAGGCGAAAAACGCCGGCGGCAGGCTGATGACGAACAGGACGAGGACGAAGGCGCAGCCGAGGAGGAGGCCGCCGAGGAGGTCGCGGCCGACGAGGGGATCCCCGAGGCGCCCGGCGACGAGCCGGGACCACGACACGAGGAGGTCCGGATACCGCCGCCTGAAGTACGGCTCGAAGGCGAGATAGACGAGCCAGGCCAGCGCGCCGACGCCCGCGGGCCGCCAGAGGATCGGCGTGAGCGTCGCGATCGGGTCGGGGTTTCCGAGCGCGGCCGGATGGAGCGAGACCGCGAACCCGGCGAGCGCAAGAAAGACGGCGATCCCGATCCGAGCCGCTCCGCGCCGGTCGCCGCGCCCGAGCCTCACGTTGCGGCGGGCGAACCAGGAGGCGGTGGCGCCGATGACGAGAACGGTCGCGAGGAAAAGGAAGTTCGCGACCTTCTGGCGCACGGCGACGGGTTGCGGCACGTCGCGCGCCGCTTCGCTCCACGGCGCGACGACGTCGAAGGAGACGATCCGCCCCCGGAACGAGGCGGCGACGACGTTCAGCGTGGCGCCGCCGCCCGGCATCGGGCCGGAGAAGCCGGCGATCGCGTCGTAAGGAACCTTCGGAACCCAGACGGGCGCGGCGGGCGCAAAGACCGTCGGGTCGAGGCCGGCCTCGGCGAGAGCCGCGCTCCAGTCGGGTGGCGACGCCGGCGGGCCCGGCGGGCTCGCCTGCGGCGGGACCGCGACGAACGAGCGCAGGTGGCCCGAGGGATCGACGTCGACGCTGACCATTCCCGTCACGTCGAGAGGCGGATCCGAGGGCCTGACCTCCGCGCCGTTCGACGGCATGAGCGGCCGCGGGCTCTGCCGGTACTCGAAGTACGCCGGCTTCCACCAGCCGGCCGCGAGGTCCCTCGCCCAGCCGGGCTTGGCGGAGTTCGCGAGAGACTTGAGATACGAGTAGTCACGGACGAAATAGCCTGCCGAGTCGACGGGTGGGTTGGTCCATCCGAATCGGCGCGCGATCTCGCGGGCACGCTCCTCGAGAACGTCCGGCGGTTTCGGAAGCGGCGAGAGCCCGAGATCCGTCGACCAGCGCGCGAGGACGAGGATCGCGCCGAGGAGGACGACGATCGCGCCGAGAAGCGCGGCGGCGCGGGCGGTCGGGATCGCCCCTTCCGGCCCCGCGGCGGCGACCATCTCGGGGGACGGCGTCTCGCCGGCGGCGAGGGCGGCGGCGAGGGGATCGCCGCCCGGCAGCGCTCCGGCGACCTGGACGGCGGACGACGGCCGGGCGCGCGGGTCTTTCTCGAGGCAGCGCAGGATCACGCGCTCGACGGCCGGGTCGAAGCCCGCGAGGACGTTCGACGGAGCCGTCGGCGTCTCGGACTCGTGCTTTCTCCGCATCTCCGCGAGCGTCGGCGCGTCGAAGGCGCGCTTTCCCGTCGCGACCTCGTAGAGGACGAGGCCGAGCGCGTAGAGGTCGCTCCTGACCGAAGCGGGCTTACCCTGGAGCTGCTCGGGCGCCATGTACGCGGGCGTGCCGGAGAGCTCGCCGACGTTCGCGGCCTCCTCGGCGGCGATCGCGAGGCCGAAGTCCGTGATCCTCACGCGCCCGCGCCCGTCGAGCATGACGTTGGCGGGCTTGAGGTCGCGGTGAAGGACGCCCTTCTCGTGCGCGGCGTGAAGGCCCGCGCAGAGCTGCCGGGCGATGTCGACGGTCTTGTCCACGGGCAGGTGGCCGATCCTCTTCAGGAGAGACGCCAGGTCCTCGCCGTCCACGTACTCCATCGAGAGGAAGTGCCGGCCCTCGACCTCGCCGATGTCGTAGATGCGGCAGACGTTCGGGTGCGAGACCTGCCGCGCGAGGCGGACCTCGGCGTGGAAGCGCGCGAGCATGGACTCGTCGCCGGAAACGGCCTTCGGGATGAACTTCAGCGCGACGGCCTGGCCGAGCTTGAGGTCGTCGGCGCGATAGACCTCGCCCATGCCGCCCTTTCCGAGAAGGCCGACGATGCGGTAGCGCTCGCCGAGCATGGCGCCCGGCGGGAAGGCCCCGAGGTCGAGAGAGCCGGACGAGACGAGGCGCCCGACGGAGGACGGCGGCCTCGGCGGCACGGGTTTCGGCGCCGAGCCCATCTCCGTGGGAAGGTGTGACAGCGAGCCCGACACAGCCTGTCCGCACGCCGGGCAGAAGCGGCCGGAAGCCGGCACCTCGGCGTCGCAGCGAGGGCAGCGTGTCACGTGAGGTCGAGATCGTATCTCAAGAAAGTTCCTTCGAAGGATGCGTGAGGCCGGGCCGCGCGAGTGCCGCAGGTCTGTCGGAAGCCGCCTGCCGCCCCTTGCAACCCTCGGAGAAGATTCGGGGACCCCTCAGAACCGGAAGTTCAGTCCCGTCGTCACCATGAGGAAGTCGGCGCTCTGGTTGGTGTCGTAGCGGTCCTTGATCGCGTCGAGAGAGCCGATGTTCATCCAGACCCAGCGGGCGTCGCCGTAGAAACCCACGGGACCCGCGACGATCTCGGCCCCGCCTCCCGCGTGGCCGCCGAACTCGTTCGACGTCGTCGATCCGAGCGCGCCCTCGGGCCCGAGGTAAGTCGATCGCGTGTAGTACCAGCCGCCGCCACCGAGGCCGTAGATCTGGACGGGCCACGTCCGCGGCGTGAGCCAGATCATGAGGGACGCCTGCACCGGATACTGCTCGACGCGCAGCGTGTCGACACCGCCCGAGCTGTACGTCGTCCTCTTGTAGTCCACGAGGCCCTCGGCGCCGAGGAATCCCAGGAACCGGAACCGCGCCTGCGCTCCGCCCGCCCAGGTTCCGTCCGCGCCGTCGGCCTTCGTATACGTGGCGTGGCCTCCGACCTCGAAGGCCTGGGCTGAGGCCTTCGGCGCGAGGAATGCCAGGAGCCCGAGAAGCAGTGCGGTTGCGGCTCGGTTGCATCCAGTGCTTTTCATTCAAAGAATCCTCCTCGCCTCCCCGGGAGCAAGCTCCGCGCCTTACGATCCGGAGGCGCTGTGCTATCCTCCCCGGCTCTCGGCGGAAACGCCGGAAATGCTCTTTGGAGAAGACGATCCGGGTCGAGGTCGGGGCTCACAAGACGTTCCGTTGCGAACGGCCCCCGGCGACAGCCCTCGGAGAGACAAACGCGGAACACTCAGGCGCTTAGCTCAGCGGTAGAGCACTACCTTGACACGGTAGGGGTCAGCAGTTCGATCCTGCTAGCGCCTACCAGCCGCCGCCCCTCTCCCGTGCCGCCGTACGGCAGCTCGAAGGCGCTTAGCTCAGTCGGTAGAGCACTTCCTTCACACGGAAGGGGTCAGCGGTTCGAGTCCGCTAGCGCCTACCATCCCCTCCCTCGCCCCGTCTCGTGTTCTTCTCGTGAGAGAGAAGAGAAGAGAAGAAGAAGATCTCTTCTGAGGAGAAGAAAGAAGATCTTCTGAGAAGGGAAGAGGGGAAGACATGTCCGCGGCGGTGAGTTCGAGCGTCATCCGGTTGACTCTGCCCGATGGTTCGGTTCGCGAGGTCCCTTCCGGGACCACGGGCCGTGCCGTGGCCGAGTCGATCGGCCCGCGTCTCGCGAAGGACGCGCTCGGGGTGAAGCTCTCGGGCAGGGTCCTCGATCTCTCGCGACCGCTCACGGAGTCGGGGGCGTTCGAGGTCGTGACGCCGAAGCACCCCGACGCGCTGGAGCTCTACCGCCACTCGACGGCGCACCTCTGCGCGAACGCCGTCAAGCGCCTCTTCCCGGGCGTCAAGATCGGAATCGGCCCCGCGATCGAAAACGGCTTCTACTACGACTTCGATCCGGGCCGGCCGTTCACGCCGGAGGACCTCGAGAAGATCGAGGCCGAGATGCGGAAGATCATCGCCGAGGACAACGCCGTCGTCCGCAAGGAGATGTCGAAGGCCGAGGCGGTCCGGATCTTCGAGGCCCAGAACGACCCGCTGAAGGTCGAGATCGTCGACGGCATCCCCGAGGGCAGCCTCTCCTGCTACGAGCAGAGGGACTTCATCGACCTCTGCCGCGGGCCGCACGTGCCGTCGACGGGAAAGCTCGGCGTCTTCAAGCTCACGCACGCCGCCGGCGCCTACTGGAAGGGCGACGAGAAGAATCCGATGCTCCAGCGCATCTACGGCGCGGTGTTCCTGACGCAGAAGGAGCTCGACGAGCACCTCGCGCGCCTCGAGGCCGCGAAGGCGCGCGACCACCGCAAGCTCGGCAGGGAACTCTCTCTTTTCGTTTTCCACCCGTGGGCGCCCGCGTCGCCGTTCTTCCTTCCGAAGGGCGCGACGGTCTACAACCTCCTCGTGGGTTTCATGCGCGAGCTGTACGTCAAGTACGGTTACCAGGAGGTCGTGACGCCCCAGATCTTCGACGTCGAGCTGTTCATCAAATCGGGGCACTACGAGAACTACCACGACAACATGTACTTCACCGAGATCGACGAGCGCGAGTTCGGCGTGAAGCCCATGAACTGCCCGGGCCACTTCCTCATGTACGGCTCGCAGGCGTTCTCGTATCGCGACCTTCCGCTCCGCTACGCGGATTTCGGGCGCCTCCACCGCTACGAGAAGTCCGGCGTCACGCAGGGTCTCACGCGGGTCCGGACCTTCGCGCAGGACGACTCGCACATCTTCTGCGCGATCGACCAGATGGCCGCCGAGATGAATCTTTTCCTCGACTTCATCCGCGAGGTGTACGAGACGTTCGCGTTCCGGGAGATCAAGGTCGGTCTCGGCACGCGTCCCGAGAAATTCATGGGGGAGATCGCGAACTGGGACAAGGCGGAGAAGGCGCTCTCGGACGCGTTCGGCAAGCGCGCCGAGTCGCTTCCGGGATGGTCGTATTTCGTGAACGCGGGCGACGGCGCGTTCTACGGGCCGAAGCTCGACTTCCAGGTCACGGACGCGATCGGCCGCGCCTGGCAGCTCGGGACGCTCCAGGTCGACTTCTCGAACCCCGAGCGCTTCGACCTCCACTACACGGCCGAGGACGGCTCGAAGAAACGCCCCGTCGTGCTCCATCGCGCGATCCTCGGGTCGCTCGAGCGCTTCTTCGGCATCCTCATCGAGCACACGGGCGGCGACTTCCCGTTCTGGCTCGCGCCCGAGCAGGTGCGGGTCGTGCCGGTGTCGGAAAAGTTCAATGAATATTCGGAAGAGATTCTTGGAAGGGTAAGAGAGGCGGGCCTGCGCGCGTCGAGCGATCAGAGGAACGAAAAGCTGGGCGCGAAGATCCGTCTCGGGGAGATCGAGAAGGTCCCCGCTCTTCTCATCGTTGGCGAGAAGGAAGTCGCGGCGGGGACGGTGTCCCTCCGCGTCCGCCACGGCGGCGAATTCAAGGACCAGAAGATCGACGAGCTTCTGAGAACGATGAGAGGGGCCGTGGCGACGCGGAGCCTCCAGTGGCACGCCCCCGCGGAGCACGCGCCGGCCGGGCCTGCGCCCCCCGCCTCTCCCTCTTCACCTTCGAAGAAAATCTCCTAGCGCCCCTACGAAACCCCGACGAAGTCTGAAGTACAGCGAACGAACGCCAACGCCCCGCCAACAGTAAGGAGGAACTCCCCATCGCATTCTTCAGAGGTGGCCCCCGGATCCCCCCGACCAAGAACTCCCCGATCAACGAGTACATCCTGCGCTTCAAGGGCGTCCGGCTCATCTCGTCCACGGGCGAGCAGCTCGGCGTCCTCGAACCCCAGGCGGCTCTCGCGAAGGGACGCGAGGAAGGCCTCGACGTCGTCGTGATCGCCGAGCAGGCCGACCCGCCGGTCTGCAAGATCATGGACTTCGGGAAGTTCACGTTCGAGAAGAAGAAGAAAGAGCACGAGTCCAAGAAGAAGCAGAAGGTCACCCAGGTCAAGGAGATCAAGTTCCGGCCGAACATCGACGAGCACGACTACGACTTCAAGTTCCGGAACATCGTCCGGTTCCTCGAAGAGGGGGACAAGGTCAAGGCGACGGTTCAGTTCCGCGGACGCGAGATGTCGCGCCTCGACAACGGGCGGAAGGTCCTGGACCGGCTCATCAAGGACCTCGAGGGCAAGGCGCACGCCGAGTCCGGCACCGAGATGATGGGAAACCGCATGCACCAGATCCTGAGTCCGATCAAGAAGCACTGATTCTGATCCTGGGGGGCCTGTCGATCCCCCCAAGGCCTCCACCAGGGAAGGAGACGCCGTCATGCCAGGGAAGAGAAAGACGCACAGGGGCGCCGCGAAGCGCTTCCACAAGACCGCGACCGGAAAGTTCAAGCGCGGCCACGCGATGAAGCGCCACATCCTCACGAAGAAGAACGCGAGCCGGCTGCGTGGCCTCAAGAAGGCGGGCCTCGTGTCGAAGGCCGACACGAAGACCGTCCGCACGATGCTTCCGTACGCCTGAGCCGAACACCTTAAGGAGAAACGACGATGCCTCGCGTCAAGCGTGGACCCAAGAGAAAGAACCGCCGCGTTCGCGTGCTCGAGCTCGCGAAGGGCTATTACGGAACCAAGCACAACTGCTTCCGCATCGCCGAGCTGCAGGTCGAGCGCTCGCTCGGTTACGCGACGCGCGACCGCAAGCAGAAGAAGCGGGAGTTCCGCGGCCTGTGGATCGTGCGCATCAACGCCGCGGCCCGCGACCACGACATGAGCTACAGCAGGCTCATGGCCGGACTCCGGAAGGCCGGCTCGGACGTGAACCGCAAGGTGCTCGCCGAGATCGCCGTCGAGGACCCGAAGGGCTTCGCGTCGCTCGTCGCGTCCGCCAAGTCCGCGCTCGGCCTGCCGGCCGCAGCGGGCGCGGGCGCGCCCGCAAACGCCTGACGCGCGAGCGGTGTCGGACCTGCTTGCCGCCGTCGAAGAGAAACGGAAGATTTTCTTCGAGGAGTTGAAAACCGCCGAGGGGAAGGCCGCCGCCGCTGGCCTCCTCCCGGCGGACGTGCGCGCGCTGCACGTCAGGTGGCTCGGCCAGAAGCAGGGGATCGTCACGGATCTGCTCCAGAGCCTCCGAACCCTTTCGAAGGAAGACAAGGCTCCGGTCGGCGCGGCGGTCAACAGGCTCAAGAAAGACGTGGAGGCTGCCCTTTCTTCGCTCGAAGAATCCTCTCTTCTCTTCGAACGGAGCCAGAAGCAGAAGGCGCTCGCGGTGGACGTGACGCTCCCGCCGCGCGCCCCGCGCGTCGGGCGGCTGCATCCGCTGACCGTCGTCCGTCGCCGCATGGAAGAGGCTTTTTTCGCGTTGGGCTACGAGGTCGCGCACGGCCCCGACGTCGAGACGGACTGGCTGAACTTCGAGTCGCTGAACTTCCCGCCCGACCACCCGGCGCGCGACGCCGTGGACACGTTCTTCGTGAAGGACGGCGGCACGGGCCGCGACCGGCTGCTCCTCCGGACTCACACGTCGCCCGTCCAGATCCGGACGATGCTCGCGCAGAAGCCGCCGATCCGCATCGTGATCCCGGGCCGCGTCTATCGAAAGGACGACATCGACCCGCGCCACTCGCCGGTGTTCCACCAGCTGGAAGGCCTGACCGTGGACAAGGGAATCACGTTCGCGGACCTCAAGGGCACGCTCGCGGCCTTTTCGCGCCGGCTCTTTTCGCCCGACACGAAGATCCGGTTCGGCCCGACGTTCTTCCCGTTCGTCGAGCCGGGCGTCGACGTCGCGGTGTCGTGCGTCTTCTGCAAGGGCGCGGGGACGCAGAAGGGAGCGCCCTGCCGTCCATGCTCCGGCTCGGGGTGGATCGAGATCATGGGCGCGGGGATGGTCCATCCGAACGTCCTCCGGAACGGCGGGATCGACCCGGAGGTCTATTCCGGCTTCGCGTTCGGGATGGGCATCGACCGCGTCGCGTTTCTCCTCTACGGCGTGCCGGACCTGCGTCTCTTCTTCGAGAACGACGTGCGGTTCCTCGACCGCGTGTGGCCGTGAGATGAAGTTCGCGCATTCCTGGCTCGCCTCGTACCTGCCGGGCCCGGCGCCGGATCCGAGGGAGCTCGGCGACCGTCTGACGGCGGTCGGCTTCATCGTCGAGGGCGTCGAGGGCGTCGAGGGCGAAGGCGGCTCGACCGTGTACGACGTCGAGATCACGGCGAACCGCCCGGACGGGATGAACCATCGCGGCCTCGCGCGCGAGGCCTCCGTCGCGCTGCGCCGCGCGTTCGCGGACGCCGGGACGACCGTTCCCGTCCACGAGGCGGGGCCGGACGTCGCAACGCGCGCGGCCGTCGTCGTCGCCGAGCCGTCCCTCTGCCCGCGGTACTCCGCCCGTGTGATCGAGGGCGTCGCGATCCGGCCCTCCTCCGCGGCCGTTGCCTCGCGCCTCGCGGCGATCGGGCAGGGCGCGATCTCCGCGCCCGTCGACGCGACGAACCACGTCCTCTGGGACATCGGCCAGCCCCTTCATGCCTTCGACCTCGACACGCTCGCAAACGGGGCCGACGGCCTCCCGACGATCGTCGTGAGGCGCGCGAAGGCGGGCGAGACTCTCGTGACGCTCGACGGCGTCGAGCGGAAGCTCACGCCGCAGCACCTCGTGATCGCCGACGCCGAAAAGCCCGTCGCCCTCGCGGGTGTCATGGGCGGGCTCGCGACGGCGATCTCCGAGAAGACGACGCGCATCCTCCTCGAGAGCGCGCACTTCCACCCCGGCGCGGTGCGCCGCACGGCCCGCTCCCTGGGAATGCACACGGACGCCTCGCACCGCTTCGAGCGGGGGACGGACGCCGAGGCGACGGTCGACGGCCTGAACCGCGCGGCGCGTCTCGTCGTCGCGGCCTGCGGCGGGGCCGTCGCGAAGGGCGTCCTCGACGTCCGCGCGGCGCCGCCGGCGGCCCCGCGCCTGACGCTCCGGCTCGCGCGCCTCGCGTCCTTTCTCGGCATGACGATCCCGGCCGACCGGGTCGTCGCGATTCTCCGCGACCTGGGCCTGTCGCCGTCCCTGGAGGGCGGGACCGTGCGCGTCGAGGTCCCGAGCTGGCGCGTGGACGTCTCGTGCGAGGAGGACCTCGTCGAGGAGGTCATCCGCTGCGAGGGCTACGACCGCCTGCCCGAGACGCTGCCGGCCCCGTTCGTGCCGCGCACGGTCTCGCGCGCGGCGCAGGTACCCGACCGCGCCCGCGACCTCCTCGCGGGGGTGGGCCTCCTCGAATGCCAGACGTACTCGTTCGTGTCGGCGGAGGAGAACGCTCCGTTCGCCGCGGCCGGACCCGGCGCGCCGGTCCTCCTCGAGAACCCTCTCGGGGAGCCGTTCACGACGCTCCGCTCGACGCCCGTCGTCGGCCTCCTGCAGAGCGCCCGGCACAACGTGCGGCGCGGCCTGAAGGACCTCGCCCTCTTCGAGGTCGGGACGAGCTTCGGATGGAATCCGGAGAGGAAAGAGAAAGAGAGGATTTCTTCTGAAGGGGAAGAGGGGAAGAGAAGAGCAGACCCGACAGCGGACGGAAGGGTCATCGAGCGGGCGCGAGTCGCCATCCTCCTCGCCGGCGCCCGAAGCCGCCACTGGTCGCGGACGGAACCGGCGCCTTCGGATTTCTTCGAAGGGGCGGGGATCGCGGAAGCGCTCATGAAGGGCCTGGGCTTGGGGGAGCCCGGGGCCCCTATCACCTTCAAAGAAAATCTTCGGTTCTCTTCGTTCCTTGCCGCTGGAAGGGCGGCCGACGTTTTCGTTTCGGGCGAGCCCGCCGGCTGGGTGGGCGTGCTCGAGCCCTCCCTCGCCGCCTCCTGGGACCTCGCCGACCCCGTCGTCTGCGACCTCGACCTCGGCGTCCTCGCGGCCTCTCTGCCGCCGCCCGAGACGTCCGTCGAGCCGCCGTCGAAGTTCCCCGGCAGCGAGGTGGACATCACGGTGACGCACGCGCTCTCGACGACGTGGCGCGAGCTCGAGGCCACGGTCCGCCGGGACGCTCCGACCGAGCTCGCCGCCGTCGAGGCGAAGGGGCGCTACCGCGGCCCCGGCGTGCCCGAGGGCTGCGTCAAGACGACGATGACGATGCGCTTCGCCTCCCCGCGCGGCTCGCTCGCGCGCGAGGACGTGAACGGCTGGCGCGACGCGGCCGCCCGCCGCCTGCTCGCCCTTCCGGGCGCGAAGGTGGACGGCCTGCCCGAGCCGGCCTGAGGAGGACGCTTGAAGGAGACCAAGGGCAAACCCGAGAAGTCCGAGAGTCCCATGGAGCCGGTCCTCGACGCGATCGAGACGCGCGTCGAGGCCCTCGTCGCCGTGGTGAAGGGCCTCGCCGCCGAGAACGCGCGGCTGAAGTCCGACCTCGCCGCGGCGAAGGCGGCCGGCGACGCGGGTGGCGAGGCCGCCATGCTGCTCGCCCGGTACGAGGACGAGAGGAACGCCGTCCGCGAGCGCATCGAGCGCGTTCTCAAGGCCCTCGAGGCCGGAACGGGCGGCGAAAAGGCGTAAGAGCGCGTGCTATCCTCTCGGCGCGGCAAGAACCGCGTGGATTCATGGCGAAACCGAGCGTCACGCAGGTCGAGATCTTCGGGCAGACGTACTCCGTCCGCGCCGCGGGAGATCCCGGCTACATCCGGGAGCTCGCCGGGTTCGTCGACCGGAAGATGCGCGAGGTCGCCGAGCACGCCCCGACGATCGACGCCGCCAAGATCGCCATCCTCACCGCTCTCAACATTTCCGACGAGTTCTACCAGTTCCGTTCCACGTCAGGCTCCGAGGGTGATCCGGGCCGGCTCGCCGCACGGGCGAGTCGTCTCGTGGAAAGGCTCGACGAGGTCCTGAAGACGTCTCCATCAGTTCCGGCGAGGGCCGGGCAAGAATCGATCGGCACCCTGCGCGGTGCGTGAATGGGACATGTCCTTGAACCGATATATCACCCGTGGAGCTTTCGACATCGGGCCGTCCTGTGACGCCCCTTCGGGGGAACTAATGGTCTGCCCCGGGGGCTCCCCTTGTCTTTTGACGGGTTCAATCGACCTTTCCCACACGGCCGAGGCGGGGGGCCCTTCTTGGGCCGCCGCGGAGGGACGTCTCCAGGATTCCGTCGTGCTCTAGGTCCGGATCACCCTCTCAAACGCACGTCTCGAGGGGGACAGACCCGTGAGTTCCATTCAAATCGTCATTGTCGAGGCCGTGCTCGCGGTCCTCGCCCTCGGCGCCCTCGCGTGGACGCTGCGGTCGCGCGCCGCGGCGTCCCTCGCGAAGGCCGAAGCCGAGCTCGAGGCCAAGAAGGTCCGGGAGGAAGCGAAGCTCGCCGCCGAGGCCGCGCTCCGCAAGGCCGAGGCCGCCGCCCAGCAGACCGAGCTCGACGCCAAGGAGCGCCAGCTCAAGGCGCGCGAAGCCGCCGACGCCGAGGCCGCCAGGCGCCACGCCGAGCTCCTCGACCAGGAAAAGCGCCTTCTCCAGAAGGAGGAGACGCTCGACAAGAAGATCCTGACCGCCGAGAAACGCGAACAGGACTCCGAGAACCGCGCCCAGAACCTCGCAAGGCGCGAGAAGCGCATGGAAGAGCTCGAGGAGGAGGCGAAGAAGGCCGCCGAGGCCGTCGTCGCCGAGCAGCGGGCGAAGCTCGAGTCGATCGCCGGCCTCACGTCCGAGCAGGCCAAGCGCGACCTGATCCGCGAGCTCGAGAACGAGGCGCGTCTCGAGGCCACCGGCCTCGTGAGGCGGATCGAGGAGGACGCCGTCGAGAGCGCGAACTGGAAGGCGAAGCGCCTCCTCTCGATGACGATCCAGCGCATGGCGTCCGACCACGTCGTCGAGACGACCGTGTCCGTCCTCGACCTCCCGTCGGACGACATGAAGGGCCGCATCATCGGCCGCGAGGGCCGGAACATCCGCGCCGTCGAGGCCGCGACGGGCGTCGACATCATCATCGACGACACGCCCGAGGCGATCCTCCTGTCGTCGTTCGACCCGATCCGCCGCGAGGTCGCGCGCCGCGCCCTCGAGCGCCTCATCCAGGACGGGCGGATCCACCCGGCGCGCATCGAGGAGGTCGTCGAGAAGGTCCGCGAGGAGCTGTGGCAGGACGTCAAGACGGCCGGCGAGGCCGCGGCGTTCGAGTTCGGGATCGCCGATCTCCACCCCGAGGTCGTGAAGCTGCTCGGCCGCCTCAAGTACCGCACGAGCTACGGGCAGAGCGTCCTCCAGCATTCGAAGGAGGTCGGCTGGGCGGCGTGCCACCTCGCGTCGGAGCTCGGCGCGGACGTGGCGGTCGCGAAGAGGGCCGGCCTCCTCCACGACATCGGCAAGGCGATCGACCGCGAGCAGGAGGGCACGCACCTCGAGCTCGGCCGGCAGATCCTCAAGAAGTACGGCGAGACCGAGGCCGTCATCCACGGGATGGAGTGCCACCACGGCGACTACGAGCCGCGCACGATCGAGGCCGTCCTCGTGAACGCCGCCGACGCGATCTCCGCCGCGCGCCCCGGCGCGCGCCGCGAGATCCTCGAGACCTACGTCAAGCGCCTCGAGAAGCTCGAGAAGATGACGGAGGGCATGAAGGGCGTCGAGCGCACGTTCGCGATCCAGGCCGGCCGCGAGCTGCGCGTCATCGTGGACGCGAAGAAGGTGACGGACGACGAGTGCCTGTGGATGTCGAAGGACATCGCCAAGCGCGTCGAGGCGGAGCTGCAGTACCCCGGGCAGATCAAGATCACGGTCATCCGCGAGACGAGGGCTGTCGATTTTGCTAAATAGAAGAGGAAGAGGAAGAGAAAGAGAAAGAGGAAGAGAAGATTTTCTTAGAAGGGTGAGTGGGGCTGCTGCAGGCCATCGCGCCATCGCGGCGACTCGAGCACCCCGCGGACGTTCACCCTTCGAAGAAACTTTGCAGGCCGTCTCCCGAATGGGCCGGCGCATGCATCCGAGCGCGGGAGCAGAAATCTCTTGAAACTCCTATTCATCGGCGACGTCGTCGGGAAGCCCGGCCGCAAGGCGCTCGGGATGCTGGAGCGCGTCATCGGGCGCGAGCACATCGACTTCACCGTCGTGAACATCGAGAACGCCGCGGGCGGGTTCGGCGTGACGGCGGAGCTCTTCGCGGACATGTCCAAGCTGCCGATCGACGTCTTCACGTCCGGCAACCACATCTGGGACAAGAAGGACTTCGTTCCGCTCCTCGACGACCTCGAGAACCTCCTCCGGCCGGCGAACTACCCGCCCGGCAACCCGGGCCGCGGCTGGACGATCCAGACGACCGCGGCGGGGATTCCCGTCGGCGTCCTGAACCTTCAGGGCCAGGTCTTCATGGCGAACACGGACTCGCCGTTCCGCGTCGGCGACGCCGCGCTCGCGGAGATGCACGCGAAACGCCCCGGCATGAAAGTGGTCGTGATCGACATCCACGCGGAGGCCACCTCGGAGAAGCAGGCGATCGGCTGGTGGTTCGACGGCCGCTCCTCGCTCGTGATCGGGACGCACACGCACGTGCCGACGGCCGACGCGCGGATCCTGCCGAAGGGCACGGCCTACCAGGGCGACGCCGGAATGACGGGCGCCTACGAGGGCATCATCGGGTTCGACCCGAAGAACATCCTCGAGAAGTTCCTGCACCAGACGCCGCGCTCCATGGAGACGGCCACGCGCGACGTGCGCCTCTGCGGCGCGATCGTGGACGTGGACGAGACCACGGGGAAGGCCCGGACCATCACGTCGATCCAGGAGAAGCTGGCGGGCTGACGCTCGGGCAGGAAAGTGGACATGCGCGGCCGGCTGCTCGTCTTCGCGGTGTTCTCCGTGGCCCTCGCCTTCGGGGCCGAGCCGCTCGTGACGGGCCGGGGGACCGACTTCAGGGCCTACGTCGAGGCGGCCTCCGCCCTTCGCGCGGGCCACGACCCGTACGCGGGCGTCCATCCCTACCTCTACCCCCCGCTCCTCGCGGTCCTCCTCGTGCCTCTCACGTCCCTGCCGGCTCCCGCGGCAGCCTGGCTCTGGGCGATCGCCTCGGCGGCGGCTCTCGCCGCGAGCGCCGCGCTCGTCGCGAAAGGCTCGACGCGCGTCCTCGCGCTCGCGCTCGTCTTCGCGCCGTTCGCGGCGACGCAATGGAACCTGCAGGCGAACGCCTTCGTGCTCCTCCTCCTCGTTCTCGCGCGGGCCCGCCTCGACCGGGGGTTCGAGGCCGGGGGAGGAGCGCTCCTCGGCCTCTCGATCGCGCTGAAGCCGTTCGGGCTTCTCGCGGCGCCTGCCCTCGCCCTCGCGGGGCGCTGGCGCGCGGCCCTCGCGGCCGCGGGCGCCGCGCTCGTCCCGTTCGTCCTCGTCGTTCCGTTCACGGGCGTCGCCGGCGCCGCGGCCTCGGCCGACGCGGTGAAGCGGATCCTCGGAGCGTCGTGGGTGGAGACGTACGGCGGGAACGTCTCCCTCAACGGCTCCCTCGACCGGCTCGCGACGGGCGGGGCGGGGCCGTCGCGGCACCGCGCCGTGGGGCTCGCGGTCGCCGCCTCGACGTTCGCGCTCGTCGCGGCCGCGGCGGCCGGCGCCGCGCAGCGCGGGAGGCGCCTGCGGCCCTCGGCGGTCGTCGACGCGGGGCTCGCCGCGACGCTCCTCGGCGCGTCGTCGTCCTGGCTGCACCACTCGGCGGTCCTGTTTCCGGCCGTCGCCTCGCTGCCGCCGCCCGCGCAGGCGGCCGCCACGGCCCTCTACGCGGCCGCCGCGGCGTGGCGCGTCTTCGCGGCGTGGGGCGCCGCGGCGGGCGCCGCGGCCCCGCTCGCGGGGACCGCCGCGCTCGTCCTCGTGTGGCTCCTCGCGTGCCGCAGGGCCGCGGAAGCCTGCTAGGATCTCCGCATGGCGGTCGACAAGGAGCTCCTCGACATCCTCGCCTGCCCCGCGTGCGACGCGCGGCCTCCCGTGGCGCTCTGCACGCTCAAGGAGGACGTCGCCCGGGCCGTCGTCGAGAAGTACCGCGAGTCCCTCAAGGACGAGGAGCCCGTCGTGACACAGGGCCTGTCCTGCTCGAGCTGCGGTCGCGTCTATCCGATCGTCTCGGACATCCCGGTCATGCTCGTCGAGGAGGCGCTTCCCGCCGACGCCCGGGAGGCCTGATCCTCCCCTGAGGCTCATTCCCGAACCGATCGCCCGCCGGAAAGGCCTCGAGCGCGCGGCGTTCGTGTTCTTCCTGCTCGGCGTCGGGTGCATGCCCGGCATCGGCGTCGCGAACGTCTGCCTCACCCTCTGCCTCGCGTCGGCCCTCGCATGGCGCTGGCGCGCCCGGGCGCGAGGCGAGGACTTCCTCGGTCCCTTCCGGCGGACGACGCCGCTCCACGTCCCGGTCGGCGTCTTCGTCTGTCTCTCGTTCCTCTCGTGCCTGTTCTCGACGCTTCCGTCGCGGTCGATCCAGGAGGTCAAGGGCTTCGGGACCTTCCTTCTCGTCGCCTTCGCCGCGGCTCTCCTCGACGACGCGGCGGACGTGAAGCTCGCCGTCGACGTCTGGCGGACGACCGCTCTCTACCTCGTCCTGCGCGGCCTCGCCGAGTGGATCTCGGGACCCCCGAGCCTCGACTTCCGGATCGCGGGCGGGCTGTCCGTCTACATGACGTACGCCGGCCTGCTCCTCGTCCTCGTGCCGCTCCTCGGCGCGCGGGGACTCTCGGGGGGAGCGCGCGGGGCGCGCTGGGCCGACGTGGCCGTCGCGCTCGCCGGCGCCCTCGCGATGGCGCTCACGCTCACGCGCGGCGCGTACCTGGGCCTCGCGGTCGGCGTCCTCGCCGTCCTCCTCGTGGGCCGGCCGCGCCTCGCGCTCGTCGCGCCCTTCGGAATCGCGCTCTTTTTCGTCCTGATGCCCCTGCCCGTGCGGGACCGCCTCGCCTCCGCGACGAATCCGAACGATGTGACGATGAACGACCGCGTCGCGATGTGGAAGGCGGGCCGCGCCATGATCGAAGAGAGACCTCTCTTCGGCGTCGGGCCGGCCCGCGTCAAGGCGCTCTACCCGGCGTACCGCGTGCCCGGCTTCGTGACCCCGACCCCGGGCCACCTCCACGACAACATCGTCATGATCGCGGCGGAAACGGGGATCCCGTCGGCCCTGGCGTACCTCGCGTTCGTGGGAGCGTTCTTCGCGGGGGCGGTGAGGATCGCGAGGCGCGCGCCGCGGGGCGACCCGGCGAGGGGAATCGCGCTCGGGGCCGTCGGGGCGATGGCGGCTCTCTTCGCGGCCGGGATGTTCGAGTACAACTTCGGCGACGTCGAGGTACTCATGGTGACCCTCGTCGTCGCGACCCTCCCGTTCGTCGCGGCCCGCGCCGGCCGGAGAGCCGACTAGAATCGGCCGATGTCGAGCCGCTTCCCGAATCGGGGGTACGGAGTCCGCCGCGTGACGATGCGCCGCGTGACCGAGACGCAGCTCTCCTTCGGGGACGCCGGACCGGAGGCGACGGCGATGACGGTCGCGCAGCTCGTCGGAAGAATGAACGGCCTGCTCCAGGGGAACCTCCCGATGGTCTGGGTGCGGGGAGAGCTGTCGGGCGACCTGGGGCCGAAGGGCGCGGGGGGGCACCGGTATTTTTCTTTGAAGGATGAAGAGGCGGACGCGATCGTCAAAGTGAAGCTGTTCGCAGGCGAGTTCCGCCGCATTCCATTCACACTCGAAGAAGGTCTTCTCGTTCTCGCTCGCGGATGTCCCGAGATCTACACGCCGAGAGGCGAGCTCTCGCTGAAAATCCTCGAACTGATCCCCGTGGGGGCTGGCGCCCTCCAGCTCGCGTTCGAGCAGCTGAAGGCGCGGCTCGCCGCCGAGGGCCTCTTCGACCCGGCGAAGAAGCGGCCGCTTCCGCTCCTCCCGCGCCGCATCGGCGTCGTCACGTCGCGTCACGGGGCCGCGCTGCGCGACATCCTCAAGGTCCTCGGCGCGCGGTTCCCGAACGCGCACGTCACGCTCTACCCGGCCTCCGTGCAGGGAGCCGCGGCGCCGGAGGAGATCTGCCGGGCCCTCCGCGCGTTCTCGCGCGTGACGGGCGCCGCCGACGTCGTGATCGTCGCGCGGGGCGGCGGGTCGAGGGAGGACCTCGCGGCGTTCAACGACGAGGCCGTGGTCCGGGCCGTCGCCTCGGCGACGATCCCCGTCATCTGCGCCGTCGGCCACGAGACGGACGTTTCGCTCGCCGAGCTCGCCGCGGACGTCCGCGCGGCCACGCCGTCGCACGCGGCGGAGCTCGTCGTCGAGCGGCTGGACCGCTTCGAGGAGCGGCTCGGAAGGGGTGAAAGGGATTTGAAGGTCTCTTTGAAGGGAAAAATCGCGGGCGCCTCGCACGAGCTGTCGCGGCTCGTGTCGTCGGCGGCATTCGGCGGATTCCCGGCGTCCGCCGCCCGCTGCGGCACCGACTCACGCGCGGCTTCCGCCGCTCTCTTCTCTTCCTTTCAGAGAATTCCCTCTTCTCTTCTCTCCCGCGTCTCCCGCCTCGAGCAGGGCGTTCGCGCCTGGCCGGATCGCGCCGCGTTTCCGCTTCTGCTCGGCCGCGTCGCGGCCGAGCGGCGCGCCGCGGCCGACCGGATGGCGGCACGCGTCGCCGCCGCGAACGAGAGGCTCGGCGCCGCGGCGGGCCGGCTCGAGACGCTCAGCCCGCTGCGCGTCCTCGCGCGCGGCTACGCGATCGTGACGCGGGAAGGGGCGACGGCGCCCGTGACCGACGCGGCGACCCTCGCGGCGGGCGACGCCGTCCGCATGCGGCTCGCGCGCGGACGGGCGTCCGCGCGCGTCCTGTCGACGGAGCACGAATGAGCAAGACGAAGGCCCTCCCGAAGAACCTGTCGTTCGAGAAGGCGCTCGAGCGCCTCCAGGAGGTCGTCGCGGAGATGGAGGACCCCGAGAGAGGCCTCGAGGCGAGCCTCGAGCTGTTCGAGGAGGGCGTCAGCCTCTCGCGCTTCTGCCGGTCGCGGATCGAGGAGATCCAGAAGCGGGTCGAGGTCGTCCTCAAGGAGACCGCCGACTCCCTCTCGACCGGACCGCTCGACGAGGATTCCGACGACGAGCTCGACGACGACGAGGACGCGGGGCGATGACGACGTCGACTCGCGCGGTCCGCGCGCTGCCCGCGGTCCTCGAGGACCGCCGCCGGAGGATCGACGCGGCGCTCGCGAGCGTGCTGCCCCGGGAGGGCGCCGCGCCGCGCGATCTCGTCGCCGCGATGCGCTACAGCGTGCTGGGCGGAGGCAAGAGGTTCCGGCCCCTTCTCTTCTTCGCGGGCGGCGAGGCCGGGCCCGAACGGCTTCCCGAGGACGCCGTCGACGCCGCGGCCGCGCTCGAGCTCCTCCACACCTATTCCCTCGTTCACGACGACCTGCCGTGCATGGACGACGACGAGCTGCGGCGCGGCCAGCCGACCTGCCACGTGAAGTTCGGCGAGGCGACCGCCCTTCTCGCGGGCGACGCCCTCCAGACGCTCGGCTTCGAGCTCCTCGCGACGCGCCCGGCCGGAGAGGAGCTGGCGGGGCGGCGCGCGCGCGCCGTCGCGATGACGGCGCGGGCGATCGGCGTCGAGGGCATGGCGGGAGGCCAGGCGCTCGACCTGGAAGCGGCCGGCGTCTCCCTTCCCGCGAGCGAGCGCCCCTCGCGCCTCAAGACGATCCATGCGCGAAAGACCGGCCGCCTCATCCGGCTCTCGGTCGAGCTCGGGGCTCTCCACGCCGGCGCGGACGCCGCGACGTTCGCGTCGATCGGCCGCTACGGAGACGCGCTCGGGCTCCTCTTCCAGATCGCCGACGACCTCCTCGACGTCACGCAGGACTCGGCGACGCTCGGGAAGACGGCGGGGAAGGACGCCGAGCAGGAGAAGCTGACGTACCCGGCCGTGTTCGGGCTCGAGGGCGCGCTTCGCGAGCGCGACCGCGCGCTCGCGGAGGCGCGCGCGGCGGCGTCGGACGTCGGAGGGCCGGGCGGCCTGCTCGCGACGCTCGCGGAGTACGTCGCGGGGCGCGACCGCTAGAATGCCCACGTGACACGCGCCGACGACCGCGGATTCGGATGGACCGTGGGCGGCGCCTTCGCCGTCCTCGGCGCCCTCCTCCTCTGGCGGCACCGGACCGCGGCGGGCGCCGTCTTCGCCTCGCTCGGCGGCGCGCTCCTCCTCCTCGCGGCCGTGGCGCCGGCCCTCCTCGCCGCGCCGCACCACGGCTGGCTCGCGCTCGCCCGGGCCCTCGGCCGCGTCAACTCGGCCGTGTTCCTCTTCCTGACCTACTTCCTCGTGCTCGCGCCGCTCGGGTTCGTCCTGCGCCTCTTCGGTCGCGACGAGCTCCGGCGCCGCGGCCCCGCCCCCGCCACGATGTGGGAGCCGTACCCCGAGCGGAACCGCGACCCGAAGCACTACGAGAAGATCTGGTGATGGGCAAGCGCGAGGTCCTGTCGCAGCTCTGGGAGTTCCTCAAGTACCGCAAGAAGTACTGGCTCATGCCGATCGTCTTCCTGCTGGTCCTCGTCGGCCTCCTCCTCGTCCTCGCGGAGAAGAGCGTGATCGCGCCCTTCATCTACACGCTGTTCTAGTGACGACGATCCTCGGCCTCTCGGCCTACTACCACGACTCGGCGGCGTGCCTTCTCGTGGACGGGAAGATCGTCGCCGCGGCGCAGGAAGAGCGTTTCACCCGCAAGAAGCACGACGCGGAGTTTCCGCTCCACGCGGCCCGCTGGTGCCTGAAGGAAGCGGGCCTCCCGCTCGAGAGGCTCGACCACGTCGTCTTCTACGACAAGCCCCTCCTGAAGTTCGAGCGGCTCTTCGAGACGTACCTCGAGTACGCGCCGAGCGGCTTCGCGTCCTTCCGCAAGGCGATGCCGCTCTGGATCTCGGACAGGCTCTGGATGAGCGACCGGATCGGGAAGGACCTCGGCTGGAATGGGCGCATCCTCTTCGGCGACCACCACGAGTCCCACGCGGCCTCGGCGTTCTACCCGTCGCCCTACGAGGAGGCTGCGATCCTCACGATGGACGGGGTCGGCGAGTGGGCGACGTCGTCGGTCGGCATGGGGCGCTCGAACGCGCTCGAGATGCTCCTCGAGATGAAGTTCCCGCACTCGATCGGGCTCCTCTACTCGGCGCTGACCTACTTCTGCGGGTTCAAGGTCAACAGCGGCGAGTACAAGCTGATGGGCCTCGCGCCCTACGGCGAGCCGAAGTACGCCGGGCTCATCCGCGAGAAGCTCGTCCACGTCTGCGAGGACGGCTCGATCCGGCTGAACATGGAGTACTTCGACTTCGCCTCCGGCCTGAGGATGACGGGGGAGGCGTTCGAGAGGCTCTTCGGCGGTCCCGCGCGGGAGGCCGAGTCGCTCCTCACGCAGCGCGAGATGGATCTCGCGCGGTCGATCCAGGACGTGACGGAGGAGATCGTCCTGAGGATGGCGCGCCACGCGCAGAAGACGACTGGCGCGAGATACCTCTGCATGGCCGGCGGCGTCGCGCTGAACTGCGTCGCGAACGGGAAGCTCCGCGAAGCGGCGATCTTCGACGACCTCTGGATCCAGCCCGCCGCGGGTGACGCGGGAGGCGCCGTGGGCGCCGCGTTCTCGATCTGGCACCGCCACCTCGGGATGCCGCGCGAGAGCGCGGAGAAGCGGGTGACGTGGAAGCTGCTTCCCCGAATGACCGATGTCAAGGGTCCAGGAGGGGGAGGAGATTTTCATCCATCGGCGGCTGCTCAAGAGCTGCCTCCCTACGAGGACGGCATGTCGGGCGCGTTCCTCGGCCCCTCTTACCGTTCAGAAGAAATTGCGGCGTGGCTCAAATTGAAGGGCTACCCGTTTCAGACGGTGTCTTCCGCCGCGCTCCCCGGCGCCGTCGCGGACCTCCTCGCCGCCGGGAAGGTCGTCGGCCTCCTGCAGGGCCGCATGGAGTTCGGGCCGCGGGCGCTCGGGGGCCGCAGCATCCTCGGCGACCCGCGGTCGCCGGCCATGCAGTCCGTCATGAACCTCAAGATCAAGTTCCGCGAGTCGTTCCGCCCGTTCGCGCCGTCCGTCCTGCGCGAGGACGCCGCGGCGTGGTTCGAGTTCGACGGGGACTCGCCGTACATGCTCCTCTGCGCGGACGTCGCGAAGGGGCTGAGGCGCGAGATGTCGGAGGCCGAGCGGGCGCTCTGGGGCATCGAGAAGCTGAACGTCCCGCGCTCGACGATCCCGGCCGTCACGCACGTCGACTACTCGGCGCGCCTCCAGACGGTCCGCAAGGAGACGAACCCGGTCTACCACGCGATCCTGTCGGCGTTCCGCGAGAAGACCGGCTGCCCGGTCGTCGTGAACACGTCCTTCAACGTGCGCGGCGAGCCGATCGTCTGCTCGCCCGAGGACGCCTACCGCTGCTTCATGCGGACGGCGATGGACGCGCTCGTCCTCGAGAACCACGTCCTCCTTCGGGACGGGCAGCCCGCGTTCGCGGACACGGCGGACTGGCGCCGCGAGTTCACGCTGGATTGAGACCAGGGCCTACGGCGGCGCGAGATGGAGCACGAGAGTGCGCTCGTGTCGGGGGGGGGGGCGCTCAAGGAATCCGAGAATGGATCCGGCTCGGTGTGCACGGCAACGAGCGCATCGCCTCGAATCTCGTACGTCACGGCGTTCGCCCGCACGCCTTGGACGGCGTCGGCGCCGAGCGCGTATCGGAAGGCGTAGCTCTTGAGGACGTAGGGGCCCTCCGCCAGCGCGAAGGGCAGGTTCGTCACGAAAATCGGCTCCGTCAGCGGGGCAAGAGCCCTGACCTGGGCGATCGACTGGCGGGAGAGCGAGGCCGCCACGCCCCAGAGGCGCCGCTGCGTCGCGAGCGAGATCAGCCCGAGGAGGATTGCGGCCACCGCTAGAGTCTCCCGTCCCCTTGCGCGGCGCGTTTCGGTTGCCGAGCGTGAAACTCCGAGAGCGAAGAGCGCACACGCGAACAGGCCGGGCAGGTACCGCACGCGCCCGCCCGCCGTCGAGCCCGGGGGCGGGACGCTCCAGATCACGGGCGCGAAAGAGACGACGAGCGCAAGGGCGAGGAGCAGGGCGGCCCGGCGACGGTCGCGGAAGGCGAGGAAGACGGCCGTCGCCAGCAGCGCCGCGAAGATCGCCTGCCCCGCCGCTCCCGCCTCCCGGAACGCGTCGCCCGCGAAGAACGGCGGCAGGACGATCGCGCCGAGCTGTCCGGCCACGCTCGGAAGGAGCGTGCCGGCGCGAACGAGGTCGGTGAAGCGGCCGTAGGGCCCCGTCAGGTCGGGGAGGACGACCCCGCGCAGAGCGAGGTATCCCAGGGAGAGGGCCGCGAAGCCGGTCGTCGGCGCCGCGGCACGACGAAGCGCGTCTCGCGCCCCGGCGGGCGACGCGGCGAGCGCGACGAGGAGGTACAGGACCGGGAGCGTGATCGCCATCTCCTTCGAGAGGAGAGCGAGTGCGCCCGCGAGGAACGCGATTCCGAGGAGGCCGGCCCGCCGCCTGCCGCGGGCGTCTTCCCCGGCCAGGCCGGCGAGCACTGCCGTGAGGAGGGCCGCGACCGCGAGCAGGTCGGGCTGCGCGCTCGTCCAGAAGAGAGCCTCGCTCGCCCACGGGGAGACGGCGAAGAGCGCGGCGCCGGCGGCGGCCCCGACGGTGCCGGCGCCGAGACGGCGGAGGAGCTCCGCGAGGAGGAGAGCGTTCAGGAGGTGGAGCGCCCCTGAGACGAGCGCCCATCCCCAGGGGGCGTCCCAGCCGAAGAGCAGCGCTTCGCCCCGGAAGAGGGCGAGGCCGAGCGGCCGGAAAAAGCCGTAGGTGCCGCGCACGAGGTCGGCAAGGGGGGTCGCGGACGAGACCCCGACGACCGCGAAGTCGTCGAAGAGGAAGTACGCGGAGGCGAGCCAGGGGCCGAAGACGGCGAGAGCCGCGAAAAGGAGCGCGCCGTCGAGGGCGATCGCAGGCGCGCCCCGGGTCGAACGTGTCAGGGGAAGATCCCCAGCTCCATGTAGCTGACCGCGATCTTGTCGATCGCCGAGATGAACGCGGCCGTGCGGAGGTCCGGGACCTTCGGATTGCGGCGGTGGACCTCGCGGATCTGCTGGAAGGCGACGCTCATCGTCTCCTCGAGGCCCGAGTTCACGAGGTCCTCCTCGGCGGCGCCGTGGACGAGGAGCTTGCGCTCGGTGTCCGAGAGGGCCTTGCCCGTCGCGCTCTCGATCGACTTGACCATGCGCGCCGCGCTCATCTCCTCGTAGCGCTTCTCCATGCGCCCGAAGCGCACGTGCGAGAGGTTCTTGAGCCACTCGAAGTAGCTCACGGTGACGCCGCCCGCGTTCAGGTACATGTCCGGGATCACGACGATGCCCTTCGCCCGCATGATCGCGTCGCCGTCGGACGTGACCGGGCCGTTCGCGCCCTCGGCGACGATCTTCGCCTTCACCTTCCCGGCGTTCGCCCCGGTGATCACGTTCTCGAGCGCCGCCGGCACGAGGACGTCGCAGTCCGCGTAGAGGATCTCCTCGGCGGCGAGGTCCTTCGCCCCGGGGTAGCCCGTGATCTTCTTCGTGGTCGCGCGGTGCTTGACGACCGCGTCCACGTCGAGGCCCTTCGGATCGTGGATCGCCCCCTCGAACTCGGAAAGGGCCACGACGGTCGCGCCGCCGTCCTGGAGGAACTTCGCGGCGTGGTAGCCGACGTTCCCGAGCCCCTGCACGGCGACGCGCTTGCCGGCGAGGCCGCCGGCCAGCCCGAGCGCCTTCAGGAGCTCGCCGTCTCCGAGCGCCTCCTTGACTCCGAAGAAGACGCCCCGCCCGGTCGCCTCCTTGCGCCCGCGGATGCCTCCCTGGCTGATCGGCTTGCCCGTGACGCATCCGATCGCGTCGATCTCCCCCGGGTGGAACTGGGCGTACGTGTCCGCGATCCACGACATCTCGCGCGGTCCGGTCCCGTAGTCGGGCGCCGGGACGTCGACGCCCGGTCCGATGAAGTTCTTCTTCGTGAGCTCGGCCGTGTAGCGGCGCGTGATCCTCTCGAGCTGCTCGATCGAGACCTTGCGGGGATCGATCTTGATCCCGCCCTTGGCCCCGCCGAAGGGCACGTCCACGATGGCGCACTTGAACGTCATGAGGGCCGCGAGGGCGAGCACCTCGTCCTCGTTCACCTCCGGCGAGTACCGGATTCCGCCCTTGACCGGAAGCTTGTGGTGGCTGTGCTCGGCTCGCCAGGCCTCGATGACCTCGTAACCGCCTCCCTCCTTACGGACGGGGAAACGGAACTTGTAGACGCTGTTGCAGACCTTGATCTGGTCCAGGAGCCCCGGCGGGTAGTCGAGAAAGCTGGCCGCCGCGTCGAAGTTCTTGTTGACGGACTCGAGGAAGCCGTTGGACTGGGACATCAAAACCTCCGGTTGACCGAGTTTAGTTGACTCGATATAGGATCCGGTTCCAATGGAAGTCGGGGTCGCCGGCGTGGTGCGACGGCATCGCACCGCACTGCACCGCCTGGTCGGGACGGCGGCCTCGTCCCCCCGACTCCGATCGAACCGGAACCTCCACGCGGACGCTCCCGCCTTTTCATTCCGTTCTTACCGGGCCATGGCAGTTTTCCCGGCTGTGCCGGGGTCGTCATCGATTTCTGACTCAACGGAAGGGGTGTGCACATGATGAATTCCCGTCGTTTCCTGCCGCTGGCGGTCTGCGCAGCGGCCTTCTTCCTGGTGGCCTCGCCGGCGCTCGCGCAGGAGACCACGGGCGGCATCCAGGGCCTCGTGGAGGTCCGGTCGGACAAGAGTCCCCTCCCCGGCGTCTCGGTGGAGGCGATTCACGTCCCGACCGGCACCCGTTATGCCGCCGTCACGGGCGCCAGCGGACAGTTCAACATCCTCAACGTCCGCGTGGGCGGACCCTACACGGTGACCGCGAAAATCAGCGGCTTCAGGACCGAGACCTTCAAGGACATCATGGTCGCCCTCGGCGAGAGGCGGTACGTCACGTTCGACCTCGACGTCGCTGCGGTGACGGAGAACGTGAGCGTCACGGCGGAGGCCGAGCCGCTCATCAGTCCGAGCCGGATGGGCTCCGAACAGGCGATCTCGAACGCGGAGATCACGGCCCTGCCGACGCTCAATCGGCAGTTCCAGGACTTCGCCCGCGTCAATCCGTACGTCAACGTGCAGGCCGGCGATTCGAGCCAGACGGCCATCTCCGTCGCCGGAAGGAACAACCGATACAACTCGATCCAGATCGACGGGGCGGTCAACAACGACCTCTTCGGCCTCGCCGCCACCGGCACACCGGGCGGCCAGACGAACACGCAGCCGATCTCTCTCGACACGATCCAGGAGATCCAGGTCGCCGTCTCCCCGTACGACATCAAGCAGAGCGGCTTCACGGGCGGCGCCATCAACATGGTCACGCGCTCGGGGACGAACGACTTCCACGGCTCCGTCTACGGGTCGACGCGGAACGAGAACTACATCGGCGACAAGGTTCCGCAGGCCTATGGCGACGCGCTCGACAAGCCCTACGCGACCTTCAAGCAGGACCAGTACGGCGCCCGCGTCGGCGGACCGATCCTGAAGGACCAGCTCTTCTTCTTCGCCAGCGGGGAGAGGAACAAGCTCACGCAGCCGACCGGCACCTCCGCCGACGGCTCGACGGGCACCTCGTACAACAATCCGGCGCAGGCCGCGGCGTTCCAGAGCATCCTGATCAACCAGTACGGATTCAACCCGGGCGGGCTCGGGGACTACAACCAGAGGACGAACAGCGACCTCCTCCTCGGCAAGCTCGACTTCAACGCCAACGCGAGCAACAACGTTTCCTTCCGCTACAACTACGTCAACGCCCTGACCGACACGCTCGGCCAGACCCGCAGCTCCAGCGCCTACACCTTCGAGAGCGCCGGGTACACGTTCGCGGACAAGACGAACTCGGGCGTGTTGCAGGTCAACAGCGTCTTCGGCACCGATTCGTTCAACCAGGGCCGCGTCGGCTACCAGACGATCCGCGACAGCCGCGAGGTGCCGGCTGCCTTTCCGTCCGTCTACATCTGCGGTTCGCCCAACCAGTTCTGCACGGGGGGCGGCACCTACCAGCTGGTCGCCGGGACCGAGCGCTCGTCGGGGGCGAACGGCCTCAATCAGGACATCCTCGAGGTCACGGACGACTACTCGCTCATCAAGGGCAACCACACGATCACGATCGGGACCCACAACGAGTTCTTCAAGTTCGAGAACCTCTTCATCCAGGACGTCTACGGGACGTACTTCTTCAACAGCGTCAACACCCCCGGCGATCCCTACAGCCTGGCCGCCGGAACCGCGGCCCGATACCAGGTCGTCTTCAACAACGGGTCCGATCCGCACGGGGCGACGAAGTGGGCCGCCCAGCAGTGGGGCCTCTACGTGGGCGACGAGTGGCGGGTCAACAAGAGCCTCACCCTGAACCTCGGCCTGAGGGCCGATGTCCCGCGGCTCACGGACAGCCCGAACCACAACCCGCTCGTCCAGACCACCTTCGGAATCGACACGAGCGACGTCCCGAGCAACCAGCTCATGTTCTCGCCCCGCCTCGGGTTCAACTGGAATCCGACCGACTCGGGCAAGGACCAGGTGCGCGGCGGGATCGGCGTCTTCGCGGGCCGCACTCCGTTCGTGTGGATCTCGAACGTCTACTCCGGCGCCGGACTCGGGGACGGGACCGTCACGAAGCTGACCGCGTCCAACGTCCCCTTCAACGCGAACCCCCTGAACCCGCCCGTGAACTTCCCTCCCGGAACCGCCGCCGTCTCGGTGGACACGATCGACCCGAAGTTCAAGTTCCCCCAGGTCCTCCGCAGCACGCTCGGCTACGACCGCGAGCTCCCGGGCGGGATCCGCGGAAGCGTCGAGTTCATGTTCACGAAGACGCTCGAGGACGTCTTCTACACCAACGTGAACAAGGTCGACTCCGGCACCACGACTCCCTGGGGCTCGCCGATCTACAAGAACTACAACGCGGGGTTCAACAACGTCACCTACCTGACCAACACGAGCCGGGGCGAGCAGCAGAACCTCATCGTGCAGGTCGAAAAGCGCTTCCCCTTCGGTCTCTACCTCAACGGGTCCTATGCGTACATGAACGCCAAGGCCGCCTTCGAAGCGACCTCCAGCGTGGCGCTCTCGAACTGGCAGTTCTATCCGACGAACGGCGACGTCTACCACCAGTCGCTCAACCGCGCGCAGTACGAGGTCCCGAATCGATTCAACCTCGTGGCGACCGAGACCTTCAAGACCGGCCCCCTGACCCACACCGTCGGGTTCGTCTACTACGCGCAGTCGGGTCAGCCCTACTCGATCCTGATCGGCGGTGACCCGAACAAGGACGGAGCGTCCGGCAACGACCAGCTCTTCGTCCCTCAGAACTACAGCGACGTGATCTGGAAGGGAACGGGCGCGCCCACCGAGGCCCAGTGGAACGATTACCTGTCGATGACGGGCCTCGACAAGTACCGCGGCCGGACCGAGCCGGTCTTCGCCCTCGACGCTCCGTGGATCCACTCACTCGACTTCCACTACGACATCGCGCTGCCGATCTCGGTCGTGCAGGTCCAGCTCGCGTTCGACGTCCTCAACTTCCTCAATCTCCTCAACAGCAACTGGGGACTCCTGCGCTACGTCAACTTCCAGACCTATACCGCCCTCAACTATTCGGGAGTCGATGCGGCGACCGGCAAGCCGATCTACACGGTCAACGCCGGCGCGCTCAAGGACGGCGCCCAGTACACCACCAACGACCTCCGGTCGCGCTATCAGTTGAAGTGGAGCGCCCGGGTCTCGTTCTAGTCGAGAGAGTCGGACGAGGATTGCGCCGGGGCTCATGCCCCGGCGTTTTTCTTTCCGCTCTTCGGATTTCGGAATTCGGATTTCCTGGAGGGTGCCCGAGCGCGGCCGCAACCCGGAGCGCGATCGGCGCGCGGCTGCCCTCTTCACCCTCCAAGAAAACCATCTTCTCTTTCGCTTTCCGGATATTCTACGGATCCGGAGGATTTTTCCGATGGCTCTCACCACCGAAGCGCCCGCGATCCCGCCGGTCTCCGTGCTCGGGGACCACGAGCAGGAGCTCGCCGAGGGCGTCTACGACTTCGCGGTCGAGACGATCGGCCCGCACGTGGCCCGGATGGACCGCGAGAACGTCATGGATCCGGACCTCGTCCGGAAGTTCTTCGACCTCGACCTCATGGGCATCGAGATCCCGGAGGAGTTCGGCGGCCTCGATGCGAACTTCACGACGTCCATCGCGATCATCGAGGCGCTCGCGCGCGTGGACGCGGCCTGCGCGGTCGTCGTGGACGTCCAGAACACGCTCGTGAACAACGCGATCAAGCGCTGGGCGTCGGCCGGGATCCAGAAGAAGTACTTCCCCCAGCTCGCGAAGCAGAAGGTCGCGTCGTACGCCCTCTCGGAGGCCGGCTCGGGCTCGGATGCCTTCGCCCTCGCGACGACGGCCACGCCGAAGGGCGACCGCTGGGTTCTCAACGGCGAGAAGCTGTGGATCACGAACGGCCTCGAGTCGGAGCTGTTCCTCGTCTTCGCGAACGCGGACAAGAGCAAGGGCTACAAGGGCATCACGGCCTTCCTCGTGGAGTCGCAGTGGAAGGGCTTCTCGAAGGGCAAGAAGGAGGACAAGCTCGGGATCCGCGCGTCCTCGACCCTCGCCCTCGCGTTCGAGGACCTCGAGGTGCCGGCCGAGAACGTCGTCGGGAACGTCGGCGAGGGCTACAAGATCGCGATCGAGACGCTCAACGAGGGCCGCATCGGCATCGGGGCCCAGATGGTCGGGATCGCGCGCGCCGCGCTGGACTACGTGACGAAGTACGTCAAGGAGCGCAAACAGTTCGGCCAGCCGCTCGCGCAGTTCCAGGCGGTGCAGCACGAGCTCGCGCGCATGGACATGGAGCTCGAGTGCGCGCGGCTCGCCGTCTACAACGCGGCGCGCCTCAAGGAGGCGGGCCTGCCGTTCGTGCGCGAGGGAGCGATCGCGAAGCTGAAGGGGTCCGAGGTCGCCGAGCTGTGCACGTCGAGGGGCCTCGAGCTCCTCGGGGGCTACGGCTACGTGAAGGACTATCCGCTCGAGAAGATGTACCGCGACGCCAAGATCGGGAAGATCTACGAGGGGACGTCGTTCATGCAGCTCAACACGATCGCGAAGGACGTCCTGAAGCGCTGAACGGCGCTCCCGCACGATTACCTGATACATCCGCATCAGTTACGGAGGGGAGCCGGACCTCTATCTTGAGGTCATGCGAACGAGTCTCAAGAACAGATGGGTGGCAGCGGCCGGGACCGCCGCGGCTGCCGCCGTCTTTTTCACCCAATCGGCCTGCCAGAGAGTCCAGGCGAGTCCGCCGCCGGCCGAAGAACGCGGAGACGGCACCGTCGCCGTGGCCGCGGACTCCCCGCTGCGGGAAAAGGTCGTCGTGGCCGCCGTGGAGAGCCGGGAGGTTCGGGCCACCCTCCTCGCCCCGGCCACGGTGGAAGCCGACCCGGCGCACATGGCCAAGATCGCGCCACCGCTCACCGGGCGGGTGAGGAGCGTCTTCGTGAGGCAAGGGGAGTCCGTCAAGAAGGGACAGCCTCTCTTCTCGCTCGACGCCCCCGATCTCGTAGCAGCGCGGGCCGACTTCCTGAGGGCCCGAAGCGTCCTCCTGCAGGCCGAGCAGGTGCTGCGCCGGCAGAAGGACCTCCTCGAGCACTCCATCGCCGCACAGCGCGACGTCGAGGAAGCGCAGACCGGCTTCGACGTGGCGCGCGACGATCTCAATCGAGCCGAGGTTCGTCTCAGGCTCCTCGGAATCGACTCGGGGGAGATGGAGGCGCCACTCACCGTCCGCTCGCCTCTGGACGGGCAGGTTCTTTCACTCGCGGCCGCGCCCGGGGAAAACCGCAACGACTCGACGCTGCCGCTCCTCGTCGTCGCCGATCTGACGAGCCTCTGGGTGACCGCCAGCGTCCCCGAGCGCGACGTGGAAAGGGTCCATGTCGGTGACGCGGCCCGGATCTCCGTCGCCGCCTGCGGCGGGCGCGCGCTCCAGGGCCGCGTCCTCTTCATCGAGAACGTGCTCGATGCCGACACGCGGACGGCCAAGGTCCGGATCCGGCTCGAGAACCCGGACCTCCGCCTCAAGCCGGGGATGTTCGCGACCGTCGGGTTCGAGGGAGCGCCCGCCCCGGCACTGGTCGTCCCGACGACCGCCCTCTTCGTCGGCGAGACGGCCAGCTACGTCTGGGTGGAGAAGAGCCCGTGGAACTTCGTGCGGCGCGACGTGGAGCTGGGCGCGCAGGAGCGCGACACGGCCGTCGTCGCGAAGGGACTCGCGAGCGGCGAGCGCATCGTCGTGAAAAACGGGGCACTCCTTCCGTGATCGACCGTCTCGTCGCCCTCTGCCTGAGGCGCCGCCGTGTCGTATGGGGCGTCGCGCTCTTCGTGGCGCTCTTCGGCGGGTGGTCGTGGACGCAGCTCCCCGTCGAGGCCTACCCGGACATCACCGACACGAGCGCTCAGGTCATCACGATGTACCCCGGCCACGCCGCCGAGGAGGTGGAGCAGCAGGTCACGGTGCCGCTCGAGCGCGTCCTGAACGGGGTGCCCGGCCTCGCCTCGATGCGGAGCAAGAGCACGTTCGGACTCTCGCTCATCACGCTCGTCTTCCGGGACGGGGTCGAGGACTACTGGTGCCGGCAGCGCATCCGGGAGCGGATCGCGGACGTGGCGCTCCCGCCGGGAGCCGCCGCGGGTCTCGACCCGCTCACGTCGGCGATCGGCGAGATCTACCGCTACACGCTCGAGTCGAAGGGCCGGGGCCAGCGCGAGCTGCGCGAGATCCAGCAGTGGGTCGTCATGCCGACGCTCAAGCAGGTCTCCGGCGTGGCCGACGTGTCGAACTTCGGCGGGGAGACGACGCAGTTTCAGATCGAGATCGATCCCGACCGTCTCGTCAAGTACGGCGTCACGCTGAAGCAGATCAGCGACACGATCAACGCGAACAACGCCAACGCCGGGGGGAGCATCCTCGCGCGGGGAGAGCAGGGAGCGGTCGTGCGCGGCGTCGGGCTGATCCGCTCGATCGCCGACCTGGGTAACGTCGTCGTCACGCAGAAGAACGGGGTCCCGGTCTTCGTGAAGGACTTCGGGACGGTCCGCCTCGGCGCCCTCCAGCGGAACGGGATCCTCGGGAAGGACCGGAACCCCGACGCCGTCTCCGGCATCGTGCTCCTCCTCCGCGGCGAGAACGCCTCGAAGGTCCTCCTCGGGATTCACCGCAAGGTCGACGAGCTGAACGGCGGGATCCTCCCGAAGGACGTGAAGGTCGTCCCCTACCTCGACCGGACCACGCTCATCGACACGACGCTCGGCACGGTCTCCCACACGCTTCTCGAGGGGATGGGCCTCGTCCTGATCGTCCTGATCCTCTTCCTCGGGAGTCCGCGCGGCGCGCTCCTCGTCGCCGCAACCATCCCGCTCGCGCTTCTCGTCGCCTTCGTCCTCATGAACGCGACGCACGTCCCGGCGAACCTCCTCTCGCTCGGAGCGATCGACTTCGGGATCCTGGTGGACGCGGCGATCGTCGTCTACGTGAGCATCCTCAGAAAACGGGAGGAGCACCCCGAAGGGACGTTCCCGGAGTCGGCGGCACGCGAGGGGGCCTCGCAGGTCGGACGGACGATGTTCTTCGCGACGGCCATCATCGTCACGGCCTACCTGCCTCTCTTCGCGTTCGAGCGCGTGGAACGGAAGCTCTTCACCCCGATGGCTTGGACCGTCGGCTACGCGCTGGTCGGCGCGATCCTCGTCGCGCTCGCGCTGATTCCCTCTCTCACGCTCGTCCTTCTGAAGCGCCCCCGAAGGGTCGTGCGGCTGGCCTGGGTCGAGGGTCTGACGGGCCGTTACCGGCGCGCGATCGAGGCCGTCGTCGCCCGGCCGCGCCCCGTCCTCCTGGCAGGGGGCGCCGCGGCCGTCCTCGCCGCGGTCCTCGGGGTCACCGTCGGCCGCGAGTTCCTTCCGTCGCTGGACGAGGGGTCGCTCTGGATCCAGGTCCAGCTCCCGCCAGGCATCACGTTCGAGAAGGGCGCCGAGCTCGCCAACGACCTGAGAAACGCGACGCTGGAGTTCCCGGAGGTCGCGGCGATCGTCACGCAGCTTGGACGGACCGACGACGGAATGGACCCCTGGACGTTCTCGCACATCGAGACGTGCGTCACCCTCCGTCCCTACGGGGAGTGGGGGGGCGACAAGGCCGCCCTGATCCGCCGGATGGACGCGCGCTTCCGGAAGATCGCGGGAGTCTCGGTCGGCTTCTCGCAGCCGATCGTCGACATGGTCAACGACAAGATCGCCGGTGCCCACAGCGAGCTCGTCCTGCGCGTCTTCGGGCGCGACTTCTCCGAGATGCGGCGGGTCGCGGGTGCGCTCGCGGGCGCCCTCGGGAAGATTCCCGGAGCGGCCGACGTGGCCGTCGACCAGGAGCCGCCGCTCCCGCAGCTACAGATCGACGTCGACCGCGAGGCGGCGGCGCGGCTGGGGATCAACGTGGCCGACATCTCGGACCTGATCGAGATCGGAGTCGGCGGCCGCGCGCTGGGGCAGGTGTTCAAGGAAGACCGCGTCTACGACATCGCCGCGCGCTACCAGGAATCGGCCCGGAGCAGCCCGGACGCGATCGGCTCGCTCCTCCTCACCTCGGCCACGGGCGCGCGCGTGCCGCTCGCGCAGGTCGCGCGGATCTCCGTCCGCGCGGGGGAAAGCACGATCACGCGCGACATGAACCGGCGCCACCTCACCGTGAGGCTGAACCTCCGGGGACGCGACCTCTCCTCCTTCCTCGCCGAGGCGCAGCCCGCCGTCGCGACGGTTCCGTTCGACGGGAAGGCGATCCGGCTCGAGTGGGGAGGCGTCTTCGAGAACCAGGAGCGCGCGCAACAGAGGCTTCTCCTGATCGTCCCGGCGGCCCTCCTCCTCATCTTCGGCCTCCTCTACGTCACGTTCGGGACGCTTCGGCACGCGGCGCTCATCCTCGCGGTCGTCCCGCTCTCGATCCTCGGCGGGCTCGCGGCGCTCCACGCGCGCGGGATGACGCTGAACGTCTCGAGCGCGGTCGGCTTCATCGCCCTCTTCGGCGTCGCCGTCCAGAACGGCGTCATCATGGTCGGGCGCTTCACGCGCTCGCGCGAGGCGGGGCAGCAGCTCGAAGAGGCCGTCGTCGAGGGCGCGGCCGACCGCCTGCGCCCCGTCCTGATGACGGCGACGGTCGCGACGCTCGGCCTCCTTCCCGCGGCTATCGCGCGCGGGATCGGGAGCGACGTGCAGCGCCCGCTCGCGACCGTCATCGTCGGCGGGCTCGCCTGCGCCACGCTCCTCACGCTGTTCCTCCTTCCCGCGCTCTATCTCGTCGTGGAGCGCGCCGACGCGCGGCGCCTCGCGGCACGCGACGCGGCTCTCGCCGAGGGAGCAGTCACGTGAAGTCGGCGACGAAGCGTGCGATCCCTCTTCTCGCCCTCCTGGCGTTCCCAGCGCTCGGGCAGTCGCCCGATGCGCGACCGCTCCGCTTGCGCGAGTACCTCGCCGAGGTGGAACGGACGAACCTCGACCTCGCGGCGAGCCGTTTCAACCTGCCGATCGCCGAGGCGCAGGTCGTCCTCGCGAAGCTCCTTCCCGACCCCCAGTTCACGGGCGGGATCGACGCATACGACCTGACCGACCAGGGGCTGCCGACGTCGCTGGTGTGGGGGCTCTCCCAGACGATCGAGCTGGGTGGCAAGCGCGGGGCCCGGATCGCCGAGGCGCGGGCGGGGGTCACGCTGGCTCAGGCGCAGCTCGCCGACTTCTTCGAGACGCTCCGCGCGAGCGCCACGAACGCCTACATCGACGCCCTTTCGGCCCGGCAGATCCTGGACCGCAAGCGCCGGACGCTCGAGAGCGTCGAGAGGCTCGTCGCCGCGACCGAGCAGCGCCTCCAAGCCGGGGACGTCGGCCCGACCGCGCTCTGGCAGGTCAAGGTCGAGGCCGAGCGCTTTCGGGCCGACTTCGTCTCCGCCGAGGGAGACGTCCGCGCCGCCGACGCGGCCCTGGAGCTCTACCTCGGCGCTCCCGGTGCGGGGCAGCCGCCGCACGTCGTGCCCGTGGGCGACCTGAAGATCCCCGCGAAGGCGATGAAGGAGGAGGTGCTCGTGGCCCGGGCCGTCGAGACCCGGTCGGACGTCCTCGTCGCGCTCGGGGCGGAGAGGACGGCGCAGGCGCAGGTCGGCCTCGCCCGGGCGAACCGATGGATCGACCCTTCCGTGTCCGCCTCGATCACGCACAACCCGTCGGACGCGGCGGCCGGTATCCCCGCCCAGAAGGCGCTCGGCCTGACTCTCTCGCTTCCCCTGCCGTTCTCGCGCCTCACGCACGGCGAACTCGACGCCGCGCGCGCGGCCGCGCAGCAGTCCGAAACGCAGGTCGCGTCCGTGCGACGGCGCGTCGCCGTGGAAATCCGGCAGGCCCTCGCGCGTTACGAGGCGACGCGGAACGCGGTCGACGTCTACGCCGCTGGGGTCCTGACGAACGCCGACCGGGCGCTCGAGGCGACGCGCTACAGCTACGACCGCGGCGCGACGCGCCTCCTCGAGCTCCTCGACGCCCAGCGGACCGTGGACGACGTCTACCTCGGCTATGCGGCGGCTCTCGCGGACCACGCCCGGGCGTCCGTGACCCTCGAACGGGCGGCCGCGATGTGGGACGTGGAGTTCTGACCGTGCCGTGCGGCCAGGCGCACGAATGAGCTTGCCGGAGGATTGACAGGCCGCCTTGCGGGCCCCTAGGTTTTGTCTGGAGGCGCCCACGAGCCGTCTGGCTCGGAAGGGCAAACGGCCGCCCAGGGCCCGTGAGCTCTGCAGCGTCAGAAACGAAATGAGGACGAAGATGAGCGAAAGCGCCAAGTGCCCGATCACAAGCACCTCCGGTACGGCCACCGTCGGCGGGGGGACATCGAACCGCGACTGGTGGCCCAAGCAGCTGAACCTGGGCATCCTCCACCAGCACGCGCCGGCCTCGAGCCCGATGGGACCCGATTTCAACTACGCCGCGGAATTCATGAAGCTCGATTTCGCGGCGCTGAAGAAGGACCTTCGCGCTCTGATGACCGACTCGCAGGAGTGGTGGCCGGCCGACTGGGGCCACTACGGCGGCCTCTTCATCCGCATGGCGTGGCACAGCGCCGGCACCTACCGCACGGGCGACGGGCGCGGCGGAGGCGGCACCGGCAACCAGCGCTTCGCGCCGATCAACAGCTGGCCCGACAACGGCAACCTGGACAAGGCGCGCCGCCTGCTCTGGCCGATCAAGCAGAAGTACGGCAACCGGATCTCCTGGGCCGACCTGATGATTCTGGCCGGCAACTGCGCGCTGGAGTCGATGGGCTTCAAGACCTTCGGCTTCGGCGGCGGCCGCGCGGACATCTGGCAGCCGGAGGAGGACATCTACTGGGGCAAGGAAGGAACCTGGCTGGGCGACAAGCGCTACAGCGGCGACCGCGATCTCGAGAATCCGCTGGCCGCCGTGCAGATGGGCCTGATCTACGTGAACCCCGAGGGCCCGAACGGCAAACCCGACCCCGTGGCCTCGGGCCGCGACGTGCGCGAAACCTTCGCCCGCATGGCCATGAACGACGAGGAAACCGTCGCTCTCGTCGCCGGCGGCCACACGTTCGGGAAAGCGCACGGGGCGGGCGACCCCAAGCTGGTGGGGCCGGAACCCGAGGGCGCGCCCATCGAGGAGCAGGGCCTGGGCTGGATCAACCGGTTCGGGACCGGCAAGGGTGCGCACACGACGACCAGCGGCATCGAGGGCGCATGGAAGCCCAACCCGACGAAATGGGATCACGGTTACTTCGACACGCTGTTCCGCTACGAGTGGGAGCTGGTCAAGAGCCCGGCCGGCGCCTGGCAGTGGCAGGCCAAGGACGTCCGGCCGGAGCACATGATTACGGACGCGCACGACCCGTCGAAGAAGCACCGGCCCATGATGACGACCGCCGACCTGTCGCTGCGCTTCGACCCGATCTACGAGCCGATCGCGCGCCGCTTCCAGAAGGATCCGCGCGCTTTCGCCGACGCGTTCGCCCGCGCCTGGTTCAAGCTGACCCACCGCGACATGGGGCCCAAGGCCCGTTACCTCGGCCCCGAAGTCCCGGCCGAAGATCTGATCTGGCAGGACCCCCTCCCCGCCGTCGATCATCCCCTGATCGATTCGGCGGACGTCGCGGACCTCAAGGCCAGGATTCTGGCTTCGGGCCTGTCGGTGGGCGACCTGGTCTCCACCGCCTGGGCCTCGGCCTCCACCTTCCGTGGCTCGGACATGCGCGGCGGCGCCAACGGCGCGCGGATTCGCCTGGCGCCGCAGAAGGACTGGGAAGCGAACCAGCCGGCGCAACTGGCCAAGGCGCTGGGCGTTTTCGAGACCATCCAGCGGACCTTCAACGGCGCCCAAAAGGGCGGCAAGAAGGTCTCCGTGGCGGACCTCATCGTCCTGGCCGGCTGCGCGGCCGTCGAAGCGGCGGCCAAGGCCGGCGGCCACGCCGTCGCCGTGCCCTTCACGCCGGGCCGCACCGACGCCTCGCAAGAGCAGACCGACGTGGCATCGTTCGCCGTGCTGGAGCCCGAGGCCGACGGGTTCCGCAACTACCAGAGGAAAGCGTTCACCGTGTCGGTAGAGGAAATGCTGGTGGACAAGGCGCAGCTCCTGACGCTCAGCGCGCCGGAGATGACCGTGCTCGTCGGCGGCCTGCGCGTGCTGGGTGCCAACGCGGGCCGATCGGCGCACGGCGTGTTCACGAGACGGGTCGGAACCCTCACCAACGACTTCTTCGTGAACCTGCTCGACATGAGCACCGCCTGGAAGCCCGCGTCCGATGCCGGGGACACGTTCGAAGGGCGCGACCGCAAGACGGGCGCCCTCAAGTGGACCGGGACCCGGGTGGACCTCATCTTCGGCTCCAACTCGCAGCTGCGCGCCCTGGCCGAGGTCTACGCGCAGGACGATGCGAAGGAGAAGTTCGTGCGCGACTTCGTTGCGGCCTGGAACAAGGTCATGAACCTGGACCGCTTCGAGGTGCGGAAGGGCCGGTAAGGCCGGCCCGGTCAGCTCTCCGCGGGGGGCCCGAGCGCCTCCTCCCCGCGCTCGCCCGTCTTGACGCGCAGGGCCTGCAGGACGGGCAGGACGAACACCTTCCCGTCCCCGCGGCGGCCCGTGTGGCCCGCGCGGTAGAGGGCGTCCACGAGCGCGTCGGCCTCGTCGTCGCGGCAGACGATCTCGACCCGGATCTTCTTCGTCATCTCGATGCCGAGGATGTCGCGGTGCTCCGGGTGGGAGACGTCGTGCTCCTGGCCGAAGCCGCGCGCATCCGAGATCGTCAGACCGTGCGCGTGCGAGTCCGAGAGGGCGTCCACGATCGCGAAGAGGCGGTCGGGCGGAAAGAAGCCGAGGACGTAGCGCATCAGTATTCCTCCTCCTCGCGCTCGAAGAGCTCGTAGAGAACAGGAAGGACGAACAGAGTCAGGAGCGTCGCGGTCACGAGGCCGCCGATGATGACGACGGCGAACGGGCGCTGGGTCTCGGCGCCGACCGCGTGCGAGAGCGCCGCGGGCAGGAGGCCGAACGCGGCCATCGCGGCCGTCATGAGGACGGGCCGGAACCGCGTCCGGGCGCCCTCCGCGACGGCCTCGGCGGGCGCCTTGCCGGTCCTCCGGAGCTCGCGGATGCGCTCGACGAGGAGGACGCCGTTCTGGACGGAGACGCCGAAGAGCGCGATGAACCCGACGAGCGCCGAGACCGACAGCGCGAGAGAGGCGGCCGGGAGCGCGAAGAGGCCCCCGACGGCCGCGAACGGGACGTTCAGGAGGATGAGCGTCGCGAGGCGGGGCGAGTCGAAGGCGGCGAAGAGGAGGAAGAAGATCGCCGCGAGCGTGATCGGCAGGACGATCAGCAGGCGCTTCAGGGCGCGCTGCTGGTTCTCGAACGAACCCGTCCACTCCAGGCGGTAGCCGGGCGGGAGCCTGACCGCGGCGTCGACCTTCTTCTGCGCCTCGGTGACGAGGGAGCCGAGGTCGCGCCCGCGCACGGAGAGCTTCACGGCGATGCGCCGCGAGTTCTCCTCGCGGAAGACGCGCGCCGACCCGGACGCGAGCCTCACGTCCGCGACGGAGCCGAGCGTCAGCTTCTCGCCGTTCGGCCCGAGGATCGGGATCGCGCGGATCGAGTCGAGGCCCGTCACCGCTCCCGGGTCCATCCGCACGACGAGGTCGAACGTCTTCTCGCCCTCGAGAATCTGCGTGGCGACGGCGCCGCCGAGGGCGGTCTCGATGACGGTCTGGACGTCCGAGACCGAGAGCCCGTATCGGCCGATGGCGGGCCGGTCGACGGAGATCTGGACCTGAGGCTGGCCCGCGAGCCGCTCGGCCGCGACGTCCGCGGCTCCGGGCACGGTGTCGAGGACGGCGGCCGTGCGGTCCGCGAGGTCCTGGAGGACGGCGGGGTCCTCGCCGAAGATCTTCACGGAGAGCTCGCTCTTGATGCCGGAGACGGCCTCGTTCACGTTGTCCTCGATCACCTGCGAGAACGTGAGCTCGATGCCGGGGATCGCGGACAGCTTCCGGTTCATCGCGTCCGCGAGCGCGTCGCGCGTCTTGGCGGTCGTCCACGTATCGCGCGGGAGGAGGTCCACGTAGAGCTCGACGGTGTCGAAGCCGTTCACGTCGGTGCCGTCGTCGGGACGCCCGAGCTGGCTCACGACGGTCGTGACCTCCGGGAACGACGCGAGGACCTTCCGGATCTCCTTCGTGAGCCGTCCGGCCTCGGACGGCGAAATCGACTCGGGGAACGTCGCGCGCACCCAGAGAGCGCCCTCGTCGAGCTTCGGAAGGAACTCCGAGCCGAGGAGGAAGGCCGTGGCGACGCCCGCGGCGAGGAGCGCGACGGAGGCGGCGACGACCGTCTTCCGCCGCGCGAGCACCCAGCGGAGGGACGGCTCGTAGAGACGCGTCAGGACCCGGACGGTCGCGGATTCGCCGGAGCGCCCGGCGGGCGCGGGCCGGGTCGCGGCCGCGCGGAAGGGCCAGGGGAGCCCGCGCGGCGGGCTTCCCGGCCTCACGGCGAAGCTCGCGAGGACGGGCACGATCGTGAGCGCGAGGATCGTCCCCCAGAGGAGCGCGAACGTGAGCGTCAGAGCCATGGGGCGGAAGATCTTCCCCTCCACGCGCTGCAGCGTGTAGAGCGGCAGGAACGCCGTGATGAGGATCGCCTTCGAGAAGAGGATCGGCTTGCCGACCTCGCTCGTCGCCTGGACGATCGCCGCCGAGAGCGACCGGACCCGGCCGCCGCGCTCCTCGAGGATGCGCAAGAGGTTCTCGACGACGACGACGGCCGAATCGACGATGATCCCGAAGTCGATCGCCCCCATCGAGATGAGGTTCGCGGGAATCCCGCGGAGGTCGAGGAGGAGAAACGCCCCGAGGAGCGAAAGCGGCACGACGGCGGCGACGACGAGCGCCGAGCGGGCGTTCGCGATGCCGAGGAACGCGACGAGGACGACGAGCACGAACCCGATTCCCTCGGCCATGTTCGCGCGCACGGTGTGGAGCGTGCGGTCGATCAGGGCGGTCCGGTCGTAGTGCGGGACGATCGTGACGCCCTTCGGGAGGCCACCGCGGTTCAGCTCGCCGACCTTCGCGCGGACGCGCTCGAGGACCTCCAGCGCGTTCTCGCCCTTGCGCAGGAGGACGATTCCCTGGATGACGTCGTCCTCGTCGACGGCGCCGACCGTCTTCCCGACCCGCCCGAGCCGGATGCGCGGGCCGACGCCCGCCGTGGCGACGTCGCGGATGCGAATGGGAGTCCCGCCGCGCGTCGCGACCGCGATCTCCCCGATGTCGGCCACGGACTGCACGAGGCCGAGGCCGCGCACGACGTACATCTCGGCGCCGTGCTCGATGTAGGCCCCGCCGGCGTTCCGGTTTCCCTTCGACAGGGCGTCGAAGACCTGGGAGAGGGTCAGGCCGTAGGACTTGAGCTTGAGCGGGTCGACGTTGACCTGGTACTGCTTCGTCGGGCCCCCGAATCCGACGACGTCGACGACGCCGGGGACCGTCCGGAGCTTCCGCTCGACGACCCAGTCCTCGAGGGACTTCAGCTCGAGCGGGGAGAAGCCCGGCGGGCCCACGACGGTGTATCGGTAGATCTCGCCGACCGGCGTGGAGTCCGGCGACAGGTTCGCCTGCGCGCCCTGCGGCAGGGCGACGGACTGGAGCCGCTCGAAGGCCTGGTTCCGGACGTAGGGGCGGTCCGCGTCGTCCTCGAAGACGATCGTGACGACCGAGAGACCGAAGATGGAGATGGAGCGCATCGAGGCGCGCTTCGGAATCCCGTTCATCTCGTTCTCGACGGGGATCGTGACGAGCCGCTCGACCTCCTCGGCGGCGTGGCCCGGGAAGAGCGTGATGATCTGAACCTGCACGTTCGTGACGTCCGGGTACGCCTCGACGGGGAGGCGGAAGAAGGCGAGCGCTCCCGCCGCGACGAAGACGACGAGGAGGGCGAGGACGATGACCCGGCGGCGCAGCGCCCACGCGACGAGCGCGCGGATCACTCGCGCCCTCCCGCTCTCGGAAACAGCGAGGAGAGGAGGAGGCTCCCGTCCGTGACGACGCGCGCGCCGTCCGGCAGGCCGGAGAGGATCGGGACCTTCCCGTCGCGCTCGGGCCCGACCGTCACGCGCGTCCGGCGGAACCGGCCGGGGCCCGCGGCGACGAAGCAGACCCGTCCGGCGCCTTCCGTGAGGATCGCGCGCGCCGGGACGACCGTCGCGCTCCGGGGAGACTTCCCCGAGACCTCGACCGTGACGTACATCTCGGCCTTGAGGAGGCCCTCGCGGTTGTCCACTGCGCCCCGCGCGCGCACGGTCCGCGTCGCGGGGTCGAGGGCGTCCCCGACGAGGTCGAGCCTGCCCGCGAAGGTGCGGCCCGGCCACGCCGCCGCGCGGACCGCGAGGCGGTCGCCGGGCGAAAGGAGCGCGAGGTCGCGCTCGGTGACGTCGAGCCACACCCACAGGATCCGGGGATTCGTCACGACGAAGAGCGGCACGGCGGCGTCCGGGCGCGCCTCCTGGCCGGGATTCGCGTTGCGCTCGACGACGACGCCGGGAAGGGGGGACGCGAGACTGAAGAGCTGGTCGGGCCCCCGGTCCCCGTCCGCGATCGCGCCGGCGTCGCCTCCCCAGCGGGCGAGACGCGCCGCCGAGCGCGCCGCCTCGGCGCGCGAGCGCGCGAGGTCCGCCTCGGCGGCGTCGAGGTCCTTGCGGGGCGCGGCGCCGCGCTCGACGAGACGGGCGGCGCGGTCGCGCGTCCGTCGGGCGGCGGCGAGATCGGCGCTCGCCCTCGCCGCGTCGGCCTGCGCCTGCCCGTAGTCGGGCGACGAGATCTCCGCGAGGACGTCGCCGGCCGCGACGCGCGTGCCGACCGGGCCCCGGAGAGACACGATGCGGCCGGCGACCGGAGGCAGGACGCGGACGGTCGCGTCCTCGTCCCAGGCGAGGCGGCCGGTCACGGCGACAGGCTGCTCGGCTTCGTGCGTGGCCGGCTCGAGGGCGAGCGAACCGAGCTGGGGCGCGCCGTCGGAGAAGGCGATCACGTCGCCTTCGAGGCGCGGAGGGGGGACGTCGGTCCGCGAGGGCGCGTTCCGTCCGCAGCCCGCGAGAGCGGCGGCGAGGAGGGCGGCGGAGCAGGTCTTCTTCATTTCGTCTCCGGTGCGCCGGGCGCGGTGCGTCGCGCGGCGCGGTAGTCGGCGCGCGCCGAGGCGAGGTCGCCCTGCGCGGCGGCCGCGGCGAGGAGGAGGTCGTTGGCGTTGCGCTCGGCCTCGAGGAGCTCGAGGAGCGAGGCGCCGCCCTCCTCCCAGGCGTAGCGGATCGTGTCGCGGACGGACGCGGCCTTCGGCGCGAGCTCTCCGGCGATTCGCGCGGCCCGCGCGGTCGCGACGTCGAGCGCCTGACGCGTCGCGGCGAGGTCCTGCGCGGCGCGAACGCGGCCCCGGGCGAAGTCGCGCCGGGCCGACTCGGCCGCGACGGACGCGGCCCGGATCGGTCCGGCGTTCCGGTTCAGGACCGGCAGCGGAAGCGACACGCCGAAGCCGAACGTGTTTCGCTGGTCGGGAGGCTCCCGTTCGTACTGCACCTGAAGAGTCGGGTCCGGCACGCGGAAGGCCCTCTGGAGCGCGAGGTCGGCGTCCGCGCGCCGGACGGCCGCGTCGAGGGCGAGGACGTCGGGCCTCCTTGCGAGGACCGTCCCGTCGTCGGGAGCGGCGCCCGCGTCGTCCCCGGCGGCCGCGAGCGCGTCGAGGTCCTCCGCGAGAGCGACGGTGGGGCGGTTCAGGAGCGCCGCGAGCGCCCTCAGGGCGTTGCCCGCCGCGAGATCGGCCTGGGCGGCGTCGGCGCGAAGCCTCCCCGCCGCGATCTCCACCTGCGCCCGGTCGGCGGAGGAGACGTCACCCGCCGCTTCGCGCTCGCGGGCGATCGCGACGGATCGGTCGAACGAGTCCGCGGATTCGCGGGAGAGCGCCGCGCCCCTCGCCGCGACCGCGGCCGCGACGTACGCCTTCACGACGGACGCGTCGAGCAGACGCTCGGCGTCCGCGAGCCGGGCGTCCGCTCCGGCGATCCCGGCGTCCGCCGAGGCCCGACGGCCGGAGCGCTTGCCGCCGATCTCGACGAGCATGCCGGCCGACACGACCGTGTCGTAGGACCGGCTGTAGAAATCGTTCCCGTAGATCGTGTCGGAGGGCGTGCCGTCGGTCGGGATCTTGGACGTCGAGTAGGACAGGACGGGATTCGGCAGCGCGCCGGCCGTCTCGCGCTGGGAGCGCGCGGTCTCGACGTCGGCGCGCGCCGCCAGAAGCTCGGGGTTGTTCTCCCGCGCGAGACTCAGGGCTTCGGCGAGCGTCATCCGCGCGGGCTCCTCCCCACGGACGGGGAACGCGGGCGCGGCGGCGAGCACGCCCGCGACCAGGGCAATCGCGGTCTTCACGGGTCTCCTCCGGCGGCATGGCGCGCCGCCTCGTCGGCGTCTTCGAAGTCGAAGAGCTAGGCGAGGAGAGCCGGAGGGCCGCGCGCCGTGATGCTGCGCGGCGCGGGAGCGCACGGGGCGAGGGCGCGGGGAACCGCGGGCGCGTGGGCGACGGGACGCGGGACGTCCGGGATCGCCGGGTCGGCCGGCGCGTCGAGGACGAGGAGCGACGGCATGTCCGGGATGTCGGTGCCCCAGATGCGTGGCGCGTAGAGATCGGGGCCCGGCGTCTCGGGGTTGTCCGCGAGACCCGTGTTGCCGGCGGCCATGTCGCGCAGGTCGTCGGCGAGCACCGCGCCCGCTCCGAAGACCGGGGCGAGGAGCGCGGCGACGAGGAGCGCGGTGGCGGAGCGAGCGGCGAAGGGGCGCATGCGACTCGAGCCGCGGATTGTACCCGAGGGGCGACGCGCGTCGGTTCTTCCCCGGCTCTCGAGAGGCCTGGTGAAGCGGCATCAGGTAACGTGCGCGCGATGACGGCGGACGGGCACGGGGGCGGGCTGCGCCGCGAGATCGGGCTCTGGCAGGGGACCGCCCTGAACGTCATCGACATGGTCGGGATCGGCCCCTTCGTGACGCTTCCCCTCATCCTCGCGGCGATGGGAGGCGGCCGCGCGCTCCTCGCGTGGCTCCTCGGCGCCCTCCTCGCGATCTCGGACGGCCTCGTGACCGCGGAGCTCTCGGCGTCGCTCCCGCGCGCGGGCGGCTCGTACGCGTTCCTGAGGGAGGCCTACGGCCCGGCGCGCTGGGGCCGGCTCGTCTCGTTCCTTTTTCTCTTTCAGATCGCCTTTTCCGCGCCGCTCTCGATGGCGTCGGGCGCGATCGGGTTCTCGCGGTATCTGAGGTTCGTCTTCCCGGAGATCCCGGCGGGCTGGGAGGGCGCGGTCGCGTCGGTTCTCTGCGTCGCGGTCACGCTCCTCCTGATGCGCCGCATCGGCGCCGTCGGGAGGTTCTCGGTCGTGCTCTGGATCGGCGTCCTCGCGACTCTGGGTATCGTGATCGGGCTGGGCCTGCCGCACCTGAAGATGGCGGCGCTGCGCTTCTGGGAGGCGCCGGTGGTCTCGGCCGCCGGCGTGCCGCCGCCGGGCGCCCTCGGCGGCCTCGGCGTCGCGCTCCTCCTCGCCGTCTACGACTACCTCGGGTACTACAACATTTGCTACCTCGCGGAGGAGATCGTCGAGCCGACGAAGACGATCCCGCGCGTGATCGTCGTCTCGATCCTCGCGGTCTTCGTCCTCTACATCCTCATGAACGTCTGCATCGTGTCGGTCCTCCCGATGGAGCGGGCGATGACGTCGAAGTCCACCGTCGCGGACTTCGTCGAGCTCCTCGCGGGGCGCCCCGTCGCGCGGGGCGTCACGCTCCTCATCCTGTGGACCGCGTTCGCGTCCGTCTTCTCTCTCACGCTCGGGTACTCGCGCATCCTCTGGGCCGCCGCGCGCGACGGCAGCTTCTTCCGGGTCTTCGCGCGCCTGCACCCGACGGAGGGCTACCCGGTCGTCGCGATCGCGGCGCTCGGCGGCGCGGCCGCCCTGTTCTCGTTCCTGGACCTCAAGGCCGTCGTCTCGGCGATCATCTCGATCCGGGCGATCATCCCGTTCCTCGCGCAGGTCGCCGGCGCGCTCGTCCTCAGAAAGACGCGCCCCGACCTGCCGCGTCCGTTCCGGATGTGGCTCTATCCGCTCCCCGCCCTCGTCGCGCTCCTCCTCTGGGGCTTCGTCCTCGTGTCGCCCGAGAAGGGCTTCAAGGCCGCGGGGCTCGCCGTGATCGCGGCCGGCGCCGTCGCGTTTCTCGTGAGATCCCGTCTCGCGAGAGAATGGCCGTTCGCCGGAGCCGCCGGCCAGGAGACGCCCGACGCATGAAGCGATTCGCCGTTCTCACGAGCGGAGGCGACGCCCCCGGAATGAACGCGGCGATCCGGGCCGTCGTGCGGGCCGGCATCGCGCTCGGCGGAAGCGTGATCGGCGTGAGGCACGGCTTCGCGGGTCTCATCGCGGGCGATCTCGTGCCGCTCGGGGCGCGGGCGGTGGGCGGCATCATCCAGCAGGGCGGGACGATCCTCGGCAGCGCCCGCTGCGACGAGTTCCGGACGCCCGAAGGGCGCGCGGGAGCGCTCGAGATCCTGCGCCGCCACGAGGTCGAGGGCCTCGTCGTGATCGGCGGGAGCGGCTCGCAGACGGGCGCCCACGAGCTGCAGAAGCTCGGCTTTCCGGTCGTCGGAGTCGCGTCCACGATCGACAACGACGTCTACGGATCGGACATCACGATCGGCGTCGACACGGCGCTCAACATCGCGCTCGAGGCGATCGACCGGCTGAAGACGACGGCGTCCTCGCACGAGCGGGCGTTCCTCGTCGAGGTCATGGGCCGCGACTGCGGATATCTCGCCCTCATGGCCGGCATCGCCGGCGGGGCCGAGTCCGTCGTCGTCCCCGAGGTTCCCGTCGACCCCGAGGAGCTGGCGCGCGAGCTCGACGCGTCCCGCGAGCGCGGCAAGAAGCACGCGATCATCGTCGTCGCCGAGGGAGCTTCGTACGACGCCGAGGGGCTCGCGCACTACTTCCGGGAGCACAAGAAGCGGCTCGGCTTCGACCTGAGGGTCACGATCCTCGGGCACGTCCAGCGCGGCGGCGCGCCGTGGGCCTACGACCGGACTCTCGCGACGCGCCTCGGAGCGGCGGCCGTTCAGCAGCTCGCGGCCGGGGAGACCGGAGTCCTCATGGGGCTCCGGGACGGGAGGATCGCCGCGACTCCGCTTCACGAGGTCGCGGGAGCGAGGAAGCCGCTCGATCCGTCGCTCTTCGAGCTGCTCCGGACGATGGCGAAGTAGGATTCTCCCGGTTAAGATCCGCCTCCGGCTCCTTCCGGGGCGACGTACCCAAGTGGTTAAGGGAAGGCTCTGCAAAAGCCTCATTCGTCGGTTCGAATCCGACCGTCGCCTCCACCTCCTCCCGCCCGAGGAGGCCCCGCCGGTACGCCACGGACACGGCCTCGACCTGGCTGTGGACCTCCAGCCGCCGGAGCAGGTTCTGGATGTGATTCCTCACCGTCGCGTGCGAAAGCGAGAGGCGGGCCGCGATGTTGACCGACCGGTAGCCGGACGCGAGGAACACGAGGATCTCGAGCTCGCGGCGCGAGAGAGCCACGGACGGTTCGGGCGGCCCCGGATGCGTCTCGGGCCGCTCCGAGACCGCGGCTCTGACCCTCGCGGTGGCGGCCGACAGCCCGAGACGATCCCCGGCTTCGAACAGGTGGATGAGCGTCGTGTAGGCCTCGCCCGGCGGGAACACGATCGTCCGCGTGACGAGACGAACCGGCGCGCCGTCGCGGTTGCGGATCTCCATGAGGAAGGGCTCGGGAACCTCGCCCCGGCGCGCCCCCAGCGCGACGCCGCAGTCCCGGAAGCAGCAGCGGTTTCCGAAGACGTCCCGGCCGGCGAACGCGTCGAAGCACCTCTTCCCGAGGACGTCGGCGGCCGTCCATCCCAGGAGGGCGGTCATGGAGTCGTTCCAGTAGACGATGCGGTGGCGGCGGTCGATGCCGCAGGCGGCGACGGCGGCGTCCGCGATGAGAGCGAGCGCATCCTTCTCGAGCCGGGCCACGCTGGCTCTCACGGGAACCCCCATGCCGGCGGGCGCGGTTTCCCTCCGCGGGCGACGTCGACCTGAGACTCAATATCATGCCGTCCCGAATTCCTGTCAAGGCGGGCCGCGGGCCCGGCGTAAGCTCGATTGCGCCGGAGTGGCGGAATGGCAGACGCAGGGGACTTAAAATCCCCGGGCCCGCAGGGGCCGTGAGGGTTCGATCCCCTCCTCCGGTACCAGGGGATCCTCGGCCCTTCCGCCTGCAACAAATCCGCCCGGATTTCGCATCCCGTTCAAGAGCCGGTGGGGAGGCCCCCGGCCGGGAAGGATGGAATGCGAGTCCCCCGGTTCGTCCGCGCGCTCCTGATCGCGTTCTCGCTGGTTTCGGGGCATCTCCTGGCGGATTCGGCCTGGACGATCCCGGGCATCGTGAACGCCGGCGGGCTGAACGGGACGCACTTCGTCTCGGACCTGACCGTCACGAACCCGGGTGCGGCGCCCGCGAACGTCACCCTGTCGTTCTTCCCGGCCGGCTCGTCGGGCGCGAGGAGCCTCACGCTCAATCCGGGCCAGACGGTCGTCTACTCCGACGTCGCCGGGGTGACGTTCGGAGTCTCGGGCGGCGCGGGCGCCCTGTCGGTTTCGTCGGACCAGCCGCTCCTCATCCGTGCGAAGACGTACAACACCGCGGCGTCCGGGACGTACGGCGTCGCCCTCCCGGTCGTGTCCACGGATCGACTCCTGTCGCCCGGGGATGTCGGCGACAGCCTCTGGATCACGCAGGATGCGTCGGGCTCGACCGGATACCGCACGAACATCGCCGTGGTCTTCCCGGACGACCCGGGCGGCGCCGCCGCCGTGACCGTCTATGACGCCGACGGAAACGAGCTGGGCAGCCAGGACTTCAGCCTCGACTCGGCGGGTCTCCAGCAGTTCTCGGTCGGGAGCTTCGCGGGGCCCGTTTCGATCGGCCGCGCGCAGATCGCGGTGACCCGCGGCCACGCGTCGGCCTACGCGGTCGTCGTCGACAACGTGACGGGCGACAGCTCGTTGTTTTCCTTCGAGGACCTGCCGGCCGGGATCCAGGACGTCCTCGTGAACGGCGTCGCTCGGGCGAGCGGCCGGAACGGAGCCTTCTTCCGGACGGACGGCCGCTTCTACAACCCGACGGACACCGACGCGACGGTGACGGTCGCGTTCCACGCGAGCGGAAACGCGAACCTCTCGCCTCAGGCAGCTTCGTTCGTCGTCCCCGCCGGCGAGATCCGCGACGTCGTCGACGTCCTGAGCTCCCTGCTGAACCTTCCGGTCGGATCGGCGGGGGCGCTGCGGTTCCAGTCGAACTGGCCGGTCGCGATCCTCTGCCGGACGAGCAACGTCGATCCGTCGGGGACCCGGCCGGGCACGTTCGGCTCGCAGCAGAAGCCCGTGCCGCTCCTGTCGTTCGTGATGTCCGCGGACGCCGGAGCCGCGGTCACGGGGATCCGCCAGGACGCGGCCTTCCGGACGAACGTCGGATTCGCCGCCGGCGCGGACGGGGCGTCGTACGCGCTCACGCTCGCAAACGCCGCCGGCGCGACCGTGGCGACGACGTCGGCCTCGCTCGGGACGTTCGGGTGGGCGCAGCCGGCGATCCAGGATCTCTTTCCGACGACGACGATTCCCGAGAACGCGACGCTGACGGTGAAAGTGACCGCAGGCAGCGTCGACGTCTTCGACTCCTCGATCGACAATCTGTCCGGGGACCCGGTCGTCACGCCGATCGCGGCTCTGCCCGCTGTCTTCCCGTCGAGCGCGACCATCGGTCCGGCGGGCGGGTCGATCCGGTCGGCCGACGGGCGGCTGACGCTGCGAGTGCCCGCGGGGGCGCTGGCGTCGCCGGTTTCGCTGTCGTTTCAGACGACGGCGAGCGGCGCGCCGCAGGCCGTGGGCTCGGGATACCAGATCCTCCCTTCCGGCGTTTCCTTCGGGAAGCCGGCTCTCCTGACGTTCTCCTACGGCGCCGCCGACATCGAAGGGTCCTCCGCCGACGCTCTCGGCCTCGCGGTGAAGACGGCCGCGGGCTGGTTCGTTTCACAGGGCCGCTCGACGGACACGGCGAGGCGTACGTGCACGGTCCCGCTGGGGGCCACGTCTTCGGCGGCGCGTGCGGCTCCTCCCGCCTCGCGGCGCGCCGCGATGGACCCGGTTCTCGTGTGGTCCGTCGTCGAGAACTGGGTTCTCGTTCCGTCCGGTCCCCTCCACGTGCTGACCGAGGGACACCTGACCTTCGCGGCCTATTCGCTCAACCCGACGGGTCCGCCGACCGGCGACGTCATCCCGGGCGGCGCGTTCACACCCATCTCCAGCAGCCCGCTGGAGGTCGAAGTCACCTGGTACGTCAACGGCATCGTGCGGGGAGACCTCGCGAACGGCACGATCGCGTCGGTGGGAAACAACGGAGTCTACTCGGCGCCTTCGTGCCCGCCGGCCCAGAACCCCGTCACGATCCGGTACGCGATCGCGAACCAGTCGACGTCCTTCGTCGGAGTCTGGAGTCGCGGGCGCGCCCATGTCCGCGTCACCCCGCGCAAGTGGAAGCTCACGCTTCTCTCCGCCGAGTTCTCGTGGAACTGCAGCCCTCTCAACGTCGTCATCTCGGACGACATCAAGTTCGGCTCCGCGGGGGTCGACCTGGTCCTCGACGACGCGTTTCACGCCGAGGGCGCGGGCTCCGCGACCGTGCGGAGCCACGCGGTCGCCGTTTGTCCGAACCTCTGCGGCGGGAACAAGCCCGGTCTCCCCGCCGTCGGAACGGCGGACTCGACTCTCGACCTGACGGTCACCGCCGACTTCGGAGTGACGTCGCCCAACTACATGGATCTCTCGGTCGACGGGATCTATCGCGGCCTGTCCGGCACGGTCGTCAGCTGTACGACGCCCGAGGGAGACACGGCGGAGGTCCCGGTCAGCCCTCTGGGGTCCATGTTCTCGTTCTACGGAAATCTGCTCCGGGCGGAGGACGGGGACGAGCTCCCGGGCCTTCCCGAAAATCTCTCCGGCTACGGCTCGATCACGACGCATTACAGGCTGGACAGCCTCTGCCCGTGACGCGGGCGCTCACCGATCGGCGGGAGTGGCTCGGCCGCCGCACGTGTCGCGCTCCCCTCGCGCGTCGTCGAGATAGCTTCGCTTGATTTTCGGGAGCTGACCCCGCCGGTCGAGGTCCTCGAGCGCGGCCGCGCTCTTCCCGAACAGCTCGCAGGCGCGCGCGCGTTCGTGCGCCGCGACGGCGCCGCTCCTGCGGCGCGCGAGGAGGTCGCGCGCGCGGCCCTTCGTCGTGTCGAGCCAGGCGCGATGCAGGGCCGCCCACGTGTCGGCCGGGTCCGCGGCGATCACGCGGTCGTAGAGCCGCTCCGCTTCGGCGTACTCTTCGAGGGCCTCCTCGGGCCGATCGAGCGCGACGAGCGCCTCGCCGACCGAGTGGAGAGAAAACGCGACGGCCAGCTGCGCGGCGGCGTCCTTCGGGTCCGCGGCGGCGAGCTCGCGGCTCAGGGCGAGGCGCTCCTCGGAGGCCGCGAGCGACGCGGGCGCCTGGCCCGACTCCGAGAGAGACGTCGCGAACTCGCCCAGCGTGAAGGCGAGGTCCTGCTTGAGGAGCGGGTTCAGGGGCCGCTCCTTGACGAGCGCCCTCTGGATCGCAAGCGTCTCCCCGAGCACGCGCCCGGCCCCGGTCGCGTCGCCGAGCGACTGGCGCGCTTCGCCGGTGACGAGGAGCGACCTCCCGAGCGCCCGACGGAGCCCGACGTCTCCCGGCTCTTCCGCGAGGAGACCGCGGAGGAGGGATTCCTGCCGCCCCAGGGGCTCCAGCGCCTCGCGGGCCTTGCCGTTTCCGACGAGGTCGAACCCGAGCATCCCGAGCCCCTGGGCGAGGTCCGAGCGTCGAGTCCGGTCCGACGGCGCGGCGTCCGCGAGGGCCTGCCGGAGGGCCACGCCCCTGCGCTGGAGGTCCAGCGCCTCGTCGGACGCGCCGGTCGTCGCGAGGATCCCGCCTCCGACGAGGCTCGCCTTCGCGAGCAGGGCCCGGTCCGAGTCCGTTGCCCCGGGTGACGCGACGAGAGGCTCGAGGAGAGCGAGGGCCTTGTGATAGCTCGCGACGGCGCCGCGCAGGTCTCCGAGGTTGGGCTGAAAAGGATTTCCCTGCACGTCGCCGACGCGCTGGTACGCCTCGGCGAGCTCGCGCGTGAGCGCCCGGTCGCCCGCCGCTTCCCGCGAGAGCCGGTCGAGGTATTCGAGCCCCCGCTTCACGACGAGCTCTCGCGCCGCCGTCGAGCCGGGGAGGTCCCGGATCGCGTCGTAGAACTCGAGGAGGTAGGAGTTCGCGAGCCTGCGGACCTCCTCGAAGCGCCGCTCGGCCTTCCTCCGCTCCCCGTTCGCGACGAGGAGGCCCGCGACGAGAGAGACGACGACGAGAGAAGCCGCCGCGAGGCCCGTCCAGTGGCGACGGGCGAACTTCCGGGCGCGATACGCGGCGGTGCCGCGCCGCGCCGCGACGGGACGGCCTTCGAGAAACCTCTCGACGTCGCGCGCGAGCTGGTCGACGGAGCCGTACCGGGCGTCGGGCTCCTTGCGGAGGGCCTTGAGGACGATCGCGTCGAGGTCGGGCGGGATCCTCGCGCCGGGAGCCGCCTCCGACGGCCGGTCCGGCTCCTCGGTGAGAACCGCGTTCAGGACCGCCGAGACATCGCCGCTCTCGGGCGACGGGTGGGGCGGCCGGTCCGCGAGGAGGACGTAGAGGAGGGCGCCGAGCGAGTAGACGTCCGTGGCCGTCGTCACGGCGTCCCCGCGGATCTGCTCCGGGCTCGCGTAAGCGGGCGTCAGGGCCCGGAGCCCCGTCGCGGTGCGTTCGGCGCCCGACCCGGCGCCCAGCAGCCGGGCGAGGCCGAAGTCGAGCAGCTTGGGCGTGCCGTCCTTCGTGACGAGGACGTTCGAGGGCTTGAGGTCGCGGTGGACCACGAGGTTCCGGTGCGAGTGCTGGACGGCCGCGCAGACGGCGAGGAAGAGCTTCAGCCTGTCGGGCACGGGGAGCGATTCCTCGCGGCAGTAGGAGTCGATCCGGCGTCCATCCACGTACTCCATGGCGAGGTACGGAAGGCCGTCCGGAGTCGTCCCTCCGTCGAGGAGCGCGGCGATGTTCGGGTGGGCGAGCGAGGCGAGGATCTGCCGCTCGCGCCGGAAGCGCTCGAGGAAGTCTTCCGAATCCAGGCCGGCGGCGACGAGCTTGAGGGCGACGTCCCGTTCGAATGCCCCGTCCGCGCGCCGGGCGAGGTGGACCGTCCCCATGCCCCCGCGGCCGATCTCCCTCACGACCTCCCACGGCCCGACCATGGTCCCCTCGGCGGCCGCGCCGAGGGTGCGGATCGCCGCGTCGACGCCGTCCGAGAGCGCGATCGACTCGGGCTCGCCGAGCAGTGCTTCGACCTCCTCGAGGAGGGCCTCGTCCTCTCCGCACGCCTCGCGCAGGAAGGCAGCCCGCTCGCCGGGCGGCAGCTCGACGGCGGCTCCGTAGAGCTCCCGCGACCTCCGGAAGAGCTCGGGCGTCACGCGGGCGCGGCCCTCATCTGACGCCGCAGCCACGCCTCGGCATGGCGGTAGTCGCGGCTCGCCGTGGCGGACGAGCAACCGAGCACCTCGGCCGACTCCTGCACGCTCAGGCCGGCGAAGAGACGCAGCTCGACGAGCCGGGCCTGCCTTTCGTCGAGCTGCGCGAGGTCCCTCAGCGACCTGTCGAGGGCGAGGAGGTCGATCGCGCGAGGCGGAACGGCGATGTCGGCGGTCTCGATCGCGACGCGCTGCCTGCCGGAACCGCGCTTGCCGGCGTCGCGCCGGCGGGCGTGATCGACGAGGACCTGGCGCATCGCGCGTGCCGCGACGCCGTAGAAGTGTCCGCGGTCCTTCCAGGAGAGGTGCCGGTCCACGAGCTTGAGGTACGCCTCGTGCACGAGCGCGGTCGGCTGGAGCGTGTGATCCGCCCGCTCCCTCCTCATCTGCGCGGCCGCGAGCCGGCGCAGATGGCGGTAGACGAGCGGAAGAAGCCGGTCGGAGGCGCCGGCGTCCCCGCGCGACCAGGCGCGGAGGAGGGCCGTCACCTCTCCGGAATCGTCGCGCTCGCCCGGTGGGTCTGACGTCATGGCGGTCCCCTCCGATCTTCGCACGCGGGCGCGCCGGTCGCTCGGATCGAGCCGCCTTACACTGCGCGCATGGATGCGCCGGGCGGCGGCCCACTCGACGCCGTGGAGCGGAGTCTGGGGCACCGTTTCCGCGACCGGCGGCTCCTCGTCCGCTCGCTGACGCACGCGTCGTTCGCGAACGAGGATCCGCACGCGGAGGACAACGAGACGCTCGAGTTCCTCGGCGACGCGCTCCTCGACCTCCTCGTCGGGGACCTCCTCGTCCGTGGGTTTCCGCTCGAGGGCGAGGGAACGCTCTCGAAGGCGCGCGCGCTCCTCGTCTCCGAGGGCCACTTCGCGGCGCTCGCGCGCCGGCTCGGACTCGGCGCGGCTCTGCGGGTCCCGCCGGCGGAGGAGCACGCGAAGCTCCGGGAGCGCGACTCCGCGCTCTCGGACGCCCTCGAGGCGGTCTTCGCGGCCGTCTACCTCGACGGGGGGTTTCAGGCGGCGCGCGACGCGGCCCGCCGGCTCTTTGCGGACGACGTGGCGGCGCTCGACCCTTCGACCCTCACGCGCCGCGACCCGAAGACGGCGCTCCAGGAGCGCGCGCAGGCCGCGGGGCTGGGCCTCCCCCTCTACCGCCTCCTGGAGGAGTCCGGCCAGCCGCATGCGCGCCGCTTCGTTTACGAGGTGACGTACGGCGAGGACCGCAGGGCGCGAGGAGAGGGGAGCTCCAAGAAGGAAGCGCAGCGGGACGCCGCGGAGCAGCTGCTCAGACTTCTCGGCGAGGCGGGGCCGCGGTGACCCTCGAAGAAATCCCCGGGTGTCCTACCTCGTCAGATCCGCCTTCAGCAGCACCCAGCCCTCGAGAGCCTTCTTGACCCGCGGGTCCGTGAACGTCCGGTGGTCGAGCTCCTTGCAGGGCAGGCACCAGTCCGCGTAGAAGTCGATCAGGACGGGCCGGCCGGCCGACTTCGCGGCCGCGACGGCGGCGTCCGAGTAGGGCCCGAAGACGGGCTCGGCTCCCGCGCGGCGGGGGAGCGCGAAGGCGGCGCCCGCGGCGAGGAGAAGGGCGGCGACCGCCACTTTCACCGCGCCGAAGCCGCGGAGGGTGGCGCCGGTCTTCTCGAAGAAGAGGAACCAGACGCCGCCCGCGAGAAGCGGCAGCGCGAGCGAGATCTCGTAGACGCGCGCGGGGAGGAGCGCGCGCAGGAAGTAGACGGCGAGCGCGAGAAGGGCGAAGCCGAAGACCCTCCGGATGGCGGTCATCCACTCGCCGGAGCGCGGGAGCGCCTTGAGGCTGCCCGAGGCGGTCCCGAGGACGAGATACGGCAGGCCGAGGCCCATCGCGAGCGTGAAGAAGAGCGCGAAGCCGACGAGCGCCGAGCCCTTCGCCGCGACGTAGGTCAGGAGCGAGAGCACGAACGGCCCGATGCACGGCGCCGCGACGAAGCCGACGAAGAGGCCCATCGTGAGGGCCCCGAGGGCGCCCGACTGCGAGCCCGTGCGGTCCGTGATGAAGTGGGGGGCCTGGATCTCGTAGAGCCCGAACATCGAGAGCGCGAGCGCGAGGACGATCGCCGCGATCGCGACGAGGACCGCGGGTTTCTGCAGCCAGGCGCCGAAGAGCGAGCCCGAGAGGGCCGCGAAGACGCCGAGGGCCGAGTAGGTCACGCTCATCCCGAGGACGTACACGAGGGCGAGGCCGAAGGTCCCGCCCGTCTTCCCGCCGCTCTGCCGGCCGAAGAAGCCGAGGGTGATCGGGATGAGCGGGTACACGCACGGAGTCAGGTTGAGGGCGAGGCCCGAGACGAAGACGAGGCCGATGAGGAGCGGCAGGCTCTTGCCCGCGAGGCCTTCCTTTTCGCCGCCGCCGCCCCGGAGGAAGTCCAGGAAGCGATCCGGCGGCTCGAAGCCGATGACGCGGCCGCCTGCCTCCCTGCCGTCCGGCCCGAGGAACAGGATCGTCGGGACGCCCTGGACGTTCCATCGCTCGCGCAGCGCGGGCGAGCCGAGTGCGGCGCCGCCGGAGGCCGCGTCTCCGCCCGAATCGGACGCGCCGGACGCGGATGCCGCGCCCGCACCGCCCGGAGGCGGCGGGCCGAAGACGTCGGCGTTCGCCGGCTTGGCGTCACTGCCGCTCTTCGCGACCTCGATCGCGAGCGTCGCCGTCCGTGTCGCGGGGGGGAGGCACTGGTTGTCGTTGCAGGGCTGGTACGAGAGAACGGCCGTGATCGTGCGCGGGCCGGGAGCGGCGGCCGCGTCCACCGCCCCCGGCGTGACGAAGACCGTCCTCCCCTCGTAGACGAGGAGCTTCTCGTCGGAGAACGCGAACTTCTTCTCGACGTGCTTCGGATACGCGACCGGCGAGAGCTTCAGGCCGGGGGCACCCTCGAGCTTCGCCTCCGTGGGGATCAGGAAATCCTCCCGGGGCGTGTGGCTGTTCACGTGCCAGCCGGGCCTGATGTCGGCGACGACGGCGAGCCGGAAGGGCTTGCCCGCGACGAGACGATCGGCGTCCGCGACGAGGCGCGGAACGACGATCTCCGAGGATTTCGGGACTCCCTGCGCGCGGCCGGCGCCCGCCGGCAGGAGAACGAGAACGGCTCCGGAGGCCGCGAGGAGACGGCGCACCGGCGTCACCCCTTCCCCCCCGCCGCCGGCGTGGCGGCCGGCACCGGAGACTCGGGCGCCTTCCCCTGGAGGGCGTCGAGAAGGGCCCGGGCCTCCGCGACGAGCGGCGAGGTCGGGTGCGCCTTCTCGAACTCCTTGAGGCGAAAGGCGGCGAGGTCCTTGCGGCCCCGCGCGATCTCGACGTCCGCGCGGCGGAGCTCGGCGCGCTCCCGGATCCGCTCGTTCTTCGCGTTCGCGGCGAGATCGTCGAGGAGGCGTGTCGCGTCGTCGAGACGGCCCGCGTCGAGGTCGAGCGAAGCCAGGTAGGCGTTCGCCTCCTCGCGGACGTCGGGCGGCGCCTTCGAGTCGAGCGAGAGCCGGCGGAACCGCCCCTCGGACTGCTCCCGCGCGCCGCGCTGGTAGAGCTGACGCGCGACCTCGTAGACGGCGGCGAGGTCGCCGGGGTTCGCGTTCTCCTCCGCCTGCGCTCTCTTGAACGCGGCCCAGCCGCGCTCGCCCTGGATGAAGGTCTCGACCCAGCCCTGCTGGGTCGTGACGCCCTCCTGGCGGCTGCACTCGATGAGGTCCGGCGTCACGACGACCCAGGTCGGGATCCCGACGACGCGCAGCCGCTGCGCGAGCCTGAGCCCGTCCGGCTTGCTGATGTCGACGGGCACCGGCACCTTGTCGCGCGTGAACGCGTAGAAGGACGTCGAGGGCGCGATGATCTTCAGCATACGGTCGCACTCGCCGCAGTCGGGGTCCGTGAAGAAGAGGAGGATCCTGCCGTCCTTGAGATCCCGGGCGCTCCCCTTGGCGATCTCGAAGGTCGGCGCCCAGATGACGTCGAGTCCCGCGGCGCCCGCGTAGGCGGAGCCCGTAGCCGGGGGGGTGGCCGGGGGGGCCGGCATAGAGGCCCCCCCGGCTGGCGACGGCGTCTTCGCGAGCTGTGCAAGTAAAGCGAGGGCCAGAAAACTCATTCGACTTCCTTCGTTTGACTATTCTAGGCGCGCCACTTATAACGCGCAGGCGTGTCGGGTGCGGATTTCCGCAAGAGACGTGCCCGCACGCGGTGCCGGTTGCCCAGGTAGCTCAGTTGGTAGAGCACGCGGCTGAAAATCGCGGTGTCGACGGTTCAATTCCGCCCCTGGGCACCATCACTTCCTTGCGCTCGCCGGCTTGGCCGCCTGCGCCCCCGCCGGCGCGAGGACGCGCAGCGCCCGGGGAAGGATCCTGATGCGGAGCGGCTCGGGATGGGCCGCGCCCGTCACGAGGTTCCCGTCCACGTGCGCCGTGAGCGGCCGGTCCGACGCCAGAACGACCTCGACCCCGCGCAGGATCGTCACCCAGGGCAGCCCCACGTGCGAGCCGTCGAGCGCCTTCGGCAGGTGCCGGAGCGCCTCGAGCCTGCCGAGGTCGCCGAGCCGGCAGACGTCGAGAAGACCGTCGTCGGGCTTCGCCTCCGGCGCGAGAAGAAAGCCGCCGCCGCTGCGCGGACCGTTCGCGACGGCCGCGAGGAGCGCACGGCCGGTGATCGTGCGGCCGTCGACCGTGACCGTGAGCGTGAAGTTCTCCCACGAGCGCAGGACGGCGAAGACCGACCAGAGGTACGCGGGAAAGCCCTTGAGGTAGCGGATTCGCGCCGCCGTCTCGGCGACGGCGCCGTCGAAGCCGAGACCCACGCCGTTCGCGAAGAAGCGCCCGTTCACCTCTCCCGCGTCCAGGACGCGCGTCGCGCCGGCCGCGATCGTGCGGGCCGCGCCTGCGAGGTCGCCGGGCCTGAGGCCGAGGAGATAGCCGTAGTCGTTGCCGGTGCCGTCCGGCACGACGCCGAACGCGGGCCGGCCCGCCTCGGGGACGCGCAGGAGGCCGTTCACGACCTCGTTCACCGTGCCGTCGCCGCCGACGGCGACGACGGCCTCGGCCCCGTCTCGCGCCGCGTCTTCCGCGAGGGCGACGCCGTGCCCGGCCCGCTCCGTCTCGACGAACGTTCCCGCGGCGCCGGCCGCGTCCAGCGCGGCGCGGATGGCGTCGCGGTCGCGGACGACGCGGCCCTTCCCCGCGGCCGGGTTGAACACGAAGACGGTGCGAATGCGGGGATTGTAGGCGGAGGGACCGTACAATGGATTCGTGGCCGTTCTGAAAGTCGCCAAGCTGGGATCGCCGGTCCTCCGCCGGCGCGCCTCCGAGATCGAAACGCAGGACCTCCGGAAGGGGCGCCTGAAGCCCCTCTTCGAGGACATGATGGAGACGATGCTCGAGTACCACGGCACCGGCCTCGCCGCGCCGCAGGTCTCGACCGGGCTGCGCGTCGTGCTCTACGAGGTGCACGGCGAGAAGAGGGGCCGGGACGTCCTCGAGGTCCCGGCGACGATCCTCGTGAACCCGACGTTCGAGGTCCTCGACGCCGCCGAGGAGGAGGACTTCGAGGCCTGCCTCTCGGTCCCGTTCCTCGCGGCGAAGGTCCCGAGGCCGAAGAAGATCCGGGTGACCGCGCTCGACACGGCGGGAAAGAGCGTCACGTACGTCGCGGAGGACTTCCACGCCCGCGTCGTCCTCCACGAGAGCGACCACCTCGACGGCGTCGTGTACCTCGACCGGGTGCGAGATCGAGCTTCCATCCGCTATACGGTGGACTTTTGAGAGACTTCTTTGAAGGTGAAGAGGGACGGGAAGCCCCATGACCTTCTGAGAAAAGCGCCGATGCCCGACGCACGACAGCTGACAACAGACGAGAAGAGGAGCTTGATGCTTCTCAAGTTCCGGCCCGTGTGCATCTGCAACACGATCCGGGGGCCGCGCGTGACGGAGGCGATCGCCCGGGGCGCGCGGACGGTCGAGGACGTCGCGCGGGCGACCGGCTGCACGACCGGGGAGTGCGGGGGCGAGCGCTGCCGGCCCGTGATCGAGGCGATGCTCGCGGAGGCTCAGGCGAGGGTGTAGGTCCCCGCCATGAGCCGCTTGACCACGTCCTCGGTCTCTTCCTTGCCCGGCACGCAGAGCGACAGGTTCTTCTCGCTGCCGTTCGCGATCGCCTTCGCGTAACCCTCGCAGTCGTACCCGCAGGCCGTGCAGTCGGTCTGGGCCATCGCCGCGTACAGCTTCAGCGCGAGGTCGCCCGCCTTCGCCATCTCCATCCGCTTCGGAAGCAGAATCGTCTCGTCGTGGAAGGGCGGGGCCTCTTCCTTCTTCTTCGCGGGCGGGACGGCCGACTCGTCCTTCTTGTCCGTGTACTCCCACGTCCCGAACGACAGGCACTTCGGGCAGCAGAACGTCCAGTCCCACTCGAGAGGGAAGCGCGTCGCGGGAATCCGCTTGACGTAGAGCGGCTCGAAGTCCTGCGGACAGACCGGGTTCTCGCGCTCCTGGGCGTCGCGGACCATCGACTTGATGTGCGACGGAGAGAACTCGATCTGGCGCGGCTTCTGGTCGAAGCGGAAGTGCTCCCCTCTCGTCCCGATCATCACGACCTGCGGCGCGAAGTTCCTCTCGACGAAGAAGGCCCGCATGGGCCGTCCCGTCTTCGGCGACGGCACCGGCTCGCCCGACCAGAATCTGTGCAGGAGACGGGCGCTCTCCTCGTACGTGAGTCTCATGCGCGCCGATGATAGCGGATGTCAGGCGGGCCTGTAGTCGGGGTCGCCGACGAACGGATTGCGGCGGCCCTCCTCGGCGACGGTCGTCTCGGGTCCGTGGCCCGGGACGACGCGCAGTCCTCCGGGGAGCGTCAGGAGCCGGTTGCGGATCGACGCGAGGATCTGCTCCGTCGAGCCTCCCCAGAGGTCCGTCCTTCCGATCGAGCGGCGAAAGAGCGTGTCGCCCGAGAACAGGACGTCGCCCTCCTCGCCCTCCATGCGGAACGAGAGGCTGCCCGGCGTGTGGCCGGGCGTGTGCAGGACGTGGAGGGCGCCCGCTCCGCAGGCGATGCGGTCGCCGTCGACGAGGAGCCGGTCGACGATGCCGGGTTTGTCCAGCGTAACGCCGAACGACTTGCCCTGCTCGTCGAGGTTCTGGTAGAGGGGGCGGTCGCCTTCGTGCAGGAGGATCGGCGCGCCCGTGATGCGCTTGAGGAGGGCGGAGCAGCCGATGTGGTCGAAGTGAGCGTGCGTGTGGACGAGGGCGACGGGCGTCAGGCCCGCGCCGGAGAGCGCCTCGAGGATGCGGTCGGGCTCGTCCCCGGGGTCCACGACGACGGCCTCGCGCGTCGTCGGGTCCGCGACGATCGCGCAATTGCACTGGAGCGGTCCGACCGCGAACGTCTCGATGAGATACAGGCCCATTCGAGGCGCATTATCCCGCTAGACTCGCCCGAATGCCCAAAGCGGACGTCCTCCTCGAGATCTCGCGCGTCCTCGTCGCGCTCGGGCTGTCCGTCTTCGTCGGCATCCCGCTGGCGCGTTTCCTCGACTGGATGACGAGAGGGGAAGAGGAGAAAGAGAAGAGAGAAGAGAAGATCTTCTTAGAAGGTGAAGAGGGAAAAGAGCGCCTCGGCCGGGCTCGGTTCGTGGCGGCGGGCGCGCTGCTGCTGGGGGTCCTCCTCGAGGTCCAGGTGCTCGGCAGCTCGCTTCCGCCACGGCACGTGTGGCGGGCGGGCGCGATCTTTCTCCTCGTGGCGTCTCTGGTTTCGACGGTCATGGTCGTGCTTCCCCGGGAGCGCTACTACCTCGAAAAATCTCTTTCACCCGAAGAAAGTCTTCGACGGCCGTGGGTGAGTCGAGCCAATGCCGCGCGGCGCCGGGCGGCCCGAATCGATTTCCTCGGCTTCCTCCTCGCCCTCGCCGCGCTCGTTCTGGGATGATCCGGGGCATGGCCTCTCCCGCTTCCGACTTCCGTTCCGACACCGTCACGAAGCCCACCCCGCGCATGCGCCAGGCCATGGCCGAGGCCGAGGTCGGCGACGACGTCTACGGCGAGGACCCGACGGTCCGGCGCCTCGAGGAGAAGACCGCGGAGGTCCTCGGGCAGGAGGCGGCGCTCTTCGTCCCGACGGGCTCGATGGGAAACCAGATCTCGCTCCGCGTCCACGGGCGCTCCGGGAGCGAGGTCATCCTCGAGAGCCGATGCCACATCTTCCACTACGAGATGGCCGGCATGGCCGCTCTCTCGGGGCTCCTCCCGAGGCCGATCGAAGGCACGCGGGGCCGCCTCGCGCCCGCCGACGTCGCCGCGTGGATCCGGCCCGACTCCGTCTACTACCTCCCGCGGACGTCCGTCCTCGCGCTCGAGAACACGCACAACGGCGCGGGCGGCGCCGTGATCCCGCGCGCGGCGCTCGAGCCGCTCCTTTCGCTCGCGAAGGCGAGCGGGCTCAAGGTCCATCTCGACGGGGCGCGGCTCTGGAACGCCGCGGCGGCCCTCGGGGTCACGGAGGCGTCGCTCGCCGCCGGGTTCGACTCCGTCATGACCTGCTTCTCGAAGGGGCTGAGGGCGCCGGTGGGAAGCGCCGTCTCGGGCTCGAAGGACTTCATCGCGGAGGCCCGGCGCGTGCGCAAGCTCTTCGGGGGCGGGATGCGCCAGGCGGGCGTGATCGCGGCGGCGGCGCTCGTCGCTCTCGAGGAGGAGCGCAGCCGCCTGCCCGAGGACCACGCGCGGGCGACGAAGCTCGCGGCCGGCCTCGCCGGGCTCAGCGGCATCCGCATCGAGCCCGCGTCCGTCGAAACGAACATCCTGCGCTTTTCGTTCGAGAGCCGGTGGGGCGATTCCGCTTCGCTCCTTTCGAAGCTCGCCGCACGCGGCGTTCTCGCCGGCGACTCGGGGCCGGACGCGATCCGGATGGTGACGCACGCCGACGTCAACGACATCGACGTCGAGCGCGCGCTCCGCGCCTTCGGGGAGATCGCCAAGGGGCACTGAGGCTCGTCGGCCCGGGGCAGCCGCCTCCGCGGCTGCCCGGAGCTTTCTCAGGAGACGAAGGGGCCGACGAGCCTCTAGGGCAGGACCGTCCTCGGGTCGTTCGTCGTCTGGTCGATGATCGCGGCGTACGTCGCGACGCGGGCCCCCGGCGTCGTCGTCGAGACCTGAAGCGCCGCGTTCGACGTGCCGTCCGGGGCACCGAGCGCCGTGACGACCCCGCTGACCTGCGTCATCTCGTACGGCGCGAGGTGGTACGTCCGCGCCCCGAACGTCGCGCCCGCGGCCGACAGGAGCGTGAGGACGACGTCCGCGCTCTGGCCGGTCGCGTTCGCGATCACGGCGTTCGTCCGGAACGCCGAGTCCTGGCGGAGCCCGACGAGGACGCGCGGCGCGGCGGACGTCACGAAGTCGGCGGGGCCCGCCGCGGGGACGGACTGCCCGAACGTCCCGATTCCGTCCGGCGGCGGCGTCGACGTCTGGCTGAGGACCTTGAGGTTCGCCGAGGCGGAGGTGACGAGGATCGCGCCGTACCCGCTCGCGACGCCGAAGACGGACCCGAGGACGTCCGCGAACGTGACCTCGGCGCCCGCGGCGATCGTCCGCGTGACCTCGGGCCCCGAGGTGCCGTCCTGGTCGTGGCCCAGGAACTTGAGCGTCGCGGCCGCGTCCGCCGTGTCCGCGTTCCCGATCGTGAGGTCGGTCGTGTAGAAGGCGTTGTTCGCGCCCTGCGCGTGCGCGCTGGACGGCAGGAGCCACGTCGCGTTCGTCCCGAGGTTCCCGAGCGTCACGGGCAGGATCGTCCGCGGGTCGTTCGTCTTCTGGTCGATGACGGCGGCGTACGTCGCGACGCGCGCGCCTCCCGTCGGCGTCGAGACGACGACGTACGCGTCCTTCGTGCCGTCGGGGCCGCCGAGCGCCGTCACGACGCCGCCGATCTGCGTCATCTCGAGCGGGCTCAGGTCGTAGCCGTGGGCGCCGAGGAGCGTCCCCGAGGGGCCGAAGAGCTCGAGGTCGACGTGAGCCGCCGCCTCCGTCATGTTCGCGATGACGGCGTTCGTCCGGAACGCGGAGTCCTGCCGCAGCGAATAGAGTGCCCGGGGCGACGCCGGCGTGACGGGGTCGTTGCCGGTCGCCGCGGGTACGGCCTGGCCGAACGTGCCGAGGCCGGACGGCGGGGGCGTGGAGGTCTGGCTGACGACCTTGAGCTGGTTGGAGTCGGCGTCGATGCGGATGGCGCCGTAGCCGCTCGCGACGCCGAACAGGGAGCTCAGGACGTCCGGGAACGCGACCGTCTGGCCGGCCGGGACGACGCGCGTGACCGTCGCCCCGCCGGTGCCGTCCTGGTCGTGCCCGAGGAACTTCAGGCTCAGCGTCGCGTCGGCCGCGCCCCAGTTCGTGAGGGTGAGGCCCGTCGTGTAGAACGCGTTGTTCGCGCCCGAGGCGTGCGCGCTCGACGGCAGGACGTACGTCGTCGGGATCGCCGTCGAGCCTTCGAACCAGCCGAGGTCGCGCAGCGCCGGAAGGGTCGCGTCGCTCGTGAGGCCGAGGTCCGCGTTGATGTACGGCTCCATGAGCAGGCTCGGGATCGCGCTCTCGTCCCAGTGCGAGATCGAGGAGCCGGCCAGATAGGGATTCGGCGTGAACATGACGATGTGGCCCGAGGCGTCGGCCCCGGCGTACTGCGTCGTGTCGGCGCCGAGGAAGGCCGTCGCGGGGAGGTTCGAGCTCAGCCTCGCGCCGTCGGCCTGGGAGACGAACACGGAGGGGATCGTGATCGTGGCGTCGGTGCCGCCCATGTTGATCACGCTCTCGGACTGGTTGTCCGCGACGATGACCGCCGTCGCGCCCGCGTTCTGGGCGTTCTTGACCTTGATGACGAAGGTGCAGCTGCCGCGATCGACGAGGGCGATGTTGCCGGCGACACCGGAGGCGTTCGTGAGCGCGCTGCAGGCGTCCGTCGTCGAGGCTCCCGAGGCATCGCTCGGGTCCGTGGCGGCGACGACGTGACCGCTCACGGAGACGCTCGAGAGCGACGGCCCGAAGGAAGCGGTGCCGAGCGTGTAGCTCCCCGCGGCGGCCGCGGGCGCCGACACGCTCAGACCGACCCGGCCCTTGCTCAGGAACGAGAGCGCGAACCTCGTCGCGTTCGGACCCGTCCAGACGACGTTGCCGGCGTTCGTGACGGAGGAGAGACGCTGCGCGTCCGTGATCTGGTCCCACGTCTTCCCGAGCGTCGCGTCGAGGAGGAACCGGTCGAAGGCCCCCGGGATGTTCTGCGAGAACGTCCCCGACGAGGAGGCCTTCGAGTAGTACCCGAGGCCGTGCGCGAACTCGTGAAGGACGGTGGTCTGGAGATTGACGTTCGACCCCGCGTTGTCGTCGAGGCCGAGATAGAACGAGGTGCCGGCCAGGCAGTTCGCCTGGCCGAGGTTGCTGTTGAACGTCGCGTTCATGGCGCTCGTCGTCGGGTCGAGCTCGGTTCCGGTCAGCTTGTCCGCCTCGGCGCGGGCGTACCACGTGGAGGGCAGCGGCGCGCCCGAGAAGTCGCGCACGGACGTCGTCGCGTACGTGGAGCCGAGGATCGCGGACGTCGCGTTGCACGAGAGCGGCTGGAAGCTCGCGTCGACCTTGATCGTCACGTTGCCCGGGATCAGCGAGCCCCAGATCCGCGCGACTTCCTGGAAGACGATCATGCGCTGCTGGCCGACCGTCGTGCCCGTGTTGCCGCCGACGGGCGTCGCGGGCGTCGGGTCGTTGAAGCCCTGGCCGGCGGCGTCCTTGTCGACGATGACGAATGTGGCGGCGGCACCGGGACGGGGCCCGAGCGACGCGGCGAGGACGAGGACGGCGGCGATCCGGCGTTTCATGGCGCGTCCTCAGCGGTCCGCGCTCTTCGGCGGGGCGGGGGCCGCAGCCGCGGCGACCGCCGCCCGGGCGGCGTCGGCGCCGTGCACGCACGAGTAGGACAGCGTGCCGTCGGCGTTCCGGGTCGCGACCGCGTAGTTCGCGTTCTCGGGTCGCTCCTTGAGCATCACGGTGCCGTCCGGAAGAGTCACGATCTCGGGCGAGGGGGCGACGAGCGGCCGCCTGCCGAGGAGCTGCTCGCGCTCGGCGGCCGTCGCGGGACGCAACTCGCCCGTCACGGGATCCTTGGTGACGATCAGGTTCGAGGCGCCCGCGGCTCCCTTCGGGACCGTCTTCTCGACGGTCTTCTTTTTCGCCCCTTTCACCTCCTTCGCCGGCGCCGCCGGGGTCGCGGCAGGGGCGGGCGGATCGTCCGCGGGGGCCGGGAGCGCGAGAAAGGCCGAGAGCACGAGGAGAACACGGGCAGCCTTCATGGAATCTCCCTCCCGCGGCCATTCCGGCCGGCGCACGCCGCTATTTTATCTTCGCGACGAGGTCGATCTCCACTCGGGCGCCGGCGGGCAGCGCCGCGACCTGCACGGTGGAGCGCGCGGGCCGGTGGGGTCCGAAGCGGGCCGCGTAGACCTCGTTCATCGTCGCGAAGTCGGCGAGGTCCGCGAGGTAGACGGTGGCCTTCACCGCGTCGCCGAGCGCGAGCCCCGCGCCTTCGAGAATCGCCTCGAGGTTGTCGAACACGCGGTGCGTCTGCGCCGCGATGTCGCCCGCGACGAGCTTCATCGTCGCGGGGTCGAGCGGGATCTGGCCCGCGGTGAAGAGGAAGCCTCCGGCGACGATGCCCTGCGCATACGGGCCGATGGCTTTCGGGGCGCTTGCGACGGCGATGGTCCTGAGGTCGCTCATTTCTTCGGGTCCCAGACCGCCACGTGCGGCAGGTTGCGGTATCTCTCGTCGAGGTCGAGGCCGTAGCCCACGACGAACTCCGGTCCGATCTCGAAGCCGAGGAAATCCACGCGGATGTCCCGGTTCTCCGGGAGCTGCTTCTTGAGGAGGGCGGCGATCCCGAGGGACCGCGGGCTGCGCGAGGAGAGGAGCTCGAGGATCTTGCGGAGCGTGAGGCCCGTGTCGACGACGTCCTCGAAGAGGAGCACGTCGCGGCCGGCGACGTCCATCGAGAGGTCCTTGACGAGCTGGATGTTTCCCGACGAGCTCGTCCCGGCGTAGGACCGCACCTGCATGAAGTCGACGCTCACCGGGATCGTGAGGCGCTTCAGGAGGTCGGTCAGGAAGAACACGGAGCCCTTGAGCACTCCGACCGCGAGGAGGTCCCTCCCCGCGTAGCGGGCGTCGATCTCCTTCCCGAGGACGTCGAGGCGCCTCGCGATGGTCTCCTCGGAGAGCAGGATGCGGTCGATCACGGCGGGGGAGACTATCACCGGAAAAACGCGCCCCCGGGCGCGGTTTTGTAAGATGCGCGGTCACCGTGAACGAGAAGGAGCGAGATCCGGAGAGCGTCTCTCGGGCGTACGCGCGCCTGTCCGAGAAGTTCAAGGCGCTCTGGATGTTCCACCAGTTTCTCCAGGGCGTGAACAGGACGAGCCTGAAGGGCGCGCCGCTGCCCGAGGTCCCTTTCGCGCCGCTCTACGAGCAGATCAAGCGGATCAAGGAGACGAAGGGAGTCGAGGACGAGGGGACGACGAAGGCGGCCATGCGCCGGCTCGACGGCGAGCTGGACAACCTCCATGAGAGGCTCGCGGACGACGACCGCCTGATCCCGCCCTCCACCCTCCGACAGTTCTTCGAGCGCGTGAAGGCCGGAGACGAGGAGCTGCTCCTCTCGATCCTGAAGTTCTACTACTACGCCCGGACGCTCGGTCCCGACGAGATGGACAAGGTCGACTTCCTCCTCACGCGCCTCGGCACGGCGAAGGACGCCCGTGGCGAGGTCGTCCTTCGGCCGCCCTCGGACCTCAACAAGCTGAGCGAGGCCCTGCTCTCGCTGACGGACCGGCCGCCGGTCGCGCCGTCCGAGGTCCAGTCCGTCATCTCCCTCCTCGACCTCCTCCGCCGGGACCTCGAGGCCTGCGAGCGCTTCGAGGACCTGACCCGCAAGAAGACGCTCGAGAACATCCGGACGCTCAAGCACCGCCTCGGAGCGGCCTTCTACGCGCCCGAGGTCATGACGGCCGTGCTCGCGTCGAACGTCGCGGTCAAGAAGAAGTTCCAGCGTCTCTACAAGGAGGAGGAACGGCGCATCCTCGAGGCCTCGCGCGACGTCATCGCGAAGGAAAGGGATCTCGAGAGGGACACGCGGTTCATGAGCGCCGAGTTCCGCGAGGACCTCGAGCGCTTCCGGAAGGACAAGGAGGACTTCGAGCGGGCGAGCCGGCGCCGCGGCGTGAGGCCTCGCGACGTCAAGCGCCTCAAGGAGTCGCTCCACCGCCTCCTCGCGCGCCTCGACCCCGCCGCCGCGGACGACCTCGACCTCGGCTCCGACTCCACGGCCGGGAGCGGCAGCGGCGTGAGGCGGCGGAAGGCCGCCGCCGCGGGAGCGACGCCGATTCCCGCGCGGGCGGCGGGCGCCGCGTGGCGGGCCGAGAACGACCGCCTCACGAGCGAGATGTCCCGGCGCGTCCTGTCCGCGGTGGACCTCCTGAAGTCGGGGGGTGGCCCGTCGGTCAAGGACCCGGGCTCGCGGCTCGAGGACTGGGAGGTCCGTTCGGCCTTGCGCGTCTACCGCTCGAACCGCGAGGAAGGGGAGCCCCTCACGTCGCACGAGAGGCTGTTCTTCAACGCCGCGGTCCTCCGGAGCCGCATGGACGAAGAAGCCCAGAAGCTCCGGGACCTCGTGAAGGAGGTCGGAGAGTCCTCGGCGGCGGACGCGACGATCGCGGCGGCCGGGAAATGCCTCACCCGCGCCCGCGAGATGGACCGGATGTTCCGCGAGGCGCTCCACGTCGCCGAGGGCCAGCCCGCCGCCTGGAAGCAGCTGACGCGCTCGCGGTTCCGGCATCTCCGGGCCTTCGCCGGCCTGTGGCTTCTGTTCAGCGCGCTCGGCGGCGAGTAGCGCGTCCCCCGTCGGCGGGATGGTCTAATCGGCCGCGATGTCGAAGCCCGAAGAGCCGAAGCCGCCGGAGGCGGACGTTCCCGAGCAGATCGCGAACCGCCGCGCGGCCCGCGGCCGGATCGCGGCCCTCGGCCGGCCTCTCTACCCGAGCCGCTGGGACCCCACGCACCTCGTCTCGGACGTCGTCGCGCGCTGGTCCGCCAGAGACGCGGCGGCGCTCGAAGCCGAGCCCGAGGCGGAGCGGCGCGTGCGCGTCCCCGGCCGGATTCTCGCGATCCGGAAGATGGGGAAGGCCGTTTTCGTCGACCTCTCGGACGGCGCGGCCCGCGTGCAGGCGTACCTCAAGAAGGACCTGCTCCGGCCCGGCGACTGGGACCTCCTCGAGCAGCTCGACCTCGGCGACCACGTGGGCGTCGCGGGCGCCGTCTTCCGGACGCGCACGGGCGAGCTCTCGGTCAAGGGCGCGTCGCTCGACCTCCTCGCGAAGTCCCTCCGGCCGCTCCCGGACAAGTGGCACGGCCTGACGGACGTCGAGCGCAAGTACCGCCAGCGGTACGTGGACCTGATCGTCTCCCCCGAGACGCGTAAGACGTTCGAGGTGCGCGCGAGGATCGTCGCGTACGTGAGGCGCTTTTTCGACGCGCGGGGGTTCGTCGAGGTCGAGACGCCGATGATGCAGACGCTCGCGGGCGGCGCCGCGGCCCGGCCCTTCGTGACGCACCACAACGCACTCGATCTCGACCTCTTCCTGCGCATCGCGCCCGAGCTCTACCTCAAGCGGCTCGTCGTGGGCGGGTTCCCGAAAGTCTACGAGATCAACCGCAACTTCCGGAACGAGGGGATCTCGACCCAGCACAACCCCGAGTTCACGATGCTCGAGTTCTACACGGCGTACGCGGACGCGCGCGACCAGATGGCGCTCACCGAGGAGCTCTTCGCGGGCGCCGCGCAGGAGATCCTCGGGACGACGGAGCTGCCGTGGGGCGACGAGACGATCTCCCTGAAGGCGCCGTTCCGCAGGGTGAGCATGGTGGACGCGATCCTGGAGAATCTTTCTGCTTCGGAAGAAGAGAAGATTTCTTCGAATGGTCCCGAGCAGGCGGGCGGCCGCATCGCGGTCACCCGCGAAACCCTCGCTGATCTTCACCTTCTAAGAAAGACTGCGGAGCATTTTGGCGTGGAGTCGGTCGAGCGGTTCGGCGATTCGAAAGGAAAGCTCTTAGCAGAAGTCTTTTCGGCCGTCGCGGAGCGACGGCTTCTTCAGCCGACGTACATCGTCGATTACCCGGCCGAGATCTCTCCACTCTCGAAGACGAAGCCCGGCGACCCCTCCACCGCCGACCGCTTCGAGCTTTTCATCGGCCGCATGGAGGTCGCGAACGGCTTCTGCGAGCTGAACGACCCCGACGAGCAGGCCGAGAAGTTTCGCGCGCAGGTCGCCGAGCGAAAGAAGGGCGACGACGAGGCGATGCTCTACGACGAGGACTACGTCGAGGCGCTCTCCTACGGGATGCCGCCGACGGCGGGGGAGGGCGTCGGCATCGACCGCCTCGCCATGCTCTTCACGAACTCCCATTCCATCCGCGACGTGATCCTGTTCCCGTTGATGCGACCCAAGTGAAGATGAGGAAGAGAATTTCTCTCATATGCGGCGGCTGCTGTTGCAGCCGCCGATATCAGGAAATCTTCTCTCGAACGGCCGCTGTCAAGGGCGCGCGAAGCGCGCCGCGAAGCGGTCTTCGACCCTGGACAGCGACCGTTCGAGGAATATCCGAAGCAGAGAACTCTTGATCTCCTTCTTCCTCGCCCGCCGCTATCTCCTCGCGTCGCGCCGCGACGCGCAGGTGGGAGTCGTCGCGCTCGCGGCGTTCCTCGGCCTCGCGCTCGGCGTCGCCGCGCTCGTCGTGTCGCTCGCGCTGCTCTCGGGTTTCCAGACGAACATCCGCAAGCGCCTCCTCGCCGAGACGCCGCACCTTCTCGTGACCCCCGCGGGGCGCGGCGAGTTCCACGACGCGGACCGGATCGCGGGAAGGCTCGCGGCCCTTCCCGGCGTCGCGGCCGTCTCGCCCGTCGCGAAAGGCCGCGTGTGGGTGAGCCTCGGCGGCCAGGCGATGCCCGTGATCGTCGTCGGGCGCGAAAAGCAGAAGGGGCTCGTCCTCGACGCGTCCCAGGCCCGGCCGATCGGCCTGGTCGCCGGAGAGACCGTCACGCTCGTCTCCTCCCGCTCGCGCCTCTCGCCCCTCGGGCCCGTGCCGATCGTCGCGACGATGAGGATCACAGGCATCGCGCCCTCGAACACGGGCCGGAAGGCCGCCGAGGCCTCGATGCCCCTCGAGGACGCGCGGCGCCTGTTCGCTCTCGGCCCGGACGGCTCGACCGGCTACGAGGTGCGCCTTCGCCATCCCGAGAGCGCCCCGAAGGAGGCGGCGGCGGTGGCGGCCGCCCTCGGACCCGCCGTCGCGGTCGCGACGTGGGAGGACCAGAACCGCTCGCTGATGCTCGCCCTTCGTCTCGAGCGCATCGCTCTCTTCGCGGCGATCTTCCTGATTCCGATCGTCGCGGGCCTCAACCTGGCCGCCACGTCCGCGGTCCTCGCCGCCACGCGCGCGGGAGACGCGGCGATCCTGTCGGTTCTCGGGGCCTCGCCCCGCGCGGTCGGGCGCGTCTTTCTCGCGGCGGGCGCCTGCGTCGGCGCCGCCGCGACCGCCGCCGGGCTCCTCCTCGGCACGCTCGCGGCCGTTCTCATCGACCGCGCCGGCCTCATCCCGCTCCCGGTGCAGCTCTACGGGATGGTCCACGCCCCGCTTCGTGTCCAGCCCCTCGATCTTCTCGCGATCGGTGCTCTCTCGGTCCTGTGGTCGCTCCTCGCGGCGTCGATCCCGGCCCGCACGGCCTCGCGGCTCTCCCCGGTGGAGGCGCTCCGTGGCGCCTGAGCCGCCGCTCCTCGCGGCCGAGGGGCTCGCGAAGGGCTTCGGCGCCGGCGAGGCGCGCGTCGAGGTCTTCCGGAGCGTCTCGCTGAGCGTCGGCTCGGGCGACCTGCTCGCGATCACGGGCCCCTCCGGCTGCGGAAAGTCCACGCTCCTCCATCTCTTCGCCGGCCTCGACGCGCCGGACGCGGGACGCGTGAGAGTGGACGGCACCGACTGGGCCGCCCTGACGCCCGAGGGCCGCGCGGCGGTCCGTGGCACGACGATCGGCTTCGTCTTCCAGTTCCATCATCTCCTCCCGGAGCTCACCGCGGAGGAAAACGTCGCGCTGCCGCTGTTCCTCGCGGGGGCCTCGGAGGAGAGCGGCCGCCGCGAGGCGCGCGAGGTCCTCGCGCGGGTGGGCCTCGAGGCGCGGGCTTCGGCGCTCCCGCGGACCCTCTCGGGCGGGGAGCGCCAGCGCGTCGCGATCGCCCGCGCCGTCGTGAGGCGGCCGCGCCTCCTCCTCTGCGACGAGCCGACGGGGAGCCTCGACGCCGCGCACGCAGCGGCCGTGTTCGAGCTCCTGACGAGCGTCGCGAGGGAGCGCGCGGGGGCCGCGATCGTCGTCACGCACGACCCGGAGTGGGCGCGTCGCTGTGCTAGCATCAAATTGCTGGGAGGAGAGGGCTTGAGCGACTCTGCTTAGGAGCTTCTCCGCCTTTTTGCCGGGCAGAAACGGCGGCGAGAAACGATGTTCGAAAAATACAACGAGAAAGCGCGCCGGGCCCTTTTCTTCGCCCGCTACGAGTCGTCGAAGCTCGGCTCGAAGGTCATCGAGTCCGAGCACATCCTGCTCGGGATCCTCCGCGAGGGCGAGGACATCATCAAGGAGATCTTCGCGCGCTTCAACGTGAAGCCCGAGGAGATCCGCCGCGAGATCGAGGGCGATCGCGTCTTCGTCGAGCGCGTGTCCTCGACACAGGAGCTCCCGCTCTCGGAGGAGTCGAAGAAGATCCTCGCCTACGCCTCGCACGAGGCGGAGTCGATGATGCATCCCTACGTCGGCACGGAGCATCTCCTCATCGGCATCCTCCGGGTCGACCCGTGCGTCGCCGGCCGCATCCTCATGGCCCACGGCTTCAACCTCTACGGCGTGCGCGAGGAGACGATCGCCCTCATCAAGGAGCGCGAGGCCTCCAAGCAGAAGAAGGAGCTCCCCTTCCTCGCCGAATACGCGCGCGACCTCACCTCGCTCGCCCAGCAGGGCGCCTTCGACCCGCTCGTCGGGCGCGACGCGGAGGTCGAGCGGATCATCCAGATCCTCTCGCGCCGCACGAAGAACAACCCGATCCTCCTCGGCGAGCCGGGCGTCGGAAAGACGGCCATCGTCGAGGGGCTCGCGCAGAGGATCATCGAGGGAGGCGTCCCCCTCTTCCTCGCGCAGCGCAAGATCCTCGCGCTCGACCTGTCGCTCATCGTCGCGGGCACGAAGTACCGCGGGCAGTTCGAGGAGCGCCTCAAGGGGATCCTCAAGGAGCTCAAGGAGAACCAGGACCTCATCGTCTTCATCGACGAGATCCACTCCCTGATCGGAGCGGGCTCCGCGGAGGGCTCGCTCGACGCCGCGAACATCCTGAAGCCCGCCCTCTCGCGCGGGGAGATCTCGTGCATCGGCGCGACGACGCTCAAGGAGTACCGCAAGTACATCGAGAAGGACCGCTCGCTCCTGCGCCGTTTCCAGGCCATCACGGTGGCGCCCCCCGACGAGGAGGAGACGCTGCAGATCCTGGAAGGCGTCCGCGAGCGCTACGAGAAGTTCCACCGCGTCCGGTACACGAACGACGCGATCAAGACCGCCGTGTACCAGGCGAACCGCTACATCCCCGACCGCTTCTTCCCGGACAAGGCGATCGACATCCTCGACGAGGCCGGCGCCAAGGTGAAGCTCCGCAAGACGGCGGACACGCAGAACCTCAGACGCCTCGAGAACGAGATCAAGCAGATCGTCAAGGAGATGAAGAAGGCGATCTCCGAGAAGGACTTCGAGCGCGCCGTGTTCCTGCGCGAGCGCGAGATCGAGATCAAGGAGGAGATCGAGCGGACGAAGACGGCCTCGCTGGACGAAGCGGTCGCGGTGGACGTGACCCGCTCGGACGTCGAGGAGGTCATCTCGAGCTGGACCGGCATCCCCGTGACGTCGCTCCAGATGGAGGAAGCCGACCGGCTCCTCCACATGGACGAGACGCTCCGCAAGCGCGTCATCGGCCAGGACCGCGCGATCGGGGCGATCAGCCGCGCGATCCGGCGCTCGCGCCTCGGCGTGAAGAACCCGAACCGGCCGATGGGCTCGTTCATCTTCCTCGGGCCCTCGGGCGTCGGGAAGACCGAGGTCGCGCGCCGCCTCGCGGAGTTCCTCTTCGACAACCAGAAGGCGCTCGTGCGCTTCGACATGTCCGAGTACATGGAGAAGCACGCCGTCTCGAAGCTGATCGGCTCGCCGCCCGGCTACGTGGGCCACGAGGAGGGCGGCCAGCTCACGGAGCGCATCCGGCGGCAGCCCTACTCCGTGATCCTCCTCGACGAGATCGAGAAGGCGCACCCCGACATCGCGAACCTCCTCCTCCAGATCCTCGAGGACGGCCAGCTCACGGACGCCTACGGCAACGTCGTCGACTTCAAGAACACCCTCATCATCATGACCTCGAACATCGGGACGAAGTACCTCGTCACCGGGAGCCGCATGGGCTTCGGCGAGGGCAAGAACGCGCCCGAGAAGCGCGAGGTCGAGGAGATGGTCCTCAAGGAGCTCCGCCGCGAGTTCTCGCCGGAGTTCATCAACCGCATCGACGAGATCATCGTCTTCAACCCGCTCGGCCTCGAAGAGCTGCGCGCGATCGGCCGGCTCCTCGTCGACGACGTCGCCCTGACGCTCAAACACCGCGGGCTGACCCTCGTCGTGACCGACGCCGCGGTCGACTGGCTCCTGAAGGCTTCCGGCCACGACCAGCACTCCGGCGCCCGCCCGCTCCGTCGGACGATCCAGCGCCACGTCGAGGACGCGGTATCGGAATTGCTGATCGCGTCCCGAGAGTCGATCGAGTGCGTCGAAGTGACCGTCGAAGGGGACGAGCTCAAGGTCCAGATCCGGGTCCCCGAGCCCGTCGGGACGGACCGGTAGCGCGCTTGACGCCTCGACGGACGTTCGGCGGTGCCGTCCGCGACGCCGGGGCGCGTCCGGCGCGCGCTCTCGCGGCGGGCCTTTTCGGCGCGGCGCTGCTCGCCGGCGAGGCGGCTCTCGCGCAGGCTCCTTCGCCGACACCGACGCCGGCGCCCGCGGGAGGCTTCGGCGCGAAGCCGGAGTCGCCGATGTCCGGCGCGATGGGGGCCGCTCCGTCCGTGAAGCTCGCGCCGGAGACTCCGGGAGGCGCGGCGAAGAGCCCCCTCCCGCGGCTCCTTCAGATCGTCGTGAAGGGCGGCAAGACGACCGCGCCCGAGACGGTCGCGTTCTACCTCGGCCTCAAGGTGGGAGAGCCCTACGACGACGAGGTCGCGAGGCGGAACTTCACGAAGCTCTGGGACTCGGGGCTCTTCGAGGACGTCACTCTCGAGAAGGACGTGACCCCACAGGGGGTCGTCCTCACGGCGACGGTCGTCGAGCGGCCGACGGTCGCCGACCTCGAGTTCCGCGGCAACAAGAAGCTCACGACCTCGCAGCTCAAGGACAAGCTCAAGGAGGGGAAGGCGGAGATCCGCATCGGCGGTCCCGTGTCGTTGCGCGACGTCGCCAAGGCCAAGGGAGTCCTCCTCGAGGGTTACAAGGCCGAGGGGTTCCGCTCGGCGTCCGTCGAGGCGCAGCTCGAGACCGTCTCGCCCGCCCAGCGCCGCGTCGTCTTCAACATCGACGAAGGCGACAAGATGAAGATCGAGTCGATCTCCTTCACGGGAAACACGGTATTCGGGCAGCAGAAGCTCCGCAACGCGATGAAGAAGGTGAAGACCGCCCACTGGTGGCGGTTCTTCGACAGCAAGTCGACGTACAACCAGGCGAGCTACGACGAGGACGTGGAGAACCTCCGGAAGGTCTACCAGGACGCCGGCTACAAGGACGTCGTCGTGAAGGACCCCGTGCTCGACACCTTCGTCGTGAACCCGAAGGAGAAGCGTCCGGACAAGATCAAGCGCCGCGCGAGGATCACGATCCCGATCGTCGAGGGCGACCGCTGGTTCTTCGGCAAGCTCGACGTCGAGGGCTCCACCGTCTACAAGCCGGAGATCCTCGAGCGGTTCTTCCCGTATCACACGGGGAAGCCGCTGAGCCGCGCCATCATCGCGGACGGAATGAAGTCCATCGAGGCGATCTACCGCGGCCGCGGCTACATCTACGTCTTCATGAACCCGGAGTACACGGAGAAGCCGAACCACGTCGTGGACGTGTCCGTGAAGATCGCCGAGGGCGATCAGTACCGACTCGGCCGCATCGAGTTCCAGGGGAACAAGACGACGCGCGACAAGGTCCTGCGCCGCGAGCTCCAGCTCTACGAGGGCGACATCATGGACATGGAGACCTTCAAGAAGAGCATCCAGAAGGTCTCGCAGCTCGGGTACTTCAAGGTCGAGGAGGACCCGGACTTCAAGGTCAACTCGGAGAAGAAGACGGTCGACATCACGATCAAGGGCACCGACACGAACCGCAACGAAGTCCAGTTCGGCGCGGGCTACTCGCAGCTCGACGGGCTCTTCGGCCAGTTCCAGTTCTCGACGCGCAACTTCCTCGGCCGGGGCGACACGCTCGGCCTGCAGTTCCAGAGAGGCAACCGCTCGAACTTCTTCGACATCTCCTTCACGGAGCCGTGGTTCCTCGACCAGCGGATGTCGCTGGGCGGCGCGATCTTCAACCGCAGCCTCGACTACAGCGACGTCGCCGGCGGGCTCGACCAGCGCTCGAAGGGCGTGAACCTCTCGCTCGGGCTCGGCCTCGGGGTGTGGGACGTCGTCTCGTTCTTCTACGGGTTCGCGGACACGACGAGCCGTTACGTCGTCTACCCGCCGCCTGCCCCCCCCGGCGCCGGCATCCTCCCGACGGCGTTCCAGGACTACTCGGGCAGCACCTCGTCGATCACGCCCGGCTACCGCTACGACAGCCGGAACGATCCGTTCGACCCGTCCCGCGGCGTGCGGTACGGTGCCTCCGTGACCGTCGCGGGAGGCCCGCTGGGCGGCGACTTCTCCTTCGTGAAGCCCGCGGCCAACTTCACGGGCTACCTGCCGGCCACGAAGGCCTCGAACTTCGCCCTGAACGTCGAGTTCGGGATGATCCGGCCCTACGAGAGCCAGTCCCAAAGGGACGCCGGGCGCGACACGATTCCGATCTTCGAGCGCTTCCGGATCGGCGGCGACCGCTCCGTGCGAGGCTTCAACTACGGCGGGATCTTCCCGATCGACGACCACAACAAGGCGTTCTTCGACCAGAACGGCGCTCTGCTCGGCGGCGACCGCTTCCTGACGCTCAACCTCGAGTACGTCTACCAGCTCGCGGGGCCGCTCAAGCTCGCGGCGTTCTTCGACACGGGCAACACCTGGATCGAAGGGCAGACGATGAACGTGCTGAAGATGAGGGCCTCGACGGGTCTCGAGCTCAGGATCTTCCTGCCGATCTTCCAGGCCCCCCTGCGCTTCATCTACGGCATCAATCTCGATCCGAAGACCATCCTCGACCAGACCGGCGCCCCGCTCCCGAACGGGCAGGAGAGCCGGACCAACTTCCAGTTCTCCATCGGGACGACGTTCTGATCTCCTCGCGAATTGCTATGATCCGGCGCTCGGCCGGTGATCGGCCGACCGGGTCCATCACGGTTAAGGAGTCACATTCCATGAAGCGCATCGTCACGTTTGCGGCCGGTCTTCTCGTCCTCGCGGCCGTCCCGGCCCTCGGACAGGCCCCCGCCGCCCCCGCCGCCGGCGCGGCCACCGCACCGGCCCCCACATTCACGAAGATCGGCGTCATCGAGGTCCAGCGCATCGTCCAGGAGTCGGCAGTGGGCAAGGAGAGCCTCGCCCGCGTCCAGAAGCTCCAGCAGGCCAAGCAGGAGGACCTGCAGAAGCGGCAGAAGGAGCTCCGCGACCTCGAGCAGAAGATCCAGGACCAGGGGAAGGCCCTGTCCGAGGACGCGATGGAGAAGCTCCAGAAGGAGTACCAGGGCAAGGCGGTCGACCTCAAGCGGTTCCAGGACGACGCGCAGCGGGAGCTCGAGGAAGCGCAGCGGAAGGAGCTCGGCGACCTCGAGAAGAGGATCATGCCCGTGATCAACGACGTCGCCAGGGAGCAGGGGTACCAGCTCGTCTTCAACAAGTTCAACAGCGGGCTGCTCTTCGCGGACGACAAGTCCACCGACCTGACGGACGCCGTCATCACGAGATTCAACTCGCAGATCGCCGCGCCGAAGCCGTCGACGTCGGCACCCGCTCCGGCGGCCGCGAAGCCGGCCCCGGCCGCGCCGAAGAAGTAACCGCGGCGTGGCCTCGTTCACCGTCGCCGAGGTGGCCGCCGCGTGCGGCGGCCGCGTTCTCGGCGACGGCGCCGCCCGGGTGAGCGGCGTCCACGCGCTCGAGAGCGCGGGCCCCGAATCGCTCTCGTTCGTGAGCGACGCGCGGGCGCTCCGCCGCGCCGCGGCGTCGCGCGCCGGCGCCTTCCTGGCCCGCTCCGGCTCGGACCTGCCCGGCCGGACCGTCATCGAGGTGGCCGATCCGCAGCAGGCGCTCGTCGCGGCGCTCCTCCTCTTCCACCCGCGTCGCGCGGCGCGCCGCGGCATCCACCCGACCGCGGTGGTGGATCCGGCCGCGGCCGTCGACGCCTCCGCCGAGGTCGGTCCTTACGTGGTGATCGGGCCCGGCAGCCGCATCGGGGCGGGTGCGATCGTCGAATCGCACGCCGTCGTCGGCGCGGAGTGCCGCGTGGGCGCCGGAGCGTGGCTGCATCCCCACGTCGTTCTCTACGACGGCGTCACGCTCGGGGAGCGCGTGGAGGTCCACGGCGGCGCCGTGCTGGGCGCGGACGGCTTCGGCTACGCGACGACGCCTCGCGGCCTCCTGAAGATCCCGCAGGTGGGGGTCGTGACGGTCGGGGAGGACGTCGAGATCGGGGCCAACACGTGCGTCGACCGTGCCGCTCTCGAGGCGACCTCGGTCGGGGCCGGAACGAAGATCGACAACCTCGTCCAGATCGGCCACAACGTGACGGTCGGCCGCCACGACGTCGTGTGCGCTCAGGTCGGCGTCGCCGGCTCGGCCGTCCTCGGGGACGGCGTGGTCCTCGGCGGACAGGTCGGCGTCGCGGGCCATCTCACGGTCGGCGACGGCGCGAAGGTCCAGGCCCAGAGCGGAATCGGCGCCGACGTGCCTCCGGGACAGGCGCTCCACGGAACGCCCGCCTTCGGGTACCGCGACTATCAGAAATCCTGGATCGAGCTCCGGCGTCTGCCCGAGACCGCCCGCCTCGTGCGCCGGCTCGCGGAGAAGGCGGGCCTCCTCCGGGGAGAGGGATCATGAGCGAGAGCGCGCCGAGAGCCGACATCGTCCGGATCCTGAAGCTGCTCCCGCATCGCTATCCGTTCCTTCTCGTCGACCGGATCGTGGAGGCGACGCCGGGGCCGGTCGTGCCGGGCTCGAAGGTCGTGGGCCTCAAGAACGTGAGCGTGAACGAGCCGTTCTTCCAGGGCCACTTTCCGGGGAACCCCGTGATGCCGGGCGTCCTGATCATCGAGTGCATGGCTCAGGTGGCGGGATGCCTCTTCTTCCTGGACGAGCCCGAGCCCGGTGCCAAGCTCATGTTCCTCTCGGGCGTCGACAAGGCGCGGTTCCGGCGTCCGATCGTTCCGGGAGACCAGATCGTCGTGACCGCCGAGATCGTGAACGTCCGGCTCGGCCTCGTGAAGATCAAGGCGGAGGCACGCGTGGACGGCGCCCTCTGCGCCGAGGCCGAGATCATGTCGAGTCTCGTGAGCCGTCCGGGAGCCGCGTGATGCCCATCCACCCGACCGCCGTCGTCGACCCGACGGCTACCGTCCACCCATCCGCCGACGTGGGGCCGTACGCGATCGTCGGCGCGAACGTCACGATCGGCGCCCGCACGACCGTGGGCGCGCACGCCGTCATCGAGGGTCCCACGACGATCGGCGAGGACAACCGGATCTGCGCGCAGGCCGCGCTCGGCGGACCGCCTCAGGACCTCAAGTACCGGGGCGAGCCGACGAAGCTCGTGATCGGGAACCGCAACATGTTCCGCGAGTTCTGCACGGTCCACCGCGGGACGGTGACGGGCCACGGCGAGACCGTCATCGGCGACGACAACCTCTTCATGGCGTACGCGCACGTCGCCCACGACTGCACGGTCGGGAGCCGCACGGTCTTCGCGAACGGGGCGTCCCTCGCGGGCCACTGCGTCGTGGAGGACGACGTCATCCTCGGGGGATTCGCGGCCGTCCGCCAGTTCCTGAGGGTCGGGCGCCACGCCTTCGTCGGCGCCTTCTCCGGAATGAACCGGGACGTCCTGCCCTTCGTCTGGAGCTCCACGGACCGCGACGTCAAGGCGTACAAGGTCAACGCCGTCGGCCTCGAGCGCAAGGGCTTCTCGAAAGAGCGCGTCGCCGCCCTGCAGAAGGCCTACCGGGTGCTCCACAAGCACCGGCACGACCGGGCCGCGATGCTCGCCGGGCTCGACGCGATCGCGGGGACGTCGGAGGACGTGAAGTTCCTGCGGGACTTCATCGCCTCCGCCAAGGACGGCGTCCACGGGCCGTAGGGCGGGTCAGAGCTTTCTCTCGATGACCCGGCTCAGGCGCTTGATTCCTTCCTCGATGACGTCCGGCGCCGCGTAGGAGAAGTTCAGGCGCATCGTGCGTTGGCCGCCGCCGGAGGGGTAGAAGGACTCGCCTGGGACGAACGCGACCTTCTCCGCGATCGCCTCGTCGAGGAGCGCGAGCGTGTCGAATCCCTCCGGCAGCGTCGCCCAGAGGAAGAGGCCTCCCGCCGGCCTTGTCCAGCGCACGCCGGGCGGCGCGTGGCGGTCGAGCGCGCGGAGCATCGCGTCGCGGCGTTCGCCGTAGACCGCGCGAATCCGGCGCACGTGCCGGTCGAGGAACCCTCCGCGCGCGACCTCGTAGGCGACGTACTGGCAGAAGGTGGAGCTGTGCAGGTCGGCGCCCTGCTTGATCTGGACGAGCTTCGAGATGACGACCTCGGGCGCGACGACCCACGCGACCCGGAGGCCGGGCGCGAGGGTCTTCGAGAGCGTCGAGAGGTAGAGGACGTTCCCCGTGAAGGCCCGTTCGCCGTTCGCGCAGCCGTGCGTCTCGGCATCGATCTTCACGAGGGACGGCAGGTGCTCGCCTTCGTAGCGGAGCTGCCCGTACGGGTCGTCCTCGACGATCGGGACCCCGTGTCGGGCCGCGCTCTCGACGAGGCGGCGACGGCGCGCGAGGCTCAGCGTGACGCCCGCGGGATTCTGGAAGTTCGGGAGCGCGTACACGAACTTCGGCCCGCCCCTGAGCTGCGCGTCGAGAGCGCCGACGTCCATCCCTTCGTCGTCGATCGGCACCGGAAGGTAGTCGGACTGGTAGGCGTTGAAGGCCTGCAGGGCGCCGAGGTAGGTGGGCGCCTCGGTCAGGACGCGGTCGCCGGGGTTGATGAGGAGCTTGCCGACGAGGTCCAGCGCCTGCTGGGAACCGGACGTGACGAGGACGTTCTCCGGCCTCACCTCGACGCCGTAGCGCGACATGTGGCGGACGAGGAGCTCGCGGAGCGGTCGGTAGCCCTCGGTCGTCGTGTACTGGAGGGCCGTCGTCCCGTGGTCCCGGAGCACGCGCTCGGTCGCGGCCCGGACCTCCTCCACGGGAAAGACATCCGGCGCGGGGAGGCCTCCCGCGAAGGAGATGACGTCGGGCTTTTCCGTCAGCTTGAGGAGCTCGCGGATCATCGAGGCCGTGATCCGCTGCGTCCGCTGGGCAAAGCGCTGTGTCCAGAGGGTTTCCGGTACGGGAGCGAATGGGACGGCCGGGAGAGACAGGGCCCCGTCCGCGATCAGACCTTCGGGAAGGGCCTCCCCGACGGAGACGATCGGCATGGGCGCACCCCCGTGGGTAGCGTCGCGCCGAGGGACTCCGGCCGCCATGATGCGGGCTGATCAGGGGATTCGGGGCGCCCTACTCCTCGACGACCTCGACTTTCCTGTGCTTCGCCCGCTCGGCGATGAGCTTCTCCTGGATGGGGCGCGGGACCTCCTCGTAGTGGTCCATCTCCATGTGGAAGCTGCCGCGGCCCTGAGTGATCGACCTGAGGATCGACCCGTAGGAGATCATCTCGGCGAGCGGGACCTCGGCCCGGATGACGGCGTCGTCGCCCTCCTGGTCCATGCCCGCGGGCCGCCCGCGCCGGGACGTGAGGTCGCCCATGAGCTCGCCCATGTACTCCTGCGGCGCCTGGATCGCGACCTTCATGATCGGCTCGAGGATGGTCGGCTTCGCCTTCTCCATCGCGTCCTTGTAGGCGAGAGAGCCCGCGATCTTGAACGCCATCTCCGACGAGTCGACGTCGTGGTACTGGCCGTCGTAGACCTCCACGCGGAAATCCACCATCGGGAACCCGGCCAGGTACCCGCGCTTGCGGATGTCCTGGATGCCCTTCTCGATCGCCGGGATGTAGTTCCGCGGGATCGAGCCGCCGAACGTGTCGTCGAAGAACTCGAAATCCGTGCCGCGGGCGAGCGGCTTGACGCGGATCTTGCAGTCCGCGAACTGGCCGTGGCCTCCGGTCTGCTTCTTGTGGCGGCCGTGGGCCTCGGCGCTGCGCGTGATCGTCTCGCGGTACGGGACCTTCGGAGGGTGGAGGATGACCTCGACGCCGCTCTTCCTCTTCATCCGGGCGACGGCGATCTCGACGTGGAGCTGGCCGGCGCCCGAGAGGAGGAACTCGTGCGTGTCCGCGTCCCGCGAGAAATGGAGAGACGGGTCCTCCTCGATGAGCTTCGCGAGCGCGACCGAGATCTTCTCCTCGTCGCCTTTCGTCTTCGGCTCGATCGCGAACGAGATCGCGGGCTCGGGGAAGGCGATCCTGTCGAAGAGGAACGGCTTCTCCTTGGAGGAGAGTGAGTCGCCCGAGAGCGTCTCCTTGAGCTTCGCGACGCCGCCGATGTCGCCCGCCGGGACCTCGGGGACGGTCTGGAGCGTCTTCCCGAGCGGCGAGAACACGGGACCGAAGCGCTCGGCGATCTCGCGCGAGGCGTTCCAGTAGGTTCCGTCGCCCTTGACCGTGCCCGAGTAGACGCGGAAGAGCGTGAGCCGGCCCGAGTAGGGGTCGGAGATCGTCTTGAAGACGAAGGCGGCGGTCGGACCGGCCGGATCGACGGCGAGCGCCTCCGCCGACCCGTTCTTGCCCTTCGCGACGGACTGGAACGCGTCCGCGGTCGGGAGGAGGTCCTCGATCTCGTCCAGCAGCTTCTCGACGCCCGTCTCGTGGCTGCCGGACGCCGTGAAGAGGACGGGCGCGATCTTCCTCTCCTGGATCGCCTTCCGAAGCGCGGGCTTCATCTGCTCCTCGCTGAGATTGCCCTGCGAGAAGAACGTCTCCATGAGCTTGTCGTCGCCCTCGGCGACCATCTCGACGAGCGATTCGTGCAGCTGCGCCGCGTCCGCCGAGAACTCCTCGGGAACGGGCCCGGCGGCCGTCTTGCCTCCGTCGTCCGTGAGCCAGCCCTGCATCGCGACGAGGTCGATGACGCCGCGGAAGCCCTTCTCCTTGCCGATCGGGGCCTCGACGCATACGCAGGCCCGGCCGAACTTCTTCTGGAGCTGGTCCATGACGCGGCCGCCGTCGGCGCGCTCGCGGTCCATGCGGTTCACGACGACGAGGCGGGGGAGCCCGAGCTCGTCGCAGACCTTCCACGCCTTCTCGGTCTGGACCTCGACGCCGGCGACGGCGTCGACGACGAGGAGAGCGGCGTCCGCGGCGCGGAGGCCGCAGATCATCTCGGAGACGAAGATCCCGTAGCCCGGCGTGTCGATGAGGTTGATCTTCTTCTTCTTCCACTCGAGCGACGCGACGGCGAGGCCGATCGAGATCTTCCGCTCGACCTCCTCCGGGTCGAAGTCCGTGGGCGCGTTGCCCTCCTCGACGCGGCCGAACCGCGGCGTGGCGCCCGCCTCGTGGAGCAGAGCCGAGACGAGCGTCGTCTTTCCGACGCCGTTGTGTCCCACGACGGCGACGTTGTGGATGGCGGACGCGGGATAGACCTTCATGAACCCTCCGAATCCCCTGTGAGGGACGGCGATTATAGGGACTCGGGGCGCGCTTTCGACCCCGCAATTTGCATCACGGTGTCCGGCCCGGTGCGCACGATCCGGACAGCGCGCGCGAGCCCGCGGGCGCCCGAAGACGCCGCGGGCCCCTTGCTAGAATGCCGCGTCGCGCTCCAGCGCCAACCGGAGGCCCGTCTGCCGCCCGAAACCGGCTCGCCGATTCCGCCGCGTAAGTTCGCGCGCTACGAGGTCGAGCGCGAGCTCGGCAAGGGGGCGATGGGCGTCGTCTACCTCGGCCGGGATCCCGTCATCGGCCGCCGCGTCGCGCTGAAGACGATCCGTGCGACCGCCGAGGACGACTCGGAGCAGCGCGAGTTCAACGAGCGGTTCATGCGCGAGGCGCAGGCCGCCGGGACGCTCTCGCATCCGAACATCGTCACGATCCACGACGTCGGCGAGGAGGTCGAGACCCAGACGTCCTTCATCGCGATGGAGTACGTCGAGGGGAAGAACCTCAAGCAGCTCCTCAAGGACAAGGTCGCGTTCTCGTGGGACCGCATCGCGGAGATCGCGATGTCCGTGGCGGACGCACTCGATTACGCGCACCGCCGAGGGATCGTCCACCGCGACGTCAAGCCCGCGAACATCATCCTGACGAACGACGGGACCGTGAAGATCACGGACTTCGGCATCGCGAAGATCGAGACGTCGAGCCTCACGGAGACCGGGCAGTTCCTCGGAACGCCGAACTACATGTCGCCCGAGCAGGTCACCGGCGAGGCCGTGGACGGGAGGAGCGACCTGTTCTCGCTCGGCGTCGTCCTTTACGAGCTCCTCACGAAGCGGAAGCCCTTTCTCGGCGACAACCTCACGTCGATCTCGTACAAGATCGTCCACGAGGAGTTTCCCCAGCCTCAGACCTACGACGCGACGATCCCCGGGGAGTTCAACCCCATCCTCGCCCAGGCGCTCGCGAAGGACCCCGCCGCGCGCTTCCAGAGCGGCAAGGATTTCCTCGCGGCGCTCGCGGAGTTCCGCACGCGTCACGCGGAGATGGAGATGCTCCGGGACCTCGGCGAGATGGTCGCGCAGGCCGAGAAGCTCGGCTCCGTCTCCACGGTCACGAAGGAAGCTCGGCCCGCACCGCCGCTGCCAGCGCCCGCGGCTCCCGCACCGCGCCCCGCGGCGGGCGGCCTTCTGGCCGGCGGCGGAACGAGCCTCGAGGACCTCGCGCGCCGCGGGCGGAGCGACCTCGATCCGGCGCTCGTCGGCCCGGCGCCCTCCAACCTCGAAACGTCGATTCCCGACTGGAGCCTCGACACGGACGCGCTGAAGTCCCCGACGGAGCGCGAGGCCGACCGGAGGCGCGAGAAGGAGAAGCTCGAGGCCGTCCCGTCGTCTCCGGGAACGCTGATCTCCGACGTCCAGCGGGGCGCGCGCCGGAAAGCTCCGGCGCCGCCCGAGGCGCCGTCGCCGGCTTCCGCGATCCCGACGCCGCCCCGCGGTGTGCCGCCCCTTTCGTCGGCCGTCCCGCCGGCCTCCGCGATCCCGACGCCGCCCCGGGGCGTGCCGCCGCTCCCGCCGCCGTCCGCGCCCGCGGCGCCGGTGCGCGGCGACCTTCCCCAGCCGGTCTCCTCCGCGCCCGTGCCGTCCCCGCGCGGCGCGGCTCCCACGCCGGCGCCGGCTCCGGTTCTGCGCACGGCGGCGCCCGCGGCACCCGCGCCCGCCGTCCCACCTCTTCGGCCTCCGTCTCCGCCCCGCGAGGCGACCGGCCCGATTCCGCCGCCGGCTCGCGCCGCGGCCGCTCCGTCTCCGCGCGACGTGCCGGCGCCGACCCCGCCGCAGCGGGCGCCCGCGCCGCGGCCCGCCGGGCCGGCCGCGCGGCCGCCCGGCCGCGACATCACGGGCCCGGTCGGATCGCGGCCGACCGCCGGGGCGACCCCTCCCGGGCCGCCGGCCGGCGAGCCGAAGCCGGAGAGCCTCCGGGAGGCGCTCCTCTGGAGCGTCAACAAGCGTTACGCGATCGTCGTCGTCGCCGCGACCGCCCTCCTCGGGGCGGCGATCGTGGGGCTCCTCGCGCAGCGCTCGTGCTCGATCGCGGGGCGGGGCGGGAACGACGTGGCGGCCGAGGAGACGCTCGCGAAGAAGAAACTGCTCGACGAGGGCACGCGCCTCCTGGCCCAGGGGCGGCCCGCCGAGGCGCGCGCGAAGTTCCTCGACCTCGTGCACCTCGCACCCGAATCGGCCGCGGCGCGCGCGGACCTCCAGAGGGCGGAAGCCCTCCTCGCGCAGAAGCAGGAGGAGGAACGAAAGGCTGCCGAGGCGGGTGCGTTCCTCGCCGAGGCGCGGCGCGCGCGCGCCGCGTCCGACTGGGCGCGCGCGATCGTCGAGGCCGACGGCGCGCTCGGCGTCGATCCCTCGAACGCCGAGGCGAAGGAAATTCGCGCCGCCGCGCAGGCCGAGATCGCGAGGCAGAGCCGGGCCGCGCAGAGGAGGGCCGCCGAGCAGATCCGCTCGCTGAGAGCCGCGCCGAAGCCGAGACCCACTCCGGAGCCGGAGCCCGCCGCGGCGGCGCCGGCCGCGGTCGAGCCCACGGCGGTCGCGGAGCCCGCCGCGGCCCGTGTGCGCCTGCGCGTCGCGTTCCGGGCGCCCACCCCGCAGGGGTACGTCATGATCCGGCGGAACGACGTCGAGATCTGGCGCCGCACGTTCGACTTCGGGCGCAAGTCCGGCGGCGGAACCCTCGAAGGCGAGGTCGAGGTTCCCTCGGGCGCGGGCGAGTACAAGGTCTGGGTCATCGCGACGGACCGGAGCGTGAACGAGTACCAGGTCCGCACGTTCACGGTGGGAGAAGGCCGCACCCTCGCGCTCGAGGTCGACCGGCAGAACAAGCTTGCCGTTTCTCTGCGCTAGTCTGCGGGGGATGCGCGCCCGAGCCGCCGCCGGCGTTCTCGCCGCTCTCGCCCTCGCCGCCCCGGCGCTTCCCCCCGGCCCGAGCGCCCGGTCGTCGCCCGTCGTCTCGGCCTCCGCCCCGTTCGGGCCGGCGCCCGCCTCGCGTTCGAGGATCGGCGCGATCGCGTCGGCGACGCCGGAGGCGACGGCTGCCGGCGCCGCCGCGATCGCCGCGGGTGGAAACGCCGTCGATGCCGCCGTCGCGACCGCGTTCGCCCTCGCCGTGACGTATCCGCCCGCCGGGAACCTCGCGGGCGGCGGATTCGCCGTCGGCCGGACGCCGGCCGGCGAGCTCTGGGCGCTCGACTTCCGTGAGACGGCGCCGGCCGGCACCTGGCGAGACAGTTTTCTGGGGCCGGACGGCAGGCCCCGGCCCGGCGCCTCGACGCGGGGCGGCCTCGCGGTCGCGACGCCCGCCACGGTTCGCGGCCTCGAGGCTCTCCACCGCCGCTTCGGGCGGCTCTCGTGGGCGCGCCTCGTCGCCCCGGCCGTCCGCCTCGCGCGGGACGGCTTCCGCGTGCCGCCCGGCCTGGCCGCGGTCGTCGCCGGCTACCGCGCGGACCTCGCGAGGGATCCCGGAGCTTCGAGGCTGTTCCTTCCGGGAGGCGAGCCCCTCGCCGCGGGCTCGGTTCTCGTCCAGCAGGACCTCGCGCGGACGCTCGAGGAGATCGCGGCGCGCGGAGCGGACGCTTTCCACCGCGGCGCGATCGCGCGCCGTGTCGCCGAGTTCGTGAGGAGCGAGGGCGGCGTCCTCACGGAGGACGACCTCGCGGACTACGAGCCGGCGTGGCGCGCGCCGTTCGTGTTCGACGACGGTCCGTACCGGTTCGTCACGATGCCCCTGCCCTCGGCCGGGGGCTTCGTCCTCGACTCGGTCCTCGGCCAGCTCGCGTTCGCGCGCGGCTCGATCGCGGACCGCGACGCGCCCGGGACGATCCACCTCGTCGCCGAGGCCGAGCGCCGGGCGTACGCGGACCGCAACCGGTTCCTCGGCGACCCGGAGTGCGTCGACGTCCCGCTCGCGCGCCTCCTCGATCCCGAGCGGCTCGCCGCGCTGGGATTCTCGATCGATCCCTCCCGCGCGACTCCTTCCGCGTCCGTCGCGGGCGGCGCCTGGCCGGCCGAGCCGGACCAGACCACGCATCTCTCCGTCGCGACGGCGGACGGCGGGGCGGTCGCCCTCACGTACACGCTGAACGACACGTTCGGAAACCGTACGCTCGTCCCGGGCGTCGGCGTCCTCCTGAACAACGAGATGGACGACTTCGCGACGCGCCCGGGCGCGCCGAACGCCTACGGCCTCGTCCAGGGAGAGTCGAACGCCGTCCGCGCGGGCGCGCGGCCCCTCTCTTCGATGTGCCCGACGATCGTCCTCGAGCACGGCCGGCCGCGGCTCGTCGTCGGGTCGCCGGGGGGCGCGACGATTCCGACGACGATCCTGCAGGTCTACTTGAACGTGCTCGTCCGCGGCGAGCCGCTCGGCGAGGCCGTCGCGGCGCGGCGGTTCCACCACCAGCACCTCCCGGACCGGATCGACCTCGAGCGCGGCGCGTTCCCCGAGGACGTGAAGGCGGCCCTTCGCGCGCTCGGCCACGAGGTCCACGAGCGTGACGACCCGTACTCGGGCGGCACGCTCGGCCGCGTCCACGCCGTCCTCTTCGAGAAGGACGGCTCGCTCACGGCCGCCGCCGACCCGCGCGGCTACGGCGCGGCGATGGGAGCGGAGGAGGCCGCGCGTTCGGCCTCCTCCAGCCTCCGCGACAGGAATCGCCTCTCCGGACCGTTGCCGGCGAGAACGAGCGCCTCGCGGTAGCTCGCGGCCGCCTCCGCGTGGCGGCCGAGGCGGCGGAGGAGGTCGGCCTTCGCCGCGGAGAGGAGGTGATAGCCCGCGAGCGCGCCCTCGCGCTCGAGCTCCTCGACGAGCGGCAGGCCCGCCTCCGGCCCCGCCGCCATCGCGACCGCGACGGCGCGGTTGAGCGCGACGACCGGAGAGGGGCGGACGCGCTGGAGCGTCCCGTAGAGCGCCGCGATCTGCCGCCAGTCCGTCTCGGCGGCCGAGGCGGCCCGCGCGTGAAGAGCGGCGATCGCGGCCTCGACCGCGTAGGGCCCCGGCGGCGCGCCGGAGAGCGCGCCCGGCAGCAGGGCGAGCCCCTCGGCGATCGCGGCGGAGTCCCAGCGCCGGCGGTCCTGCTCCTCGAGGAGGACGAGATCGCCGCGCGCGTCCGTCCGCGCGTCCCTCCGGGAATCGGTGAGAAGCATGAGCGCGAGGAGGCCGCGCGCCTCGCGCGCGCCGGGGAGGAGCTCGACGACGAGGCGCGCGAGGCGGATCGCCTCGACGGAGAGGTCCCGCCGCACGAGCGAGTCCCCGGCCGTGGCCGCGTAGCCCTCGTTGAAGACGAGATAGAGAGTCGCGAGGACGCCTTCGAGACGCTCCGGAAGCTCCGCGCGGGACGGGACGCGGTATGGGATTCCGGCGTCCCGGATCTTGCGCTTCGCCCGGACGAGACGCTGGGCCATCGTCGGCTGCGGGACGACGAACGCGCGCGCGATCTCCTCGGTCGTGAGGCCCCCGAGCGTGTGCAGCGTGAGCGCGACGCGGGCCTCGAGGGGTAGAGCGGGGTGCGAGCACGTGAAGACGAGGCGAAGCCGGTCGTCCGGGAGCTCGTCGGGCGCTTCGGCCCCGGAGGCGTCGCTCACGCGGGCCCCCGTCTCGACGAGAAGCGGCGCCTTGCTCGCGAAGATCCGCTCGCGGCGGAGCCGGTCGAGCGCCTTGTGGCGCGCCGTGCCGATGATCCACGAGCGCGGGCGGGCCGGCTCGCCTTCGGCCGGCCAGCGCTCGGCGGCCACCGCGAAGGCCTCCTGCATCGCCTCTTCCGCGCGGTCGAAATCCCCGACGAGCCGGATGAGGCTCGCGAGGATGCGGCCGGACTCCTCGCGGAAGAGGCGGTCGAGGTCCACGGGCGGACCTTCATACGTCCGCCCGTGCACGGGGGTTGCGGCCGGCGGGCGTCGCCGTTCCCTACATCCTCTGGATCGGCCGGACCTCGATCGAGCCCATGCGCGCCGACGGGATGCGCGCCGCGATCGCGAGGGCTTCGTCGAGGTCCCTCGCGTCGACGAGGTAGTAGCCCCCGAGCTGCTCTTTCGTCTCGGCGAACGGGCCGTCCGTCGCGAGCGTCTTCCCGCCCCTCACGCGCACGGTCGTCGCCGTCGACGTCGCCTGCAGCGGGTTCCCTCCCTTGTAGGTTCCGGACGCCTTGAGGCTTTCCGTGAGCGCGTGGTATTCGCCGTAGATCGCGTCGAGCTCGGGCCTCGCCATCGCGCTCCAGGCCTTCTCGTTCGAATAGATGAGAAGCAGGTATTCCATCGGTGTCCTCCTCGCGGCCCGTTCCCCGGGCCTTACCCATTGGTCGAACGGGGCTGCCCGAAATCGACACCCCGTGTTATCGTCCGCCCTCCTCGGGGCGTAGCGCAGCCTGGTAGCGCACACGGTTCGGGACCGTGGGGTCGGAGGTTCGAATCCTCTCGCCCCGACCACCTTCCCGCTCGGCCGCTTCTCTCTCGCGAGGGAGGCGGCCTTTCTTCGTCCGCGGGCCGTCGGTAAGATCGCCGGGCCATGACCCGAGCCGCACGACCCGACTCCCGGGGCGGGGGCGTCCTCGCCCGGAGGCGGCCGCCGACACCCCACGTCGAGACGAAGCGCCGCGTCAAGCGCGCGCGGATCCTCGAGAGCGCGGTCCGGAGCTTCGCGGCCCGGGGGTTCTACGGGACGTCGATGGACGACATCGCCGAGGAGCTTCTCCTGACCCGCGGGAGCCTCTATTACTACTTCAAGGACAAGGAGGAGATCCTCGCGCTCTGCCACGAGACCGCGCTCGAGGCGATGCTCGACGTGACGGGCCGCGTCAGGGCCTCGCACCTGCCGCCCGACGAGGCGCTCCGCCGGATCGTCGTCGAGCACGCCCGGGTCATGGTCGACAAGTTCCACGGGACCGCGCTCGCTCTCCAGTTCGACGCGCTCGACCCGAAGCGGCGCGCGGCCGTCGTCGCGGCTCGCGACACGTACGAGCGGAGCGTGCGCGAGGTGATCGCCGACGGAATCGCGCGGAGGGTCTTCCGCCCCGTGGACCCCAAGCTCGCGACGTTCGCGATCCTCGGGGCGATCAACTGGCTGGCCCGGTGGTACCGGGCGGGAGGCGGCGCGTCGGCGGACGAGGTGGGCGGGGCGTTCGCCGACCTCTTCCTCGCGGGCCTTCTCGCCCCGGACGGCTGACCGCCCTCAGCGCTCCTCGATGTCGAGCGTTCCGAAGAGGGCGTCGCGGGGCTCGCCGGCCGCCGTGCGGGAGCGCAAGCGGACGGCGTAGGCCCCGGCGGGCGGCACGCCCGGCGGCAGGCGCAGGGAGAGGTCGCCTTCGTCGGAACCCTTCGCGGGCAGGTCCCCGGAGTCCCAGACGACCGTGCCGCCCCTCGCGAGAGCGACGCCGAAACCCGTGGCCTGGGGGACGAGCGCCGTTCGCGGGAAGACGAGGAGGAGCGCGCGGCCCGCGGGCCTCGCGACGCGAACGATCGCGGGGCCGGTCCCGTTCTGGGGCGCGAGGACGACGGTCCGGGCGAGCGGGACGACGCCCGCCTCCGCGGCCGGCTCCGAGCGGGACGCGCGCTCGGCGATCTCCCGGCGGCTCCGCGCGAGCGCGCTCTTGAGGAACCACGCCGAGGCGAGGGACGCGATCGTGAGGAGGACGAGGAGCCCCACGGCGACGGCGGTTCCGGTGCCACCCGGGAAGAGACGGGTGTCCGGCGCGGACGCCGAGGGAACTCCCGCCGCCGCCGCCTTCTTCCGGAAGAACCGCTCCTCGGCGAGGCGCAGCCGGATGCTGCGCGTCGTCTCGACGCGCTCGCGGTAGTAGGGCGTTTCGAGGAGCGACTCCTCGAAGAGGCGCCTCTCGGGGTCCGGCAGGCGACCGAGGACGTAGTCCGAGACGAGGACGTCCTCCTCGCTCTCGATGAGGTCGAGGAGTCGGTCGTCCCGGAAGTAGGCCTCCTCGAACCTCGCGCGCGCCGTGTCCGTCATCCGGCGGAGGAGGTAGTCACGGATCTCGGGGGAGCCAGGCGCCGTGGCGCTCAAGCCGGCCCTCCGCCTCCGGGCGGCCGCGACGCGTCGCGAAGGGCCTTCTCCTTGTCCATGCGCTTCTTCAGCTCGCGCTTGGCCCGGTAGACCCGCATGTCCACCGCGTCCGTCGTGATGCCTTCCTCGCGCGCGATGGCGCGGGAAGGGACCTCCTCGACGAAGCGCTTGACGAGGAGGTCGCGCATGCGTTCCGGGAGAAGGGACAGGGCCTGGCGGAAGCGGAGCGCCCGGCTCGAGGTCAGGGCGTCCGTCAGCGGGTCTTCCATCCCGGCGAGGTCGACGGCGCCCGAGAGCCCGTCGTGGGTGTTCGCCTTCGAAACGCGCCGGCAGTACTCGAAAAAGACGTTCTTGGCGACGCCGAGCGCGTACGCCTCGTGGGAGTCCATGCGCTCGCCCCGGGAGATCCGCTGGAGGACCCGGAGGAGGGTCTCCTGGGCGAGGTCCCGCGCATCGTCCTCCGTGCGCACGCCGCGCGAGAGAAAGAAGCGGCGCAGCTTCTCGGGGAGGCGGCCCAGCTCGGTGTCGCACGGGTCGGAGAAGCGGGAGACGTCCATCAGCGACCCGGCCGCCCGCCCGTTCTCCCGCGCATGGCCCGATTCTAGCCGCGGGCGGACGGAAAAGGCATGCCTTCCGCGCCGGAGAATTTCGGTTGACAAGCGCGCGGAATGAATGAATATTCACGTCCGTGAATACTCATGCGGCCTCGTCCGCCCTCCGGCGCCGCGACGAGATCCTGCGCGTCCTGAGGGACGGCGCCGTCCGCTCGCAGGAGGAGCTCCAGCAGCGTCTCGCACGCCGCGGGATCGACGTCGCGCAGCCCACGCTCTCGCGCGACCTGAAGGACCTCGGCTTCGCGAAGACGGCCTCCGGCTACGTCGTGCTCGGCGAGGAGAGCGCGGCCGCCGATCCCGGCCGCGAGGCTCACCTCCGGGAGCGGCTCGAGCGCACCCTCCGCGAGTGGGTCCTCGACGTCGCGAGCGCGGGCACGCTCGTCGTCCTCAAGACGCCGCCCGCGACGGCGAACACCGTCGCGCGGGCGATCGACGAGGCGGGGCTCGAAGGGATGGCCGGCTCGGTCGCGGGCGACGACACGATCTTCCTCGCGACGCCGTCGCCCGCCGCGGCCGCGAAGCTCGCCCGCCTCCTCGAGACCTCGCTCGCCGGCCGCCGGCCGCGGCGGCCGCGCCCGTGAGCGCGACGGCGGTCCGCGCGTCCGTCGTCGGGGCGACCGGCTATTCGGGCGGCGAGCTCTGCGCGATCCTCGCGCGCCACCCGCGCGCGGCGCTCGTGTCCGCGTTCTCCTCGGGCAAGAAGGACGCGAAGCCCGTCCCGTACGCGAGGCTCCACCCGTCGCTCGGCGGCCTGCCGGGGCCGGGAGCGGAGCCGTTCGCGCTCGAGGCGCTCGCGGCCTCGAGGCCGGACGTCGTCTTCCTCGCGACGCCGAACGAGACGTCCGCCGGGATCGCCGGGGAGATCCTCGCGCTCGGCGCGACGGTGATCGACCTCTCGGGCGCCTTCCGCCTGCGCGACGCCGCCGGCTACCCACGGTGGTACGGCTTCGAGCACCCGTCTCCCGCCCTCCTCGCCGAAGCGGTCTACGGGCTCACCGAGTGGTGCGGGCAGGAGCTCGCGGGAGCCCGCCTCGTCGCGAATCCGGGCTGCTACCCGACCTCGGTCCTCCTCGCGCTGAAGCCCCTCGGCCGCCTCCTCGAGCCGGGAGCACCGGTCGTCGCGGACAGCAAGAGCGGCGTGTCGGGGGCGGGGAAGCGGGCCGACCTCGCGTACTCCTTCGCGGAGCTCGCGGGCAACTTCAAGGCCTACGGAGTCGGGACGCACCGGCACGAGCCGGAGATGCGCCAGGAGCTCGGCCTCTCCGGCGGAGCCCCGTTCGTCTTCGTCGCGCATCTCCTCCCGGTCGTGCGGGGCATCCTCTCGACCCTGCACGTGAGGTTCCGCGCGGGCGTCGGGCCGGCGGACGTCGCCTCGGCGTACGCGGTGTACGAGGGCCTCCCGTTCGTGACGGTGCGCCCCGCGAACGACCTGCCCGATCTCGCGTGCGTCGTGGGGACGCCGCGCGCGGAGATCGGGTTCGCGCTCCTGCCGGGCGGCGGCGGCGTCGTCGTCTCGGCGATCGACAACCTGCTCAAGGGCGCGGCCTCCCAGGCCGTGCAGAACATGAACCGCGCGTTCTCCTTCGCCGAGACGGAAGGACTCTCGTGAGCGCGACGCGGCCGGGCCGCCCCATCGTCGTCAAGGTCGGCGGCAGCCTTCTCGAAGACGCCGTCCCCCGCGCGAACGCGCTCGCCGCGATCGCGGCCCGGTGGACGTCCGGCGAGAACGTCGTCGTCGTCCACGGCGGCGGCAAGAGGATCGACGCGTCGCTCCAGGCGCTCAAGATCCCGAAGAAGACGTACCGCGGGCTCCGGATCACGGACCCCGAGACGCTCGACGTCGTCGTCTCGATCCTGTCGGGTCTCGTGAACAAGTCGCTCGTCGCCGAGCTCCGCTCGCTCGGCGTGACGGCCGCAGGCGTCTCGGGCGCCGACGGCGAGACGCTCTGGGCGGAGTTCCACCCGCGCCTCGACGGCGTCGACTTCGGCTATGTCGGGCGCGTGACGTTCTCGGACCCGCGCCTCATCCGCGCGATCCTCGGCGCCGAGCTCCTGCCGGTCGTCGCGTCGGTCGCGCTCGGCCGCGAGGGGACGCTCCTGAACGTGAACGCCGACTCGGCCGCGTCCGCCCTCGCCTCGGCGCTCCAGGCCGAGCGGCTCGTCTTCCTGACGGACGTCGAGGGCGTCCTGGACTCCGGGGGCAAGCTCGTCGAGGCCATGGGCCCGGACGCGACGTGGGATCTCCTGAACTCGGGCGCCGTCGCCGGCGGCATGCGCCCGAAGCTCGTCGCGTGCCTCGAAGCCCTCAAGGCCGGGGTCTCGCAGGTCGTCATCGCCGGGCCCGGGCGTCACGCCTCGGCCCTCGCGGAAGGAATCGGAGGGACCCGCCTTGCGAACATCGGCTGAAGACGCGACGCAGATCGAGGAGCGCGACGCCCGGTTCATCCTCGGGACGTACAAGCGGACCTCCTTCCACCCGCGCACGGGGAAGGGAGCGAAGCTCTTCGACGCGGACGGGAAGGTCTACTGGGACCTCCTCGCCGGAATCGCCGTGAACGCGCTCGGCTACCGGCACCCGCGCCTCGTGAAGGCGCTGAAGGAGGAGTCGGCGAACGTCCTCCACGTCTCGAACCTCTTCTACCACCCGGCGCAGGGCCTCCTCGCCGAGCGCCTCGTCGCTCTCTCGGGCTTCCCGAAGGTCTTCTTCTGCAACACGGGAACGGAGGCGACCGAGGCGGCCGTGAAGCTCACGCGGCTCGCGACGCCCGGGAAGAGCCGGATGGTCGCCCTCGAAGGCGGATTCCACGGGCGCACCATGGGCGCCCTCGCCCTCACGGGCAACGAGGGCTACCGGAGGCCGTTCGAGCCGCTCGTCGGGACGACGGCGTTCCTCCGGCCGAACGACGTGGCGGCCCTGAACGCGGCCGTCACCCCGGACACGTCCGCGATCTTCCTCGAGCCGATCCTCGGCGAGGGCGGAATCGTGCCGCTCACGCCGGAGTACGCCGCCGCCGCGCGCGCCGCGGCCGACCGCGTCGGCGCGGCGCTCGTCTTCGACGAGGTCCAGAGCGGCCTCGGGCGGACGGGCCACCTCTTCGTCTTCCGGGAGCTCGGCGTCGTGCCCGACCTCGTGACGCTCGCGAAGCCTCTCGGCGGCGGCCTGCCGCTCGGCGCCGTCCTCGTCGGGCCCCGGATCGCCTCCCTCGTCCGGCCCGGGATGCACGGCACGACGTTCGGCGGGAACCCCGTCGCGTGCCGGCTGGGGCTCGAGGTGCTCACCGCGATCGAGGAGGACCGCCTCCTCGAGAGGATCCGCGAGACCGGCGAGTGGTTCGGGAAGAAGCTCAAGTCCGCGAAGAGGAAGAGCAGGGGCGCGATCGCGGACGTGCGGGGCCGCGGCCTCATGTGGGGCATCGAGCTCGACCGCGACGCGTCCGACGTCCAGAGGCGGCTCCTCGGGAAGGGCTTCGTCGTCGGGACGTCGCGCTCCAACGTCCTCCGCCTGCTCCCTCCGTACGTCGTCCCCCGGCCGGCGCTGACCGGGTTCGTCAAGGCGCTCGAGGAGGTCCTCCGCGAGACGCCCGCCCCCCTCAAGGAGAATCGCCCGTGAAACCGAAGATCAAGAAAGCCTGTCTCGCCTACTCAGGCGGACTCGACACGTCCGTGATCATCCCGTGGCTCAAGGAGAACTACGGCTGCGAGGTCGTCGCCGTCGCCGTCGACGTGGGACAGGCCGAGGAAACGACCGGCCTCGGGGAGAAGGCGAGAAAGACGGGCGCGTCGGAGTTCTTCCTGATCGACGCGAAGGAGGAGTTCGCCAAGGACTACCTCTTCCCGGTCCTGAAGGCCGGCGCCGTGTACGAGCACGACTACCTCCTCGGCACGTCGACCGCCCGGCCGCTGATCGCCAAGAAGCAGGTCGAGATCGCGCTCCAGACGGGGTGCGACGCGCTCTCCCACGGCTGCACGGGGAAGGGCAACGACCAGGTCCGGTTCGAGCTCGCGTACATGGCGCTCGCGCCGGAGCTCGCGATCGTCGCCCCGTGGCGCGAGTGGACCATCCGCTCGCGCGAGGACGCGATCGACTACGCGGCGGCGCGCGGGATTCCCGTGCCCGTGACGAAGAAGGACCCGTACTCGCGGGACCGCAATCTCTGGCACATCTCGCACGAGGGCGGCCCGCTCGAAGAGCCCGGCTTCGAGCCCGAGCCTTCGATGTTCAAGCTCACGGTGGATCCCCAGAAGGCGCCCGACGCGCCCGAGCGCGTGACGATCTCGTTCGAGGCGGGCCTGCCCGTCGCCGTGAACGGGCGCCGGCTGGCCCCCGTCGCGCTCGTCGAGGCGCTGAACGCCCTCGGCGGACGGCACGGCGTCGGCCGGGTGGACCTCGTGGAGAACCGCCTCATCGGGATCAAGTCGCGCGGCGTCTACGAGACTCCGGGGGGGACGCTCCTCGTCCAGGCGCTCCGCGCGCTCGAGACGCTCACGCTCGACCGCGACAGCGTCCACGAGAAGGAGAAGCTCGCGGCCCGCTACGCCGAGCTCGTCTACTTCGGGCAGTGGTTCTCGCCGCTGCGCGAGGCCCTCGACGCGTTCATGAACGCGCTCATGCCGACCGTCACGGGCGACGTGACGCTCAAGCTCTTCAAGGGCTCGTCGCACGTCGTCGGCCGCACGTCCCCCTACGCGCTCTACTCGACGAGCCTCGCGTCGTTCGACATGCGCGGGTACACGCCGGCGGACGCGGCCGGCTTCATCCGCCTCTTCGGCCTGCCCACGAAGGGCCGCCTCCACCTCCGGCCGGGCACGTACCAGGCGGTCGTCGCGGGAGAGGGCTGACTTGACGCGCCGGCAGCTCTGGGGCGGCCGGTTCTCCGAGCCCCCCGCGCAGGCCCTGAAGTCGTTCAACGACTCGTTCTCGTTCGACCGGGCCCTCCTCGCCGAGGACGTGCGCGGGTCCGTCGGGTGGACCCAGGCGCTCGGCGCGGCGGGAGTCCTGTCCGCCGCCGAGGTGAAGAAGCTCGTGACCGCCCTCGAGGAGATCGCCTCCGAGGCGGCGCGCACCGGGATCCCGGCCGACGCCGAGGACGAGGACGTCCACTCGTTCGTCGAGGCGCGCCTCGCCGCGAAGGTCGGCCCCCTGTCGGGCAAGCTCCACACGGGGCGCTCGCGCAACGACCAGGTCGCCACGGACCTCCGCCTGTACCTCAAGGACGCCCTCGCCGAGGGCGCCGCGGGCTCGCGGACGCTCGCCCTCGCGCTCGCGAGGCGCGCCGAGGCCGACGCGGCGACGCCGATGCCCGGCTACACCCACACGAAGCGCGCCGAGCCCGTGACGTTCGGGCACTGGTGCCTCGCGTACGTCGAGATGCTCAGGCGCGACGCCTCGCGGTTCGACGCGGCTCTCTCGCGGGCCGACGAGTGCCCGCTGGGATCCGGGGCCCTCTCCGGGACGCCGCTTCCCGTGGACCGCGAAGCCCTCGCGCGGAGCCTCGGCTTCCTCAGGCCGACGGCGAACTCGCTCGACGCGGTGTCCGACCGCGACGCGGCAGCCGAGTACCTCTTCGCCGCCGCGCTCCTCTTCGTCCACCTCTCGCGCCTCTCCGAAGACCTCATCGCCTTCACCTCCGACGAGTCGGGGTTCGCGTCGCTGCCGGACGCGCTCGCGACGGGATCCTCGCGGATGCCGCAGAAGAAGAATCCCGACGTCCTCGAGCTCGCGCGGGGCCACGCGGGGCGTGCGATCGGCGAGCTCACGGGCCTCCTCGCGCTCCTCAAGGGCCTGCCGCTCGCCTACGACAAGGACCTCCAGCTCGACAAGGAGCCCGTGTTCCGGGTGCGCGGCGTCCTGCCGGTCGCCCTCGGCGCGCTCACGCTCCTCGTCGAGGGCCTCCGTCTCGACGCGGAGCGCATGGCCCGGGCGGCGTCGGACGACCGCCTCCTCGCGACCGAGCTCGCGGACGCCCTCGCGAAGAGGGGAATCCCGTTCCGCGAGGCGCACGAGATCGTCGGGCGGAGGATCGCCGAGGCCGAGGCGCTCGGCGCGACGCTCCTCGCGCTCGGGCCGAGGGGCGAGATCACGGACCGGGACCTCGCCGCGCTGGACGTGAGGCGGGCGCTCGCCAAACGCGACGTCTTCGGGGGGACGGCCCCGCGCCAGGTCGCCCGGGCCGCGCGGGCGGCGGTCCGGCGCCTCTCGGGCGGCTCGTCGTGAGGCTGCCGAAGGGATTTCTCGCCTCCGGCGTGCGCGCCGGCATCCGCAAGAAGCGGCCGGACCTCGCGCTCTTCGTCGCCGAGAGCGGCGCGAACGCGGCAGCCCTGTTCACGAAGAACCGGTTCCAGGCGGCGCCGGTCGTCCTCGGCAGGACCGACCTCGCGGCGACCGGCGGCCGGGTGCGCGCGGTCGTCGTGAACGCCGGCTGCGCGAACGCCGTGACCGGGAAGGCGGGTATGGACGCCGCGCGCCGGGTGCGCGACGCGGCGTCGGCCCTCCTCGGCGCGCCGAAGCGCGAGGTCCTCGTCTCGTCGACGGGCGTCATCGGCGTCGTCCTGCCCGACCGCAAGATCCGCGCGGCCCTCCCGGACGCCCGGGCGCGCCTCTCGGCCTTCGGCGTCGAGGCCGCCTCGCACGCGATTCTCACGACCGACGTCGGGCCGAAGGTCGCGCGGGCCTCGTTCTCCTGGAGGGGCCGGCGCGGGAGCGTCGTGGGCATCGCGAAGGGCGCCGGGATGATCCATCCGAACATGGCGACGATGCTCGCGTTCCTCCTGACGGACGCGCCGGCGACGCCCGCGTTCCTGAAAGCCGCGCTCCGCCGTGCGGCCGACGCGAGCTTCCACGCCATTTCCGTCGACGGCGACACGTCCACGAACGACACGGTCCTCCTCCTCGCCTCGGGCGCGATCGGCGGCCCGGAAATGACGTCCCCCGACGACGGGCCCGGCTTCCGGCGCGCCGTGACGGACGTCTGCCGGCGGCTCGCCTGGCTCATGGTGCGCGACGGCGAGGGCGCGACGCGCGTCCTCGACGTGACGGTGACGGGCGCGCGGAGCGAGGCCGACGCGAGGCTCGCGGCTCACGCGGTCGCGACCTCGCCTCTCGTCAAGACCGCGCTCCACGGGGGCGACCCGAACTGGGGCCGCATCCTCGCGGCCGTCGGCCGCAGCGGGGCGCGCTTCTCTCCGTCGAGGGTCTCGCTTCGGCTCGGGCCGCTCGTCCTCGTCGAGAGGGGCGTGCCGGCCGCCTACCGCGAGAAGGCCGCCGCGAGGCTGTTCGCGAAGGAGCGCGTGCCGGTCGCGATCGACCTCGGGGCCGGGAAGGCGTCCGCCTTCAAGCTCGCCTCGGACCTCGGACACGACTACGTCACCGTGAACGCCGACTACCGGAGCTGAGACGGGAAGGGCCCGCGGGAGACCGCGGGCCCGACGATTCGTGCTCGGGCGGGAGAGGGCTACTTCTTCGCGGCGGCGGCGGCAGGGGCCGGCGCGGGGGCGGGCGCCGCGGCGGCCGTCAGGCCGAGCTCGGCCATGAGCGCCTGCACCTTCGTCTTGACCGCGTTGCCCTCGGAGACGGCATCCGCGATGTTGCCGGCCTTCGCCGCGTCGGACGCCTCGGCCGTCGCCTTCTGGATGTCGGCGAGGCTCGCCTGGGCGGCCGCCAGCTTGGCCTTGTCCATGTCCTTCGGGAGCTTCTTCATCGCGGCGAGGCCGTCCAGCTTCGTCTTGATCTGGGTGATCATGGGCGGCACTTCGCTCGCGAGAGACGACCAGGCCTTCGTGAGCTCTTCCTTCTTGGCGGCGGCGGCCGTCGCGACGTCCTTCGCCTTGGCGGGGATCGTCTGGGCGGCGTCGAGAGCGGCCTTGTAATCGCCCTTGTCGAAAAGGTCCTTGGCTGCCGCCAGGGCGGCCGTCAGGCTCTTCGCCTGATCCGGCACGTACTTGCCGGCGTCGGCCTTCACGGCGTCGACGGCGGATGTGGCGGCGGCGAGAGCGGCCTCCGCGGGTCCCTTCTGGCTGCACGCGACGAGCGCGACGCAGCACAGGACGAGTGCGGTCATTTTCAGGACGTTTTTCATTCGGATCTCCTCCATTCCTTTCTCTCGCGCCGCGGACGGTGCCGCGGCGGTATCGATCAGCCCGGGGGCGGAGCGCTCGCCGTCGCCGGCACGGGCTTCACCGGCATCGGTGAGGCGGCCTGCGCCGCGGCGATCGCGGAGCTCAGGGACACGGCATCCTTCTTCCAGAGCCCGTGAATGACGACCGGCGGCGAGCCGCCCGTGGTGTCGATGACGACGTCGGCGAAGACCGGCCCCGACTGGACCTTCACGGACGCGATCTGGCGCAGAGTGATCGAGTCCTCGATGTGCCCGAGGAGCTTCGGCTTGTAACGCGCGAGACGGTCCGGGAACACGGCGACCTGCACGGGGAACAGCATGTTGCCGGAGGTCAGGCGCGAGCCGCGGACCACGGGCCGCTCCGGTGTGAACGCCCGGTTCGCGAGCCACAGGAGGGCGGCCGCGGCCAGGACGACGATCCCGATGGCGGCGAAAAGCCACCTCGCCACCCGGCGCAGAAACGAGCCGAAGGCCGCGGGGGCAGGGGAAGCCGGGCGGGAAGAGTCGGGCACGAACGCGCATCTTAGCGCGTGCGCGTAAAGACGACACCTTGACCGGATGTCCATTTACGCCTATCTTGCGTCGAGTACGGAAGGCGCTTCCAGGAGAACCGGGGGAAAAGAGGATTTCTTGGAGGGTAATAGGGCAGGGCATGGTCGCCCCGGAAGGCATCCTTATGGCATACGAGACCTAATATCATCTAAGAAAATAAGGCTAAACGAGAAAGTAACCGAATATAATATGGCACTTACGCTGACCCCCAGACAGAAGGAGATCACCGACTTCATTCGCCGGTACCGCTCGAAGAACGGCGTGTCGCCGACGCAGCGCGAGATCTGCGAGGAGTTCGGGTACTCGTCTTTCGGGACCCTCCAGAAGCACATCCGGCTGCTCCTCGAGAAGGGCGTGCTGGTGCGCGACTGGAACAAGCGGCGCTCTCTCGCGCTCGCCGAGGAGGATCGTCCGGCGGGGGCGGTCGAGATCCCGCTCGCCGGCCGAATCGCCGCCGGACAACCCATCGAGGCCGAGCCGGAGGGCGAGTCGGTCGCCGTGCCCGAGGTCCTCACGCGCAAGGGTCAGAATTACGTCCTGCGTGTCAACGGACACTCGATGGTCGACGACGGAATCCACGACGGCGACTACGTGATCGTGAACCGCCGCGAAAAGGCCGCCAACGGCGAGATGGTCGCCGCCCTCGTGAACGGCGAGGCGACGCTCAAGCGCTTTTATCGCGAGGCCGACGGGCGCATCCGCCTCCAGCCCGCGAACGAACGCATGGCGCCGATCTTCGCGCCCGAAGGGGACGTGCGCGTCCAGGGCGTCGTCGTCGGGCTGATGAGGAAGTACTAGGCCGTTGTTCGTTCTGGTTTTCGGGGCGCCGGTCGCGACGAGCAAGCCATGAAGTTCCTTCGGATGCGCGTCCCCGGCGGGTTCTCCGTCGCGTGTCTCGACGCGGGCTCCTCGCGCGCCGGCGGCGCGCCGCCGCTCGTCCTCCTGCACGGGATCGGAGCCGACCACGGCGAGTGGGCGCTGTCGCTGCCATTCCTTTCGCGCCGGCGGCGCGTCCTCGCCTTCGACCTCCTCGGTCACGGCCGGAGCGACAAGCCCGCGGGTGCGGGCGTCGCCTACCGCGTGAGGTTCCTCGCGGACGCGGTCGCGGGCGGAATCGAGGCGCTGCCGGATCCTCCGGAGCGGGTGGACCTTCTCGGCCACTCGCTCGGCGGCGCCGTGGCGCTCGATCTCGCGCGCCGCAACCCGCGCCTCGTGCGTCGCCTCGTCCTCGTGGACGCGGCCGGGCCCCCCATCGAGCGCTCGATCGACCCTCTCGCGGCCTCGCTGCCGTTCGTGCCGGGCAGCTTCGAGGATTCGCGCCGCCTTCTCGCGACGAGCGTGAACAACCGCTTCCTCTCGCACCCGCTCGTCGCGCTCGCGGCCGCCGTCTACAAGGGCCGGAGGAAGAACAGGCCGCTGCTCCTGAAGCTCGTCGCTTCCATGGCGTCCGGAGAGGACGCCCTGGGGTCGCGCGACCTCGCGCGGATCGGAAACGAAACGCTCGTCCTCTGGGGGGACCGGGACCGTATCTTCCCGCTCGCGACCGGGAGGGCGCTCGCCCGCGCCCTCCCGCGCGCCCGGCTCGAGGTCCTCCCCCGCTGCGGGCACGTCCCTCCGACGGAGCGGCCCGTTGCGTTCGCCCGGCGGGTCGTCGCGTTTCTCGATTCATAATCGGCGCATGGGCACGACACGCTTCACGGTCGCGATGCCGCGGCCCGAGACCCATCTCTACGAGATCACGATGGAGGTTGACCCGGGGAAGGCGGCGGAGGCCGGAGGAACGCTCGACCTCGTGCTTCCCGTCTGGACGCCCGGCTCGTACTGCGTCCGCGAATTCTCGAGGCACATCAGGGATTTTTCTGCGAAAGAGAGTTCTTCGAAGGGAAGAGGGGGGCGGACGCCGATCGAAGCCGTGAAGGTGGAGAAGAACCGCTGGCGGCTCACTTTACCTTCCAAGAAATCCGAATCCCCGGTTCTTCTCTCGATCTCCTACCGCGTCTACGCGCACGAGCTCTCCGTTCGCACGTCTCACCTGGATTCGACCCACGGCTACGGGAACGGGGCGAACCTCTTCTTCTACGTCGAAGGCCGGAAAGACGAGCCGCAGGAGATCGCGTTCCGCCTGCCGCGCGGGTGGAGGACGTCGATGGCCCTGCCGTCGAAGGGCGGCGTCTTCTTCGCCTCGTCCTACGACGAGCTCGTCGACTCGCCGTTCGAGTGCGGGACGCACCGGACGATCGACTTCACGGTGAAGGGCGTCCCCCACACGCTCGCGATCTGGGGCGAGGGGAACGAGGAGCCGGCGCGCCTCGTCCGCGACCTCAGGAAGCTCGTCCGCGAGGCGTCGGCGCTCTTCGGAGGCCTCCCCTACGCGCGCTATCTCTTTCTCCTCCACCTCGCGCCGGGCGCGCGCGGCGGCCTCGAGCACCGCGCCTCGCAGTCGGTCTCGCTCGACCCCTGGACGTTCCGTCCGGAGAAAGCGTACCGCGGGTCGATCCTCCTCTTCGCGCACGAGCTCTTCCACGCGTGGAACGTCAAGCGCATCCGTCCCCGGTCCCTCGGGCCCTTCGACTACGAGAGGGAGGTCTACACGAAGGACCTCTGGGCGCTCGAGGGGATCACCTCGTACTACGAGGTTCTCCTCGCGACGCGCGCCGGCCTCCTGACGCCCGAGCAGGCGTTCGAGGAATGGGCGGCCTCGTGGACGGGGCACATCGAGACGCCCGGACGCGCCGTCCAGAGCGCCGAGGCGGCCTCCTTCGACGCGTGGATCCGCTTCTACCGGCCGGACGAGAACTCCGTGAACGTCGCGGAGAGCTACTACCGGCGCGGGCAGCTGCTCGGGCTCGCGCTCGACCTCGCGATCCGCGGCGGGACGGCGGGACGGCGCGGGCTCGACGACGTGCTGCGGGTCCTCTGGCGCCGCTACGGCGCCAAGGGGAACGCCTACCCGGCGGGTGCCGTCGAGGCGGCCGCCGCGCGCGTCCTCGGCTCGGCGGTGCGGGCGCGCCTCTTCTTCGACCGGTACGTGCGCGGCACGGAGTCTCCCGATCTCGCGCGTCTCGTCTGGGCCGCAGGCCTCGAGCTGAAGCTCGTCCCGGAAGCCGAAGAGGGCGCCACCGAGGAAAGCCCGGTGAAGACGCGCGGGGAGTTCGGGTGGAAGACGAAGGTCGAGGCGGGCCGCCTGACGATCGCGGAAGTCCGCGAGGGCGGCGCGGCCCAGAGAGGCGGCATCAACCCGGGCGACGAGCTCGTCGCCGTGGACGGTGTCCGGGCCACCGAAGACTTCCTTCGAAGGAAAGCGATCGAGGCCGGACCGGGTGCGCGGATCCGGGTGACCGTGTTCCGGCGCGAACTCCTCCGGGAGTTCCGGCTCGTCCTCGGGGCGCGGAAGGCGGGCGTCTGGAAGATCGCGCCCGCGAAGGACGCGCCGCCCGCCGCGAAGCGGCTCGCGAGGCGCTGGCTGGGGTCGCCCGTGCGCGGCTGAAGCGGCGTCAGCGCTTGAAGAAGCCCTGCTGGCCGGCGGGAGACGCGGCGACGGCCGGCGCGCCGCCGGTCCCGATGAGCTTCTGGTTCAGCTCGCGGATGCGCTCGTTGAGCTGCGCGACCTTCGCCGCCATCTCCTGTCGCTGACGCTCCGAATCCGCGCGCAGGCGCTGGATCTCGCCCTCGGCCTCGGCGCCCTGCTGCGCCTTGGCCTGGACCTGGCGCTCGCGTTCCTCGATGTCGTGTTCGAGGGACGCGATGATCTCGTCCTTCTCGGAGACGCGCTGCCGCCACTTCTCTTCCTGCTCCTCGTAGAGCCGCTTGATGTCCATGAGCTCGGTGATCGCGGAAAAGTCGTTCGCGGACGCCATGATTCCTCCTCGGCCGCGCTCTTCGATCTTCGGGAACAGCTTGCGGAGCTTGAGGGACAGGTCCTCGGGGTCGGTCGAGAGCTTCATCGCCGCGTCGACGTCGATCGCGCCGTTCACGAGGAGCGCGATGAGCGACTGGTTCATCGACTGCATCTTGAAGTAAGCGACGCTGGTCTCGACCTCCTCGAGGATCTCCTTCGTCTCGCCGGTCTCGATCTGCTTCGCGATCTTCGGCGAGTTCACGAGGACCTCGACGACCGGCATGAGGCCGCGGCCGTCGACGCGCTCGATGAGCTGCATCGACACGATCGCGCGCAGGACGAGCGCGAGCTGGCGCCGCACCTGGTTCTGCTGCGCGGGAGGGCAGGAGTCCATGATGCGGTCGATCGTCTGGGCGGCGCTGTTCGTGTGGAGGGTCGAGAAGACGAGATGGCCGGTCTCGGCGGCCGTGATCGCCGTCGACATCGTCTCCCAGTCGCGCATCTCGCCGACCATGATCACGTCGGGATCCTGCCGCATGACGTTCCGGAGCGCCTCCTGGAACGACACCGTGTCCGTCCCCATCTCCCGCTGGGAAACGGAGGCCATGTTGTCCTGGAAGAGGTACTCGATCGGGTCCTCGATCGTCACGACGTGGACCGGGTGCCGCTCCGTGATGAGCTTCACGAGGGCCGCGAGCGTCGTCGACTTGCCCGACCCGGTCGGGCCGGTCACGAGGACGAGGCCGGCCGGGAGGTCCGCGAACGTCTCGAGGACGTCGGGCAGGTTGAGCGCGGCGACCTGCGGGATCTGGAACGGGATGCGGCGGAAGACCGCCGTCCACGTTCCGCGCTGGAGGTAGATGTTGCCGCGGAAGCGCGCGACGCCCGTGATCCCGTAGCCGATGTCGACCGCGTAGTTCTGCTGGAGCTTGTCCCGCTGGTAGGGCGTCAGGATCGGGAGCACCATATCCTCGATCTCCTTCGGCTGCAGCGGGTCCGTCTTGAGCGGGACGAGCCGCCCGTTCACGCGCAGGAGGGGCGGACGGCCGGGCTTCAGGTGAAGGTCCGACGCCTCCTTCTTCGTGACGAACTTCAGAAGCTCGGTCAGGTCCATCTTCTCGATGTCCTCTGCGGGGACCCTTTAGGTTAGCAGCCGGGGGACGCGTTTCCAACCCCGGCCCGGGAGCGCAGCCACACGCGGGCGGCCTTCGCGCCGCGGATCTCGCCCGACGCGAGGGCGAGGTCGAGCTCGGCGAGGGCCTTTCCGAGCTCGGGCCCTTCGTTCAGGCCGAGAGCTCGCCGGATTTCTTCGAGTGGAAGAGGGCGCTCGGGCCTGAGGATCCGGCGGAGCGCGGCGGGCCGGCGGACGAGCCGAAGAGCCGCGCGCGCGAGGTCCCGCGCGCGCGCATCCCCTGCCGCGAGGAGGAAGAGAAGGGATTCCTTTTCGAAAGGGGAAGAGCGCCTCAGCAGCTCGGCGACGTCGCGGCGGGTGAGGGGGCGGGGCGCGCCGCGGCGCTCGCGCGGCGCGCCCCGCCCCGCGCCGAGCGGCAGCGAGAAGAGCCGGCCCGCGAGCCTCTGCTCTTCCCGCGACGTCTTCCACCTTCTCAGGAGATCTGCGGCCTTCCTCGGACCCAGCGGCAAGAGGAGCAGCGCGCGTGCGACCCGCGGGTCCGAGGACTCGAGCCTTCCGACGAGTGAAATTCCGCGCCGCGTCCGCGGCGCGCCGCCTCGAATGAGGGAAGACAGGATTCCGAGGCGCTCGAGGAAGTGGAGGGCGCGCTCGCGGTCCTTCGGCGGCGCCGCGAGAAGCCGGTCCAGCTCGACGAGCCGCCTCTCCTCCGGAACCGTTCGAAGAAATCTCCCGGCGGCCCTGATTTCCGCTTCGGCGCCGCGCGCGATGCGGAAGCCCGGCAGCTCCGCGAGGAAGCGCGCGGCGCGGAGGACCCGCAGGGGATCTTCGAGGAACACGCCCGCACGCGGGGCCCGAAGGACCCTCCTCCGAAGGTCCTCCAGGGCTCCGGGCGGCGAGGCGAACGCGCCCTCGGCGAGATCGAAGGCGATCGCGTTGATCGTGAAGTCGCGCCGGAGGAGGTCCTGGTCCGGCCCGCCCTCCTCCTCCCACACGTCGATCTCCCGGTCCCGGAAGGGGACCTTGAAGATCCTCCGGGGCGGCGTGCCGACCGGAACGGCGCGCGCGCCGGCGCGCGAGGCGAGGCGCCGGGCGAACGCCTCGGAACGTCCCGCCGCGACGGACAGGTCGAGATCGCCGCCGCGCCGCCCGAGCAGGGCGTCGCGGACGGCGCCGCCCACGGCGCGGACGCGGTCGCCAGGCCGGGCGCACGAGGCCGCGAGGGCGACGTCCGCGCGCCTCGCGAGGAGTCCGAGGGCGCGCGCGGAGCCGGCGCTCAGCCGCGCGGCCCCGGTTCCTCGCCCGCCGCGAGGCGCCATGCGACGCACTTGACGTTCGCGCCGTCCGCGTCGCAGTAAGCGGTGAGCTCGGTGCCCATCGCGTCGGCGAGCCGGCGGGCGACCGAGAGCCCGAACTCCCCGCCCCCGCGCGCGGAGCCGACGTCGTCGTAGAGATGGGCGGCCCGTTCGGGGGTGAGCGTCGGCGCGCGGTCGACGACCCTCACGAAGGCGCGGCCGTCGGCGGCCGAGGCGACGATGCGCACCTCGGAGTCGCCGCGCGGCGAGCGCTTGAGCGAGTGGTCCACGAGGTTCGTGACGAGCCGCTCGACCTTCTCGCGATCGCCGGCGACGCGGGGGAGCCCCTTGGGGACCTCGACCTCGAGGCGCACGCCCCGTTTGAAAGCGGTCGCCGAGAGCGTCGCCGCGAGGCCCCGGACGACCTCGCCGAGGTCCAGCTCGTCGAGCCGGAGCGTCGATCTCGCGCGGCCCGTCACGGCCGCGTCGAGGACGTCCGAGATGAGGCGCTCGAGGCGCGTGAGGCCGTCCGAGGCCGTCTTCAGGAGCTGCGTCGGCCGCTCGGGCAGGTCCTCGGCGAGGTCGCTCAGGACGACCTCGAGGTAGCTCTGCGCGATCGCGAGCGGCGTGCGAAGCTCGTGGGCCGCGGCGGTCCAGAAGCGCGCACGAACGACGTCGGCCTCGCGGACGCTCCGTTGGAGCGCGTCGAGCTGGCGGGACGTCTCGTCGAGGTCGCGCAGGAGGGCCTGCTCGCGCGCCTCGCGCGCGTCCTGGTGGCGCCGGTCGCGCAGCGTCACGGTGGACCAGCCGGCCTTGCCGGCGGTCTCGTCCGGCGTCGGAAGCGAGAGGACCTCGACCGGAATCGTGTCGCCCGCGGCCGTGACGAGTCGCGCGCGCGCGGTCGCGACGGGGGAGCCGGGCTGGGGCGTCAGCGTCGTGAAGGCGTCCTCGGGCGCGAGAGGTCGAAGCAGAGAGCGGACGTCGAGGCCGACGAGCTCGGACTCGAGGCGCCGCGTCAGCGCGCAGAAGGGCGGGTTCACGAGCAGGATCTCGCCGGACGGCCCCACCATGGCGGTCGCGTCCGGGATCCCCGTGAGGATGCGCTGCACCGTTCGCAGCCGCTTGCGGTCCGGGCCCTTCTCGAGGGGCTCGGCCGGCCGCCCGACGGCGAGCGACGCCTTGAGGATCCGCGACCCCGCCGCGAGGAGCGCGACCTCGACGAGCCCGAAGGGAACGCTTTCGCGGGCGGCGTGCAGGTAGAGGTCGCTCCCGTCGCCGGGAAGAAGCTGGCAGAGCAGGGAGCGCGTGCGCTGGCCGGCGAAATAGGCGCTCGCCTCCTCCATGAGGGGGTCGCGCTCGGCCTCCTCGACGAGGACGGCGCCGGAGCGCGCCGCCGCGGCCCGAAGCTCGGGGTACCGGACGATCTCGACGCTCCGCCCGACGACGCCGGGCCCGAGGCTGGAGCCCTCGACGGTCGCGTGCGGCGATCCCGCCTTCCAGCGGTACAGCGTGACGCGCGCGGCGTCGAGCGCGAGCGACAACGAGCGGAGCGCGTGCTCCGTGAAGCCGGAGGCGCCCTCGGCGACCTGCTCCCACAGGTCGAGGAGGCCGGTCAGCTGGACGCGCGAGAGGAGGAGGGCGGGCGCCGGGTCGTCCGAGGCCTCGCCGAGCGCGGCCGTCGCCCGCGTCCAGGGCCCGCGCGCGATCGTCTCGAGGGCGGCCGCCCGGTGCGCTCCCTCCTCCTCGAGGACGAATACGGGCGGCGACCCGCCGGAGGCGGGGAGGCGCGAGAGGAGCGCGGCGCCTTCGGCGACCGTCCCGGGCGGGACGACGAGGACGATCTCGGGCTGCGAGGCCGCCGCCATCTCCAGCGCCTCGTCCACCGTGCCCGCGACGAGCACGTCGCTGCCGGCCCGCTCGAGCGGGCCGCGCACGGCCTCCGGAACCCCGCCCCCGGGGCGGAACAGGAGGAACGGCCTCATGGCACCTCGAGGAAACGGTACGGGGGGGCGAGGGGCGCGTCAAGGCGGCTGCTAGAATTTCACGGTGAGAATCGACCCGGCGCTGGTTTCGCGCGTGGCGTCGCTCGCCGCGCTCGAGCTCACCGACGCCGAGCGCGACGACCTCGCGGGTCAGCTCACACGGATCGTCGAGCACTTCGAGGCGCTGCGCGCCGTTCCCGAGGAGCTCCTCGCGGCGGGGGAGCCGGCGCCCGAGATGCCGCTCCGGGCGGACGAGGCCCGGGACGGCTCCCCGGGGGCGCTCGTGGAGTCGAACGCGCCCGGGTTCGCTCACGGCCACTTCGTGGTCCCGCGTGTCGTCTCGAGGGATGCGTGACGTCCGAGGGCGAGCTCCTCGACGGGCCGTTGTCGGCGCTCGCCGACGCCGTGAGCTCGGGCGCGACCTCGGCGCGGAGCCTCGCGGAGGCGTCCCTCGCCCGCGCGGAGAAGGCGCGGGACCTCTATCGCGCGTTTCTGTCTCTCGACGCCGGGGCGGCGCTCCGGCAGGCCGACCGCGTGGACCGCCGCGTCGCGGCCGGCGAACGCCTTCCGCTCGCCGGCGTGCCCCTCGCCGTCAAGGACAACATCAACGTCGCCGGCCGACCCTCGACGGCGGGCTCGCGGATCCTCGCGGGGTTCGTCGCTCCCGACGACGCGACGTGCGTGGCGCGGCTCGTGGAGGCGGGTGCGGTCGTCGTCGGGAAGACGAACTGCGACGAGTTCGGGATGGGCTCCTCCAACGAGAACTCCGCCTACGGCCCCGCCCGGAACCCCTGGGATCCGTCCCGCGTGCCGGGCGGCTCCTCGGGCGGTTCGGCGGCGGCCGTCGCGGCCCGCGCCGTGCCCCTCGCGATCGGGACCGACACCGGCGGCTCCGTCCGGCAGCCCGCGGCGCTCTGCGGCCTCGTCGGATGGAAGCCCACGTACGGCCGCGTGTCGCGGTACGGCCTCATCGCGTTCGCCTCGTCCTTCGACCAGGCGGGCGCGCTCGCGCGCACGGCCTCCGACGCCGCGCGCGCCTTCACCGTCATGGCGGGGGCCGACCCGAGGGACGCGACGTCCCTCGCGACGCCGGTGCCCGACGCGGAGGCCGGAGTCCGGACGGGAGTCGAGGGGCGGAGGATCGGGCTTCTCGCGGAGGCCGAGAGCGCCGAAGGCGGCCTTCACCCGGCGGTCGGCGCGATCTTCGCGCGCACGGCCGACGCGCTCCGTGCGGCCGGCGCGACCGTGACGCGCGTTTCCGTCCCGCGCGTCTCCCTCGCCGTGCCCGTCTACTACCTCACGGCGACGGCCGAGGCGTCCTCGAACCTCGCGCGGTTCGACGGCGCCCGCTACGGCGCGCGCCGCGACGGGGACTCGCTCGCGTCCATGTACCGCGGAACGCGCTCGGCCGGCTTCGGACCCGAGGTCAAGCGCCGGATCCTCCTCGGGACTTTCGCGCTCTCGTCCGGCTACCACGACGCGTACTACGGGCGCGCGCAGAAGGTGCGGGCCCTCCTCGCGCGGGACTTCGCCGCGGCCTTCCGGGACGTCGACGCGATCCTCTGTCCGACGTCGCCCGAGCCGGCCTTCCCGCTCCGCGCCAAGACGGAGGACCCTCTCGCGATGTATCTCGCGGACGTCTTCACGGTCCCGCCGAGCCTCGCGGGCCTGCCCGCGGTGACGGTGCCCGCGGGCTTCTCGGACGAGTCGCTTCCCGTCGGGATGCAGTTCATCGGGCCGGCCGACTCCGAGCCTCTCCTTTTCGCGTTCGCACGGGCGGTCGAGGAGGCGTTCGGGGCCGCGGGCCGGCGACCTCCGGGCGCGGTGAGTTGAGCGGTCGGCGCGCGCGGGCCGCCGCCGCCGCCGCGGCTCTTCTCCTCGGGGCCCTTCGGACGCTGTCGGCCGCGGCGCCCCGCCGCGTCGAGGTCTCGAAGGACTTCGCCGTGTCGCTCGAGGGCGGAGCGATCACGGTCGAGGCCCGGCCGCTCGAGGGCGAGACGCCGGTCCAGTTCGCGCGGCGCCTCGCCCGGGACGAGGCGACGGCCCAGCGGATCCTCGAGCTGCCGGGCGCGCTCACCGGGCGCGGGGCGACGCTCTCGTGGGGCGCCCTCTCCCTCGAGAGCCGGCGCGCCGCCGTCCAGGCGCTCTTCCCGTCCGACGTGCGCGCGACCGCGGCGTGGCTCCACATCGCCGTCGAGGAGGAGAGCCTCGCGTCGCTCGCGGAGTGGTTCACGGGCGACGCCGCGCGGGCCGCCGACCTCGCGAAGGAGAACGCGCTCCCCGGTGGCGTCGTGCCGCCGGGCGCGACCGTCCGGATTCCCGCGGAGTACCTCGTGCCTCCGTTCCGGGACGCCGAGCCCGTGCCCGAGACGGAGCCGCCGAACCTCGTGTTCGGCGAGGACGCGAAGGGCCGCTTCGCGACGTACCGGCTGCGCAAGGGCGAGGCGCTCTACTCGGCCGTCGTCGTGCGCTTCACGGGCCGGGTGGACGCGGCGGACGTGAACGACCTCGCCCTGCGTCTCGCCGAGCGCTCGGGCATCGCGGACGTCCATGCGATCCCGGTCGGCTACCCCGTGAAGATCCCGATCGAGTTCCTCGCGGACGAGTTCCTGCCGAAGGAGGATCCCCGTTCGATCGCGCGCGCGCGGGAAAAGGCCGAGACGGCGCAGTTCTCGCGCCCCGAGGTCGCGCGCGGGCTGGAGGGAGTCCGCGTGATCCTCGACGCGGGACACGGCGGCCGCGACACGGGGACGACGCACGGCGGTTTGTGGGAGTCGACGTACGTCTACGACGTCACGTGCCGGCTCCGCCGGATCCTCTCCGAGAGGACGCACGCGGAGGTCCTCATGACGACGAAGGACGGGACCATCGGCTGGAGCGTCCCCGACCAGGACCGGCTGCGGCCGCGGCGCGGACAGGTCCTCCTCACCCGCCCGCCCTACGACCTCGAGGATCCGGCCGTCGGCGTGAACCTCCGCTGGTACCTCGCGAACAGCCTGCTCCGCCGCCCCTCGTCCGACGGCCGGAAGATCCAGCCCGAGAAGACCGTCTTTCTCTCGCTCCATGCGGACTCTCTCCACCCGTCCCTGCGCGGCGCGATGGTCTACGTGCCCGGCGAGCGCTACCTTCGCGACCGCTACGGCAAGACCGGAGCCGCCTACGCCTCCTATCGCGAGGTGAAGGAGGAGCCGGTCGTGTCGTTCAACAAGAAGGAGCGCGTCGCCTCCGAGGGCGCGTCGACGACGCTCGCGGCGGGCCTCGTCGCGGCGCTGCGCGACGCGGGGCTCCCCGTCCACAGCTTCTCCCCCGTGCGCACGCACGTGATCCGAGGGGGGCGCGAGTGGGTGCCGGCCGTGCTCCGCTACAACCGCGTCCCGAACCGCGCCCTCGTCGAGCTCGCGAACCTCGGCAACGACGAGGACCGCGCGCTCATCGTGACCCGCGCCTACCGCCAGGCGCTCGCCGAGTCGCTCGCCTCCGGCCTCGTCGCGTTCTTCGGAGGCCCCCCGCCCGAGATCTACGGCCCCGTTCCGCCGCCGTTCGGCGTCCGCGCGGCGCCGGAGCCCGCGCCGAAGCCGGCGCCGAGGAAGACGGCGAAGAAGAAGCGCTGACGGGAAAGCCGGAGGCCACGAGGAGCCGGTCGATCTCGCCCGGCGTCGCGCCGAGCTTCGGCGCCGAAGTGCGCAGGTCGTCCGCGTCCACGGGGTGCCAGTTGCGGCGCGACGCGTCGAGGAGGCCCGCCACGTCGAAGGGCTCGATCGTCCGGGCGATCTCGTCGAGGAGGCGCGCGCGCGACGCCGGAGTCAGCGGCTCTCGCGCCGCCGCGCCGATGCGAAGCAGGGCCGGTCCGTAGGAGGGATTCTTCGAAAGGAGAAAGGAGCCCGCGATCTGCCGTTTGCCGAGCCGGCGTGCGGCCTCCGAGAAGCTCGCCGCCGCGAAATAGAGCTTCGAGAGCGCGACGAAGAGCGGGAAGTCGTCGAACGCGGCGTAGAGCGCCCCGACGAGGCGCGCGGCGGCGTCCGCCTCGGCAAGCGTCGTCTCGCCGATCGCCGCGACCCTCTCGCGGAATCGCGGCGTCCCCCAGTCCTCCGCGAGCGCGAGTCCGAGGCGCTGAATGCCGAGGAGGGCGAGCGGAAAGCCCGTCGAGAGGAGCGGATCGGCGAAGGCCGCGGCCGAGGGGAGCAGGGCCCACGCGTCGCCCGCCGCGCGCGAGCGCCGGAACCCGAGGCGGGGGGCGTACACGAACGGGCGGACGGGGCGCGCGTCCCCGAACTGCGCGGCGACGGAAGGGAAGCGGCGGCACAGGCGGTCCCACGCGGGCTCTCCTTCCGAAAGGCGCAGCTCGCGCGCCAGCGGGTCTTCCGCCGCGACGCCGGCGCTCGTGATCCCGTTCGAGAAGCGGAGGACCCAGATCCAGCCGCCGGGAAAGACGTGGTGAACGGCCGCGTCGTCGACAGGGTAAGGAGGCGACTCAAAGGACTCGAAGTCGGGCATCTCCTCGAGGCGATGGACGCCAGAGAAGTGGGTGAAGAGGGATTTCTTCGAAGGAAGTCCGGCGGGCGGCGCGTCGCCTACGCCCAGCGCGGCGGTGAGAGCACCCTCGCGGCCGGAGGCGTCGAAAAGAAAAGACGCCCGGATCGTGAGCGGCGTCTTCTCTTCTCTTTCGAAGAAAATCTCCCATCCCCCGTGCCTTCGTTGGGCGTCGCCCAGGGCGACGTGGTCGAAGTAATGAACGCCGGCCGCCTCCGCTTCCTTCAGAAGAAATTCATCGAACTCTTCCCGGTACCAGTGCGTGTCGGCCACCTCGTCGCACGGGCTCGCGGCGACGAGGAGCTGATCGCCGCGGTCCGGCGCGCCGGCGAAGCGGCGCCCTGGCTCGTGCCGGTAGAAGGTGAATCCGCGCTTGAGGCCGCACGCGATCTCCGGGTACGTCCGGCGCCACGCGCCCCACGTCGCCAGGGGAAGGAGGCGCGGCAGGTCCCAGCGCGCGGCGATCTCCTCGAGGAGGAGGTTCGCGAGGGGTGATGTCGACTCGCCGACCGCGAAGCGCGGGTGCGCACCCTTTTCGAGGAGGACGACCGACCTTCCGGCGCGCCGCGCGACGAGCGCGAGGAGGGACCCGGCGAAGCCGGATCCCACGATCGCGACGTCGAAGGCTTTGTTCAAGCGGGGAAGCCGCAGGACCGGCAGGGGAAAGGAGACCGGGATGAAGAGGGAAGAGAAAGTGATGGGGCAGAAGGAGAAAGAGGGGGAGACGAAGAAGGAAGAGGAAGATTTCTTTGAAGGGTGTTCATGGTGCGCAGGCGCTCGATGCGGGCGGCCGCGCAGCATGCGGGCGCCGCGAGAGCGTCCGCATTCCAGAGATCCGCGAGGACGAGACCCCGCGCCTCGCCCCTTCCCTCTTCACCTTCCAAGAAATCTTCCATCGCCGTTTCAAGATCGCGAAGACCTGGAGGCGTAAATGCGCCCTCCCGCTGCAGCTCCTCGAGCGTCCCGTTGCCGAGGCGCGTCGGAATCAGCGAGACGATCTCCGCGCCCGCGGAGAACGACAGGTCGATGCTCGCGCGCGTCGCCGCCGGCCACTCGTCTTTCCGGAGAAAAGGAACCCCGACGAGGACGAAGCTGCGAAGCCGCACGTCGTGCGCGTGCAGGACGCGTGCGGCGCGCTCGAAGTCGGCGACCGTCATTCCCTTGTTCAGCTTCTCGAGCGCCTCTTCGTGCGCGGTCTCGAGTCCGATCGCGACCTCGAGCTCGGGCCCCGCGAGGAGGTCGCGGAACCGCACGACGTTGTCGCCGACGAGGTCCGGGTGGCATTCCACGACGACGCGGTCGCAGGCCTTCACGAGCTCCGCGATCGCCTCGAGGTCGGCCGTCGGGACCGCCGTCCGGTCGAAGAAGCTGCCGGCGTTGTAGAGCTTGACGTGCGTGACGCCCGGCATCCGCTCGAGCGCGAACCTGATCTGTTCCGGCACCGCTCCCCTCGGCGTCGGCGCGTCGAGCGTGTTCTTCCAGAGGTCGCACATCGTGCAGCGGTAGGAGCATTCCCTGTTCGTGAGGAAGATCGTCGCGACACCGACCGGAATGCCCGGCGCGATGGGCTCGTCTTCGACGAAGAAGCCGTACGGGCGGGACGGGTCGAGGACGTTCTTGGCGGGCCGTCGCGCCGCGATGAACCGTTCGCGCGCCTCCCGCGAGGCCGGGAAGGCGGCGTTCACGCGGCTCCCGGATAGGCCTCGACGAGGACCTGCCGGTATCGCGCCTCGCCGTACGGGAAGCGCTGCGCGTGGAGCGCCGCGCCTCCGGCCCCTTGCTGGAACCGTCGCTTCGGAAAGACGGGCATCGAGAGCCCCGTGACGGCCTTCACGCCGCGCGCGACGATCTCGCCCTTCAGCGCGTAGAGTCTCTCGACGCGGCCCCGCGTGAGATCCGCGAACGGGATGCCCTCGGCCACGGCGACGACGCGCGGGCGCGTGAACGGGCTGAACCCCGAGAAGCCGAACTTCCGGAGCGGCGCGTACGTGCGGGCGTACGAGCGGCTCTGCCCTCCCGTATAGGTCTGTGAGTGCTTGAGCGAGCCGACGCCCCAGCCCTCCTGGTAGAGCAGGAGGTTGTTCACGACGCTCCGGATCGTGAGCTCGGGGTTCTCCTCGATCGGATAGTCCTTGAGGTTCTCGTCGCCGCCGTCCCCGTCGAGAAGGAGCTTCCAGTCCGGGTAGCGGGCCCGGATGCCGCCGAGGAGCGCGAGGGCCATCGTCGCGGACTCGACGTCGAGCGGCTTGTAGTCCTCGATGACCCGGACGGCCTCGAAGGGATCGAGGGAGGCGGCGTCCGCCTCGACGCTCTCGAGGAAGAGCCCCATGTCCACGGCCTCGAGGAAGGCGCGGGCCTGCGCGAGGTCGGGGCCCTCCCCGAGCGTCAGCGTGAAGGCTTTGAGACGCGCGGGGCTCATGCCCAGCCGGCGGAGGACGTGCTGGGTCACGAGGAAGACGGCGCCGCTGTCGATTCCTCCCGAGAAGCACACCCCGAGGGGCTCATCCGCGGGGGCTCGGTCGATCCAGCCCGCGATCTCGTCCGCGAGGGCGGAGACGTAGAGTCGGCCGATCGCGTCGAGGTCGGCGGGGAGCGCGTTGCGGGTCGGCGTGAACGTCCGCACGTACGACGGCTCGGGGTCGGGGCAGCCCACGAGGCGGACCGTCGCGAGGTGGTGGGCGGGGACCATCCGCGTGTAGCTCGGGTGGAACTGGTCCGCGTGTCCGTTCGCGGAGAGCCATCGGGCGATCGCGTCGATGCGGTCGGCGACGACCAGGACGGGGCCGTCCGCCTCCTTCGCGAGGAAGTAGCGGAGCGGGCGATCGAGCGAGCGGGCGAGGCGGACGGCGATCCCGTCCACGCCGACGAGCGCGTACGAGCCCTCGAGGGCGGCGACGCCGTCCGCATCGCCCCGCGCGACGCGCGCGCGCGCGTCGTCGAGGGACACGCGGACGAGGGACGTGAGGGCGGGGTCGGTCAGGTCCACGACGCGGGCGACGGGCTGCGACATCGAGCCTCCTCGAGGGCCCCGATCCTATGCCCCGGCCGGGTCCGGGGCGTCCCGCCTCCGGCCGACCCGCATCAGGGCGAGGCCGGCGAGGACGACGCCCGCGGCGAGCAGCTTGCCGGCGTCGAAGCGCTCGCCCAGCCACAGCGCGGACGCGACCCCCGTGAAGACCGGCGTGAGGAAGCCGAGGCTCGTCGCCTGCGCGACGCCGAGGGTCCGCACGGCCTCCGGCCAGAGCCGAAAGGCCAGCACGAGCGGCAGGATCGCCGTGAGGACGACGATGACCCACGTGCCCGCGTGCACGGCCCGGTAGTCCTGGCGAACCATGTCGGGCAGCGCGTAGACGAGGAGGAGCACGGTCCCGCCGGCGAAGGTGAAGGCGTGCGCCGTCATCCCCGACATGCGGTCCCCGAGCCGAGAGGACGCGACGTTGAAGACGCCCCAGCAGACGGCGGCGCCGAGACACAGGAGGTTGCCCTCCGTGCTGCCGAGGCCGCCGCCGTGCGCGACGTTCACGAAGAGCGCGACGCCCGCCCACGCGATGAGGGATCCGACGACGGCGAGGCCGCGTGGCCGCTCCCAGCCCAGGAGCGCGACGAGGAGCATCGCGACGAGCGGGGAGACCGAGTTCAGGAGCGCGGCCGAAAATCCCGTCGTCGAGTCCACCCCCCGCGCGTAGAACCACTGGTAGACGCCGACGCCGGAGAGCGCGAGCACGACCGCGAGAGGGCGCGCCTCCCGGCGCGGAAGGACCGGCTCGCGGCGGAGCCCCGCCTCGGCGAGGAGAACGGCCGTCGCGATCACGAACCGCCAGCCGGTGAAGGCGAGCGGCGACATCTCGCGGAAACCGACCTTCAGGGCCGGATAGTTCACCGCCCAGATGGCGATCGAGAGCAGCGCACCGGCGAGCGCCAGGGGCCGCCGCATGGTCCGTCGCACCGCCCCGACTCTCTCACGGGCTGCTATATTCCGGCTCGCTTCCGGCGCCGGCGGCGGCAACGAGCCCTCCCGGCCTTTCGCGGAGGTCACCGAACGAGATGCTCGAGGTACAGGGACTTTCGAAGTCGTTCTACGGAACGCCCGCGGTCGAGGACGTGAACTTCCGGGTCGAGACGGGCGAGATCCTCGGCTTTCTGGGCCCGAACGGGGCCGGCAAGACGACCACGATGCGGATGATCACGGGTTTCCTGCCGCCCACCGCGGGGCGCGTGCTGCTCGCGGACGTGGACGTCACCGAGAAGCCGCTCGAGGCCAAGCGCGAGCTCGGCTACCTGCCGGAGACTCTCGCGCTCTACCCGGAAATGCGGGTTCGCGAGTACGTGGGATTCCGCGCCGCCCTCTGCGGCGTGCCGGGCCGGGAGCGCAAGGCGCGCGTGGACGAGGCCATCCAGAAGTGCTTCGTCGACGACGTCGCGACGAAGCCCATCGGGAACCTCTCGAAGGGCTACCGGCAGCGCGTCGGGCTCGCGGGGGCGCTCGTGCACCGGCCGAAGGTCCTCGTCCTCGACGAGCCGACGGTGGGCCTCGATCCGCGCCAGATCGTGAAAATCCGCGACCTGATCCGCGACCTCCGGAAGGACCACACGATCCTTCTCTCGACGCACATCCTCCCGGAGGTCGAGGTCCTCTGCGACCGTGTCCTCATCATCGACCGCGGGAGGATCGTCGCCTCCGGCACGCCCGACACCCTCCGCCACGAGATGTCCCAGGCGCCCGCCGTCACGGTGGCGCTCAAGGGCGAGGTCCCGGAAGCCGACGCCGTCCTCCGGGCGCTTCCGGGAGTCCTGCACGCCGCGCGCATCGGCGCCGGAGGCGAGACGCGCGTCTCGCTCTCCGGCGACGCGGGCTCCGACCTCCGGGAGCCCGTCTTCCGCGAGGTCCTCGCGCGCGGCTGGACGCTCCTCGAGCTGACGCCCCGCCAGGCGTCGCTCGAGGACGTCTTCGTGCGGCTCGTCTCGCGCGACGCGGCCGAGGCCGAGACGCAGCCGGGCGTCGAAGCCGGCGGGCCCGACGACGGGGCCGGGGCGCCGCCATGAGAGCGCTCAAGGCCTTCGCCGCGATCGTGAAGAGGGAGTTCTTCTCCTATTTCGTCTCGCCGCTCGCCTACGTGGTCCTCACGGCGTTCCTCCTCATCCAGGGCTACACCTTCTACCTGATCGTCCTGGCCCTGAACCAGCCGGAGACGCCCCGCACGGCGCTCATGTCTCTGTTCTTCACGAGCGTCTTCTACTGGATCTTCATGATGCTCGTCTCGTCCGTCATCGCGATGCGTCTCCTGTCCGAGGAGCGCAAGACGGGCTCGATCGAGGCCCTCCTCACGGCGCCCGTCTCCGAGGCGACCGTCGTCGCCGGGAAGTTCACCGCGGGCTGGTGCTTCTTCCTCTTCCTCTGGCTGCCGACCGTCCTCTACCCCGTCCTCCTCTCGCGCTTCGGGACGCTCGACTGGGGTCCGATCGCGTCGGGTTACCTCGGCATCGCCCTCGTCGGCGCGCTCTTCATCTCCGCGGGCACGTTCGCGTCGGCCCTCACGAAGAACCAGATCGTGGCCGCGATCGTCGGGTTCGTCTTCATCCTCGGCGTCTTCATCGTCGGCGTCTTCCGCGACTTCGTGACCGACCCGGGGTGGCGCGACGCCCTGTCGTACCTGAATCTCCTCGAGCACATGGACGACTTCTCCCGCGGGATCGTCGACACGCGGCGGCTCCTGTACGTCGCCTCGACGGTGGTCTTCTTCCTCTTCCTCTCGACGCGCGCCCTCGAGGCGAACAAGGGACGCTGAGATGGCGGCCGTGACCCCCTCCTCCCGCAACACGTTCCGCGCGACGCTCGCGCTTTCCGTGGTCCTCGGGCTCGGCATCCTCGGGCTCGTGAATTACATCGGCTCGCGCCGCTACGCGCGCTTCGACTGGACCTCGAGCGGCCTCTACTCGCTGTCCGAGAAGACCCGCAACGTCCTGAAGGACCTCAAGACCCCGGTGAGCGTCACCGTCTTCATGACGCCCGGCGTGCCCCTGTACCCCGAGGTCGACGAGCTCCTGAAGCGGTACAAGGCGCTGAGCCCGATGATCACCGTCGAGACGCTCGACCCGACGCGGAACCTCGTGAGGGCCAAGCAGCTCGTCGACGAGTTCGGCGTCAAGAGCAGCACGGTCGTCTTCCGGTCCGGAGACAAGAAGAAATACGTCCCGGGAGACCAGCTGGCCGAGATGGACTACTCGCGCGCCCGGATGGGCGGCGAGCCGACGATCCGGGCGTTCAAGGGCGAGCAGGAGTTCACGTCCGCGATCCTCGCCGTCACGCAGCAGAAGACGCCCAGGGTCGTCTTCACGACGGGCCACGGCGAGCGCCGCTTCGACGCCCCGCGGGACCGGGACGGCTTCTCCGAGGTCGCCGAGGCGCTGCGGAACGACAACTGCACGGTCGACGAATGGGCGTCGCTCGGCGCGCCCGACGTCCCTTCGGGCACCGACCTCGTCGTCGTCGCCGGGCCGCGGACCGCGTTCACGGAGGGCGAGCGCGACGCCCTGCGCCGGTATCTCGACGCGGGAGGCCGCGCGCTCTTGCTCCTCGACGTGGAGCTGACGCCCGGGAGCCCCGTCCTCTCGGACTTCGGGCTCGGGCCGCTCCTCGGCTCGATGGGCCTGACGCTCGACAGCGACGTCGTCCTCGACCCGAAGAACGCCCTTCCGCTCATGGGCCCGGAGACCGTGTTCGCGAAGTCGTTCCGCCCCCACCCGGTCACGCGCCTCCTGACCGGCAGCGCGGTCGTCTTTCCCCTCGCCCGCTCCGTGAGCGTCGCGGAGAAGCCCGCGCCGGGCTGGACGGCCACGCCTCTCGTCGAGACCTCGCCGGACGGCTGGGGCGAGACGAACATCAAGGAGCTCGAGCGGAGCGGCCGCCCGGCGAAGGACGACAAGGACGTCAAGGGACCCGTGTGTCTCGTGGCGGCCGCCGAGGCCGACGCGCCCGCCGGCGCCAGGCCGGACGCGCCGAAGAAACGCGCCCGCGTCGTCGTCTTCGGGGACTCGGACTGGGCGTCGAACGCGGGAATCGCGAACGCCGCGAACAGGCTGCTGTTCTCGGCGGCCGCGAACTGGGCGCTCGAGCGCGAGGCCCTCGTCGCGATCCCGCCGAAGAACGCCGACCAGGTCGCCGTGACGCTTTCGCGGCGCGACGTCGGCACGATCGCGTTCTTCGTCCTCCTCCTCCTGCCCGTCTCGGCCGTCGCGATGGGGCTCGCGATCTGGGTGAGGCGGCGGCGATAGGCCGATGTCGACCCGGAAGCTCCTCGTCCTGACCGGCGTCTTCCTCGGGCTCCTCGCGTTCGTCGTGTTCTTCGAGCGCAAGCAGCCGACGTCCGAGGAGCGCGCCCGGGCGGCGAGGCGCCTCGCGGACTTCCGGACGGACGACGTCGTGTCCGTCGCGATCGAGCGGCCGGACCTCCCGAAGGTGGATCTCGCTCGCAAGGAAAAGGGGCGCTGGACGGTCCTGAATCCGCCGGCCTCGCCCGCCGACGGCTTCGCGGCCGACAACCTCGTCTCCGACCTCGCCCACCTCGAGGTCGTCGGCGAGACGCGGACGGACTTCGACCCGAAGGAGTACGGGCTCGACGCGCCGAAGGCGAAGGCGACCGTCGTGTTCGCCGACAAGTCGTCGAAGACCTTCTCCTTCGGGGCGGCGATCCCCGGCACCGACGCCGTCGCCGCCTCGGAGGGCCGGCTGTTCGGCGCCGTGAGATCCGCGCCGCTCGCGGCGCTCACGAAGCCCGTCGACGAGTACCGGAGCCGGCAGCTCTTCGACGTCGCCGTCCCGGACATCACGCGCCTGAGCGTGACGCGGGGGCCGAACACCGTCGTCCTGTCGCGGACGGCCCGCGAGGGCGGCGCGCCCGGCCCGTGGCGGCTCGAGAAGCCGGTCGCCGACCTCGCCTCGGAGACGTTCGTCGACCGGCTCCTCGGCGACCTCGCGGGCGCGAGGGTCTCGGAGTTCCCGTCCATTCCCGAGGCCGAGCTCGCCCGTGTCGGACTCGCGCCGCCGGTCGCGACGGTCGTGCTCGAGAAGGGCGCCGAGAAGGTCGCGACGATCTCCTTCGGCGCCGCGAAGGCGGACGTCGCCGGAGGCAAGATGTACGCGAAGGTCGGGTCGCTCGTCGTCGTGATCGACGACCGGGTCCGCGAGGACCTCGACAAGGAGCTCTCGGCCTATCGGGAGACCCGCGTCGCCCCCGTCGACACGTTCACGCTGCGGCGAGTTTCCTTCGCTGCCGACGATCTCCGCGCCGGGGCCGACAAGGTCGACGGGCAGTGGCGCTCGTCGGGACGAGCCGTGTCCGCGCTCCACGCCGAGGGCCTCGCGGCGGTCCTCGGGCGGGCCGAGGGCCGCGGCTTCGTGCCGGCGCCGACCGGGAAGGCGGGAAAGTCCGGGTCGGAGAAGCCGCTCGGGACCGTCGATGTCGCCGGGGAGGCCGCGGGGACCGCGGAGACCGCGACGTTCTACGCGGCGCCCGCCGGCTCGGCCCCCGGCCTCGTGGCCGTCGCCGTCACGGGCCGGCCCGAGCGTCTCCTCGTCGACCGTTCCGTCCTCGACGAGATCCGGCGGGAAGCCGCCGCGTTGCGCGACGAGGCCGACGGCAAGGCGAAGGACACGAAGGGCAAGCCGTCCGCGCCGGCCCCAACGGCGGCCCCCGGCGGGCTCGTGAAGGTCGTGCCCGGCCGCTGATCAGCTCTTCTTCGGCGTTCCGGGAGTGGTGCGCGTCGCCGTCATCCCGACGGAGGACTTCGACGGACTCGGGCCGTCGTCCTTCCGGAAGCCGAGCGCGCGCGCCCGATCGTCCGCGGCCCTCTCGAGCGCCGCGAGGCGCTGGAGGCGCTCGGCCTCCTTCGCCTTCTCCATCTGCTCGCTCTTCTTCTTGGCCGAGCCGAGCAGGGAGCTCGCCGCGAGGACGAGCTTGAGGTGGAGCTGCCCCGTGAACTTCGCGTTCTCGCCGAAGGCTCCGACGAAGGACGAGCCCCCGAGCCGCGCCTCGGTGAAGTCGGCGTTCGCGATGTTGGCCTGCTTGAAGCCCGCGCCGTCGAGCTTGGCGCCGACGAGCTGGGCGAAGCGCAGGTCGCTCGCGGAGAAGTCGGCGTTCTCGGCCTCGACGCCGAAGAGGTTCGCGCCCGAGAGGTTCGCCCCGACCGCGTTCGCCTCCGAGAGACGCGCCCTCTTCAGGTTCGCCTTGCGGAGGTTCGCGCGCGCGACCTTCGCCTTCGGCATGATGCAGCCCTCGAGGTTCGCCTCCTGGAGGTCCGCCCCCGAGAGGTCCGCCTCCGTCAGGTTCGAGCCCCTGAGGTTCGCGCGGGGGCCGATCGCCTCGATGAGGCGCGCGTTCGCGAAGTTCACGAGCTTCATCCGCGGCGTCCTGAGGTCGATCTTGTCGAGCACGGCGCCCATGAGGTCGGTCTCCTCGAGCTGGGCGTTCACGAAGATCGCGTTGCGGAAGTCCGTGCGGTGGGCGCTCGTCTTCCGGAGGACGGCATCCGTGAAATTCGCGCCCTGGGCGACGGCGCGCTCGAAATCGGCCTCGGAGACGTCCGCGCCCGTGAAATCCGACTTCGTGAGGTCCGAGCCCCTGAGGACGGCCCTCTGGAGCTTGGCGCCCCGGAAGGTCGTTCCCGGGAGCTTCGCGTCGCGGAAGAACGCGAGCGTGAGGTTCGCCTTGTCGAAGTTCCCGCCCTTGTAGGTCACGCCGTCGAAGACGGCCTGCGTGAGGTCGCAGCCCTCGAAGACGCAACGGTCGATCGTGGCGCCTCGGAAGTTCGCGTAGAGGAGCCGCCCGAACGAGAAGTCGGTCGCCGTGAAGTCGGTCCCGTCGAGCTTGGCCCCCGTGAAGTCCGCCGCCTTCAGGATCCCCTCGCGGACGGTCGCGCTCCGGAGCGTCGCGTTGCGGAAGACGGCCCCGACGAACGAGACCCGGTCGAGGAGCAGGTAGTCGAGGTCCGTTTCGGACAGGTCCGCCCGGTCGAGCTTCGACCCGTTGAGCGAGAGTCCCGTCACGTGGGCGCGCGCGAGGTTGGCGCCCTCGAGGTTGCACCCTTCCAGCTTGGACCGGGAGAGGTCCGCGCCGGAGAGGTTCTTCCCGGACAGGTCGACGGAGAGGAGGCGCATGTCCGTGAAATCGGGGGTGAAGGCGGGCCGGGCCGCCCGCCACTCGTTCCATTCGGGCTTCTGGAGCAACTCGAGATGTTCAGGATTCACGCGCCGTAGTGTATCGAAGCCTGCTAGATTTCCGCACATGGCCGAAACACCGGTCCGGGGCCCGGAGCGCCTGAGACGGGCTCTCCTCGGGGGGTACCCGCTCCTGTACGTGGTCTCGTGGGAAGAGGGCCGCGTCGAGAGGGCCGTCCAGGCCCTCGCCCAGAAGTTCTACGAGAAGCCCGTCCCCTTCTCGGTCTGGACGTGTGTCGACGGCCTCGCGGGCGGAGCGGACCGCAAGGCCGACACCGCCGACCCCCTCAAGGCCCTGGACGCGATCCTCGCCGAGCCGGGCCCGGGCTTCTTCCTCATGAAGGACCTCACGGCCCATCTCACGAGGCCTGAGGTCGTCCGCCGCCTGCGGGACGCCTACCGGCTGCTCCGCGGGAAGGGCCGCTTCGTCGTCCTCGTCTCGCCCCGCCTCGTCGTCCCCGACGATCTCCGCAAGGAGATCCACGTCCTGGACTACGACCTTCCGGACGAGGCCGAGATCCTGCTCCTCCTCGGCCACCTCGGCAAGCGCTTCTTCGGAGAGAAGGGCCTCGCGGAGGCCGACGCGAAGAAGCTCGCCATGGCGCTCAAGGGCCTGACGTCGGACGAGACCGAGCACGTCGTGTCGAAGGTGTTCTCGCGGAAGCCCGTCTTCGACGAGTCCACGTACTTCGAGGTCCTCGCCGAGAAGGAGCAGGCCACCCGCAAGGAAGGCGTCCTCGAGTTCGTCCCGCCGCGGTTCTCGCTCGACGACATCGGAGGGCTCGAGAACCTCAAGGAGTGGCTCGTCAAGCGCAAGAACCTCTTCACGAAGGAGGCCCTCGACGCCGGGATGCCCGTCCCGAAGGGCATCCTCATGATGGGAATGTCCGGCTGCGGGAAGTCGCTGTCCGTCAAGGCGATCTCCGCTCTGTGGAACCTGCCGCTGTTTCGTCTCGACATGAACCTCGTCTTCGGGACCGACAACCCGGAGCAGACGTTCGAGCGCGCCCTCCGGACGGTCGAGTCCCTCTCGCCGGCGCTCCTGTGGATCGACGAGCTCGAGATGGCGATCACGGGCGGCCGCGAGGCGGGGCAGGGCGACGCGTCGCTCGGGCGGATCTTCTCGACCTTCCTGACGTGGATGCAGGAGAAGCGGGGCCTCGTGTTCGTCGCGGCGACCGCGAACCGCATCCACCTCCTGCCGGCCGAGGTCATCCGCAAGGGACGCTTCGACCAGGTCTTCTTCATCGACCTCCCGAACGAGAACGAGAGGAAGTCCATCTTCAACGTCCACATCAGGAAGGTCGGCGCGGACCCGAGCCTCTTCGACGTCCTGTTCTTCTCGAAGGCGACGAAGGGCTTCGTGGGTTCCGAGATCGAGGCCGCCGTCCAGGCCTCGGCGATCGAGGCCTACAACCAGGGCCGCAAGCTCAGCGAGGACGACCTCTCGAGGACGATCACGAACACGGTTCCGCTCTCGCGGACGATGGACGAGCAGATCAAGGCGATCAAGAGCTGGGCGCACGACCGGGCGATGCCGGCTTCGAAAGCCTGACGGGGCGGGCGGCTCAGGGCAACGGCGGGGGCGGCGTCGAGCCCGCGTCCGGCGCGACGACGACGGCCGTGCCGTAGCAGAGCACCTCGGTCACGCCCTGCATGAGCTCCGTCGCGTCGTAGCGGATGCCCACGACCGCGTTCGCGCCGATGTCCTTCGCATGCGCGAGCATCATGTCGAAGGCCTCGTTGCGGGTCTTCTCGCAGAGCTCCGTGAAGAGGGAGATGTTCCCGCCGACGAGAGTCTGGAGCGACCCGCCGATCGTGCCGAAGATCGAGCGCGAGCGCACCGTGATCCCGCGCACGACGCCGAGCGTACGGGAGATCCGATAGCCGTCCAGCGTGAAGGCGGTGGTCGTCATCGGGTGAGTCATCGTGCTCCTCCATTCAGTTCCATCGGGCGTCTCCGCCGGGGCGCCGGAAGGGGCCGAGCAGGTCCAGCCGCTTCTGGACGCCCTCGATGCGTGCGAGGACCCATGCGTAGCGGTCCTCGAGGCGGTCCATGGCGAGGACGCGGTAGCTCTCCTCCGCGTCGAGGCCGAGGCGCGAGGCCGCCTCGTTCACGAGCCCCTCGTCCGAGAGCCTCCGGGACAGCTCGCGCGCCCCGCGCCGGCCGGCCGAGTCCGCGAGGCGCCGGACGCCCTCGACGAGAAGGCTCCGGAGGCGGGCGGGGCCGCTCCCGCCGGCGGCGGACGCGGGGAGGGGCGCGACGGGGAGGACCGTGACCTCCGCGACGCGGTACGGGGCGTCCGTCGCGGGCTCCCGCTCGATGCGGTACCGGAAGGCGCCGCGCAGGAGGATGTTGGACCGGCCGTCCTCGAGCGGCTCGTGGCGGACGACTTCACCCGCGCAACCGATCGCGCGGACGCTCGGCCGCCCGTCGCCGCTCCCGGAGCCGCTTCCGCCGAGGAGCTGCATTCCGATGAGCCGGTCCGAGTCGAGGGCGTCCGCGAGCATCCTGCGGTAGCGCTCCTCGAAGACGTGGAGGGGCAGCGTCGTTTCCGGCAGGAGGACGACGTCCGGAAGCGGAAAAAGGCGCACGAGGCGGAGGGCCGACATCGCGGACATGATGCATCCGAACGGGAGGTCCGCGCGCGGCGGCGTGCTATCGTCGTCGCCGATGGCGAGCAAGGACGACCGCTACGCGGACAACGCCCTCGGCAGGTTCTACGTCGATACCCAGTGCATCGACTGCGACGTCTGCCGCGTGACGGCTCCGGCGAATTTCACCCGGCAGGAAGAGAAGGGCTACTCGTACGTCGTCAAGCAGGCCGAGACGCCCGAGGAAGAGGCCCAGTGCCAGGAGGCGATGGACTCCTGTCCCGTCGAGGCGATCGGGAACGACGGGGCGTAATCCGCGGCTGGCCGTAGTCAAGGGCGCGCTTCGCGCGCCGCTCCGCGGTCGAAGACCCTTGACACGGGCCCGCCGCGAATATTTTTTTCTGTCGGCGGCTGCATCAGCAGCCGCCGCATATCAGAATGAATCTTCAGGTCCTTGCCGCGAGGGCCCTTCTCGCATGGTAGGACGATCTGACCAGCGGCCCGGACTCGACGACTCCGAACCCCATCTCCTCGCCTTCCCTCCGGATCTCCTCGAATTCCTGCGGGGTGTAGTACCGCTCGATCGGGAGGCGGCGCGCGTGCGGCTGGAGGTACTGGCCGACCGTCACGACGTCGACGCCCGCGGTGCGGAGGTCCGAGAGCGCCCGGGAGAGCTCGTCTCGAGTTTCGCCCAGACCCACCATCACACCGCTCTTCACCTTCAAGGAAATCTTCTCTTCGGTCTTCTGTCTCTCGTCTCTTCTCTTCGCCGCGCGGGAGAGGAGCTCCAGCGAGCGCGCGTAGATCGCGTCGGGCCGGACGCGCCGATAGAGGCGCGGGACGGTTTCCACGTTGTGGTTGAGGACCTCGGGCGCTTCGTCGAGGACGGTCTTCAACGCATCCTGATCCCCGAGGAAGTCGGGGATCAGGACCTCGACGGTGACGCCGGGAGCCACGGAGCGGATCGCCCGGATCGTCGCGGCGAAGTGCGCCGCGCCGCCGTCGGGCAGCTCGTCGCGGTTCACGGACGTGACGACCGCATGCGCGACGCCGAGCGTCTTCACGGCTTCGGCGACGCGCCGCGGCTCCTCCGGGTCGAGCGGACGGCCGGCGCCCTGCGCCACCGCGCAGAAGCCGCAGTGCCGCGTGCAGACGTCGCCCATGAGCATGAAGGTCGCCGTGCGCTCCACGCCCCAGCATTCGGCGAGGTTCGGGCAGCGCGCCTCCTGGCAGACCGTGTTCAGGCGCTTGTCCTCGACGAGCCGGAGGACCTCCGACTCGGATCCGGCCGCCGGAAGGCGGACCTTCAGCCACGCGGGTCTCGGCGTGACGCCGTAACGGGGACGGACCTCCGCGCTCACTCCCCGGAGTGTACCGGGGCGCGATAGGATCCGCGGGAGAACCCGTCTCAGGACAAGAAGGAGGCCCCGATGGTGTCCATCGCGTCGCTCTGGCTGCCCATCCTCCTCTCGGCCGTCGCCGTCTTCATCGTGAGCTCGGTCATCCACATGTTCCTCGGCTACCACGCGGCGGACTACCAGAAGGTCCCGGCCGAGGACGACCTCATGGCGGCGGTCCGGAAGCTCGACATCCCTCCCGGCGACTACATGGTGCCGTGCCCGACGAGTCACCGGGCGTTCAAGGACCCGGCGTTCCTCGAGAAGTTCAAGGCCGGGCCGAGGGCGATGATGACCGTCCTGCCCGGCGGCCCGATCAAGATGGGCCCGCAGCTCGTCCAGTGGTTCCTCTACACGATCCTCATCGGGATCACCGCGGCGTACATCTCCGGGCGCGCGCTCGGGCCGGGCGCCCACTACCTCGCTGTCTTCCGGTTCGCGGGCGCGACCGCGTTCTACGGCTACAGTCTCGCGCTGATCCAGGCGTCGATCTGGTACAAGAAATCCTGGGGAACGACGCTCCGGAGCATGTTCGACGGCCTCGTCTACGCGCTCGTGACGGCGGGCTTCTTCGGGTGGCTCTGGCCGAGGTGACGGGCGGGAAGAATTCAGCCCCGGCCGCGGATTCCTTCCCGCGCCGCCCACTTCCAGACGTCGTCCCACGCGTGATAGACGCAGCGGACCCCTTCGACCTCCTCCTCGGCGAGGGGGGCCGGGAAGCGCACGCGGGCCGTCCGCTCGACGGCGCCGCGGGCCGCCTCGCGCACGACCAGCCACTCGCGCGCGTCGTCGGCGCTCTCGTGGTACGGGTCGACGCCGAGCGTCAGGAGCGTCGGGAGGTTCTCGGGCTTGCCCTCGGCGTCGAGGATCCGGACGGCCTGGAGCCGGTTGCGGCCGTCGGGGTCTCCGAGGAACTCGCGCACGGCGACGTGGAGGTCCTCGGGATCGAAGTACGCGAACGCCATCAGGGCGTCGCAGCGAACGCCCGCGTCGCGGTCGAGGAGAAGCTCGCGGACCTTCGGCGCGAGCGGGCGGAAGGGCTCGAGTCGCTCCGCCGACTCGTCCTGAAGCCCCGCGAAGATGAACAGGCCGGCCCTGCGGGTCCCGGCGTCCTCGTCCACGAGGGCCTCCGCCACGAGGCCGACCGTCTCGTCGTCGACGGGCGCGCGCACGATGCGGTCGAAGGCGATCGTCCCGTCCTCTCCGGCAAACGGGGCGAGGCGCGCCGTCAGGAGGTCGTAGATTGCGCGAGGGTGCCGTTCACCCATGTGCCTGCCTCCCTCTCGAAAACGTCGGCGAAGTGCGACACGAATCGTCGGGCGACCTCTCCGAGAGGCGGCGCCGGCGCTCCCGAGGCTCTCGCGAGCGACGTGACGCCGCCGTCGGCGATGCCGCATGGGACGAATAGCGAGAAGCGTGCCAGGTCGGTCGAGACGTTCAGGGCGGCGCCGTGCGTCGTGACCCAGCGCGAGAGATGGACGCCGATCGCGGCCAGCTTGTCGTTCCCGACCCAGACCGAGGCCCAGCGCCCGGGCGCCGCGCTGCGCGCGGCCTCGACGCCGAAGCTCCGGGCCGTGCGGATGAGAACCTCCTCGAGGTCGCGCACGTAGCGGCGCACGTCACGCCGGTCCGGAGAGAGGTCGAGCACGGGGTACGCGACGAGCTGGCCGGGGCCGTGGAACGTGAGCTTGCCGCCGCGGTCGGCGACGCGGAGCGCGATGCCCTTCTGCCTGAGGAAGTCCTCGGAGACGAGGAGCTCGCCGAGGCCCGCGTTGCGGCCCACGGTGACGACGTCCGCGTGCTCGAGGAGGAAGAGCGTCTCGGGGCCGCCCGCCTTCGCGCGCCTCTCGGCCTCCTTCTGAAGCGCGAAGGCCGCGTCCCAGGAGACGCGGCCTTCGGAGAGGAGCGAGACGATCTCGGTCCGGCGCATGTCGAATGTTACAGCGCGCGGGAGGGGAGCGCGAGCGTCATTCCAGCTCGGGCCAGGCCCCCTCTTCGAGCGTCGACTTCACGACGTTCACGAACTGGTCGCCCTCGGCGCCGTCGATGAGGCGGTGGTCGAAGGTGAGGGCGACGTAGCCCATCGTCTTGATCGCGAGGGAGTCCGAGCCGTCCGGCATCTCGACGACCTTCGCGCGCTTCTCGATCGCGCCGACGCCCATGATCGCGACCTGCGGCTGGTTGATGACCGGCGTCGCGAAGAGAGAGCCGAACGAGCCGTGGTTCGTGATCGTGAACGTCCCGCCGGCGACCTCGTCCGGGAGGAGCTTCTTGGCGCGCGCGCGCGACGCGAGATCGTTCGCCGCGCGGGCGAGGCCGACGAGCGAGAGGTCGTCGGCGCGCCGGATGACGGGAACGATGAGACCCCAGTCGAGAGCGACGGCGATCCCGAGGTTCACCTCCTTGTGGAAGACGATGTCGTCTCCCACGATCGAGGCGTTCACGAGCGGGCGGGCCTTGAGGGCGGCGATCGCCGCCCGGAGGATGAAGGGAAGGTACGTGAGTTTCGTTCCGACCTGCTCCTCGAAGCGCGCCTTCACGCGGTTGCGGAGCTTCGCGACGTTCGAGTAGTCGACCTCGAAGACGGTGGTCACGTGGGCCGAGGTCTGCTTGGACTCGACCATCCGCTGCGCGATCTTCCGGCGCATCGGCGTCATCGGTTCGATCGACACGTTGCCGCCGGGGAAGGCGAGCGTGGAAGGAGAGCGCGCGGGCGCCGGCTCGGTCATCGGCCGGGCGGCGAGAACTGCAGGAGCCGGAGATTCGGATTTCTCAGAAGGCGCGGGGGGCGCCGCCGCGACGGGCGCCGACGGAGCCGCGGAGGTTGCCGCCGTCTGAACCTTCGAAGAATCTTGTCTTTGTCCTCCCGGCGCCGCCGCGGGCGGTGCCCCGGCGCCGGCGGCGGAGCCGCCGGCCAGGAACGCCTCGATGTCCTGCTTCGTCACGCGGCCCGAGATGCCGGTGCCGGGAATCCGCGAAATGTCGACGCCCTTGTCCTCCGCGATCGCGCGGACGACGGGCGACGAGCGGCGCTTGAGGAGCTCCTCCTTCGACTCGCCGGGCTGGGGCGGGGCGATCGCGGCGGGGGCGGGTGCTGCCGCGGGATAGGAGGGAGAAGGAGATTTCGGAGAGGGCGCGGGGGCGGGCGTCGCAGCCTGCGCGGGCGGCGCCGCGGGGCCGGCAGCTCTCTCCACCTTCAAGGAATCTTCGGATTTCTCTGAAGGCGCGTGCACCGCCGCTGCGGGCTGGGGCGCCGGTGCCGCGGCTGCAGCCGGCCGCTGAACCTTCGAAGAATCTTCTCCCGCCTCGGCGAGCCGTGCGACGACGGTGTTGATGGGCACCGTCTGGCCCTCCGGCACGAGAATCTCGAGGAGGGTGCCGGACGCGGGAGCGGGGATCTCGGCGTCGACCTTGTCCGTCGAGATCTCGAAGAGGGGCTCGTCGCGCTTGACGGCGTCGCCGGCTTTCTTGAGCCACTTCGTGAGCGTGCCCTCGGCGATCGACTCGCCCATCTGCGGCATGATGACGTTCGTCGGCATATCGGTCTCCTCGAGTCAGTAGCGGGCCAGTTGCCGCGCGGCGGCCAAGAGGGTCTTCGCGCTGGGGAGGAACGCCTCCTCCAGGGGCGGAGAGTACGGCACCGGCGTGTCGGGAGCCGTAACCCGGAGGATCGGGCCGTCGAGCCACTCGAAGGCCTTTTCCGTGATCGTCGCGGCGATCTCGGCCCCGAGGCCCGCCGTGCGCGTATCCTCGTGGATGATCAGGCACTTGCCGGTCTTCTTCACGGAGGCGAGAACGGCATCCTCGTCCCACGGCAGGAGCGTCCTGAGATCGAGCACCTCGGGCGAGATGCCGTCCGCCTCGAGCGCCGGGGCGGCCTCGAGGGCGGTCCAGAGCGTCGCGCCGTACGTCACGATCGTGAGATCGGTGCCGGGCCGTCGCACCGCGGCCCGCCCGAGCGGCTCGACGGGCTCCTCGGCGACGAGGCGGTCGCGGACGCGCCGGTAGAGGAACTTGTGCTCGAGGAAGATGACCGGGTCGTCGTCGCGGATCGAGGCCTTCAGGAGCGTGCGCGCGTCCGAGGCGGTCGCCGGCGCGACGACCTTGAGTCCCGGCGTCTTCACGAAGTACATCTCGGGCGATTGCGAGTGGTACGGGCCGCCGTGGACGCCCGCGCCCGACGGTCCGCGCACGACGAGGGGGACGCCGACCCCCGTCCGGTAGCGGTTCTTCGCGGCGAAGTTCGTGAGCAGGTCGAACGCGCGCGAGATGAAGTCCATGAACTGCATCTCGGCGACGGGCCGGAGCCCCCGCATCGCGGCGCCGATCGCGGCGCCGACGATCGCCTCCTCGGCGAGCGGCGTGTCGAGGACGCGCCCGGGGCCGAAGCGCTCGAGGAGGCCCTCGGTCGCCTTGAAGGCTCCGCCGTAGACGCCGACGTCCTCGCCGAGCACGAAGACGCGCGGGTCGCGTTCCATCTCCTCGAAGAGGGCCCGCCGGACCGCCTCGAGATACGTCGTCTCGACGCCCGGCCCGTCGGCCGCCGTGAGCGTGTACGTGACGCCGCCGCGGGCGACGCGCGGGTCGGCCATCAGCCGCCTCCCGTGAAGACGCCCGCCCGGGCGCGCTCCGAGAGCGCGTCGTCGGCCCAGACGCCCCGGAACGCCGTGGACGGGTCGGGAAACGGCGACGCCTCGGCGAACGCGACGTCGGCGTCGAGCGCGCGCTCGATCTCCTCGTGCGCGCCGCGGAGGTCCGAGGCGGACGCCAGCCCCGCGTCCTTGAGGACCTTCGCGAGCCGTGCGAGGGGGTCGAGGGCGCGCCAGCGCGCGAGCTCTTCGGCGTCCACGTAGGACTGCGCGTCGTGCTCGGCGTGGCCCTTCATCCGGTAGGTCTTGCACTCGAGGAGCGTCGGCCCGGCGCCCGAGCGGGCGCGCTCGACGGCGGCGCGCGCCATCTCGTAGACGGCCACGGCGTCGTTGCCGTCCACGACCTCGCCCCGGATCCCGTAGCCGATCGCCTTGTCCGCGAGGGTCCTGGCGGCGCACTGCTTCTCGAAGGGCGTCGAGTACGCCCAGCCGTTGAACTCGACGACGAGGACGAGCGGGAGCTTCTGGACCGCCGCGAAGTTGATGCCTTCGTGGAAGGCCCCGACGGAGATTCCGCCGTCGCCGAGATAGGTCATCCCGACGACGCGATTTCCCTTCATGCGCTCGGCCAGGAGCATTCCCGAGACGACCGGGACGAGGGTGCCGAGCATCGTGATCGGGGAGTAGACGCCAAGGTCCGGGACGGAGAAATGGAGGTTCGCGTCCTTGCCGTGAGAAGGCGACGTCGCGCGGGCGAGGTACTGCGTGAGGACGTCGCGGGCCGCGACCCCCCGCGCGAGGACCGAGCCGAGGTTCCGGATCAGCGGCGCCAGGAGGTCCCCCGGCTCGAGCGCGAAGGCCGTGGCGACGGACGTCGCCTCCTGCCCGAGCGAGCGATAGAGGCCGCCGACGAGCTTGCCCTGGCGGTAGAGGTTGACGAGCCGCTCCTCGAGCAGGCGGTTCAGCAGCATCGTGCGATAGAGGCTCTTCAGGCGTTCCGGAGACAGCGATGTCGTCATGTCCTGGGCACGTCTCGGGAAGGCGACGCGCGGGCGGCGATTATCGAAGGCGCCGCGAGGGGGGTCAAACCGGCATTTTTTTCAGCGGAGGCCCGGCCGGTGCGCCGGGTCACGCAACGCGCCACGCGGCGCGCCGGGACCATGGCCTTTCGTCCCGGGACAAACGATGCCGGTTGCGAAACGGGAAGACCGGGCTAGATTGAGACGCATGACAGAGACCCGAGGAGGCACCATGAACCGCCGCACTCTCGCCGCCGCCCTGGTTCTCGCCGCCGGCATCGGCCTCGCGCCGCGCGCGTTCGCCGCCGACGCCTTCCTGAAGCTCGACGGGATCGACGGCGAGAGCCAGGATGCGAACTACCCGGGCTCGCTCGAGATCGACTCCTCCCGGCTGGGCTCCCTGCCGGAGTCGGCCGAGCGCGTGTCGGCGACCGGGGCCGGGGCCGGCAGGGTGACGTTCAACCCGTTCTCCATCACGCGCAAGGTCGACAAGGCGTCGCCCGCCCTCTTCCAGGCCTGTTCGAAAGGCAAGCACTTTCCCACCGCCACGATCACGATGCGGAAGGCGGGTGGAACCCAGCAGGAGTACCTCGTCGTGACGCTCCACGACGTCTCGCTGTCGTCGTACCGGAAGGCGGGCTTCGGGGACGCGCAGACGGAGACCTTCCTCGTCAGCGCGGCCGGCGCGACGCTCGAACCTCCAAGGCCGCAAGCGACCGCGATCCGGAGCGCCCCGCTCGCGTCCGGGGCGCTGACGGCCGTCCAGGCGCCCCGGATCACCGCCGTCTCCGCGAGCGCGCCGTTCCTCGGGACGGGCGTGACGGTGGCGATCAGCTCCACCGGGCCCTGCGTGAACGCGTTCGTGGCGTACGGCGACGGCTCGATCAACGAAGGCCACGCACTGACCGGCACCTCGACGCAGATCCCGGCCCACGTCTACTCGACGCCGGGCCTGAAGACGATCCAGGTGGGTGGCTACGACGCCCCGTACTGGTCCGGCCCGCAGAAGCACGAGCAGCACCACCCGAACGACTGCACGGGCTGGGCCGAGACGACGGTCACGCTGAGGTCGGAGGCCGCCCCCGCGCCCGCCATGAAGAGATAGGAGGCCGCCATGAGGTTCCCCGTTCGTTCCGTCGCGTCCCTGCTCGTTCTCGTCCTGGGCGCCGTCGCCGCGCCACGCGCGCGGGCCGCGACCAACGCGTTCCTCAAGCTCGGGGACATACCGGGCGATAGCCACGACCCCGACCATATGGGGTGGATCGAGATCTCCTCGTGGCAGTTCGACGAGCTCGCGCAGTCGTCGACGACCGGAGGCGCGGCGAGCGGCGCCGGCGCCGGCAAGGTACGGGTCAGCGACTTTCAGATCACGAAGAGCCAGGATGCGGCGACCGCGAAGCTCGCGCTCGCCGCCGGATCGGGCCGGCATTTTCCCCAGGCGACGATCGAGATGCGGAAGGCGGGCGGGGACCCGAAGCAGCCCTACCTCGTCATCAAGTTGAGCAACGTGTACGTCTCGAACTACCACATGTCGAGCGGCGGCGACCGGCCGACGGAATCGCTCACGCTGAACTTCACGAAGGTCGAGTTCGTGTACAGCCAGCAGCACACGACGAGTCCCGCGACCCGGGGCGCCGCGCTCGCGCCGGGCGCGGCCGCGGTCGCCCTGGCGGCGGCCCCGACGATCACGAAGGTCACGCCGTCGTCGGCCGGCGGGAGCATCGGACACGCGCTTTCGTTCGAGGTCGAGGGCACCGGGAGCTGCAACCAGTCGAGGATCGACTTCGGGGACGGGACCGTTTCCGAGTTTCCCTTCTCCTCGGGGAAGTCCATGCCCGCGCCGACGCACTCGTACTCGAGGATGGGGACGTTCGAGGTCAAGGCCTACGGTCTGGCCGATCCGTGGGCGAAGCTGCCGGCGCCGCCGCCCTCGTCCGCGGCCGCCTGCGGGGGGCACGCCTCCGCGACGGTCACGATCACGGCGCCTCTCTCGGTCGCGCCGGCTCCCGTGATCCGGAAGTAGGAAAGGAAGAGGGACCGGGGCGCGCACGGCGGGCCGGCGCCTTGACACGCGGGCGGCCGCGCGCCTACGCTCCGCACCCATGAACGCGAACGCCGTTTCCCGAAAGCGGACCACCGCGAAGACGACGACGCCGCAGCGCGGCGGGCCCTTTCGCTTGAAGGAGCCCCGGCATGTCGCGACCCGATTCCCGGATTCCCGTCGCCGTCCTCGGCGCGACCGGCGCCGTCGGGCAGCGCCTCGTCTCGCTGCTCGAGGGCCATCCGCAGTTCGTCCTCGCCGAGGTCGCCGCCTCGGAGCGCTCGGCGGGAAAGACCTACGCCGAGGCGACGCGCTGGATCCTCCCGGGAGACATCCCGGAGGAGGCGCGCGACCTCGTCGTGACGGGCGTGGACGCGGACTTCGCCGCTCCGGTCCTCCTCTCGGGCCTCGACGCCGCCGTCGCCGACGTCGTCGAGCCCCTCCAGGCCGGGCGCGGCAGGCTCGTCGTCTCGAACACGAAGTCGTTCCGGATGCGGCCCGACGTCCCGCTCGTGATCCCGGAGGTGAACGCGGACCACCTCGCGCTCCTCGACGGCCAGTCGACGCGCGAGTCGGGCGGCGGAATCGTGACGAACCCGAACTGCTCCGTCGTCGGCCTCGCGATGGCGCTCGCGCCGCTCCACCGCGCGTTCGGCGTCGAGGCGGTCGTGGTCACGACGCTCCAGGCGCTCTCGGGCGCGGGCTATCCGGGCGTGCCGTCCCTCGACTCGAACGCCAACGTCATCCCGTTCATCGACGGCGAGGAGGAGAAGATCGAGAAGGAGCCGAAGAAGATCCTCGGCCGCCTCGAGGCCGGGCGCGTCGTGGACGCGGACTTTCCGATCAGCGTCTCCGTCAACCGCGTCCCGGTGCGCGACGGGCACACGGAATCGGTCTTCCTCAAGCTGAGGTCGAAGGCGTCGACCCGCGACGTGCGCGCCGCGCTCGAGGGGTTCACGGGCGAGCCGCAGCGGCTGAAGCTGCCGTCGGCGCCTCCGCGCCCGATCGCCGTCCGGGACGAGCGCGACCGGCCCCAGCCGATCCGCGACGTCGATGCCGGCGCCGGCATGACCGTCACGGTCGGCCGCCTCCGCCCCGATCCCGTCTTCGACGTGCGGTTCACGCTCCTCGTCCACAACACGATCCGGGGTGCGGCCGGCGCGGCGCTCCTGAACGCCGAGCTCCTCCTCGCACAGGGCCGCCTCGCGGCGCGAACCGCGACGCTCTGACCCGATGACCGACGTCCTCAAGTTCGGCGGGACCTCGGTCGGAACGGCCGAGCGCATCCGGGACGTCGCGTGCCTCGTCGCGAGGAGGGGAGGGGACCCGTGCGTCGTCGTGGTCTCGGCGATGGGAGGGGTCACGGACGAGCTGGTCGGATTGAAGATTTCCTCGAATGGTAAAGAGCGAGCGGCCGCCGACGCGGGACTCGAGCGGCTCGCGCAGCGGCACCGCCATGCTCTCGACGCCCTCCAGCTGCCTTCTTGCGAAAAGGGCGCGACGGCCGCCGCCGTCGAAGAGGAGCTCGATCGCGCGCGCATCCTGTCCACCGGGATCTCACTACTCGAAGAGATCTCTCCTCGGACCTCGGACGCGCTCCTGAGCGTCGGAGAGATGATCTCCTCCCGCCTCGTCGCCCCGGCGCTCCGCGCCGCCGGCATCCCGGCGGTCTGGGTGGACCCGCGCGACGTCCTCGTGACGGACGCGGCCCACGGCGCCGCGCTGCCCGACGAGGCAGCGACCGCGGCGAACGTCGCGGCGCGCGTTCTCCCGGAGCTCGACGCGGGCCGCGTCGTCGTCACGGGTGGCTTCGTCGGCGCGACGCGGGAAGGGGTCACGACGACGCTCGGGCGCGGCGGCTCGGACTACTCCGCGGCGCTCCTCGGCGCGGCGCTCAAGGACGCGGGCCGCGCCGTCGGCGCGATCGAGATCTGGACGGACGTGGACGGCATCCTCACGGCGGATCCCCGAATCGTCCCGGCGGCCCGCCCGGTGCCCGAGGTCAGCGCGGCCGAGGCGGCCGAGCTCGCGTTCTTCGGCGCGAAGGTCCTCCACCCCGCGACGATCCGGCCCGCGGTCGCCCGCGGGATCCCCGTCCGGGTCCGGAACTCCTTCCGTCCGGACGCGCCGGGCACGACGGTCCGCGCCGAGGCGGCCGGCGTCGGCGTCCGCGCCCTCGCGATGCGCAGGGGCGTCGCGGCCGTCTTCGTCGGCAATCCCCGCATGCTGCTCGCCCACGGCTACGCCGCGCGCGTCTTCTCCGTCTTCGAGACGCACCGGGTCCCGGTGGACGTCATCGCGACGAGCGAGGTCTCGATCTCGATCACGGTGGACGCGAAAGCGCCGCTCGACGCCGTCGTGAAGGACCTCTCCTCGTTCGCCGAGGTGTCGGTCCTGCCGGGGCTCGCGGTCGTGTCGGTCGCCGGCAAGGCCCTGCGGACGACGGCCGGCATCGCGCACCGCGTGTTCGAGGCCATGGGCGACGTGAACGTCGTCCTGATCTCGCAGGGGGCGTCCGACACGAACATGACGTTCGTCGTCGCGGAGAAGGACGCGCCCGAGGCGCTCCGGCGGCTGCACCGGGAGTTCTTCGAAGGAACGAAGACATGAAGGCGCTCCTCGTCGGCTACGGGAAGATGGGAAGGGCGATCGAGGCGGCGCTGATCCAGCGCGGCCACGGTGTCGCCGGTCGATGGGTTCGAAGAGAGACCGAAGAGTTCCTGGAAGGTAACAGGGCGGGGGTCGGCGCCGCGGCAGACATGGCTCAGACGGCGCATTCCCCTCCGCCGCCCTCTTCACCTTCCAAGAAGAATCTTTCGTTCTCTTCGGACGTTGCCACGTGCGACATCGCCTTCGAGTTCACCGCGCCCGACGTCGCGCCGGGCCTCGTCCCGTTCCTCCTTTCGAAGAGAATCCCGGTCGTCTCCGGGACGACCGGCTGGGACACGAGCGAGGCGGTCCGGCGCGCGACGGAGCTCGCGGTCCCGTTCCTCCATTGCGCGAACTTCTCTCTCGGCGTCGCCGCGATGCGGCGCGCGGCGGCGGCCCTCGCGGCGGCGCTCGCGCCGTTCCGCGAGTTCCATCCCGGCCTCGTCGAGCGCCACCACTCCGCCAAGCGGGACGCGCCCTCCGGGACGGCGAAGGCGATCGCCGCCGACGTCGCCCACGCCTCGGGCCGCCGCGAGGTGCCCGTCGTGTCGCTCCGGCAGGGCGGGATCCCGGGCGAGCACACGCTCTACTTCGAAGGGGAGGACGAGACCGTCGAGGTCGTCCACCGCGCGCGGTCGCGCGCGATCTTCGCGCAGGGCGCCGTGCGCGCGGCGGAGTGGATGCTGAGATCCGGCCGGCGCGGCCCGCTCTCGTTCGACGATTTCTTCAACGACGCAAGCCACGGAAGTCCGAGAGGAGACGCTTCATGACGACGCCGGCCGCGCCGCCGCCCTCTTCACCTTCGACGAATCCGGATCCCCGGTCTGAGTTCTCCGGCGTCTTCACGGCCCTCGTGACCCCGTTCCGGGACGACGGCGCCGTCGACGAGCAGGGCCTGCGCCGCCTCGTCCGCCGGCAGATCGCCGGAGGAGTCGCCGGCCTCGTCCCGTGCGGGACGACGGGCGAGGCGGTCACGCTCGATCCCGACGAGCACGAGCGCGTCGTCGCGATCTCGGTCGAGGAGGCGCGCGCCGCGGACCGCCGCGTGAAGGTCGTCGCGGGCTGCGGCTCGAACGACACGAAGAAGTCGCAACGGCTCGCGGCGCGGTGCCGGGCGGCCGGCGCCGACGCGCTCCTCGTCGTGACGCCCTACTACAACAAGCCGACGCCGCGGGGCCTCGTGGCGCACTTCTCGGCCGTCGCGGACGCGGGCCAGATTCCGCTCGTCGTCTACAACGTGCCCGGGCGGACGGGCCTCAACATGCTCCCCGAGACGGTGCTCGAGCTCGCGCAGGACCCGCGCGTCGCGGGCGTCAAGGAGGCGTCCGGGAGCCTCGACCAGGCCTGCGAGATCCTCCGCCGGCGTCCCGCGGGGTTCGCCGTGCTCTCGGGCGAGGACTCGCTCGCGCTTCCGATCGTCGCGTGCGGGGGAGACGGCGTGATCGCGGTCGTCTCGAACGAGGCGCCGGCGCTCACCGTCGAGCTCGTCGGGGCGGCCCTCGCGGGCGAACGAGTGCGCGCCGCGGCGCTCCAGGCGCGCCTCCTGCCGCTCATGAAGGCGAATTTCCGGGAATCGAATCCGATTCCCGTGAAATGGGCGCTCGAGCGGCTCGGCCTCATCGGGGGCGTCCTGCGCCTCCCGCTCGTGACGCTCTCGCCCGCGCACCACGGGCCGGTCGAGGAGGCGCTCGCCGCCGCCGGTCTCCTCGACGCGGCCGGCCGGCCCGTCGAGGCGGTGGCGGCGTGACGCGCGAGGAGGTCTTCCGCCTGCTCGAGGCGCTCGAGCGAGGCGAGCTCAGGGCCGCCGCGCCCGGCGCGGACGGGTACTGGGTCGCACACGCGTCCGTGAAGGAAGGCATCCTCGCCGCGTTCCGCCTCGGGATCGAGGAGCCGTCGGAGGCCGGACCTCTCCTCTTCCGCGATCGCGACACGCTTCCGCCCCGGAGCCCGCTGCCCGAGGGCGTGCGCGTCGTGCCCGGCGGGACCGCGCTTCGCCGCGGCGCCTACCTCGCGAAGGGAGTCGTCGTCATGCCGCCCGCGTACGTGAACGTCGGCGCGTACGTGGACGAGGGCTCCATGATCGACAGCCACGCGCTCGTCGGCTCGTGCGCGCAGGTCGGCAGGCGCGTTCACCTCTCGGCGGCCGCGCAGGTGGGCGGGGTCCTCGAGCCCGCCGGAGCCGTTCCCGTCGTCCTCGAGGACGAGGTCTTCGTCGGGGGCGGCGCGGGCGTCTACGAAGGCGTCTGCGTGAGGAGGCGTGCGGTGCTCGCGGCCGGCGTCGTCCTCACGGCCTCCAGCGTCCTGTTCGATCTCGTGCACGAGAAGGAGCACCGCTCGACGCCCGAGCGGCCGCTCGTCGTGCCGGAGGGCGCGGTCGTCGTGATGGGCGCGCGCCCGGCTCCGGGCTCCTGGGGGAAGTGCCACGGCCTTTCGCTCGCGGCACCCGTCATCGTCAAATACCGCGACGGGAAGACGGACGCGCGGACGGTGCTGGAGCTGGCGCTGCGATGAAAGAGGAAGAACGAGAGACCTGCACGCGGCCGGAGGCCGCGTGCCCGGGACTCGGATTTCTCGGAAGGTGAATACGGCACCCGGAGAGTCCCTGCTTGTTCGTGCGGCGGCGAAGTTCGGGACTCCGCTGTATCTCTACGACTTCGACGTGATCGAGGCGCGCGTCCGCGCGCTCCGCGCCGCCGTCGGCCCGCGCTTCGAGATCGCTTACGCGATCAAGGCGAACCCGTCGCTCGGGATTCTTCACTTTCTAAGAGAAGCCGGTCTCTCTTCGGACGTCGCATCGCGGGGCGAGCTCGCCGCGGCGCGCCGCGCCGGCTTTCCGCCTTCGAGGATCCTCTCGACCGGCCCCGCGAAGACCGATGCCGACCTCGAAGCGCTCGTCCGCGCGCGCGTGTCGATCATCCACGCGGAAGGGGAGTGGGAGCTGGAGCGGCTGGAGGAGATCGCCTCGCGGCTGCGCGTCCGGAGGCCCGTGCGGGTCGGCCTGCGGCTGAATCCGCCGTGGGGGATCGCCGAGAAGAAGACGATCATCGGCGGGCCGGGCGCGAAGAAGTTCGGCTTCGACCTTACGAGCGCCGAGAGAGTTCTTCGAAGCCGGAAGAACGGCGGCGGCGCCGCGGGTGGCCGCGGCGCATTTCCTCATCTCGACCTCTGCGGCTTCCAGGTCTTCAACGCGTCGAACGTCCTGAACGCCGCGCTCCTCGTGGAGAACACGGAACGCGCGCTTCGCCTCGCTCTTTCACTTTCGAAGAAATTCTCGGTCCCCCTCCGTTCCGTCGATCTCGGCGGCGGCTTCGGCGTGCCCTATGCGGAGTCCGAAGAGCCCCTGGACCTGGGAATCCTTCGAAAGGGGCTGGGAGCGGTGCTGCGCGAGGCGCGCGCGAGCGGCTTCCCGGATTCCGTTCGGCTCGTCTTCGAGCCCGGAAGATTCCTCGTCGCCGAAGCCGGGACCTACGTCGTTCGCGTCCTCGGCACGAAGCGCAGCCGCGGCGTCAACTACGTGCTCCTCGACGGCGGCATCCACCACTTCCTGCGGCCGGTTCTCCTCGAAAGTCCACACGCGGCGAGGCTCGTCGAGCAACGCGCCGAGGCGGCCCGCCGCCCTTCTTCACCTTCTGAGGAAATCTTCGTGCTGTCCGGTCCCCTCTGCACGTCGCTCGACGTCCTGCATCCGCACGCGAAGCTGCCGATGCCCGGGCGCGGCGACCTCATCGCCTTCGCGAACGCCGGCGCGTACGGCTACACGGAGTCGATGCCGCTCTTCCTCTCGCACGAGTGGGCCGCCGAGGCCGGCGTACGGAAGGGCCGGCTCGCGCTCCTCCGCCGTCCGCCGCGCGTCGCCGAGCTGCAGGCGGCCCAGAAAATGCCGTTCTGACGGCGGTGCCGGCGCCGACGTCCGGGAGGATAATGCCCGGCCGCACGGAGGCCGTATGGACGTTCGTTCGCTCGGCACCCGAGGGCCCACGGTCTCGGAGCTCGGGCTCGGGTGCATGGGGATGTCGGAGTTCTACGGGGTCCGCGACGACGACGAGTCGATCCAGACGATCCACGCGGCCCTGGACGCCGGCGTGGACCTCCTGGACACGGCCGACATGTACGGTCCGCACACGAACGAAGAGCTCGTCGGCAGGGCGATCGCGGACCGGCGCGGCCGAGTCGTCCTCGCGACGAAGTTCGGGATCCTCCGCGACCCGTCCGATCCGGCGAAACGCGGCGTCTGCGGGAGGCCCGAATACGTGCGCGCCTCGTGCGAGGGGAGCCTGAAGCGGCTCGGCGTGGAGACGATCGACCTCTACACCCTCCATCGCGTCGACCCCGCGACCCCGATCGAGGACACGGTCGGCGCGATGGCGGGTCTCGTCGCGGAAGGGAAGATCCGGTGGATCGGCCTCTCGGAGGCCTCTGCGGCGACGCTGCGCCGGGCCGCCCGCGTCCATCCGATCGCCGCGCTCCAGAGCGAGTATTCGCTCTTTTCGCGCGACGTCGAGGCGGAGGTCCTGCCGGCGTGCCGCGAGCTCGGCATCGGCTTCGTCGCCTATGCCCCTCTCGGCCGCGGATTCCTGACCGGGAAGTACCGGAGCCCCGCGGATTTTCCGGCGGGCGACTACCGGAGGACGGCGCCGCGCTTCACGGGCGAGAACTTCGCGAAGAACCTCGCGCTCGTCGCGAAGGTCGCCGATCTCGCGCGGCGGAAGAAGGGGACGCCGGCCCAGGTCGCGCTCGCGTGGGTCCTCTCCCGCGGCACCGACGTCGTGCCGATCTTCGGGACGAAGAGCCGGGACCGGCTGCAGGAGAACCTCGACGCGGCCGACGTCGTCCTCACGAAGGCCGATCGCGCGGAGCTCGAGGCGGCGTTCCCGCCCGGCGCGATCTCGGGAGCACGATACCCGGCGGCCGCGATGGCGACGGTCGGCCGCTGAGACGGCGTCGCCGCGCGCTCGCGGGCGCCCGGTAGAATCCCCGGCATGAGCGTCAAGGTCCCCGAGACCGCCGCGCCTCCCCTCACGCCCGAAGAGGAGCGCGTCCGCGCCGCGAAGGGGGTGTGGCGGAAGAAGGCCGCCGCCGCGTTCGCGAAGATCCCCGCGTGGCGGAGAGACTTCACGACGGTCTCCTCGGCCGAGACGAACCCTCTCGCGACGCCGGACGACCTCGGGGGCTTCGACTACGCGCGCGACCTCGGGTGGCCGGGCGAGTTCCCGTACACGCGCGGCGTCCAGCCGACGATGTACCGGGGGAAGCCCTGGACGATCCGGCAGTTCGCGGGCTTCGGCACGGCGCGGCAGACGAACGGGCGCTTCAAACAGCTCCTCGCGCACGGGCAGACGGGTCTCTCGACCGCGTTCCACCTCCCGACGCTCTACGGCTACGACTCGGACCACCCGATGGCGGCCGGCGAGGTCGGGAAGTGCGGCGTCGCGGTGGACACGCTCCGCGACTTCGAGGTTCTCTTCGACGGGATCGACCTCGGCGCCGTGACGACCTCCATGACGATCAACTCGACGGCGCCCATCGCGCTCGCGATGTACCTCGCGGTCGCCGAGAAGCACGGGACGCCGTGGACGAAGGTCGGCGGGACGCTCCAGAACGACATCCTCAAGGAATACATCGCGCAGAAGGAGTACATCTTCCCGCCGCGGCCGTCGATGAGGCTCGTGACGGACCAGTTCGCGTTCTGCGCCAAGCACGTCCCGAAGTGGAACACGGTGTCGATCTCCGGCTATCACATCCGGGAGGCCGGAGCGACGGCGCTCCAGGAGCTGGCGTTCACGCTCCGCGACGGGATGGAGTACGTGAAGTACGGGATCGACGCGGGCCTCGACGTCGACGAGTTCGCCCCGCGACTCTCGTTCTTCTTCAACGCGCACAACGACTTCTTCGAGGAAGTCGCGAAGTACCGCGCGGCGCGCCGGACCTGGGCGAAGGTCATGCGGGACCGCTACGGGGCGAAGAAGCCCGAGTCGTGGAAGATGCGCTTCCACTCGCAGACCGCGGGCGTCACGCTCACGGCGCAGCAGCCGTACAACAACGTCGCGCGCGTCGCGATCCAGTCGCTCGCGGCCGTCCTCGGCGGGACGAACTCGCTCCACGCGAACGCGCTCGACGAGACGCTCGCTCTCCCGACGGAGTTCGCCGCGAAGATCGCCGTGCGGACGCAGCAGGTGATCCTCCACGAGACGGGCGTCGTCAACACGATCGACCCGCTCGGCGGCTCGTACTTCGTCGAGGAGCTCACGAACCGGATGGAGGCGGGCGCGTTCGACTACTTCCGCCGGATCGACGCGTTCGGCGGGATGGTCGAGGCCATCGAGGCCGGCTTCCCGCAGAAGGAGATCATGGACGCCGCCTATCGGTTCCAGCGGGCCTTCGACGCGAAGGACAAGGTGATGGTCGGCGCGAACGCGTTCACGGAGTCCCTTCCGGAGGACGAGGTGCCGACGCTCGTGATCTCCGAGGAGACCGCCGCCGAGCAGGTGAAGCTCCTGAACGACGTCCGGCGCACGCGCGACGCGCGGACCGCGATGCAGAGGCTGTCGGACCTCAAGGCGGCGTGCGCGGGCGGCGCCAACGTGATGCCGCCGCTCGTCGAGGCCGTGAAGGCGTACGCGACGGTCGGCGAGATCTCCGACGTCATGCGCGAGGTCTTCGCGACGTACGAGGAGCCGGCCGTCTTCTGAGGCGGATGACGCGGCCCGGTTCTTGCGGGTTACACTCCGTGGTGATGCCTGTTCGACGCGTTTTTACGACCGCCGCCCTCGTTCTCGCCGCCGCGGCGGCCCTTCCGTCGCGCGCCCAGTCCGCCGCCCCGGCCCTGACTCCGCTCGAGGCCCGGCGCAAGGAGGCGATCGAGCACTACATGAGGGCCCGGCTCTTCGCGCAGGACGCCGAGTTCGAGGAGGCCGTCAAGGAGTTCCGCAAGGCGGTCGATCTCGACCCCGGCGACGGCGCCCTCCACCGCGAGTACGGCGAGCTCCTGCGCGACATCCCGATCTATCCCGAGGCCGAGCGCGAGGCCCGCAAGGCGGTCGAGCTCATGCCGCAGAGCGCCGGGGCCCACCGCCTCCTCGGGCAGGTCCTCCTCGCGACCGCGAAGGACAAGGCGCGCGCCGAGGAGGCCGCCTCCGAGCTCAAGAAGTCCGCGGATCTCGGCCCCCCGGACCCGCAGGGCGCCGTCGCGCTCGCGCAGGCCTACCTCAGGCTCGAGAAGCCCCACGACGCGGTGGCCGCGCTGGAATCCGTGGCGGATCGCGCGCACGGCGCCGCGTTCCTCCTCCTGTACGGCGAGGCTCTCGAGCGCGACGGGCAGGCGGCCAAGGCCGAAGACGTCTACATGTCGCTGCTCCGCCAGGACCCGGAGAACCGCGCGGCCTCGATCGGCCTCCTGCGCGTCTACGACCGGTCGCGCCAGTTCGGCAAGGAGGCTTCGCTCCTCGAGACCTTCCTCAAGGGGCAGCCCGGAAATCTCGCGGCGAAGACCCAGTACGCGACCGTGCTCCTCCGCGCGCGGCGGTTCACGGAGGCGCGGAAGGCCTTCGAGGAGGTCCTCGCCGCCGATCCCGGAAACCGCGACGCCCTCAGGATGTACGGGGCGCTCCTGTCCGAGACGCGGGAGACGGACAAGGCGGACGAGATCCTCCGGAAGCTCGAGTCGCTCGATCCGGACGATCCGGAGGTTCCGTACCGCCGCGCGATGAACTTCCTCGAGGCCCGTCGCCTCGACGAGGCCGAGCGCGTCCTGGTCGACCTGAAGAAGACGCTCGCGGCCCGGAAGACGGACGGTCCCGAGGTCGGGCAGATCGACGGGCAGCTCGCGTACATCGCGTACCTGAGAAAGGACTACGACCGGGCGACGTCGCTCCTGACGCCACGCCTGTGGGACGCGGACGGCCTCGACACGCAGGCGTTCAACCTCCTCGAGCAGATCGCGCGCGACAAGGAGGACTGGGCCGGAGGACTGAAGCTCGCGCGGGAGGCGTTCACGAAGAGCGCGAAGAAGACGCCGAACGTCCGCGCGACCTATGCCGAGTTCCTCCTGAAGGCGGGCGACGCCGACGGGAAGGCCGAGGGCGAGAAGATCCTGGCGACGCTCGCGTCCGAGGACAAGGCGAGCGTCCTCGCCGCGGCCGACGCCTGGGAGCGCCTCGAGGACTACGGACGCGCCGCCGACGTCGCGCGCCAGGGTCTCGCGCGCGACAAGGAGGATCCCGAGCTCCTGTTCCGCCTCGCGGCCTCGCTCGAGCGCGAGAAGAAGCTCGGCGAGTCCGAGGCCGCCTTCGAGAAGCTCCTCAAGGTGAGCGCCGATCACGCGCCCGGGATGAACTACCTCGGCTACATGTGGGCCGACCGTGGCGAGAACCTCCCCCAGGCGCTCGAGCTGATCCGCAAGGCCGTGGACCTCGAGCCGTCGAACGGCGCCTACCTGGACTCGCTCGGCTGGGTCTACTTCCGCCTCAACAGGCTCGACAAGGCAGAGGAGAACCTCGTCGCCGCCTCGGCGCTGAACCCGGACGACGCGACCGTCGAGGAGCATCTCGGCGACCTCTGGGAGAAGAAGGGCGACATCGCGAAGGCGCGCGAGAGCTGGAAGCGCGCGCTGACGCTCAAGCCGGAGCCCGAGAACAAGCGGCGCCTCGAGGAGAAGCTCCGGAAGACGGAAAACTTCGACGCGAAGAAGTGAAGAGGTGAAGCGCGGATCCCGAGCGCGTCGGGTTGCCGGCTCGGCGGCGGTCGCGGCAGTTTTCTTCTTAGAAGGTAAATGCAGCAGCGGGGGAGCGCCGGGCGCGACGACTTCCGCCGAGGCGGCGCCAAGCCCCTCTTCTCCTTCCAGGAAATCCCCTTCGAGCCTTGCGGCCTACGAGGCCGCTCGCCTCAAGGCGTGGGATCCGGAGCGCCGCTTCAAGGCGCTCTTCAGCGCGGAGGTCTCGCCGAAGATCGGCGCGATCGGGCGCGGGTACCTGTCCGTCTGGTGGGACGGGGCGAGCGGCGAGCTCGCCTGGCGGACGTCGGCGCCGATCGCGGGGGCGGGAAGAGGGGGAATTGTTCGAGTGAAAGAGGGCGGCGAGGACGCGGAGCCCCCCGAGAGCGGATTGCCGCTCGCCGCGCGGCTGACCTCGACCGACCTCGTCGCCTGCATCCTCGGAATGCCGGAGGCCCCGCTTCGCCTCCCTTCGTCCTTCGAAGAGACGACGAAGGGCCTGCGTCTGCGCATCGATTCGTCGAAGCGCTCCGTCCTTCTCGACGAAAACGGGCGGCCGATCGAGCTCTCGTTCCCGCGCGGCGAAGTCGTGTCGCTCCAGCCGGGCGAGGGCGTGCCGCGCCGCATCGAGGCGAAAGGGCCGGGCGGGCGGGCTATCCTCACCCTCGAGAGCTACGCGCCGTGGCCGACGAGCGACCCGATTCCGCCTCTCTGAGAGACGCCCTCCGCGCGGAGTCGTTCGCGAAGATCAACCGAGACCTGCGCGTCCTCGGCAGGAGGGCCGACGGCTTCCACGAGCTGGACACCGTCTTCCAGACTGTGGACTTGACCGAAGAAATTCAGTTCTTCTTAGAAGGTGAAGAGGGCGGCGGCGCGGCGGCGCGCGTGTCGCTCACCATCGAAGGCGCCGAGCTACCTGCGGATGACACCAACCTGATCCTCCGTGCTGCGGCAGCCCTCGCGAGCCACACCGGCGCCCGCCGCGGGGCCCGCATTCACCTTTCCAAGAAAATCCCCATCGGCGGTGGTCTCGGCGGGGGCAGTTCGAATGCGGCCGCGACCCTGAGGGCGCTCGATCTTCTCTGGAACCTGAAAGTCCCTGACGCCGACCTCCAGAGGATTGCGGCCTCCCTGGGCTCCGACGTCCCGTTCTTCCTCGTCGGCGGCCGTGCCCGCGGCCGGGGCCGCGGCGACGCCGTGACCGGCCTGCCCGACGGCCCGGAGGAGTGGGTGCTCCTCGTGATCCCGCCTTTTTCCCTTTCCACGGCAGAGGTTTACGGGCGGCTGAGAGCCCGCGCCTTGACGGGAAATGCTTCTGCCACTAAAGTTTCCGGCCGCGGGCCGGAGCGGAACGATCTCGAGCAAGCGGCGGAATCTCTCCGGGGAGAGTTGCGCCGCATCCGGTCCGCGCTCGCGGCGGCCGGGGCGCGGAGCGCGAGGCTCAGCGGGAGTGGCTCGACCGTATTCGGGACGTTCGGGACGAAAGACGAGGCCTCGAGGGCGCAGGAGTCGCTCGCGGGACTCGGAGAAGAGACGAAGGCGAGGATGGCGATCGTGAAGACCGTTTCCCGGGCCGAGTTCGCGCGCCGCGCGGCTCCCGCCCCACTTGCGCAACGCGGATGAAACCGACCTGCGCGAGAATCCACGTGAGGCTTCCGGATGGGGAGTCGACAAGTGGTAAGTCAGCGGTCTTTGGAACCGCCATTCGGAGGTTCGAATCCTCCCTCCCCAGCCATTTCCCTCCGAGCTGACGATGGAACGGTTCGCGTACGGTGACCTGAAGGTGTTCGGCGGCCGGGCCCACCCGGCGCTCACGGGCGAGATCTGCCGCAACCTCGGGCGCGAGGCCGGGCGGGTCACGCTGTACAACTTTTCCGACGGCGAGAACTACTGCCAGATCGACGAGAACGTGCGCGGCGCCGACGTCTTCATCGTCCAGCCCACGGGCCCGCCGGCGAACCACAACATCATGGAGCTCCTCATCATGCTCGACGCCTTCAAGCGCTCCTCGGCGTCGCGCGTGACGGCCGTGCTCCCGTACTACGGGTATGCGCGGCAGGACCGCAAGGACAAGCCCCGCGTCCCGATCACCGCGAAGCTGGCGGCCGACCTCATCACGGCCGCCGGCGCCGACCGCGCGCTCTGCATCGACCTGCACGCGGCGCAGATCCAGGGCTTCTTCAACATCCCCGTCGACCACCTCTTCGCGGCGCCCGTCCTCCTGGATGCGATCCGGGACTCGAGTCTCGACCCGCTCACGGTCGTCTCTCCCGACGCCGGCGGGGTCGAGCGCGCCCGCGCCTTCGCGAAGCGGCTCGGCGCGGGCCTCGCGATCGTCGACAAGCGGCGGAAGGGCAAGAACGAGGTCGAGGTCCTCCACGTCATCGGCGACGTCAAGGACCGCAACGTCATCGTCGTCGACGACATCATCGACACGGCCGGCACCCTCATCAACACCGTGATCGCCCTGAAGGACTCCGGCGCCCGGCGCATCTTCGCCGGCTGCGTCCACGCCGTCCTCTCCGGTCCCGCCATCGACCGCATCAACGGCAGCCCGATCGAGCGCATCTTCTGCGCGAACACGCTTCCGCTCGAGGAGAAGCTCGCCCGCTGCCCGCTCCTGACGCCGCTCTCGATCGCGCCGCTCCTCGCCGAGGCGATCCAGCGCATTCACCAGGGAGCGTCCGTCAGCTCGCTCTTCGTCTAGCCGCAGTTCCGGACCGCACGCCCGGGAATCCGTCCCGGACCGCGCGCCCGAAGAAAGGAACCATGCTCCAGGACAACATCGTCGTCGAAGTCGAGAAGAGGCTCGAGACCGGCAAGAACGCCGCGAACCGGTTCCGCGCCCAGGACCTCATTCCCGCCGTCCTCTACGGGGGAGGCAAGGGGATGGACACCTGGTCGCTCACCGTCTCGCGCAAGACGCTCGCGACCCTCCTCAACAAGGGCCTCCACGGGAACGCGATCTTCAAGCTCCAGCTGAAGGGCACGGACCAGCAGCGCCACGTCATGATCCGCGACCTCGCGCTCGACCCGGTCACGCGGGCGATGATGCACGTGGACTTCGTCCGCGTCCTTCTCGACAAGAAGCTCCGCGTCAAGAGCGACATCGAGGTCGTCGGGGTGCCCGAGGGCGTTCGGAACGCCGGCGGCATCCTGAACATCGTCACGCACGAGATCCTCATCGAGTGCCTCCCCGCCGACATCCCGGAGTCGGTCAAGATCGACGTCACGGCGATGCAGCTCCACGATTCCTTCCGCGTCTCGGACCTCAAGGTCGGAGACAAGATCAGGGTCCTCGAGAACTCGGATCGTGTCGTCGCGCACGTCGGCGTGCCGAAGGCCGAGGAGGTCGCGGCGCCCGCCGCCGCCGCCGTCGAGGGAGCCGAGGGCGCCGCCGCCACGGCCGCCGAGCCCGAGGTGATCAAGAAGGGCAAGAAGGAAGAGGAGGGCGCCGAGGCCGCACCGGCCGCGAAGGCCGCTCCTCCGAAGGCCGACGTGAAGGCCGAAAAGAAGGAAAAGAAATAGGCACGGACGACCTCTTCCTCGTGGTGGGACTCGGCAACCCCGGCGACCGGTACACCGGAACGCGGCACAACGTCGGCTTCGACGCCGTGCAGGCGTTCGCGGAGAAGGCCGCCGGAGGCCCGCCGCGCCTCGACCGTCTCGACTGCCGCGCGCTCACCGGGCGCGTCAGGGTGGGGGACCGCCCCGTCCTCGTGGCGAGGCCCCAGACGTACATGAACGCGTCGGGCGAGTCCGTGAAGGGGCTCGTCGTTCGGTACGGCGTCCCGCTGGAGCGCCTCGTCGTCGTCCTCGACGAGGTCGCGCTTCCGGTCGGCTCCGTCCGTTTCCGGCGGTCGGGCTCGTCTGGCGGGCAGAAGGGGCTCCAGTCCGTCATCGACTGCCTCGGCACGAGCGAGTTTCCGCGCCTGCGCCTCGGCGTGAGGGGCGAGCACTTCGAGCCGGGCGAGCCCAAGGACGACTACATCCTGTCCCGCTTCTCGAAGAAGGAGCGCCCTTCGATCGACGAGGCGATCGCGACCGCGTGCGACGCGCTCGAGGCCTTCGTCACGGACGGCATCGACGCGGCGATGAATCGATACAACCGTTCGCCGGAGGAATCGTCCCCGGCGACCTGATCGACAACCTTGGCTCGGCACCGGACCAGAGGTCCAAAGCCGCGCCTCGCGACGGGAAGTCCCGCCGCGATCCGGAAGGAGGAGCAACCCGTGGTCACCCCGAACACCCAACGCCAGTACGACATGGTCTTCCTCGTCGTCCCCGACAAGGACGAGCCGGGGACCGTGGCCGTCGTCGACGAGTTCCGTAAGGTCCTCGTCGACAACGGCGCGACGATCGAGAAGGACGAGTCGATGGGACGCCGCCGGCTCGCCTACACGATCAAGAAGCGGAACGAAGCGACGTACCACAACTTCCTTTTTCGCGGCTCGGCCGCCTGCGTCGCCGAGGTCCAGCGCAAGCTGCGGCTCTCGGAGGACGTCCTGCGCTACCTGACGGTCCGGATCGACGAGGAGGTCAAGCACGGCCTCAAGGTCGCCCGCAACACGAAGCCCCGGCGCCCGCGTCCCGAGATGACGGACGCGCCGACCGCCCCCGCAGCCCCGGCCCCCGAGGCCGCAGAAGGCCGCGAGTAGGAGACCGCCATGGCCGCACCGATCCGCAAGCCCGCCAAGAAGAAGTTCTTCGTCCGCCGCAAGCGCGTATGCAAGTTCACGGTCGAGAAGATCGGCTACATCGACTTCAAGGACGTGAAGATGCTCGCGGGATTCGTCCCCGAGCGCGCCAAGATCCTTCCGCGCCGCATCAGCGGGACGTCCGCGTTCTACCAGCGCAAGCTCGCGACGGCGATCAAGCGAGCGCGGTACCTCGCGCTGCTCCCGTACGTGTCTGACTAGAAAGGCGTTCTCCGCCTTCTGGGCGGCGCTCGCCGCGGCCGTGACCGCGGCGGCGCCGCCCTTCGGCGTGTTCCTGCTGCCGTTCGCCGCGGGGCGCCTCGGCGTCGCCGCGCTCACGACGGAGCGGCTCGCCTGGGGCTTCCTCCTCCCGGCCTTCGCGCCCCCTCTCGCGCTCCTGCTCGGAGCGCTCCTCGCGCCCGGGGCCGCCGGAGCCGCGTTCGTCATCGCCGCCGCGTTCGTCTCCCTGCCCGCGGCGGCTCTCTACGCGACGGGCCAGGGCGGCCTGCGCCGCGACCGCGCCCTCCTCGTCGTCTTCGCCGTGACCGGGATCGGCGCGCTCGCGGCTCTCGCCGGCATGGACCTCGCGACGGGCGCGGACCCGGGCGAGGCAGCCGCCGCCCGCTGGGCCGCGGCCGTCCCGGAGATGCTCGCGTACTACCGCTCGAGCGGCTGGGGAGAATCGTCGTTGTCGGCGGTCGCGCGCCTCTTCGAGCTGGTCCGGGTCGTTCTCCGGGACCAGCTGCCCGGAATCGCCCTCGCGATCGCGATGGCGCACGGCGCGCTCGTCGTCTACGGGCTCGCCCGCGCCTCGGGCATCGCGGGGGCCGACTGGGACGAGGCCTCCTTCAGCCGCTTCCGGACGCCGCTCGCGGCGGCGGTCCTGTTCGTCCCCGCCGGCCTCCTCGCGGCCGTGGGCGGGCCGGACCTTCGCCGCCCCGCGGTCGACGTCCTCCTTCCGCTCTCCGTCTTGTTTTTTCTGCGGGGGCTCGCCATAATTCGCGCTCTTCTCGACCGGGGAAGAGCCGGCCTCGTCGGCCGGGCGCTCGTCTACGCGCTGGTCTTTCAGATGCCGTTCCCCTTCCTCCTCGCGCTCGGAGGGCTGTTCGACGAATTCGTCGACGTCCGCGCGCGGCTCGACCGGATTCCGCCGGCGAGCGGCGGTCCGGACGGCTTCTGAGGCGGGCGGCGGCGTGAATTCCCCGACAGAGAACCGAGGAGTCCCGCGATGAAAGTGGTCCTGACCGACGACGTGAAGGGGCTGGGGCACCGGGGCGACGTCGTGACCGTCGCCGACGGCTACGGGCGCAACTTCCTGCTCCCGAAGACGCTCGCGTACCCCGCGACCTCCGGAAACCTCAAGAGGCTCGAGCAGGAAAGAAAGCGTTACGACGCGCGCGTCGCGCAGGAGAAGGACAAGGCCGAGGCGGTCGCGAAGACCGTCGAGGGGACGAAGATCGTCCTGCACAAGAAGGCGGGCGAAGGCGACCACCTCTACGGCTCGGTCACCGCGGCCGAGGTCGCGGACGGCCTCGCCGCGAAGGGGATCACGGTCGACAAGCGCCGCGTCGAGCTCGAGGAGCCCATCAAGAGGCTCGGCACGCACACCGTGCACGTCAAGCTCCACAAGGACGTGACGGTGGCCGTCACGGTCGAGGTCCTGCCGGTCGCGACGGCGTGAGCCGCAGCCCGAGGAGTACCGAAGAGAGCCGAACAGGAGAATTGTCTTGGAAGGCGAAGAGGGAGATCGCGCGCGAGCTTGGACGGCACGCGTGACGCAGCGGTCGCCTTCCTCCCCCTTCTGAGAAAATCTCCCTTCCCCGGTCCCGTACAATCGCGAGACGTTCTCATGACGATCGCGGCCGGAACCCGTCTCGGGCCCTACGAAGTCCTCGCCCCGCTCGGCGCGGGCGGGATGGGGGAGGTCTATCGGGCGAGGGATACGCGCGTCGACCGGGCGGTGGCGCTGAAGGTACTGCCGGAAGAGTTCTTTGAAAGTGAAGAAAGAAGGGGACGCTTCGAGCGCGAGGCCCGCATGCTCGCGAGCCTCAATCACCCGGGCATCGCCGTTCTCTACTCATTCGAAGAAACGGGAGGCGGGTCTTCGACGCGGCACCTTCTCGTGATGGAGCTCGTCGAAGGCGACGGCCTCGACCAGCGCATCGCCGCCCATTCCCTCTCACTCGAAGAGTCTCTTCTCTTCGCCCGGCAGATCGCCGAGGCGCTGGAGGCGGCGCACGAGAAGGGAATCGTCCACCGCGACCTCAAGCCGGCGAACGTCAAGGTCACGCCGGAGGGACGCGTCAAGCTCCTCGACTTCGGCCTCGCGAAGATCTTCGAGACCGAATCGGGGGCGTCGAACCCGTCCATCTCGTACTCGCCGACGCTGACGGCGCGCGGGACCGCGGCGGGCGTGATCCTCGGGACGGCGGCGTACATGTCTCCCGAGCAGGCGCGCGGCAAGCCGGTCGACAAGCGGACGGACGTCTGGGCGTTCGGGTGCGTGCTCTACGAGATGCTCGCGGGCCGGAAGGCATTCCAGGGCGAGACGGTCAGCGACACGCTGGCGTCGATCCTCAAGGAGGACCCGGACTGGGCGGCGCTGCCGGCCGGAACACCGGAAAGAGTCAAGGAGATTCTCAGAAAGTGCCTGAGGCGCGATGCGAAGCTGAGGCTGCGAGACATCGGCGATGCGCGGCTCGACCTCGAGGAATTGGGCGCGGCCGCGGCGAGCTCCTCCGCCCGATTACCCTTCGAAGAAAATCTCCATCCCGCGGCGCAGAACCCCACTGGTGGTCGAAGCGATGGGGCGAGGGTGGAGAGAGGGAGCAAGAAGCCTCTCTCCCTCGTTCTCCCCTGGGCGGTTGCGGCCGCGTTCGCGGCCGCGGCGGGGACGCTCGCGCTGCGCGCCCGCGCTCCCGAAGGAGCCGTCGTCCGCGCGAAGATCCCGGCGCCGGACGGAACGACCTTCTGGCTCGAGGCGAACGGTCCGGGACCGGCCGTCGTCTCGCCCGACGGAAGACAGATCGCGTTCACGGCGGTGGATTCCGCCGGCAAGTTCAACCTCTTCGTGCGGGCGCTCGACGCGCCCGAGGCGCGGATGCTCTCGGGCACGGAGAGCGCGCAGTACCCGTTCTGGTCCCCGGACAGCCGCTCGCTCGGCTTCTTCTCGCCCGGAAAGCTGAAGACGATCGACCTCGCGGGCGGATCGCCCCTGACGCTCTGCGCCGCCGCCGAGGGGAAGGGGGGCGCGTGGAGCCCTTCCGGCGTCATCGTGTTCGCGCCGACGCCGAACGGCCCTCTCGTCCGGGTGGGCGAGAAGGGCGGCGAGCCCGTCGCCGTCACGAAGATCGACCTCGCGCGCGGGGACAACTCGCACCGCCAGCCGCGGTTCCTTCCGGACGGAAGGCGGTTCCTGTACGTCGCGCGCTCGTCCGCCTCGGCAGCCGAGGGGTTTCCGATCGTCCTCGCGTCCCTGGACGGCGGCCCGGAGAGGGTCCTGCTCCGTTCGCCGGCAGTCCCCCAGGTAGCGTCCGGCTATCTGCTGTACCTGCGTGACGCGACCCTGATGGCGCAGCCCTTCGACGCGGGGAGCGCGACGATGCGGGGGGACGCGGCGCCTCTCGCGGACCGGGTGATGATGCCGTCGGTCCAGACGGCGGTCGCCGTGTTTTCGGCCTCGCAGAACGGCGTCCTCGTGACGCAGGGTGCGCGCGGCGAGCTCGCGTCGCGCCTCCAGTGGTACACGCGCGAAGGCAAGCCCGACTCGTTCCTCGGGGACCCGGGCGAATACCAGGAAGCCGTGCTCTCGCCCGACGGCAGGCTGGCCGCGGTCACGGCCCTCGACCCGGCGACTGCGACGTACGACATCTGGATCCTCGACGTCGCGCGCGGCGTGAGGACGCGCTTCACGTTCGACCCCGGCAACGACCGCCACCCGATCTGGTCGCCGGACGGCAAGTCGATCGTCTTCTCTTCCAACCGCAAGGGGCACGACGACCTTTATCGGAAGTCGCTCGAGGGCGCGGGCGACGAGGAGCCGATCCTGGTCTCCGACGTCGACAAGTCACCATCGGCGTGGACGCCGGACGGCCGGACGATCGTGTTCACGCAGGACGGAAAGGACGGCGGAACGGAGATCCGGACTTTCGCCGTCGGCGGCTCGAAGACGCAGGAGGTCTTCCTGAAGTCGAAGGCGAACATGGTCGCGTCGCCGCTCTCGCCGGACGGAAGATGGCTGCCGGTCAGCTCGGACGAGTCGGGCCGGTGGGAGGTCTACGTCTCCTCGTTCCCGAAGGCGGGCCGCAAGTGGCAGATCTCGGCGGAAGGCGGCGCCTACGCGTTCTGGAGCGCCGACGGGAAGGAGATCCTCTACCACGACATGACCGGCCTCGTCCGCGCGGTGCCCGTCGAGGCGCGCGGACAGAGTCTCGAGGTGGGCGCGAGCCGTCCGATCATGCGCGTCGTCGGGCCGAGCCCGGCGGCGCCCAGCTTCTGCCCGACGGCCGACCACCAGCGTCTCCTCGTCGTGGGGGAGGGGCAGAAGCCCAACGCGCTCCTCGACCTCGTCGTGAACTGGCCGGCCGTTCTCGCCGGGAAGAAGTGAGCCCCGCCTCATGACGCTCGCGCCGGGCACGCGCCTCGGCCCCTACGAGGTCCTCGCGCCGCTCGGAGCGGGGGGGATGGGGGAGGTCTACCGGGCGAGGGACCCGAAGCTCGCGAGGGAAGTCGCGGTCAAGGTCCTGCCGGAAGATTTCTTGGAAGGTGAAGAGCGGAGAGATCGCTTCGAGCGGGAAGCGAAAGTGCTCGCCGCGCTGAACCACCCGAACATCGCGGCGATCTATTCATTCGAAGAAATCCGGTCTTCCTCTTCGTCGTCGCGTCCCGTTCTCGTCATGGAGCTCCTCGAGGGTGAGACGCTCCGGGCGCGCCTCGCGGGCGGGGCGCTTCCCATGCGGAAGGCCGTGGACTATGGCGCGCAGATCGCGCGCGGCCTCGCGGCGGCGCACGAGAAGGGCGTCGTCCACCGGGACCTCAAGCCCGAAAACCTCTTCGTGACGAAGGACGGCCGCGTCAAGATCCTCGACTTCGGCCTCGCGAAATCCGTCGAGGGCGTGACCGGCAGCGGCGGGACGAACCTCCCGACGCAGTCGAAGGGGACGGAGCCGGGCGCGGTCCTCGGGACGCTCGGGTACATGGCGCCCGAGCAGCTTCGCGGCCTCCCGACGGACCACCGCGCCGACCTTTTCTCTTTCGGCGCGGTTCTCTACGAGATGCTGTCGGGCCACCGCGCGTTCCGGGGCGACACGGCTGCGGACACGGTCTCCGCGATCCTGCGCGAGGAGCCCGCCGACCTCTCCGCGACGAACCGCGCGTTTCCGCCGGGCCTCGAGCGGATCGTGAGGCACTGTCTCGAGAAGAGCCCGGACGAGAGGGCGCACTCCGCGCACGACCTCGCGTTCGACCTCGAGTCGTTCTCGACGGCGTCGTCCGCGCCTTCCGGCGCGACCGCGCCCCGGGTCGCGTTCCGGCGTCCGCGCTCCGGCGCGGTGCTCGCGGCCGCGGCGTGCGCGCTCGCGGGTCTCGCCGCCGGTGCTCTCGTCTGGATGAAGCCCGCGCCCCGGCCGCCGACTTTTCATCGCCTGACGTTCCGCAGGGGGAACATCCTCTCGGCGCGCTTCGCGCCCGACGGCCGGACGATCGTGTACGGCGCCTCGTGGGGAGGGGCGCCGTCGGAGATCTTCATGGTGCGCACGGAGAGCCCGGAATCGCGGCCGCTCGGCGTTCCGAACGCGACCGTCGCGTCCGTGTCGTCGGCGGGCGAGCTCGCCGTCTTCACCCGCGAGGGGATGACGACCGCCGGCGCCTGGGCGACGCTGTCCCGGGTTCCTCTCTCCGGTGGCGCGCCGCGGGGGGGCGGCGGGGGGGGGGGGGGCGCGGGGGGGGGGCCCCCCCCCCCCCCCCGGCTCCCCCTCGGGCCCCTCCAAACGCGCCCCCCGGGGCGGGGGCGGGGGGCCGCCCGCCGCCGGTCGGCCGGCAGCAGCAGCGCGCGCAGGCCCGCG